>Ga0102953_1001730_pt1 | contig 13607 bp, 10 predicted proteins | sample SalPon2A_C_D2_MG_FD_78509 | JGI IMG/M metagenome (GOLD analysis project Ga0102953, IMG submission 78509) | Soil microbial communities from South San Francisco under conditions of wetland restoration - Salt Pond MetaG R2A_C_D2_MG | ecosystem: Environmental > Terrestrial > Soil > Wetlands | place... | reverse complement strand
TGCCCTGCCAGCCGACGAATGCGCCGACCATCGCCATCATTTTGATGTCGCCTCCGCCCATGGCCTCCTTGCGAAACGCCTTGGCGCCCAGCCAGGCGACCGCGTAGAGCATGCTGAATCCCACGGCCGTGCCGATGAGCGCCGTGCGGAGCCCGGGCCAACCGCCGCGGCACGCCAGCGCGAGCCCGGCCAGCAGCCCGCCGAGCGTGTATTCGTCGGGAATCAGATAGTGCTTGGCATCCGTGATGGCGATACCCAGCAGCAGCGTGCCGAAGACCGCCGTCGTGAGCCCGTCGAGCGTTGCGCCCTGCCACCATGCGGCGCCGAGCCAGATCAGGGCGCCGGCGGCCTCGACCAGCGGATACTGCACCGAGATCGGCCCGCGACACCGCCGGCAGCGACCGCCGAGCACGATCCACGACAGGAGCGGGATGTTGTCGAACCATGCAACCGGCGCTCCGCAATGCGGACACGACGAGCCCGGAGTGACCAGCGAGAGCCCCTTCGGGATGCGGTAGATGCACACGTTTAGAAAGCTGCCGATCGCGGCGCCCAGCGCCGCGGCGGCCACCAGCACGTACGATTCAGGAAGCACGGGCGACCTCGTGTAAGAGGATTCCGGCGGCGACGGCGACGTTCAGCGACTCCGCGCCGCGGGCGAGCGGGATCGCGACGCGATCGGCCGCGAGCCCGAGGATCTCGGCGCGAATGCCGCCCCCTTCATTTCCCACCACCAGCGCGAGACGCTCGGGAATGGCGAGCCGGCCGATTGGCGTGCCCTCGGACGCCGCGGCCCACAGCCGAACCTCCCGTTCCGACACCCAGTGTGCGAACGCCGCGTCGTCCGCGCTCGGCGTGGGGAGGCGAAACGTGGCACCCATCGCGGCGCGCGTCACTTTGGGATTCGTCACGTCGGCCGTGCCCGGGAGAAGGATCGAGCCCGCGGCGCCGAGCGCAAAGGCCGTCCGCAGGAGCGTCCCGACGTTGCCGGGATCCTGCACCGCGTCGAGCACGAGCACGGGACCGCGCCGATGTGGTTCGAGATCGGCGAGCGTCCACTGCCGCGGCGTCACTACCGCGAGAATCCCCTGGGGCGTTTCGGTCTCGGCGAGCGTCGCGAAGGCACGCTGCCCCAGCTCCTCCAGCGGCACGGCGTGCGCGGCGAGCGCGGAGAGGAGTGCCGCGCCGCGCTCCGTCTTGGGGAGCGACGGCGCGACGATCGCACCCTGGATCTCGAGACCCGCCGCGAGCGCCTCCTCGACCAGGCGGATTCCCTCGGCGAGCACGAGCCGATGCCGCTTGCGCCCCTTCCGCTGGTGGAGATTCCGCACCATTGATGCGAGATTTGATGCCATGGTCCCCCTCCGCGCGTTCAATGTTACCACCCGGCCCGGGGCCAGCGCCAAGGTGACGGCGTGAAGATCGCGCTCACCATCGCGGGGTCGGACTCCGGCGGCGGCGCCGGCATCCAGGCTGACCTCAAGACGTTCCACCAGTTCGGAGTATTCGGCACGAGCGCCATCGTGGCGCTCACCGCGCAGAACACGCGGGGGGTTCGCGCCGTTCATCCCGTGCCGGTGCGCTTCATCGGCGACCAGCTCGCCGCACTCGCGGAGGATCTGCCGCCCGATGCCACCAAGACCGGCATGCTCGCGAGCGCCGAGATCGTCGCGGCCGTGGCCGACGGCATCCGGCAATACGCGTTCCCGAACTACGTGTGCGATCCCGTGATGGTCGCCTCGTCGGGCGACCGGCTCCTCGACGCGGACGCCGAGCGGGTCCTGCGCGAGCGCCTGCTGCCGCTCGCGGCCGTCGTCACCCCCAACCTAGATGAGGCAGCCATCTTGGCGGGGCACGCGGTGGACGATCCGGCGTCGATGGAGCGCGCCGGGCGGGCGCTGCTCGCGGCGGGCGCCAACGCGGCCCTCGTGAAAGGCGGTCACCTGGCGGACGACACCGTGGTGGATGTGCTCGTCACGGCGGATGGATCGCGGCGGTTCACGCATCCGCGCATCGCGACGACCGCGACGCACGGCACGGGCTGCACGCTCTCCGCCGCGATCGCCGCCGGACTTGCACTCGGTCGCCCGCTCGCGACGGCGGTGGCCGCGGCGATCGATTTCGTTCATCGGGCCATCGCCAACGCGCCGGGTCTCGGCCACGGACACGGCCCGCTCGATCACCGCGTCCCCGCGGAGGTCTCGTGACCCGCCGCCGCCCGCCGCACGATCGCGGCATCTTCTGCAACCGCACGCTCAACCTCCGGGCGATCCGCGCGATCGGCTACGACATGGACTACACGCTCGTACACTACAAGGTGGACGAGTGGGAGCGCCGTGCCTACGCCTACGTGAAGGGGAAGTTCAGCGATCTGGGCTGGCCCGTGGACGACCTCGAATTCGATCCCGACCTGATGGTGCGCGGGCTCATCATCGACACCGAGTCGGGCAACGTGCTCAAGGCCAACCGGTTCGGATACGTGAAACGCGCCTTCCACGGGACCCACCAGCTCGATTTCGACGAGCAGCGGCGCACGTACGCCCGAATCATCGTCGATCTGAACGAACCGCGGTACGTCTTCCTCAACACCCTCTTCTCGCTCTCGGAAGCGTGTCTCTACGCGCAGCTCGTGGACCGTCTCGACCGACGGGAGATTCCGGAGGTGCTCGGCTACGCCGATCTCTACTCGCTCGTCCGGCGGCTGATCGACGAAGCCCACGTGGAGGGCCTGCTCAAGGCGGACATCGTCGGGGACCCCGACCGCTTCATCGAGCTCGACCCCGAGGTGCCGCTCGCCTTGCTGGATCAGCAACGTGCCGGCAAGCGCCTGCTGCTCATCACGAACTCGGAGTGGGAGTACACCCAGGCCATCCTCGCGTACGCGTTCGACCGCTTCCTCCCGGGCGGGATGACCTGGCGCGAGCTGTTCGACGTGGCCATCGTCTCCGCGCGGAAGCCCGAGTTCTTCTCGAGCCGAAGCCCGGTCTTCGAAGTGGTGGACGCGTCGGGACTCCTCAAGCCGGCCCGCGCACTCGAGAGCGGGAGGGTCTTCGTGGGCGGCAACGCGGCGCTCGTCGAGGAGCACCTCGGCGTCTCGGGAGACCAGATCCTCTACGTGGGCGATCATCTCTTCGCCGACGTGCACGTGTCCAAGAGCGTCCTCCGCTGGCGCACGGCCCTCATCCTTCGCGAGCTCGAAGCCGATCTCGCGGCCGACAGCACCTTCGCCACCGATCGTGAACGGCTGCAGGCGATGATGCGCCGCAAGGAGGCGCTGGAGTTCGAGGTCTGTCAGCTGCGGCTGGAGCTTCAGCGCGCGCGCGACGACTACGGACCCCGCCCGCCCGAGAAAGCATCGCGCCTCGAGAGCGAGCTCGCGACGGTCCGCGACCAACTCGACGCGCTCGACCACGAGATCGGCCCGCTCGCCGCCGCGGCCGCCGAGGTGAGCAACCCGCGCTGGGGCCCCCTCATGCGGACCGGCAACGACAAGAGCCACCTCGCGCGCCAGGTGGAACGCTACGCCGACATCTATCTCTCGCGCGTGTCGAACTTCCTCTACCAAACGCCGTTCGTTTATCTCCGCTCACCGCGCGGCACGTTGCCGCATGACACGGACGCGACGCCGCTCGGCGATCCGGCCGCAAGCGACGACGAGTAGCGGACGTACCGGGGCGCGGCCATACTTGCGGGACCGATGCCCATGCAGCTCATCCTGATCCGCCACGCGATCGCCGAAAATCGCGAACGCTTCGCCGAGACCGGCCTGCCGGACGCCGAGCGCCGGCTCACGACGCGCGGCCGGCGGCGCATGGCACGGAACGCTCGGGGGCTCCGTGCCGTCGTGCCCGCGCTCGACCTCGTCGCCACGAGTCCGCTGCGCCGAGCCCGCGAGACCGCAGAGATCGTCGGGGAGGCGTATGGCGACATCCCCGTCGTCGACGCGGCGATGCTCGCCCCCGGCGGAAGTCGTGATGCCTGCAAGCGCTGGCTCGAGCGCCACAGAACCGACGGTGCGCTCGCGGTCGTCGGCCACGAGCCCGATCTGAGCGAGACCGTCAGCTGGCTGATCACCGGCGACAGCACGCCGATCCTGACGTTCAAGAAGGGAGGCGCGTGCGGCGTCGAGCTGCCCGATCACATCACCGGCGGTGTCGGCCGGCTCCAGTGGCTGCTCACGCCACGCGCGCTCCGACGACTCCGGCGCTGACACCGATGGCCACCGTGCCCGATCGGCTGCTCGCACGCCCGGCACCGGCCGCGGCGCGCCGGATCGCCACCGCGCAGCTCGATGCCACGGCGGCGGCGTGCGCCCGGCTCGCCGATCGCAAGGACGCCGAAGCCCTCCACGACTTCCGCGTGGCCGTGCGGCGGCTCCGCACGACGCTCCGCACCTATCGCCAGTCGCTCGGACGCGCCGCATCCAAGAAGATGCGCCGTCGGCTCCGCGACCTCGGCCGGGCCACCAACCCGGGGCGCGACGCCGAGGTGCAGATCGCGTGGCTCGGTGCGCGACGTGACCGCCTGGCGCGCCGCGAACGCGCCGGGCTCAACTGGATGCTGAAGCAGCTCAAGGAAACCGATCGCGGTGCGTCGCGCACGGCCCGCACCGACGTCCGGCGCACCTTCCTCGGCCTCGACGCCACCCTCCGCAAACGGCTGGAGCAGATCCCGGAACACGGCGGCGGCGGCGGCGAGTCGTTCGGCGCGGTCGCTGCGCCGCTCGTGCTGGCGCGGCTCGAGGAGGTGGTTGATCGACTGGCGGCGATCGCCGGCCCGGCGGACGACGAGACGGCCCACGAAGCGCGGATCGCGGGCAAGCGGTTGCGTTATCTGCTCGAACCGATCGCGAAGGAGATCACCGGTGGTCGCGCACTGGTCAGGCGCCTGAAGGCACTCCAGGATCTGCTCGGAGAGATGCACGACGTCCATGTCCTCGGCGCGGAGCTCGCGCAGGGAATCGAACGCGCCGCCCGCGCCAAGGCGCGGGAGCTCCATCGGCTGGCCCTCGCCGACGATGCTCGCGCGCTCGACCGGGCCCGCCGGCGTGACGAGCGGCTGGGACTCGCCGCGCTCGCCGGGCTCGCGCAGCGCAGGCTCGAGGCGTTGTACGCGACGTTCGTGCGCAAGTGGCGCGAGGACGGAGGCGCCGAGCAGCTGGCGCGGGACGTCCGTACGGCCCTCGCGGCATACCTCGGCCCCGCGGCGGTGCCCGTCGAGATCGAGCGGAAGTTCCTGCTCACCCGCATGCCGGAGCGTGCGCGCACGGCGCCATGCGTGGCGATCGACCAGGGGTGGCTACCGGGCACACGGCTCCAGGAGCGGATCCGCCGAACGCGTGCCGCAGACGGCACAGAGCGGTACTACCGTACGGTGAAGAGCGGCGCGGGACTCGAGCGCGTCGAGATCGAGGAAGAGACGGGAGCGGGCCTGTTCGAGCAGCTCTGGCCGCTCACCGAGGGCCGCCGCGTGGTGAAGCACCGCCACGAGGTACGCGATGCGGGCAATGTGTGGGAGATCGATGTCTTCGAGGGGCGCGACCTGGTGCTCGCGGAGGTCGAATTTCCCTCGCGGGCGGCGGCGGAACGGCTCGCGATCCCGAGCTGGCTCCAGGCGGTGCTCGATCGCGAGGTGACGGGAGAGCCCGCCTACCTCAACGTCAACCTGGCCGGGTGAGGGCCGATCAGCCGCCGGAGGCGCGAACGGGCGCGTCCGTGGCGCCCTCGGCCCGGCGGCGGAGGATGGGCTGGAACTGGCGAGGCATCGAGACGCGCGCGCGGCCCGCATCGCGGGCGATCTCCTGGAACGTCACCTGTGAGCGAATCACCGGCTCATCCGGCGCGGGCACGACGCGGACGTACGTCCCGTCGGGCATCAACTCCCGCGCCTTGACGTTGTCCGCGAGGCACGTGCCCAGCACCTCGTCCACGATCCGCTGCTTGATCCGGGGATCCTCGATCGGAAACATCAGCTCGATGCGCCGGAAGAAGTTGCGCGGCATCCAGTCGGCGCTGCCGAGAAAGACATCCGGATCGCCGGCATTCTCGAAGTAGAAGATGCGGGAGTGCTCGAGGAACTTGTCCACCACACTCCGCACGCGGATGGACTCCGACACGCCCTCGAGTCCCGGCCGGAGACAGCAGATCCCGCGAATCAGCAGGTCCACCGCCACGCCGGACTGCGAGGCGCGGTAGAGCGCGTCGATCACCGAGGGCTCCACGAGCGCGTTCATCTTCACCACGATGCGCGCCGGCCGGCCGGTCTCCGCATGATGCCGCTCGCGCTCGATCAACTCAATCACCCGCTCCACCATCTTGACGGGGGCCACCACGAGCTTCCGCCACTCGCTGCTTTGCGCGTAGCCGGTGAGCAGGTTGAAGAGATCGCTCGTGTCGTCGCCGATCGCCGGATCCGCCGTAAAGAGGCCCAGATCGGTGTAGATGCGGGCCGTGATCGGGTTGTAGTTCCCCGTGGAAAGATGGACGTAGCGCCTGAGGCCGTCGGGCTCGCGCCGGACCACCAACGCCGCCTTGCCGTGCGTCTTGAGGCCGACGACACCGTAGACCACATGGACGCCCGCCTGCTCGAGGGAGCGCGCCCAGAGGATGTTGTTCTGCTCGTCGAACCGCGCCTTGAGCTCGACGAGCGCCGTGACCTGCTTCCCGTTCTGTGCGGCGCGGGCGAGGGCGTCGATGATCGGGCTCGGCGCGCTCGTACGGTAGAGCGTCTGTTTGATCGCGAGCACTTGGGGATCGGACGCCGCCCGCTCGATGAATTCGACGACGGCGTTGAACGACTCGTACGGATGATGCAGCAGGATGTCCTGCGCGCGGATGAGGTCGAACATGTTGCCACCCGACGCCAGCGCCTGCGGCACGCGCGGCACGAGCGGCTCGTCTTTGAGCGCCTGAAACCCTTCGATGCGGCAGAGCGCCATCAGCCCGGCGAGGTCCACCGACCCGTCCACCGGATAGACGTCGCGCGCTTCGAGTCCGAGCGCCTCACGCAGCATGGCGGTGAAGGCGGGATCTGCGTCGTCGGAGATCTCGAGCCGCACCGCTTCTCCGCGGATCCGCTGGCGCAACGACTCCTCGATGGTCTCGAGGAGGTCGTCGGCTTCGTCTTCGTCGATGATGAGATCGGTGTTGCGGGTCACCCGGAACACGGTGCGATCGATGACGTCGAAGCCCGCGAAGAGCTCATCCAGATGCGCGGCGATGAGATCTTCGAGCAGGATGCACCGCACGTGGTCCGCCGTGCGGGGCAGCTCCACGATCCGGTCGAGCACGGCGGGCACCTGCACGACGGCGAAGAATCGCTGGAGCTCACCGCCGTGCATCCCTTCGATCCTGAGCGCCACGTTGAGACTTTTGTTGTGGACGTGAGGGAAGGGGTGCCCCGGATCGATCGCGAGTGGCGTGAGCACCGGAAAGACGTTCGACCGGAAGAGCGCGTCCACGTGCTGGCGTTCGGCCTTGCTCAGCTCCGCGTAGGCGATGAGCTCGATGCCCCGCTCGGCGAGGCCTGGGATCACTTCCTCGCGCAGGACGCGGTACTGTTCGTCGACCAGCTCGTGCGTCCGGCGATCGATCGCCGCGAGCTGCTCCGCGGGCCCGAGGCCGTCGGCGGCGTAGTCCTGCGGCTCGAGTCCAGCGTAGAGCTGCTGCTGCAGCCCGGCCACACGCACCTCGAAGAATTCGTCGAGGTTGGCGCTGAAGATGGCCAGGAATTTCAGCCGCTCGAGCCACGGATGCGTCCGGTCCCGCGCCTCCTCCAACACGCGCGCGTTGAACTCGAGCCAGCTCAGCTCGCGGTTGATGTAGAACTCGGGCGGATGCTCGGGTGTGGGTCGTGCCGCCATCGTCAGCTCCCTGCCGCGCGCCGCGCGGCGCCGCGCACGACGTGAATGGCCGGCCGGCCGCCGGCCACCCGTCGGATGAACTTGAGCTCGACGCCGAACGCCTTCTCGAAGAGCGCCGCCTTCCGGCGGGCATCCCACAGCTCGACCGAGGGATCGGACGTGGTCAGCAGCGTGAGGCGTACCCGGCGCTTCTTCACCATACACCGCACGCCGGAAACGATCTGTGTGTGCGTGCGATCGAGGGCCACCGCGACGCGGAGAATCCCCGCCAGCCGCCGCACGAGCCGCCGATCCGCCTTGTCGAGGCGCCGGAAGTTGGCGTGCGACTTCTTCGGAAAGGCGCGGCGGTGATAGCGGGCGACGTTGGCGATCACCTCGACATCGTGCGCCGAATACCCTGCGAGATCGCTGTGCATGATGAGGTGGTACGCGTGCTTGTGGTGCTTCGCGTGATTCACGAGGAAGCCGATGTCGTGGAGCAGCGCCGCGGCCACCAGGAGCTCCCGGGCCGATTCCGGTAGGCGGAACGCCTCGCGCACGCCGTCGAAGATCTCCCCCGCGAGCAAGCCCACGTGCTCGCAGTGTCGCTCGTTGGACCGACACTTTCGCGCGAAGGCGCGGACCGCATCGAGCCGACCACCGGACGTGGGGGTGGGCACCGGATGTGGCCCGGGAAGATCGGCGATCATCGAGAGCAGCACGCCGTCGCGTACGCCGCCGTCGTTCACGAGGATCTGCCGGATGCCGAGATGCTTGGCGAGCCGCGCGACCACCGCCGCACCGGCCACGATGATGTCCGCCCGGCCCGGCGGGAGGCCGGGCAGGTTCCGACGCTGGGCGAGCGGAACCTCGAGCAGGCGCGCAAGCACGCGCGTCGCCTCGGCACGCGTCATCACGTAGCCCTGGGCGGTGCCCTCTCGCCCTTCCCGCTCGTAGCGAACGATCTGCGCGAGGGCCGAGAAGGTGCCGCCGCTTCCGATCATGACCTCGGGAGCGAAGGGCGGCTTCCCGATCACCGTCCGGAGCGTCTCGTCGATGTACCGACGCAGCGCGCGCCACTCCCGCTCGCCGATCCGATCCGTCTGGCAGAACCGCTCCGACAACACGACCGCGCCGAGCGGCAGCGAGAACACGTTCTCGACCACGGTTCCCGCGGCGAGCATGACCTCCACGCTGCCGCCGCCGATGTCCACGATGGCCGAGGCACGCCCCTCGAGCGGGAACCGCCGCGCGGCGCTCTCGAACGCGAAGCGCGCCTCGTCGTCGGACGAGATCACGTCCACGCGCACGCGGTGGCGCTTCCAGGCCTCGCGCCGGAAGAGCGGCCCATTCTCCGCTTCCCGCACGGCGCTGGTTGCCACCGTCCGGAGCTCGGACACCCCGAATCCATCGGCGATCGCCTTCATCTTGCCGAGCGCCTCGAGCGAGCGGCCGTACGACTCGTCCGCGAGACGGCCGGTGCGATGGAGTCCCTGACCAAGCCGAGTGACGACCCGCTCCTCGTCCAGGACGCGATACGTCCCGTCCGGCTCGGGCTGAGCCACGACGAGCCGGATCGAGTTCGTGCCGACGTCGATGGCGGCGAGTGGGGCAGGCGGACCTGCGTCAGGCGCGGGACTCATCTGCCGTCCCGACCCTTGCGGGGAAACACAGCCAACTCTTTATAAATCGACATGTTACACACACGCACAATCTGAAGCAGGATGGGTAATCTAGCCTGCGGCCCCCGCCCGGACAAAGCAGAAGCACTGTATCCCAGCACGATGCGCCGCACTCCACGACGCGCGTACGGTCGTCGAGGTCACGGCTTCGTCACGGTCCATGATCGGCCGCCGAACGCCGCCGGCGTCACTTCGTGACGCGCTTTACCAGGTCGCCCGCCGCGAGGCGCGTGTCCGCCTGCGCCTGATTCACGAGGGCCAGCTGCTCGAGTGGGATCGTGGAGGGATATCGCCGGGCGAACTCCGCGAGCGTCATCGCCCGGTCGAGCGTCACGAGGCGAATCCGATCCGGCTTGACCCCGAGCACGGCGGGGTCGGTGACGGGGGTGAAGCTCCCGATAGCCCGACGGACCGTCGCAGCGTACCCGCTCCACCCCGCCGCCGTGGCGTAGCCGAGCAGCCGCAGCACGGTGCCGCGGTGTGCCACGAAGACGACCGTGCCGCTCAGCACGGTCCCGTCCTGCGTCGTGGCGCCGAACGCGCCGCCCGCCGCCGGCAGGCCGCTCAAGTCGATGGCCGTGGGCGCGCCACCCGTGACGCCGCCCTGGGCGAAGAACGCCTGTGCCGCGGCGGCGGCGGTCCCCTCGGCGGCCACACTGATCTGGAGCACCGCGTCCTGGCTCTGGCTCACCCCGAGCACGGCGTCGTGTTGGTTGGCGGTCTGCCAGCCGTCCGGGAACCGGACGCGGAACGCGAGCGCGGGATGAATGAACTCGCGTCCCTCGAAGTACCCCTGACGCGGGTCCGCGCCGTAGACGACGCCATCGATCTGCCGCAGGTACGCCGCGCGGTCGACGATCGTGCCGAGCGAATCTGGCGGAATGGCCGCCACCGCACGGCTCATGGTCGCGTAGCGGTTTTCCGGATCGGGATGCGTTTCGAGCCACTCCGGCACGCGGCTTCCGCCGCTCGTCTGACTCACCCGCGTGAGCAGGGTGAAGACGTCGGGCATTTGCCGCGGGTCGTAACCCGCGCGGCGCATGTACCGGAGCCCGAGCTGATCGGCCTGTGACTCGTCGTCGCGACTGAACTTGAGAAAGAGGAGACCGAGCCCAGCCTGCGCGACCCCGGCGTAGCGCTCGAGTTCGGGCTTCACCAGCACGCCCACCGCGAGGCCGAGCTGCGCGAGCTGCGCCTTGCTCGCCTGGTTCACCGAGTGGCGCGCGGTGACGTGGCCGATCTCATGGCCGATGACCGAGGCGAGCTCGGCCTCGTTGTTGAGATCGGCGAGGATACCACGGGTCACGTAGATGAAACCGCCCGGAAGCGCGAAGGCGTTGACGGCCTGGTCGTCCACGACACGGAACCGCCACGGCAGGTCGGGCCGCTCGGAGGTGGCCGCGAGGCGCGCGCCGACGCGCTGGACGTAGGCCTGGAGCGCGGAGTCGGGGTAGAGGCCGATGGAGGCGTCGACCTGAGCCGCGGCATCGCGGCCCATCGCGATCTCCTGCGATTGACTGATGAAGCTGAGTTGGGTCTTGCCCGTGGCCGGATTCGTGGCGCACGCGGCGAGCGCGAGCGCCGCCGCGGGCCATAGTGTTCGCGTGCGCATGGGATAGCATATACCGCGCACGCCGGCCCCACGCAAACGGTTCGCGCGAGGTTTCAGGCGCGGTTCACGGCTTCGTCAGAATCTTCTCGAACAGCGCAATCGCCCGCGGATCTCCCGACTGCCCCAGCCAGAACATGGCGCGTTTCCGCACCGCCGGATCGGGATGCGTCTGCGCAATGTCGATCAATTCGGGGACGCCCGCGTGATCGTGCAGCTGGGAGAGGGCAAAGACCGCCTGTTCCTGCACGTCCCGATTGGTATGGGGTCCCGTCGCGAGCCCCGCGAGATCCTTCACGGCTTTGTCACCCGCCGCCTGGCCAAGCCAGAACACCGCATTCCGCCGGACGTCCCGCGGTACCGCGGGATCGCGCGCGATCTCGGCGAGCTTGGGCCAGACCGTGGCGCTGTCCGCGAGCGTCGCGGCGAAGATGGCGCCTTTGACCGTCAGTGAGAGGAGATAGTCCGCCGCGGCCGGCGCGGAAACCATCCCGAGATCGACGCCGGGCGCGCCGGCCCGCCAGTGCCCGCCGACGTACGTGTTCACGTCCACCACCGCGCCCCCCGCACGGGTGAGCACCACGCGCACCGGGCCGTGGTCGCAATCCCCGACCCATTCGTCGTTCTCCTGATTGACCGAGATGTTGTGGCCGTTGCCGCATACACCGGGCTTCGCGGCGAACGTCATCCGCACCTTTCCGTTCGGCGCCTGGGCCACGCGCTGCGCGATCGACTGGCCCGCCGCCGGGATGGCGGCAGCGCAGAGGAGCACCGCCGTCATCCCACTCAAACCGCATACGCCACGCATGCCGCCTCCCCTACTCGTCGATGACGTCCAGCAGGACTTTGGCCGCGCGCGGGTCGTTCGACTGGCCGAGCCAGAAGAGCGCTTTCCGCTTGAGGTCGTGATCGGGTTCGGTCTTGACGATGTGAATGAGCTCGGTCACCGCGGCGGAATCCGCATTTTGCGAAAGGGCGAAGATCACCTGTTCTTTCATCGCGCGGTCCGTGGCGTGGTCGTAAACGGCCGCGAGCTGCTTCGCGTCCACCGCGTGCATTTGCGCGGCCCAGAAGAGCGCCTTCTTTCGGATCGAGCTCGGCTGCTGGGGATCGCCCGCCACGCTCAGCAGCCAGGGGCCGTCCGTCTCGTGACTCTGCTGCGCGACGGTGAAGACGATCTTCTCCTTGAGCGCCTCACTGTTCGTACGCTTGAAGAGATCTTTGAGGTACTGCACATCGCCCAGATCGCCGCGCTGGCCGAGCCAGAAGACCGCCTGCGCGCGGAGCTCATCGGGCGCGTTGGGGCGCTCGATGTATGCCTTGAGGGCGGCGGTGGCCGCGTCGTTGTGCTGCTGCGCCAGCGCGAAGATCGCCTTCTTCTGGATCTCCTCGTCCGTCGACTTGCGGAGAATGGAGTCGAGCGCGGCCGAAGCACCCGGGCTGTTCACCTGCGAGAGCCAGAAGACCGCCTGCCCACGCACCTCGGGATCGGGATCAGTGCGCGCCGATTGCAGGAGCACGTCCTCCACGTCGGCCGCGTGTTGCTGTGCCACGAGGAACATCGCGCGGCGCCGCAGGCAGACAGATCCGGAATCACGCCGGGCCAACACCTTCTTGAGAATCGGCATCGCCTGCTCGCTGTTCATCTGGAGCAGGGCGTTCAGCGCGTACAGGCGGTCGTCGGATCGATCACTGCAACCGTCGTCCGACCGACCGACCGCTGCAAGGGCCGGTGCGGCAGCGCTCGCCGCCTCGGCGGCCGCGCGCCCGATCTGTGCCGATTGTGCCGCTGCGGCGACCGCTGCAGGCGCCGGTGCGGGCTGTGGCGCACCCGGGACGGCCGGCGGCGCGGGCGGTGCGAGCTGGCCCGCGGTGGCAGCGATCGCCGCCGCCGCCGTGGGATCGCCCTGCTGCGCGAGCTGTGCCTGGATCCGGGTTGCGAGATCCCGCGCGTCGTCGCTGTTCCGGTCGTTGGGAAACCGCCGAGCGCGCGTGTCGAGCAGCTTGAGCGCCTGGCGATCCGCCGACGACGACCCGGTCTTGGCGAGGGCGTAGGCCTCCCAGTAGAGCGCACTCGCCATGTACCCGGAGCGAGGATAGCGCGAGCGGAGCTCACGCAGATGATGCGCCGCCTCGGCGTACTTCCCCGCATTCAACTCGTTCCGCGCAAGCCGGTACAGCGAGTCCCCGGGATCCTGCGCGAGCCACGACGCGCGGGGTGCGGCGGCGTGTTCAACGATCACCGCCGGCACCGGAGCCAAGGCCCGGCGGCTCGACGCGATGCCCTGCCCGGCCGCGCTGCCGGCGAGTGTGGCGATCGTCGCGACGCACGCCACGCTGGTGAACCCAATCGGTCTCATTACATCGCTCCTTGTGCGGTCTGGCCCATGATGGTGCTCGGCGTCATCGCGCTGAGCTTGAGCATCACACCGCGTTGGTGAATTCCCTGTTCGATGAAGCGCAGATCTTCCTTCCC
>Ga0102953_1001728_pt1 | contig 13610 bp, 11 predicted proteins | sample SalPon2A_C_D2_MG_FD_78509 | JGI IMG/M metagenome (GOLD analysis project Ga0102953, IMG submission 78509) | Soil microbial communities from South San Francisco under conditions of wetland restoration - Salt Pond MetaG R2A_C_D2_MG | ecosystem: Environmental > Terrestrial > Soil > Wetlands | place... | reverse complement strand
TAGACGTGACCGTCGGGCGCGAGCATGCGTTCGACGAGAAGTCGTGCCACCCGCTCCGCGCGGTCGAGGGCGTCCGGCCGCCAGGGGGCGACTGCGAGCCACGTCTCGACCGCCTGCGCGTACGAGTGCGAGTCGACGGGCAGCGAGGCGGTCGTCGTCCCGCGCGGCGTCCCGTCCGCGAGGAAGAGCACCCGCTCCCAGAAGGCGACCCCCCGCTCGAGCCGCGGCACGACGCTGGGCGCCAGGCCGGCGCAGGCGGCGAGCGACTCCAGCACGTAGCCGGTGTGGAAGTTGTCGACCCACGCGTCGCGTGGGCGCTCCGAGTACGGCCACGAGCCGTCGGGCGCCTGCGCAGCGAGCGTCGTGTGCAGCGGTGCGACGGCCGCGGTCTCGAGCGCGGGCTCGTCGAGGACCCGTGCGGCGCGCACGAGCACCGAGCAGGCGAGCAGGTTCGCGTTGTGGATCAGGTCACGCTCCTCGCCGACGTAGCGGAAGTACGGGCTCGACCCGGGGGCGAGCAGAGCGCCTTCGAGGAACGCGGCGGCGCCGAGCACCGCGGCGTCGACGTCCGTGTCGCCGAGCAGCTCGCGCGCGTCGAGCAGCGCGTGCGCGACGAACGTCGTCGCGATCGCGTTGGGCTCCCCGCGCCGGTAGTGGAAGAAGCGGGTCTGGACGTCGAAGTGGTAGCCCCAGCCGCTGCCCGTCCGACACGGCTCCGCGGCGGCCACGAGCCACTCGACGAGCCGACGGGCAGCCGCTGCGGCGGACTCGTCCGCATGGGCGACGGCCAGGCGGGCGTAGGCGGACGCCGCCAGGGCGATGCCCTTCGCGTCGCGCTCCCGGGGGATGCGAAGCAGCGGACGGAGGTTGATCGGGGAGCCCTTCACGACCTGGGTGAGCACGCGCCGGCCCAGCGGCCGGCCGAGCGAGAGCGCCCCCGCGAACGGACTGTTGAGCGCGTCGTACGGATCCCAGCCGACCCAGTCGCACCGCTCACCCCAGGCGCGGATGGCGTCGACCGCGCCGTCGATGTCAGCCGACGAGCGCAAGCGGGGGAGCCTCGACTGCCACGCGTTCGCCGCCCGCCGCAAACGAGCGGTCGACCGCCTCGATCATGCGGACGACCTCGACGGCGAGCGCCGACGAGCTGACGGACGGCACGCCGGTGCGGATGGAGTCGCGGAAGCTCTGCATCTCGAGATAGAGCGGCTCCGCGACCTCGATCCGCGGCGAGACGATGTCGCCGGTGCGGTAGCTCAGGTGATACGAGCCGAAGCTCGTCGGATCGTCGAGCTGGACGCCGGCGTCGAAGATGCGCACCGGCTCGAGGCTCGTGTCGTCGTAGACGACCATCCGGTCCGACCCCACGACGGTCGTTCGGCGCAGCTTGCTCGGCGCGAGCCACGAGAGCTCGACGTGGCCGATCACGCCCGACGGGAACTCGAGGTTGACGAACGCGACGTCGGGGTTCGCGGGGAACACGCAGCCGCGGCACACGGCGCTGACGTGCGTCGGGGTCTCGTCGAGCCAGTAGCGCAGGATCGAGAAGTCGTGCGGGCCGAGGTCCCAGAGGACGCTCACGTCGCGCTGGTGGATGCCGAGGTTGACCCGGCTCATGGAGACGAAGTAGACGTCCCCGACGGCCCCGGACCGGATCAGCTCGCGGACGGCGTTCACCGGCGGGCTGTAGAGAAACGTGTGCCCGACCATGAGCGCGAGTCCGCGCCGGATCGCCAGGTCGTGCAGCTCCTCCGCCTCGGCGAGCGACGGCGCGATCGGCTTCTCGACGAACACGTGCTTGCCGGCCTGGAGCGCGTCGCGCACGAGGTCGGCGTGGGTGCCGACGGCGGTCGCGATCACGACGGCATCGACGGAGTGGTCGGCCAGCACGTCCTCGTAGGAGGAGGTCTGCCGGACGGCGGGGAACCGGCGCCCGACCTTCGCGACGGCGTCGTCGCGCAGATCGCAGATCGCCGCCACCTCGACCTCCGGCACCTCGTGCAGGTTGCGGACGAGGTTCGGGCCCCAGTATCCGAGGCCCACGACCGCGACGCGCAGCGGCCGCGCCGGCCGTCCGTTGACGTGCGTGCTCATGCCGTCCCCTTTCGTGTCAGTACATGCCGGACCGTCCGCAGCAGCAGGTTCAAGTCGAGTCCGAGCGACCAGCCGCGCGCGTACGCGACGTCCATGTCGAGCGCTTCGCCGAAGGTCGCGTGGGCGCGCGCGGTCACCTGCCAGAGCCCGGTGAGGCCGGCCGGCACGAGGAACCGCTCGAAGTGGTGCGGCCGGAAGAACTGCGTCTCGTACGGGATGCACGGGCGGGGGCCGACGAGCGACATGTCGCCGCGCAGGACGTTCCAGAGCTGCGGCAGCTCGTCGAGGCTCGTGCGTCGCAGGAACGCGCCGACCCGTGTCACCTCATTGCCGCGGTCGAGCTTGAAGAGCCCGTTCGACTCGGGTGCGGCCGCCGAGTCCATCGTCGCGCGGATGAACTCCCGGTGGCGGTTCTCGTCCGCGTCGACGCGCATCGTGCGGAACTTGAGAACCGTGAACTCGCACATCCGCTCGCCGAGCCGCGCCTGGCGGAAAAGGGCCGGGCCGGACGACTCGCGGCGGATGAGGAGCGGCACGACGAGAAATACGGGCAGCGCGAGCACGAGCCCGACGAGCGCGCCCGCGATGTCGATCGTCCGCTTGACGAGCCGGAACGAGCGCGACAGCCGTACCGGCGGCAGGTCGATGAGGAACAGCCCCTCGATCGAGTGGATGCGCCCGCTCGGCCCGACGATCTCGTGGAGGTCGGGGACGAGGTCGACGTAGACGTCGAGCTCGCCGAGCGACCGGATCGCGGCGAGCGTCTCCTCGGACGTGCGGCGCCCCGCGGTCACGAACACGCGCTGGACGCCGAGCGTCCGCACGAGCTCCGGCAGCTCTGCCGGCGCGCCGATCGTCTCCATGCCGGTGTCCGGCTGCTCGTCGGCGAACCCGACCACGTCGACGCCGTACTCCGGGTGCTGGAGCAGCTTGCGCGCGACGAGCCGGCCCGTTTCGTCCGCGCCGAGGATCAGCGCCCGTTGCCGGAAGCCGGGCAGCCGGTGTGCGAGCGCCCGCGTGACGCTTCGGACAGCGACGACGGCGGCGAGCGCGACGAGCCAGAAGAGGAGGACGTCCCCGGCGAGGGTCTCGAGCCGGCCGGTGAGATACGCGGCGGTGACGAGCGTCCAGGACGCGACGGTGTCGAGCAGCGCGACGGCTGCGATCTCGTCGACCGTCGAGTGGTCGATGCGCTGCTCGTCGGCGCCGTAGAGGCCGAAGAGCTTCGCGCCGACGACCCAGAGCGGGATGAGGACGACGAACGCGACGACCTCCTCCGCCGCGCGCGGCCGGGTGCCCGCGGCGCTCGCGACGGCGAACGCGACCACGAGACCGGTCAGGTCGGCGGCGAGCAGCGCTCTCCGCAGGAGGCCGGCGGGCCCGCGGCGCCGCGCGGCGGGCAGCACTGCGGACGCCGGTTCGGGCGGCGCGGGGATGCGCTCTGCGGTCGTGGTCACGCACGTTCCTCGGTCGATGCCATCCGTTCCTCGAACCTAGGTCGGCCCCCGCCCGGGGGACACGGACGAAAGCGCAAGGCGTCGGGGTCGGAAGTCGAGGACGGCCAGCCACACCATTGGCATTGCCCCGCCGTTCGTTCGGGTGGGGTGGGGTGGCGTCACGCGCACGTACGGTCGAGCCGGATGGGCACGGATGCTCCCTCCGGTGCGCCGGAGCAACTCGGCGACCACATCGCCCGCAGCGCCCGCTGGGTGACCGCGTCGACGCTCATGGTGTCGGCGACGACGTGGCTCGCCGTGGTCGCGCTCTCACGCCTGCTCGAGAAGCGCGAGTTCGGCCTCGCCGCGCTCGCGATGCTCGCCGTGGCGGTCTTCCAGCTCTTTCAGGACTCGGGGCTGCGTGCCGCGCTGATCCAGCGCCGCGAGGGCATCCACGCCGCGGCGGACGCGGCCGCGCTCTACGCTCCGCTCGCGGGTGTCGCGCTCGCCGCCCTCTGCGTGGCCGGCTCGCCGCTCGCCGCCCGTTTCTTCCACCAGCACGACGTGGAGCCGCTGATGCGCGGGCTGGCGGGGGTGTTCGTCCTCCGCTCGCTCGCGATCGTGCCGGGGGCGCTGATCCAGCGCGAGCTGCTGTTCACGCGGCAGGCGACGATCTCGATGGTGTCGTCGGTCCTCTACCTGGCCTCGGCGATCGGGCTCGCGCTCGCAGGCGCCGGTGCCTGGGCGGTGATCGGCGGCCAGCTCGTCGTGGCCGCGTGGGTGGCGGCGGCCTCCTGGGTCGCGAGCCCGTACCGTCCCAACCCGCGCCGCGCCTCGCTGCGCGAGCTGCGGCTGCTCCTACGCTACGGGCGGCACATCGTCGCCGGGAACGTCGCCGGCTTCGTCAACTCGAACACCGATCCGGCCGGCGTCGGCCGGCTGTACGGCCCGGTGTCGCTCGGCGCGTACAACATCGGCTTCCAGACCGGGAGACAGGCCGTCACGATCGTCACCGGGATCGCGAACGTGCTCGTCTTCCCGGCGTACGCGAGGGTCCAGGGCGACCTCGACCGCTTCCGCAACGCCTACCTCCGCTCGCTCCGCTTCATCTGCACGATCTCGCCGCCGATCGGCGTCGGCCTCGCCGCGGTCAGCGGCGTCCTGGTCCCGGCCGTCTACGGGAGCAAGTGGAACGGGACCGGGGCGGTGGGGGTGCTCGTCGTGATCTCGTTCTACGGGATCTTCCTGTCCGTCGCGGCGACGACCGGGGAGGTGTTCAAGGCCTCGGGACGCCCTGACCTCTTCTTCAAGATGGGCGTGTTCCAGATCGGGCTGCTGTTCGCCCTCATCGGCGCGCTGTACCGCTTCGGGCTCGTGGGGTTCGCCGGCGCCCGCGCAGGGGCGACGCTCGTGATGAGCATCGTCGCGCTCGTCGCCGCGGGCCGGATCCTCGCGCTGCCGCTCGTCGCGTGGCTGCACGCAATCCGCGAGCCGTTCGTCGCCGCGCTCGTGATGGGTGCAGGCGTCTTCGGGCTACGCCTCGGTCTCGCCGCCGAGCTCGGGTCGGCGGCCTGGCAGCTCGTCCCGCTCGTCGCGGCAGGCGTCATCCTCTACCCGGTCGCGCTGCGCGTGCTGGCGCCGGAGCGGTGGCGCGAGTTCTTCGCCGAGGTGGAGCGCATCCTGCCGCTTCGGCGCAGAGCGGCGCGCCTGCGCGACTCCTCCCCGGTGGGTGGGACGACCCTGGCCGATGATCGAGGGGACGCGGAAGTGGCGCTTCCTACACTCGATCGAGAGCAGCCGCTCCCGGCTGCCGCGGAAGCCCAGGAGGTTCGGACGAGGTGACCACGTGAGCGTCGGTCGGCCGCTCAAGGTCATCCGCCATCACTGGCGGCTCGTGACCGTGCTCATGCTCGCCCTGCTCGCCGGCGTCGCGGCCGTGACGTACACGACCGTCCCGAGCTACCGCGCGTCGGCGCTGCTGCAGGTGCAGGCCCCCATGGGCGCCGACGGCATCGTGTCGCTCCAGGACACGCTCACGGCGCGCGAGCGGGCGGTCACGATCACGGCGCTCGGGAACACGGGCCAGGTCGCGCAGCTCGCGGCGAAGGCGATCGGCTCCGGCACCGGGATCGGCAGCTGTTCCTTCGCGCAGTCGGGCCAGTCGGAGTTTCTCCAGGCGACGTGCACCGGCACGGCGCGGAAATCCGTGGCAGGCGCGGCGAACGCGTTCGCGACGGCGCTTCAGGGGCAGCTCGAGACGCAGAGACGCGCCCGGATCGCCGAGCTCACAGCCCTCTACCGGAAGGAGGTCAGCCTGCTCCGCAAGCAGGGTGTGGCCCCGGCGAACTTTCCGGCGCCGCCTGTCTTCCCGAGCTATCGCGAGCTCGAGGTGATCGATGCGGCGGCCACGCCGCGCACTCCGTACGCGCCGCGGCCGATGCGCACGCTCGTGATCGCGTTCGTGCTCGGGCTCCTCCTGAACACGGGCCTCGCCTTCCTGCTCGAGCACATCCAGAACCGGGCGAGGAACCCTGAGGAGTTGCGGCACGCGCTCGACCTGCCGGTGCTCGTCGCGATCCCGAAGCTCAGCCGCTCCTCCGCCAGGCACACCGGCGCGAGCCTCGTCGCGGCGGTTCACGTCCCCCGCCGCCAGGCCGGCGCCGGCGTCGGCGCCGGAGGCGAGGCATGAACCGCGCGCCGATCCGGTCCGACTCGCTGGAGGCGGAGTCCTACCGCAGCCTCCGCACGACCCTCACCTACTCGCATCTGCCGGAGGGCCGCCGGGTCGTCCTCTTCACGTCCGCCCGCCGGAACGAGGGGAAGAGCACGACGGCCGCGAACTTCGCCGCGATCTGCGCATACGGCGAGCGGCAGACGCTCCTGATCGACGCCGACCTCCGCAACCCGCGCGTCGAGTCGCTCTTCGGCCTCCCCGACGTCTACGGCCTCTCCGCGCTCCTCGCGGCGGGCGGGAACGCGGATCTCGCCGACATCGTGGTGCGGACGCGCATCCCCACGCTCGACCTGCTCCCCGCCGGCGACCCCGCCGGGAACGCGGCCGAGCTGCTGTCGCGGCCGAAGCTCGCCCACCTGGTCGAGGAGGCGCGGGCAGGGTACGACTGGGTCGTCGTGGACGCGCCGCCCGTGCTCCCGATCGCCGACGCCGCGATCCTGTCCCGGCTCGTGGACGGGGTCGTCCTCGTCGTGGACGTGAGCAGGACGCCGATCGAGGCCGTCCGTCGCGCGAAGGATCTCCTGCGGGCCGTCGACGCGCGGCTGCTCGGCATCGTCGCGAACCGTTCGCCGGTCAAGGCGACGGCGTACGGCTATGGCCGCTAGCCGGGCGTACGCGCCGGCCCGGCCGACCGTCCTCCTCGGCGCGGCTGGGCTCGCCGCGAACGCCGCGATCGTCACCCTGTCGACTCGCTCTCCGGCGCTCTTGGCCGTCGCCGTGCTCGTCGTTGCGGTCGCCGTGCTCGCGTTCGTCCGCCCCGGCGTCCTCCTCCTCACCGCCGCGTTCGGGCTCGTCGTCTCGGGCGACCTGCTCGACCTGGTCTTCACGTTTCCCAACCTGGCGTTCGCGGGCTTCCAGATCCAGCTCTCCGATCTGTTCCTCGTTGCGATCCTGCTCGCCTGGGCGGGGTGGGAGCTGCGTCGCGGGGGAGTCGGGCCGCCGCTTGCCGAGCTCGCGCGCGAGCCGGCGTTCGCGGGCTTCGTCCCGCTGTTCGTTCTCGCGACCTACGACCTCGCCCGCGCCGGCCACGGCGTGTTCTCGAGCGCGCGCATCTTCGGGTTCTGCGTGCTCGTACCGGTTGTCGTGCGCGTGGTCGAGACGCCGCGGCAGTTGCGTCTGCTCGGCGTCGCGATCGCGGCGGCGGCTGCGATCTCGTCGGTCGCGGCGTTGGCGATGGTCGCCGCCGGACGGAGCGTGACGGACCGCGGGCTCTCGACCGGCGGTGCGCGTGGACTGTCGATCGGCGGCTCGTTCCTCGTCGCCGGCGCCCTGCTCTACGTGCTGGCTGCGCTCGTCGCCGACACGCGGCCGCTCAGCGGGCTCGCTCCGGCCCTCGTGCTCCTCCTCCTCGGCGGCGTGGCGGCCTCGGGCGCGCGCGAGACCTGGATCGGCGTGCTCGCGGCGCTGGCCGTCTTCGCGCTTCTCTCCTCTCTGCGCGGCGCGATGCGGCTCGGGCTCGTGGTCGTGCTCGCCGGGCTCCTCGCGTTCGGCGCGTACAGCATCGTGCCGCACCCACCGAAGCTCGAAGCCCAGCTCGCCTCCGTCGAGCAGCGTCTCTCCTCGGTGAATCCGAGCACGGCCGCCAGCGATCCGTCGGTGCAGGTGCGCTACGACAAGTGGAACGTCGTCTGGGGCCAGCTCAAGGCGCATCCGCTGCTCGGCACGGGCTTCGGGTATCCGGCGACCTACACGTCGAACATCGGCGGCAGCAACTTCGTGCGCAGCTACGTGGACGATCCCGAGAACACGCACCTGTGGCTGTGGGCGCGGATGGGGACGCTCGGCTTCCTCGCCTGGGTCGGCTTCAACGTGCTCGCGCTCGGGACCCTCGTCGTCCGGCTCCTGCGCACCCGGGTGCCGGCGGCGCGCACGGCCGCACTCTGGGCGGCGGGCGTGCTGATCGTGATCTGGAGCGGGATGGCGTTCAGCCCGGTGTCGGCGTTCGGGTCGACCCTGTTGCTCTACTGGCTCGCGATCGCGCTCGTGCCGGTGACCGGCCGGCTCGCCGCCGGCCCGCGCTAGCCCTTCCGGCAGATCGTGCAGCCCGGGAACACGGTCGTCGAGCGCCGGAAGTCGTCCTGGAACACGATCAGGTCGTGCTGGACGCCGCGCGCGGCCGAGCAGCCGAGCCGGGTCGGCTGGTCGCAATAGCTCGCCCGGTGGATCCCGGTCTTCGCGTAGACGGGAGACACCTCGTTGCCGAGGCGCTGGAGCGTCGGCACGTTCCGGATCCGGAGCAGGCGGGTGAGCCGGAGCTCGCCCGCAAGCCGGTGCCAGACCGTCACGGAGCCCTGGCGGGCCGTGCCAGCGGCCCGGCGAGACGTCGTACAGCAGCCGGAACGTGCGGTCGTACGCGCATGAGCCGCCGTTCGAGAGCGAGACCGCCCCGGTGTGTAGTTGCATGGAGATCGCGGCGACGCCGACGTTGAAGTCGAGCGGCGGCGGGATGCCGTAGTCGGAGTGCCACTGGGCGAAGATGCCCCACTTGTACGGGCCGTACCACGGCTCCCCGAAGAGCGTCGACCACGCGTACCAGTAGTCGCTGCCCTCCGTCGGGCGCGGGGTCGGCCCGCAGCAGAGCTCCGAGCTCTCGCTGCAGCCGAACGGGCTGTACCCCTGGCGCGCGATGAACATCGCCGCGCTGCTCCCGGTGCGCCGGGGCGACTCGACGATGCGGAACGAGTCGGCGGTCGGCCGGTCGTACTGGACCTGCGCCCCCTTCCACGGAGCGAGCGAGCCGTTGTCGAAGCCCGAGCGGAAGTCGATGCCGCCGGATCGTCCCGCCGCCGAGGGGATGATCAGCACGGAAACGAGGGCGGCAGCCGCTGCGGCCACGACTGCCGCCCTGGATGGTGCTCTTAGTGGGACTTCGAGGGCACCACGATCCAGCCTATTGCCCCGGCGGCCGGCCGTCCCTGCCCGTTCGTTGCCGCCGTCCCCACCGTTCGGCGTGAGCTTCCCGGGAGGCCCTGCTCTACGGTCGAGGTGTGAGACGTGTTCGCGTTGGCTGGCTCGCGCCCGAGAACTCCACGATCCCTCCCGGCGCCCACGCCGGGTCGGTCACGACGACGATGTGGGAGGCCGTCACAAGGCTCTCCGACCGCTGCGAGTTCGTGATCGCGACGCGCGACCACCCGGTGCTCGGCGAGCTGCCGATGGAGCTGGACGGTGTCCGCTTCCTGCGCGACCCCGCGCTCGCGGATGTGCGGCGCGGGGAGGCGTTGACGCTGCTGAACAAGGTCGAGCGGAAGCTCGGGGTCCGCGACCGGCCGTACGCGGGCCGGCCGTCGTACTTCCGCGGCTACGCGCGCACCCATGCGGCGGCGTTTCGGCGCGCGGAGGTCGACATCGTCCACCTCTACAACACGTCGCAGTGGGTGCCGATCCTGCGCGCCGCGCTCCCGCGCACGCCGATCGTGCTGCAGATGCACTGCGAGTGGCTCGCCGAGATCCCGTGGAACGAGGGGTTCGAGCGGCTGCGGCTCGTCGATCGCGTGCTCGGTGTCTCGCAGCAGATCGCAGATCAGATCCGCGACCGCTTCCCCGAGCATGCCGGGAAAGTGGACGTCCTCCCGAACGGCGTCGACCCGAACGACTTCCGGCCTGCGACCGAGGTGAGGACGGAGCGCGCCGGCGAGGTGGAGGAGCTGCGCCGCCGGCTCGGCCTCGGGGACGGGCCCGTCGCTCTCTTCGTCGGGCGGATCTCGGCGGAGAAGAGTCTGCACACGCTGTTCGAGGCGCTGCCTGCGGTGCGGGAGCGCGTGCCGGGTGCCCAGGTGCTCATCGTGGGCAAGCGGGCCGGTCTCCGGAGTCCGCTGCCGACGCGCGAGCGGCGCGAGCTGCTCGGCCACCCGGAGTGGCGGGCACGCTACGTCGACCACCTCGAGCGTCTCGCCGAGCCGCTCGGCGAGAGCGTCCGCTTCGCCGGGCCCCTCGCGTACGCGGACGTCCCGCTCGCGTACGCGCTCGCCGACGTCTACGTGCAGCCGTCGGTCTTCGAGGCCTACGGCCTGCCGGTGGTCGAGGCGATGGCCTCGGGGTTGCCGGTCGTCGTGAGCGACGGCGGCGCGCTGCCGGAGCTCGTCGACGACGGCGAGACCGGCTACGTCGTCCCCTCCGGCGACGCTCGCTCGCTCGCGGAGGCGCTCGTCTCGGTGCTCTCCGACCGGGCGCTCGCGGCCCGTCTCGGCCGAGCCGGCCGTGAGCGGGCGGCCCGAAGCATGAGCTGGGACACTGTCGCGGATCGGCTCTTCGCGCTGTACGCCGAGCTCGCCGCCGAGGGATCGCGCCCGCGGCTCACTCCGGCCGCTTTGTAGGTCGAGTTCTCAGTCCGACGCGACGGACGGTGGCGACGGTCGTGGGGCGCGGGACTGTGCCATCGTACGGGGCACGACCTGCCGCGCGAGCCGAGGATGGGGGCGTGGCGGGCATCGCCGGGACGATCGATCTGCACAGCGGTCTCGAGCCGGCGGACACGCTCGTCCGGCGGATGCCTGCCACGCTCGCCCACCGTGGGCCCGACGGCGAGTTCGCCGTCGGCGACGGTCAGGCGACGCTGGGCGTCCGCGTGCTTGCCGTCCTCGACGGCCCGGACCCGCCGACGGCGCTAGGGGCCCTCCGCCTCGTGCTCGACGGCGACATCGTCAAGGCCCCGAGGTCGTGGTCTCCCTCCGGGCACGCGGGCGCCCGATCGACGGCGACTCCCAGGCCGGGACGCTGCTCGCCGCCTGGGCCGAGTGGGGCCGGACTGTCCCGACCGGCTGGAGGGGACGTTCGCGTTCGCGCTCTGGGACGGGCCGAGCGCTGGCGCGCCTACTCGGTCGAGCGCTGGCTCGAGCTCGTCGTCGACCCGGCCCGGCCCGCCGTTCCGATTGCCGCCTGAGCGCGGGCGCGGGCGGCCAGCACGTCCTCATAGACGTCCGCGAGATCCGCGGCGACCCGCTCGATCCCGAAGCGCTCGAATGCGCGCGCCCGCGCCGCCTCTGCGAGCCGGTGCGCGAGCCGCCGGTCGTCCAGCACGGTCCCGATCGCCGCGGCCAGCCCGGACGCGTCGCCGGGAGCGACGAGGAGCGCCTCGGCGCCGTCGCGTGCCGCCTCCGGGATCCCGCCGACGCGGCTCGCGACGACGGGGACGCCGCTCAGCATCGCCTCCAGCAGGGCGAGCGGCAGTCCTTCGGCGTAGGAGGGCAGGGCGAGGCAGGCGGCCGAGGCGAGCAGCCGCTGCTTCTCCTCGTCGCCGACCCACCCGGGAAGCTCGACGGTGTCGCCGAGTCCTCGCGCCGCGGCGAGCTCGCGCAGCTCCTCGGCGTCGCGCCCCCGGCCGGCGAGCACCAGTCGCAGCTTGGGGTGGCCCGGGCGGAGGACGTCGCACGCCTCGAGCAACTCGAAGATGCCCTTCGCACGCTCGAGCCGCCCGAGGAACAGCACGGTGTCCGATCCGTTGGCCGCCCGCGGGACGCCGTTTGCGGCGGAGAGCGCCGTGTTCGGGACGATCGTGACCGCGTCGAGACCCAGCAGGACCGACGCCTCGGCACCCCACGCGGGCGTGGCGGCGACGACGGCATCGGCGGCGCGGGCGACGCGGCCCGCGGCGCCGCGCGCGAGCGAGCCGCGGAGCCCGCGACCGCGCACGGCCTGCTGGAACCAGGAGCCGTGCAGCTGGAGCACGACCGGGCAGCCGTGGCGACGCGCGATCGCGGCCGCGGCCGCCTTGCGCGCGAACGAGCCCTTCCAGGAGCTGTTGAGATGGACGAGATCGATCTCGCCGGTCGCGCAGAGCCGGCGCAGGAGCGAGAGGCCATACCGCGCCTGGAGGAGCTTCGCCCGCCGGGTGCCGTCACGGTGGGTCGGGACCGCGACGAGGTCGTACCGCTCGGCGAGGCTCGAGGCGAGGACGGCGTGGACGAAACCGGCGACGCCTCCGTGCGCGGAAGGGTCCGGCCCGACGATCGCCACGCGCAGGCGCCGGGGAGAGGCCACACTCTCGGGGTCGCGGAGCGCGGGCTCAGCTTCCCGTACCGGCAAGCTCGACGCTCCTCTCGAGCGACGCTGTGAGGTGTTCGACGAGCCGTTCCGCCGCATGGCCGTCCCAGAGCGGCGGCAGGCTGCCCGCCGGGCCTCCCCGCTCGAGGGCGGCCTTCGCCGCGTCGACGATCCGGACGGGATCGGTGCCGACGACCGTATTCGTCCCCGCCGTCACGGTGACGGGGCGCTCGGTCGACTCGCGCAGGGTCAGGCAGGGGACTCCCACGGCGGTCGTCTCCTCCTGGAGCCCACCCGAGTCGGTGAGGACGAGGCCCGCATCTGCGACGAGGCCGAGGAAGTCGAGGTAGCCGAGCGGCGCGGTCGTTCGCACGCCGGTCGCGAGCTCGCGCAGGCCCTGCTGCTCGAGGCGCTCCCTCGTCCGCGGGTGCAGGGGCAGGACGACCGGGAGGAGGCGCGAGACGCTCGCGATCGCCGCGATCAGGCGGGTGAGGACGGCAGGGTCGTCGACGTTCTCGGGCCGGTGCAGGGTGGCGACGGCGTACGGCTCGCGGGCGAGGCCGAGACGCCACGGCACGCGCCGCTCGCGCGCCGCGTCGAGGCACCGGTCGAGCGTGTCGATCATCGTGTTGCCGACGAGCGCCACCCGCTCGGCGGGGACTCCCTCCCGGGCGAGGTTCTCGTCGGCGTCGGCGCTCGTCGTGAACAGATGGTGCGAGACGTGGTCGCAGAGGCGCCGGTTGATCTCCTCCGGCATCCGCTCGTCGAACGACCGGAGCCCGGCCTCGACGTGCGCCACGGGGTAGTGCTCCTTGGCCGCGACGAGGGCGCAGGCGAGCGTGGAGTTGACGTCGCCGACGACCACGACGATCTGCGGGTCGATGCGCAGCAGCTCGTGCTCGAAGCCGAGCATGATCCGTGCGGTCTGGCGAGCGTGGCTGTCCGAGCCGATGCCGAGCTCCACGTGGGGTGCCGGCAGGTCGAGATCGTCGAAGAAGACGCGTGACAGGCTGTCGTCGTAGTGCTGGTTCGTGTGGAGGAGCGCGACATCGATTCCGGCGCTCTCTGCTGCGGCGAGGATCGGCGCCGCCTTGACGAAGTTCGGCCGTGCGCCCACCACGACGAGGAGGTCGGTCATGGGTTCGACCGTAGATCGGCGGTGGGGCGCTCGGCCCCGTGCGAGACGGCAGGCAGCCCTGTCCGAAGGTCGAAGGCGACGCCGAGCGCGTGCTCCCAGGCCGGGAAGGCTCCGTCCCACGAGAGCCGCTCCTCGGCGTAGGCGCGGCAGCTGCGGCCGAAGGCGGGCGTGGCGAGCTCGAGCCCGCGCGCGATCGCCGCCGCGAGCTCGTCCGGGGACGTGCCGG
>Ga0102953_1001727_pt1 | contig 13610 bp, 14 predicted proteins | sample SalPon2A_C_D2_MG_FD_78509 | JGI IMG/M metagenome (GOLD analysis project Ga0102953, IMG submission 78509) | Soil microbial communities from South San Francisco under conditions of wetland restoration - Salt Pond MetaG R2A_C_D2_MG | ecosystem: Environmental > Terrestrial > Soil > Wetlands | place... | reverse complement strand
GCACGACACGCATTACGCCAACGCCTGCGGCCAGGATGCCGCCGGCCAGCACACCAGTGCGCACGACCTCGCCCTGCTCGCGAACGCACTGCTCAAACATCCCGATATCACTGCACTCACCTCGAAGCGCGGCATGCGCATCGCCACGCTGGACGGCAAGCGCAGCATTTCGTTCAACAGCAGGAACGGGCTGATCGGCCGCTATCGCGGCGTGCTCGGCCTCAAGACCGGCTACACCCGCCGCGCCGGGCGCTGCCAGGTCATCTACGCCGAGCGCGACGGCCACACGGTGCTGCTGGTGATGCTGCATGCCCGGAACTGGGGCGATGCGGTGGACATCCTCGACCTTGCCTTCGACCGGGCGCACATGAAATAAAAGACGGGCTGCGTTAAAACAAGGAACGAGCCGGAATAAAGAAGAGATGGGCCCTAATCGGGCAAATTGTGAATCGCGCCCAACAGCGATTCCGCAGCGACCAGCATATCCACCAGCAGGTGTTCATCGTGCTCCAGATGTCCTTCGTATTCGGCCAGGTTACGCTGTTCATGCGCCTTGGCCAGCACCCGCCATTGTGCCGCAGGCAATCCCAAAGTGTGCGGCAACACCTGAAATACCAGGTAACGATTGTCCGAACGATAGCCCATACGACGCAACGCATACAGCGCCAGCGAGTGGGCCGCGTTATAGCCGAGATCGAAACGGCTGTCGAAGGCAAGATCGGTGCGCCGCGCATCCTCCAGACGACGTTCTCCCGAAGCAAGCAGTCCCGCCAATTCACGCTCAGAAGGCGGCTCGCGCTTGAGCTTGCCGATGCGTACCAGGTTTTCCAGTTCAGTCGAAGTCATGTTCGTTGCCTATCACAAACAATCGCGGCAGCGCGGCAATGCGCGCGACGAAACTGTCTACCTGCCCACGCTTGCGTTTCCATTCGGCAGGCGTCATCAGTTTCGGATTGACGGGACGTGCCAGTTGCGCCTCCGCTCCCTGCAGCGCTTCATACAGTGCCGGATAATCCAGTCCCTTGGCAATCACCATCAAATCGATGTCGCTGCTCGCGCGTTCTTCGCCGCGCACCACTGAGCCGTACACGAAGGCGGCGGCAATTCGATCGGCCAGCGGTGCCAGCGCCTCCTGCAATGGCAGTGCCAGGCCAACGCTTTTGCGAACCAGTCCGGCAAGCTCGGCAAACACCGGCGAAGCCGCATTGGCCTGATAATATTTCTGGTTGCCGACGCGCTCTGCCATAATCAATCCGACGTTCTCGAGCCGCGTAAGCAGCCGGTGCACCGCGCCCGTGCCCGAGCCGGCCAGGCGAATGATTTCACCGCTCTGAAAACGGCGCGCAGGCTGGCCGAACAGCAAGCCCAGCACCCGCTGCTGTACCGGCGTGAACAACGCATCGGCCAGTGCGCTCGAAAAAGTGGCAGTATCAATATTTCCCATAACGGGAATGATCGTACCCAATTTGGGAATGAAAGGCAAGGCCCTCGGCCGGCCGCCGAACTTTCCGGGCCGCCTCGTGGTCAGACCGAAATATGGAACGCACTGAAACAAATACCATGCTGAATAAACTGAGCAATTTCCTGTCGGCGACGTTTCTCCCCGAGAATGTCGAGGTCCGCGAAGAAAACACCCTGCAACTGGCCATCGCCGTGCTGCTGATCGAGGTCATGCAGGCGGATGCCGAATGCGCGTTCGAAGAGCAGGCCGTGATCCTGAAAATCCTCAAGGAACGATTCCAGTTGTCGGATACGGAAGTGACGCAACTGACCGAGCGGGGACAGCAGGCGTCACAGGCCGCCAACGACTTCTACCGGTTTACTTCGCTCATCAACCACGAGCTGGGATTGCCCGGGAAAATCCAGATCGTCGAATACCTGTGGCAGGTCGTCTATGCCGACGGCAAGGTCAGCGCGCATGAGAACCACATTATGCGCAAGCTGGTCGACCTGCTGCACGTCTCCCTCGGCGACAACGCCGCCGCCAAGGCGCGCGCCCGCGCCGCTATCGGGCTGAAATAAGCACCAACTACATGAGTTGCTGAAACTGATCCCGGCTCAGATCGCAATCGCGCAGAATTTTGGCCAGTAGTCCCGGCCCGATGGTTTCACCGGAGTGAACGGGAACTACAGTAATACGGCCATCAGAGTGGCGCAGGAAATGATGGCTGCCCTTGACGCGCAGCACCTCAAAACCGGCTTTCTTCAGAACTGCCAGCAATTCCTTGCCGGTCAGGCTGGGAAAGGAAGTCATGCGGTAACGGAAATACGCTGCACGCCGATGAAATCGAGTTGTTCCACTGTATTGCCCTGAACTTCAAGGCAAAGCTCGACGGCCTCGCGAATGCGCTCCATCAGGGTATCGAGAGACTTGGCCTGCGTATGGCAGCCAGGTAGCGCCGGAACCGAGGCCACAAAATATCCAGCCGAATCTTTTTCAACGACTACGTCAAATTGGTGTGTCATAGCGACCTCCTTTGAACGCCGTCATTGTACACCGTTGTTTTACTGCGGACATATAGAGCCGCACCCTGAGTCCCGTTCATCCTGAGCGTAGCGCAGCGAAGTCGAAGGACCGCTAAAATACCCACCATTCAAAACATTCGGAACCAACCCATGAATGAAGAACGCCTGGAAAAGATCGAAACCAAGCTCGCCTTTCAGGAAGACCTGATCGAGGAACTCAACAAAACCGTCTACCGGCAACAGCAAATGCTGGAACGGCTGGAAGCGACCTGCGAAGCGCTCGCGCAGCACCTCGCATCGCTGAGCGAATCGGTGAATGCAGGCAAGCCTGCGGACGAAAGGCCGCCGCACTACTAGGAAACGCCGTTCGCCCTGAGCCCTTCGACTCCGCACTTACGTGCTACGCTCAGGATGAATGGTTTTTGTTCATTGCCCCACTCCGACCATCCTGAGCGTAGCTGGCGTAGCCAGCGGAGTCGAAGGAAGGGAGCCTATTCAGTAAAATACTTATGTCCCAACCCATCCTGTATTCCTTCCGCCGCTGCCCTTACGCCATGCGCGCGCGCAGCGCGCTCATCGTCAGCGGCATCGAGATCGAACTGCGCGAAGTCGTCCTGCGCGACAAGCCGGCCGAGATGCTGGCCGCCTCGCCGAAAGGCACCGTGCCGGTGCTGGTGTTGCCCGACGGCCAGGTGATCGACGAAAGCTGGGACATCATGCTGTGGGCGCTACGCCAGCACGACCCGCAGAACTGGCTAGGCCAAGACGAATGCCACATCGCCTCCGCCCTGCCGCTGGTGACTGAAAACGACACCAGCTTCAAACAAAACCTGGATCGCTACAAATATCCGGAACGCCACCCCGAACAAGCACAAAGCGCCTGGCGCAGCGCGGGCGAACAATTCCTGCAAAAGCTCGAAACACAATTAAACGTCACGCCATTTTTGCTCGGCGAGCATTTTTCAATCGCCGATGCGCCCTGCTCCCCTTCATCCGCCAGTTCGCAACCGTCGACAGCACATGGTTCGCCAGCGCACCCTACCCCGCCCTGCGCGCCTGGCTGGATAGCTACACATCATCGGAATTATTTTCACAGGTAATGCAGAAGTTTCCTGTTTGGAAATCAGCGCCTTAAACCACCCCGGCAATCATAAGAAAATTGCTCTATTGAATGTGCCAAAAAAAGGGTATATAAAATAATCGAGGTCACACAAAAAGGGCGTGCAGTTGGCTCCTCAGGAGGGTAAGCCTATCGACGCTGTGATGCAGTACGACAATTAGGCAGTACTTCCAGGTCAGCTTAACTGACTGACTCCACCGGCCCCCCAAAGCCGAGCAGAAAAGAAAAAACGCCGCAGAGATGCGGCGTTGGCTTTCCCAAATCAAAAGACTTATTGGTACGTGCTCAACCTGCGCGCCCACCAAGTTGCATTAACATGTTGTCGAAAACTTTTCGCCGAAAGGCTCTTCGATCCAGTTCTGCGGGTTCGCAATCAAGGTTTTTCGCAAGCTCTTTAACCCAAGCGCCTTTAAGTTCACCGTTGATTTGTACTTCATATGCACTGAACCAGTTCTCAAATTCACCGAGATAACACTCATACAATTTAGAATTGAGATGGCCTTGCCCGCCATCCTTTTTCTTGCCGCGCAGTTTGTTTACTCCAAGACGAGAATATCGATCCATGGGAACAAAATTTTCAGGCACAAAAAAGAATGCCACTTTTGACACAAGCGAAATAGGCTCGCTCCATTTTCCATCCCTACTTTGATGCGACCACCCTTTTGCTGCAATTTCATTTGTGACCAAATCAACCGCTTTTGCACTATCGCGAATCAAATAACTGCGAAAATTAGTATTCAATAATTTTCGTACTTCCTCCTGCCTATCCTTACTAATCGTTCTTGCGACACTCCAGTCGCCAATAAATTTTTCGAACCATTCTTTATCCATCGTTGTATATGACGGCACAGCCTGAAGAAAAGGGGAATACTGACTATCCGACCACATTTTCAGAGCCGATACTATTGCCAAAGAAATATCACGTTTAGTCAGCACTGTTGCACTGGATGGGTTATGCATAATCATCTTGGAACAATTAACCTTCCTCAACCACTTCTGGGCCTATATCCCCCAAAATCTCCCGAAACTGTTCCAGCGCCGCCTCAAGATCTTCCACAATCTCTGCCGCAATCACTTCGGGCGCAGGCAGATTGTCGGAATCCGACAGCGACTCATCCCTGAGCCAGAATATATCCAGACTTAACTTGTCGCGCGAAACCAATTCTTCGTAGTCGTAAGCACGCCAACGGCCTTCGGGTTTCTTTTCGGACCATGTAGCTTTGCGCTGGTGACGGTTCTCCGGGTTGTAGCACTTCACGAATTCGTCCAGGTCTTCGCGCTTCAAAGGATCAGTCTTGAGGGTAAAGTGAATGTTGGTGCGCAGATCGTAAATCCACAGCTTCTTCGTCCACGGCGTCTCAGAGGCAGGTTTCTTGTCAAAGAACAGCACATTCGCCTTTACACCCTGTGCGTAGAACAAACCGGTTGGCAGACGCAACAAGGTATGCACATCGCACTCCTGCAACAGCTTGCGACGAATCGTTTCTCCGGCGCCACCCTCGAACAGCACGTTATCGGGCACCACTACAGCCGCGCGGCCGTTTTGCTTGAGCAGAGTTTTGACATGCTGCACGAAGTTGAGCTGTTTGTTCGAAGTGGTAGTCCAGAAGTCACCGCGCTCAACGCTATCGCGCTCTTTGCTGACCTTGCCCTCTTCGCCCACGATGGTCGTGCTGCTCTTCTTGCCGAAAGGTGGATTGGTCAGCACCATCTCGAAGCGGTCGCCCGGATCGGCGGCGAGCGAATCGCTCACCACAATGGGCTCGTAATCCTGGCTACCGATGCCGTGCAGCAACATGTTCATGGCACACAGGCGCGCGGTGGCGTTGACCAGCTCCCAGCCCTTGAAGCTTTCTTCCCTGAGCTTCTTGAGCTGCGGCTTGGTGAGGTGCGGGTTGTGCTTCACCACGTAGTCGTGCGCTGCCAACAGAAAACCACCGGTACCACAGGCCGGATCGCTCACGCTCTCGCCAGGCTTCGGTGCCATCACATCCACAATCGCCTGAATCAGCGGACGCGGCGTGAAGTATTGGCCTGCGCCGGACTTGGTGTCCTGCGCGTTCTTTTCCAGCAAGCCCTCGTAGGCATCGCCCTTCACATCGGCGCTCATCGACACCCAGGTTTCCTTGTCGATCAAGTCCACAATCAGTCGCCGCAGCTTGGCCGGGTCCTGGAACTTGTTCTGCGATTTGTTGAAGATCAGCCCGAGCAAACCTTTCTGCTTGCCCAGTTCTTCCAGCGTGTGGCGGTAATGATCGAACAGCTCGTCGCCATCTTTTTTGATGAGGCTGGCCCAACTGTATTTTGCCGACACCGGACTCTTCTGGTTGTACGGCGCTTTGGTGCGCTCGTCGGCCATCTTGAGAAACAGCAAATAGGTAAGCTGCTCAACATAATCGCCATACGACATGCCGTCGTCGCGCAGTACGTTGCAGTAATTCCAGAGTTTGTTCGTTATGTCTGCCGGGCTCATCGTTCCATGTTCTCCAGAAATCCTTTATTCATACTTTGCAGCAACGCCAGCGCAAGGCCCGCCTCGATCGGCATATCGCCGACAAGCCGGACTGCGCCTTGCGGATTGCTTTCCTCGTTCAAAATCTTCGCTACCGGCGGCCTCGCCGCTCGCGGCAGCAACTGCGCCATGTCGTTCCCCAGCAACCACGCCCCGGCCTGCTCGAAATCGAAAGCGGGCATCTCCAGCAAGTGGGCCGCCTCGGTGTACAGGCGCTCATGATTACCGGCATCCAGATAGTTGCGCAGGATCATGGCCAAATCATGGGCATCCTTGCCCGGCGCGCTGAGCCTGCGCTCCTTCCAGGCCATCAACTTGAGCACCGCCAGCGCCGGAAGGGAGACGACTCGAATTTCCTCATTGTCCGGCAAACGAACCACCAGCGTTGCATCAAACACCTCGCGAAAACCGAACACCGTCATCACAAAATCGCCATCCGGCGGCCAAGCGATAGTGCGGTCGGCACGCTCCACCGCGCCAAAGGGTATCAGGTCGATCTCGAGGAAGCCGCCAAACGTCAACTGGTGCAGCGCATTGCCGTTCGACGCAAACTGTCCACCCGCGATCAGCCGCGAGCGCAATGCCTCGTAAGTCGGCCAGTCGGAAACCATCAGCGCAATATCCACATCCCGCGTATCGCGCCCCACATTGATGCCATGCGCATAATGCAGCAGCAAATCCCGCGCTGTCGCCCCGGCCAGGAAGAATGGCACATCGCCCGCCACGGCGCGGAATGCCGCTACCAGCGCAGACAGATGGCGCAACTCAGGCCTGTTCGAAAAGTTCAGCAAGATATTGCTCGTAGATACGTTTAGCCGCCTCCATGCAACGCGCATCGCCGGTCGCCAGCAAGTCGGCATAAATCAGCACCGGCGGCACCAACTCCGGATGTTCCGGCTGCTCGAAAGCCCAGAACCGTTTGCGAATCTCCACATCGCCCGCCACATCGGTGCGCAAGCGCTGATCGGCAAGTAAACGAGCAGGAACCTTCTCCACGTAAAGCGTCGCAACGCCGGGGCGCAAGTAATTATCCAATCGCGCGGCTGCCGGTTCGGCGCCAAACTGCGCTTGATAAGCGAGCGGGTCGACCTGCTGCCACCAGTCCCCTGCCGGGGCGCGGTAGCGGCCAAGCAGCAACTTCGGTCGCAGCGTCCGCGCATAAGCTTCCACCCAGATGCCCAGCAGGCGGCGCAGATTGCGCAGACGCCGACCGGCCTGCCCAAGATCGACGATAAAACCTTCCTCCGCCAAATTCGCCATGACGATGCCCACCGTGCCATGCGCCACCCCGGCCAGCCGGGCTATTTCGCGATACGGACGCCCCACCAGTTCCGGCTGGCACAGCAGCGCAAACATCACCTGCAATCCGGTTGCCTGAAAGGCGCGCCCGGCTGTCGGCGCCACTGGTTTTTCTGTCGGGCGCTGCCCCTTGATCCAGACCAGCAGCGGCGGCCGGTTCAGATAGGCATTGCCCGCCGCATCGAGAAAAGCCACCCCGCGTGCTCTAAGCTCATCGGCCAGCGGCGGCGTCACATAATCGGTCACCAGCAAAGCCTCCTCGCCCAACCGCTCCAGTTGCAACAGAGCCGCCCCCAGCGTGGCTGGTCGCAGGCCACGCTTCACCTCGGCCAGGAATTGAACCTTCTGGCCGCCGAAGCGAAGCTGCAACCGGGCATCCGCGCCCAGATCAGCCGCCTTGCGCTCAAGACGGGCCAGCATAATATCCAGCCCCTGCGCCTGCGCGGCCGCGAGGGCATCTGTCAGAAGGGTGTTTTCAGGGGTGTTGTCCATAATTTCGCAGTGTCCATGTTTTATGAACAGGCGTCAATAGTGAACAGGCTATTGTTCCGCCCCCTAGGCTTGATCCGATGTAATTGCCGAACTGGGCATGTGCAACACCCCACAACCAGAAGGGAGAAGCTTATCGACCGTGCAACGTTTCACCACAATTAGACGACACACAAAAGTCAGCTCAACTGACTGACTCCACCGGCATCCCATATGCCGACCAAGAAAAACGCCGCATTGATGCGGCGTTAGCTTTTCGTAGTAGCGCAGATAAATGGTTCAAGTCTGAGCCTGCTAGCTTCTGTTAGCTTGATTACATCGAAATTGAAAAACTATCGGCTACTTTTTGCCACTCGTCGTTGTTCATGACGTTTACGTATGGATCTCTAATCATCATTGGCTCGTAATTCAAATCTTGCATCCCATTCCGATCAACCAAATAAAGAAAATACTTATCACGCCTAAGGCGGGCAACGTCTATCTCATTTCGAGACCAATGGAAACTTGGAGACGATGAAAATGATTTTACTTCTATGAAGCGATCAATTTCAGTAGAGGTAATGCTCTCATAAGAAGCAATATCGTAACCTGCCGCAACATCATACGAGGATATAATCCCAACATTGTTCAAATGAGGATGAGCAATAAGTCGACTTCTTTCATAGGAAAGCACAAATTTCTCAGCCTCTTCTCCGTATAGACTGTTCCGCTCTAATAGCAGCTTTAATTCTTCGATACCCAGCTTGCGTCTCTTAATTTCTGGCAGTATTTCCTTATCAAAGAACTTCTTATATTTTGCGTTTATGACATATTTTTTTATGTGTTTATCTGGGTGTGGATGTAGAAGATTAAAATCCAAGAGAAGGCGACGGAAATTTGCGTGTCTGAAGCGAAATGATGAGACATCAATCTGTATGCTTTTGTAGATAATGTCAAAGGACATATTCTTAGAGCAGAATATTTCATGAAACACATCATCATTTTTTAATGAAAGAACAAGCATGCCCAACAGCTTGTTGGTAAGAAAATTCTCGTTGAATAAGGCTGGGATTAAAGAGGGGTTGAGTGAAATATAACCCTCAGTGTCAACGGTTACTGCACCAATGGATTGAGCAAGAGGCATGCAACCATCGAAGATGGTTGAGCTGCCTATAATCCTATTGTAAAAGTATCCTTGTACGTGCTCATCTTTCCAAGGTTTTTCGGAACTATTGAGTTGAGTGAATAGCTCTAAGAAGAATTTTGGGGAACCCAGATTCTCATATTTTTTAAGCTCTTCTAACATAGTTATCTATCAAAGCTCTTATGAGATCGGTTTCATCTGAATCATTGAGCCTTGCGAATAGAGGTATCTCCTCATCAATGATTATTTCCATTCGCCTGACTTTCTCCCCCAACTTATCGTGTATAACACCATCAATCGAATCCTTGGAAAGGATGTAGTAATAATCCGTCTGCTGATTATGATCCAGCCCGTAACGATGAATTCTGTCCTTTGATTGGAGAAAATTCGAGCAGTTATAGTCGCGCTCCAAGTAAATGGCATTATGGCAACCTTTATGCAAGGAAATTGATTCAGATACTGCAAAAGGATTCGCAATGACGACATGGAATTCATCGTTGGAGGAATCATTGAATCTTCTAATTGTGTCCTCTCGTTCAGGCTGCCCAACCTCACCAATCAACAATCTAACCCTTATATTATTTTCTTCAAGATATGACTTGAGCTGTTTTGCATTTTGAATAAAGATTGACCAAATAATTGCCTTCCCTCCCTCTTTTAGAATCCTGTCTTGCAATAGGTTCTGAATACACTGAAACTTCACTGGAATACCAGACTTTTTATAGTTGTATATCTTAGAGATTATTTCCGAGTCGTCCTGAAATTCATCTGGCAACTTACCCATGACAGCAAGAGCGTCGTAATCGTCCTCACACAAGGTCTCAGCTATCGGCTTAAGAAGCAATGCAGGATTGGTCGCCGCCTGCCTTAGTCGAATCAGCTTCGCTTTGTTCAGAATATCCTTCACGGCACCAGCACTACTCTTTTCGAAAGAGCGCACATATTTGGTCTCTATAAAATCGTAAATCTCTCGCTGATGTGAGTCCATCTCGATCTCGATTTCGTGCTCGGTAGCAGGTGGCAATTTGAGATCAGACTTTTTGATGCGTATAAAATACGGTGAGATATTGCTCACGAATTCTTTGACACGTTCATTTCCAGGCAAAGCCGTCTTGGTCAATTCAACCAAATTGTCGTAATGAAACTTAAGAATATCCTTGTATCGGTATGGGTAGAGGAACTGGAATAGATTGAAAAGATCCTCATATCCATTAGGAACCGGTGTCCCAGTGAGTATGATCCGAGCTACTGCTTCTTTGGATATCTCCACGACACTTTTGCCCCAGACGCCTTCCGGATTCTTGATACGATGGGCCTCATCTACGACCACCATCGTCTTATTATTTTTCAGAAAAGAAATGATTTCATTCTGAAGACTATCGACCCCACCATGAAAGATCAAAGTAAGCTCAGCAGGATTAGTGGAGAACAAATGTTGCTCTTTGTGTATTCGTTGAATTGTGGTGTCCCCCGACAACCTTTGCGAGGAAGGCTTTGCGCCAAAGCATGCCTCATACTCACCCTCCCATGGTGCGAAAGATGATAGTGGACCAATCACCAATAACCTATCTACGTGCCTCGGGTCGTTCTCGGGTAGACTTTTCAGATAGACATATGCTGCGTATACAATGGAAGTTTTCCCTGCACCAGGAACAGAGAAATTGCAAGCATTCTGAGAGAATGCCATATGAAAAGCGGAAAGGAGTTGAAGCGGATATAGAGGCCGAATGATCTTGTCCCGCAATATCGTTTGGAATTTATCGAAATCCTCTACCAGCTCAGGCTTGCCATCAAACCTGTTATTCCTTATGTCCAGTGCTTTTTCGGAGAATACTCGGAACAACCTTTGCTCACGATCAAAACTTGAGACCTCGCTCCTAGTCTCATTGGAAAGGGAAAAACCAACCGAGAATTTCTCCATGAGCATCTGTAGCTCTTGGAGCACCTTGATCTTGGTCTGCTCTTCAAAGGGGATTAATATACCCTCATCTTGCGATGAGAATTTGAGTCTCTTTAACGAGAAAAGAAGTCTGTTGTTCCCAATTAGATATGCAGTATCACCCGTCAGCAGAAAACTCTTGTTCTCATTGTTGATGTGGATCTGAATGGACTGGGTCATTGGCATTTACATCATGACAATTTAATAGCTTTTTCCATCTGATAAGCCAGCCTTGATATCTCTTTTAATTTCGAGAACATTGCTTCCTTGTCAACCGAATCATGATCCGGGTCCACACTGTTGAGCAGGTCCAAAGCGAGCGATAGTGTCTTTTCAGGAGATTTCTTCTTGAGCATCCCCATAAGTTTCTCAATCAGTTTTTCGATCTGATTAATCACTTCTGGTGCAGAGAATGCTTGGTGCTTTTGATCGATTGACTCAATTGCCTTTTGTGCGTTGGTCACAAGCTCAAGTGGGCGGTCACCAGCCCTGGCATACCAAAGATCGGTTCTATGCTCTTCGATATTATTTTTGAAGGCCTCAAGCACCTCGTCCCTGAATTTAGAATCCCTGCCGGAAAGACTCGCCTCTATGTTTTCAGAGGCATAATCGATGGGATACTCAACGTCAATCTTGTCAATGGCAGGGCCAACTACTGCAAAGTGGTTTCCACTAAAGTCTTTCCATATCTTCTTGTCACCAAAGAAGTGACTCTTCTTGATTCCATCGGCAATTTGCCTAAATATCTTACCGTCATATGATTGACCGATCTTCGCACGCACGTAGTCGAAGCAGATTTGCTTTAGTTCATCAACATCTAACTGTTGGTATCCATCAAATCCTTTGCTCGATTCCTTTTCCGCGAATGTACTCATCCACTTCTTTATGAAGAGGAAGAGATCTTCCTTACCATCATTCGGGGTGTCGGCCATCGCATAGATACCATCATATTCTAGGTATTCAAGATATTCGTCGATGATCTTTACCACACCGAGCCAGTCTTCAATAACGGCCTTCTTTTCGCCCATCCAATCAGCGATTTGCTCGATTGCGTCTTCATGAGAACACTGCGCTGTGAGTTGCTTATATATTTGCTTCGCCTTGAGGTATTTTTCGATAGGGTTATAGCCGAGCTTTTCGTCTTCACCCATTTGGTATGTGGTTTCGAGCTTTTCGACCTCAATCGGGTCGTCTTCAAGTGCAACAGGGAGGACGACCGCCTTGAAGTGACTATATTTTGGTTTGATCTTATTGAGGAGCATCAATCGCCGATTACCGTCAATGACTATGCCATCTTTCGTGACAATACCAATCTTCAGTTGTCCTTTGTCAGAGATGTCTTTTTTAGTAAATTCGTTCCGAGATTCCTTGGACTTCCAAAGCAAGCCCTCGATAATCTTCTTCCCTTCGTCCGTTTCGGGGTTTATTTCTCGACCTTGGCTTTCAAGTGTTTTGGTTCGGCTCAGGATACGACCATTGTATTTGTTATACAGAAGGTATTCGAGGGGAATCTCATACACGTTCATGGAGGTTAAATTGCCATGCCAGAGAATGTCCTGTCTGCCATATGCATCTCTAGAGGTTATCTCGGAAATCTTTTGTATCCTGGTCACTTTATTCATGGCGGTCACTTTATAAAAGTGTGGGTTTAAAAATTACGACACTATGCGATTTATGGCATACATCGCGAATACCTGCCTGGTTGGCACTAGGGATTTCTCGGGTATTAGGTCTGGCATTTTCATTTGTACTAGCTCTGGCTCGAGCTCTGGCTCGAATTCGAGGATGAATTTGCCGATCTTGTCAATGAGTCGACTAGGCTCATGTGGTAGCCGTGTGTCTTCATACACGTATGCTTCTTGGAATTTGTGGCTATTACCAATGACATCACCAAATGATTTCTCAAATTCCTTGATAAAGCGTCGTCCAATATCCTCGTGATAAACCTCTATGAGATTTCCAATAATCTTAAAATGATTCTTAGGAATTATCTTCGCAACAAAGTCCTGACCTGTTCCAAGAAATACTGTTGAATACCACTCATTCATAATTCCTGAATCAGACGGCTTCACAGGGTTGTAATTAGTCAAGGCAATGGTCATATTGCCGCCTTTGAACGGATGACCGCGAAAGCGAGCATTCGGTTTTCTCTGCGGAGGCTTGTCAAACACCTTCGCGGTGAATGTATTCAGATTTTGGATCTTCTCAATTTTGTTTTCCAGTGACTCAAATTTAATTTGGGAGTCAGGGACGATTTTCAGCCCCATAGCGGATCGAACACTTTTGGCCAAGGCAGAACTCATGGGGGGGCACACAGCATTGCCCACTTGACGCCACTTGGTACGTTCGGCCCCTGAGAATTGATATGAATATGGGAAGCCCATGAGAGTTGCTAACTCTCGTATGGTTGGTAGCCTATATTCGCCGTCTCCACGACGTATATGTTCAGACTTATATATCAACGATTCTCGGCATGAAATGGAGCGTGTTGCCATAATTGTTCGACTAGGAACAAGCTCATCTTCGGGGAATGACATCTTGCCCATATAAGGGTGATTGACCTTCAGGTCTCGTGCCTTCATCCACTGGCTTTCATATATGCCGGAATCATAGAAATGATCCGTTATGTGATTCATCTTGCATTTCAGCGACGGATAGTTCG
>Ga0102953_1001725_pt1 | contig 13616 bp, 10 predicted proteins | sample SalPon2A_C_D2_MG_FD_78509 | JGI IMG/M metagenome (GOLD analysis project Ga0102953, IMG submission 78509) | Soil microbial communities from South San Francisco under conditions of wetland restoration - Salt Pond MetaG R2A_C_D2_MG | ecosystem: Environmental > Terrestrial > Soil > Wetlands | place... | reverse complement strand
TCGGATACAACTCCGCCATCCATTCAAAAACTCATTCGCCGCTGCCTGCAAAAAGAACAGCGCCAGCGCCTCCAGGCCATCGGCGACGCGCGAATCACAATTGAGGAAACATTGAGCGGCACGGGCGTCCCACCAATGGAGGTCCATGGACAGGATACCCATGCCACTAGCCCGTTGCGCCGCGCCCTGCCTTGGGCGCTGGCGAGCGTCTTGGCGGTCGTCGCAGCGATTTTTGCCATCGGCTATATCGCCCAGGCTCCGAAGCCGCAGTCCTTCATGCGTTTCTCCGTCGCACCGCCCGAAAACGCAACGCAGTTCGCCGAGGCCGGGCTTAGCATCTCACCTGACGGCGGCACGCTGGTGTTCGCGGCCAGGCCCGCACCAGACACGCCCCGGGTTCTCTGGTTGCGTCCGCTCGACAACCTCACGGCTCAGCAGATTCCAGGAACGGAAGGCGCCCGCTTGCCTTTCTGGTCGCCGGACGGTCGATACATTGGTTTTTTCGACCGCAGCAAACTGGAGAAGGTTGCAGTCTCTGGCGGACCACCGCAAGTGCTTTGCACCTCATTAGAGGGTTGGGGCGGAACCTGGAACCGCGAGGGTGTCATTCTCTTTTCAATGGGCTGGGGTCTTTACCGAGTGCCTGCCACGGGCGGCACGCCCACATGGGTCGCTGGAGGAGGCAAAGCGTCCCCGTTCTTTCGTTATCCCCAGTTTCTCCCCGATGGCCGGCATTTCCTCTTTATGCACCTGGAGAACCTGGTGGGTGCTTCCACCACCGTCGGGGTTGGCGCTCTCGGTTCCAGGAAGACCGTGCCGTTGCTCAAGGGCAGCTCGAACGCGGTCTACGCGAGGCCGGGCTATCTGTTCTATGAGCAGGGGGGCAATCTGCTGGTCCGCGGCTTTGATGCCAGGAGCCTGAAATTCACGGGCCAGGCTGTTCCCGTGGCCCGCAACGTCTATCCAGATGGTTACCAGTGGGCGCCGTTCTCAGTTTCTCAGAGCGGCGTCCTGGCCTACCGCCAGGGTGGGACCGGCGCGCTGGATGAAATGGCCTGGTTCAACCGCAAGGGTCAGCGACTCGGGACCCTCGGCCAGCCGGGCATTTATGCCGATCCGGCCTTTTCACCGGATGGGACCAGGCTGGCAGTTTCTTCGATCATTCCGGGCGGCAAGACAGCCTCCATCTGGATATACAATCTGAAGAGCGGTACGCGCTCCCGCCTCACCTTGACGCCGACGCTGAACGACAACCCCGTGTGGTCAAAAGACGGAAGCCGGATTTACTTTTCCTCTGACCGCAAAGGGATGGCCGGCATCTACCAAAAGCCGGCCGACGGCCTGGGAAAGACCCAACAGGTTTTCCTGTCCAGCAGGGAGAACGCCTACCTGAACACTTTATCGCCCGACGGCCGCTACGCAATCTTCATGGTTTACATGGGGCACGTCGAATGGGCTCTGCCGCTCACGGGCAACGGGAAGCGGTTCACGTATGTCTCCAGAGCGGTCCGGGCAGAGTTCTCGCCGAACGGGCGATACGTAGCTTATGTCTGGTACGGGAAGGGAGAGGGACCTGCCGAAGTTTACGTCCAGACATTCCCAAAGCATCTCGGGACGTGGCAAGTCTCACCGGAGGCCGGCTTTCAACCAATGTGGAGCAGCGGCGGGAAGGAACTGTTCTATCTTGGCCGGAAAGGCGAAATGATGTCGGTTGATGTCATGACCAGGTCAGGCAAGTTCCAGGCTGGCACGCCCAAGCCGCTTTTTAAAGCTCACCTGATTCGACAGGAATATTGGAGAAACAACTATGCGGTGAGCCGGGACGGCCAGCGCTTCCTGATGATGGTGCCTACAACCGGGGGCAAAGCTTCGCCGATTAATGTGGTCCTCAACTGGCCAGCGATGCTGAAAAACGCCGGCCAGTGAAAAGTGGCTGAGAAATGAATGAACGCCGGGCGTTCGGCCGGCAGGTTCGTTCCGCAGCGGGCCCACTGTGGACCCGTGCTTCAGCCCGGCATCCGGGTTTGGCAGTGGAGGGCTCCGCCCTCCCGCTGTAGCGGCCGCTTTACGTAGCCATGGATTTGCGAACGTGGCGAGCTGAACTCGCCGCTACCCGAGCAGCCTCTTTCCCCCCTACCTTCGGGAGGTTGCAGGAGGGACGATGGCGGGTGAAGGCTGCCCGACCCATGTAAATTAAGACCCTCTCCGAGGGGAGAGCGCGTCATGGCCCGACACCCCCAACAATCACATCCCTCTCCGAGGGGAGAGAGATGTGATTGTTAACCAGCCTGGGCTCTGGGCTGAAATCCACCAGCGCCCTCTGGCGGGACTGTGAGTCCTGGCGCGACAGCCGCCCCTCAATCCCAATCCACTCCTCAGGGATAGTTGACCTCGAGTGGAGTGCCGAGCTGATAGAGTTTTTGCGGCACCCGGGTCAGCGTCACTGTCAGCGGAGTCGGCAGCACCGTAACATCCCCGCTGCATATCCGTGAGTAGAGCTGGCCCAGGGTTGTGATTCTGTGGTTGATGGCGCCATCATTAAATCCCTGATCCGTAAACACCACCAGATAAGCGCTCCAGATGGAGGTTGATTGCCCCAAAGGCGGAGACCCTGCGCGGAGATGGTCATGCCCTTCCACTTCTGAACAGGCCTGCCCCTGGTTAAAGTCCTGGCAGGCAAGATTGCTTCCAGGCAGCGCGCCGTAGTCGGTGTTCGCAAACGGCAGCACGTTCAAATGGTCGCAGTTGTCAGGCTGGCAATTCAGGCTGTTGGCAGGCACGCTGGAATTGAGCGGGTACATCACGAAGTACAGACGTGTCTGCGCCGCGCCATTGGTGTGGGTGGGGTTTGGCGCTTTGGCCGGCACCATCTGGAAGACCAGGCTCCCGGTCTGGCCGTCAATCGCCGACTCCACCGCGCCCTGCGGCACGATGCTTTCTCCTGATGGACCGCTTTGCGCAGATACCGTCCTCGGGAGACCCAGCATGCCCAACACCGCCAGTGTGGCGGCCAGCCACAACCCCGGGGCGACCCGCCCTGACAAATTTCTCAGCTTGATCATTTTTCCCCTCCTGTACGCCGGATTTGCCGGCATGTCGTGGTGAAAATAAAAGCATTGCGAGGGCAGCAAAAAGTTCCTGCAGCCGACTGCTGCGAGCAGCGACCGCCAGCCCCACTCTGTTGCTGGAACCTCGATGGAAGGCACTGTGAACCATCAGCGCCCGCCAGTCCATAGTTGCGGCGTGAGATTTTCGTGAGCATGGCGTGAGCGCATAACCTGCTGGTCGGCAATGAGTTGGGTGACGGCGTGGGCGGTGGGCCATCAAGATGGTACCAGCCTTGCAAGCAGGCGGCCCGGCAACTATAATCGGGCGCAAGGGGTATTCCTCTCGAAGTGCGCAAATGGCTCAAGAGGCAGGCACAGCTTCGCTTCTGCGATTCGGGGTCTTTGAACTGGACCTGCGGACAGGCGAACTGCGCAAGTCCGGAAAGCGGGTCCGTCTGGCTCCCCAGCCTTTCCGGCTGCTCGCGCTCCTGGCCGGCAGGCCCGGCCAGCTTGTTACGCGGGAAGAGATCCAGCGCGAGCTCTGGGGTGACGGCACCGTTGTGGACTACGAACAGGGATTGAGGTTTGCGATCAAAAAGGCGCGTGCTGCGCTGGGCGATCACCCCAATTCCCCGAAGTATATCGAAACACTGCCCCGCCGCGGTTACCGTTTCATCGCCCCGGTGGAAGCTGGCGTTCCCTCCGCCGGTCCTTCCGTGCCGAGTGCAGCAGATGGGAGCGCCCAGCGGGCTCCGTCCGTCCCATGGTGGCGGCGATTCTGGCTGGCGGGCGCAGGGCTTGCCGCCATGGCCGCCGTTCTGTTTACCTTCAATGTTGGGTCGCTGCGCAGCCGGGTCTTCGAAAAGCCATCGGCTCACATCCATTCCATCGCCGTTCTGCCCCTCCAGGACCTTGCACAGGGACCGGACCGCGAATACTTTGCCGACGGAATGACGGACCAGCTGATTACGGATCTTTCCAGGATCAGCGCCCTGAGGGTCATTGCGCGCACTTCCTCCATGGCCTATCGAGGATCGAAAAAGCCTCTTCGCCAGATTGCCCGGGAGCTGAACGTTGACGCTGTTGTGGAAGGGAGCGTTGAGCAGGCAGGCGGTCGCATCCGCATCAATGTCCGGCTCGTGGACGGAACAACGGCGCGCAACCTATGGGCGCAGAGCTATGAACGCGATTCGAAAAACGTTCTCAGCCTGCAAAGTGATGTGGCGAAAGCCATCGCGAAAAAAATCCGGGCACAGGTGACCCCACAGGAAAGGCAGCGGTTGCGGGCGGCCCGGCCAGTGAACCCCGCCGCGCACGATGCCTATCTGCGAGGAAGTTACCTGATTGACCAGCGCAACGACGCCGAAGCTCGTCGCAGCACCCAGTACTTCCGCCAGGCCATTGATATTGACCCTGGCTACTCTGCGGCCTACGCCGGGCTGGCCATGTCACTGGTCTCACAGTCTTTCTTCGGAATCGACAGCCCGCGCGTTCTGATGCCGGAGGCTGGCGCCGCAGCCCGCCACGCTCTGCAATTGGACCCCGATTCAGGCGAAGCCTACACGGCGCTGGGGACCATCGAATTCAACTACGACTGGGACTGGAAAGCGGCCCGGAGAGACCTGCAGCGCGGCGTCCAGCTCGATCCCGGCAACTCGCTTGCGGAAATTCTTTATACCTTTTACTTGGCGGACGTGGGGAATTTGCAGCAGGCGCTGGCCGGCGCACGGAAGGCCGTGAAACTTGACCCGGTCTCCTTTTTTGCGAATCGCAACCTTGCCATGATGCTTTATTTCAACCGCCGGTATGATGCGGCACTGGCACAATTGCAGCGGACCCGTGAACTGCACGATGAGCCCGGCGAGATCGACAATTGGGTGTGCTGGGTCTATGAAAAAAAGCACATGCACGACAAAGCGGTCCAGGTTGACCTGAGGCTGAATTCAAAGATGGGAGCGCCGGCTGCTGAACTGAAGTTTTTCCGCAGTGCGTATGCCAGCGGTGGCTGGCGCGGCTATTGGAGGGCCAGAATCCAGCGCATGCTGCACGATGGAAAGAAGAAACCCGATCCCTACTCTCTGGCTATCAAATACGCCCGCATTGGAGACAAGGATGACGCCTTCCGCTGGTTGAACCGCACCATCGATCAGCATTCCATCTGGGCAGCTATCCTGGCTGTCGACCCCCTGATGGATGCAGTCCGGTCAGACCCAAGGTTCCATGCGCTGCTGCGACGAATCAATCTTCCCCAGGAAAGCGTGCAGGCAATGCGCTGAATTGCCTTGCCGGCGCAACCGCGTTCAGTTTTGGTAAAGGACGGATTCGCTCTCCCCTACCCGGCCAAGCTAAGCTAGCGTGAATCGCCTATGACATCCTGTTAAAATGGTAGATTGCATCTTTTAGGACTATGGGGCAATGGTCTCCACCTTTACAGAAAAGTACGATGTGGTTGTTGTGGGCGCCGGTCACGCGGGCGCTGAGGCTGCCATGGCTGCGGCGCGCATGGGGCTGAGGACTGCGCTCTGCACCATCAACCTGGACCTGATCTGCCAGATGTCCTGCAATCCTGCCGTGGGCGGCATCGCCAAGGGGCACCTGGTGCGCGAGGTGGACGCGCTGGGCGGCGTGATGGGCGAAGTGATTGACGCCGTCGGCATCCAGTTCCGTCTGCTCAACACCAGCCGCGGCCCGGCCGTCTGGTCGCCGCGCGCGCAGGCCGACAAAAAGCTTTACCGCGTCAAGATGCGCCAGGTGCTGGAGCAGGAGCCGAACCTCCGCATCAAGCAGGCGGAAGTGATCGACCTGGTTCTGGAAGATTTGAACAGCACTTCGCCAAATGCAGCCGATGGCAGCGCGCCGAGGCATCGCGTGCGCGGCGTCCTGTTGCGCGACGGCCGCACTGTGGAAGCCGGCGCCGTTGTCGTCACCACGGGAACATTTCTCAACGGCCTCATCCACTGCGGCGAGCAGAAGTACGCAGCGGGCCGCTCCGGCGAACCGCCGGCCGTGATGCTGGGCGAAGCGCTGCGCCGCATGGGTTTTGAAGTGGGCCGCCTGAAAACCGGAACGCCGCCGCGTCTCGACCGCCGCACCATTGATTTTTCGCGGTTCAAAGTGCAGCCCGGCGACCCTGTGCCCACGCCCTTCAGCTTCCGCACGCGCGCCATCACGCAGGAACAGACCGTCTGCTGGATTGCCCTGACCAACGAGGAAACGCACCGCGTGATCCGCGAGAACATCCATCGCTCGCCGCTATATTCCGGGCAGATCCAGAGTGTCGGTCCTCGTTACTGCCCATCAATTGAAGACAAGATCGTGAAGTTCCCGGACAAGCCACACCACCAGCTTTTCCTGGAGCCGGAGGGTCTGGACACCAACGAGATTTACGTGAACGGCATGTCGACCTCCATGCCCATTGACGTCCAGGCAGGGATGGTGAAATCGATTCCAGGCCTTGAAGACGCGGAGATGATCCGGCCGGGCTATGCCATCGAGTACGACATGATCCAGCCGACGGAACTCCGGCCGTGGCTCGAAACCAAAAAGATCCAGAACCTGTTTCTGGCCGGGCAGATCAACGGCACCACCGGTTACGAAGAAGCCGCCTGCCAGGGCATCATGGCAGGCATCAACGCCGGGCTGCGCGTGCAGTGTCGCGAGCCGCTGGTGATCGGCCGTACGCAGGGCTACACCGGCATTCTGATTGACGATCTGGTCAACAAAGGCGTTGATGAACCTTACCGCATGTTCACCTCGCGCGCCGAGTTCCGCCTGCACCTGCGCATCGACAACGCCGACGAGCGCCTGATGCCCATCGGCTACAAGGCCGGCACCATTCGCCAGCAGGATTACGATATCTTTCTTCGCAAGCAGCAGCGAATTTCCGCCGCCACGCGCCTGCTGCTGGAAACACGCCTCGGTCCGCAATCAAACGTTGGCCGGGAGATTTACACGCGTCTCGGCCTGATGTCGGACGGGCAGTTCAACGGGCCCACGCCGCTCACCGGTGCGCAACTGCTGAAGCGCCCGGAGTTGAAGATTGACGATCTGATGGAATGGATCAACGAAGGTCTGCACCGGGCCGGCAGCGAACCCATCGCCACCGGCAACGGCGACGGGCTGGCATCGTTAATGGCGCGTGAAGAAGCACGCCGCATTGAAACCGATCTCAAGTACGAAGGCTACCTGGCCCAGCAGGAAAAGCACATCCAGCACATGAAGCGTGCCGAACAGCGTCGCATTCCGGAGGGGTTCGACTACGGCAGTGTCTCCGGCCTCTCGCGCGAAGTCGTAGAGAAGTTTACCCGCGTCCGCCCGCTCACGCTCGGCCAGGCCCTGCGCATCCCCGGCGTCACGCCCGCCGCCGTTTCACTGGTCAACGTCTATATTGAGATCTTCCAGCGCCGCGCCGCGGAGCAACACCAAGCGTAACGACGTCGTTCCAATAACTCCTGGAAGTTGTGCATTGGTTTAAGTCTGCTGATTCAGGTCGGCGTGTGGGGCTTGCCTTTAGAGCTTCGGTTTCCACTTCCGGAAGAACTCCACGAAATCCTGGTATGACATAGCGCGAGCATTGGCAAACTGGCCATGGCTCTGGGAGTAGAGCAGTTTTCCGTGCGAGTCCAGCACGGCCAGGGCGGGAATACCTTTGCTGATGGGCACACTGTACTTCGCCGCGACATCGAGGTTCTTGTCGTAGCGACCCACGTCAACCTTCACGACCACAAAGTCGCGTGCAATCAATCGGGCCAGGTCAGGCCTGTGCATCTGCGCATCCAGCGCATGGCAATCCGGTCACCAGTTGGCGCCGAAAATCAGTACAATGTTCCGGCCCGTCCTCGATGCTTTCGCTATGGCGGAATCGATGTCCCGGCGCGCGTTGGCCTGCGGGTCAAAAATCAGCCGGCTCGCTGCCCCTGTCCGGACGACACCCATCATCAGCCCGCATAACGCCAGCACGGCCAACACGCGGTTCGTTACCATTCTCTTCTCTGCTCTCATGGTTTCCCTATCTTAAATGAAAAGTGGCAAACAGGATAGCGCATTGAAGTCAGCCCCCCGATTGGCCGATCAATAGGGAGTGGAACCGCGTTGCAGAAGCGGTTCCCCAGGAGCAGACGATGCCTGAAGAAACCGATCAGCAAGTGACCCAGCCCGCAAACCCACCCTCTCCGAAAAAGAGCTACAAGTTCATCCGTTGGGATGACACTGGCAATGTTGCGCATCTCACCATGGCCCGGCCGCCGCAAAACGTGATGAACATCGATATGCTCAAAGAGATGGGCGACGCGATCGAGAGTCTGAACCATCGCGAAGGAGTGCGCCTGGTCCTGCTCGAATCCGCCGCGGAATGCGAGGGCTATTTCTCGGCAGGACTGGGCGTGGAGGGTTACACGGAGCAACTGGTTTTCCAGATGATGGATGCCTTCCACAACGTTTTCCGTGCCATGATGGACGTTTCCAAGCCCGTCCTGGCAGTCGTGGATGGCATCGCATCCGGCGCGGGCAGCGAACTGGCGGCTTTCTGTGACTTGGTGATCGCCACGGAAAACACGCAGTTTCGCCAGCCGGAAATCAAGCTGGGAGTTTTCCCGCCGCTCGGAGCCGTGGTCTATCCGCGCGTGATCGGGCCGCGCCGCGCCATGGAGTTCCTGCTGACCGGCGAGCCCATCAATGCCCGCACGGCGCTTGAAATCGGCCTGGTGAACCGCGTGGTCTCACGCACTGATCTTGAAGCCACCGTCAACGCCATGGTCCACCGCATCACGGATGAGAGCAGCCCTGTTCTGCAGTTGCTCAAGCGTGTGATTTTCAACGGCACCTGGATGCCATTCGCTGAAGCTCTCAAGCGCGCCCAGGACATCTATCTCAACCAATTGTTCGAGCTGGAAGATTCCCAGGAAGGCCTGCGCGCCCTGCTGGAAAAGCGCAAACCTGTGTGGAAAAACCGATAGAGTCCCCGCGAATCCACTTGACATTGTCTGGCCAACCGCCTACGTTTTAACCGTATGGATTACCGCAAGATCATCACACTGGAACCTGGGAAGCGCGGCGGGAAACCCTGTATTCGCGGATTACGAATTACTGTCTATGACGTCCTCGACTACCTTGCCTCCGGAATGACGGAGCAGGAAATTCTGCAGGACTTTCCTGAGCTGACTTCCAACGACATCAAAGCGTGCCTGGCCTTCGCTGCCGACCGCGAACGCAAGCTGACCTCCGCTCTGCCGTGAAATTACTCTTCGATCAGAACCTCTCTTATCGAATCGCCGAAAACCTGGTTGCCATCTATCCCGGCTCCGCCCACGTGCGGCTGTTGGGTCTTGATCAGGCTGATGACGAGACGATCTGGAACTATGCTCGAGATAACGGTTACGCGATTATTTCGAAAGACGCTGACTTTCACCAGCGGAGCTTCGTGCGGGGGTTTCCACCTAAAGTCATTTGGGTCCGTTGCGGCAACAGCCCCACAGTCCAAATCGGAAACCTTCTGAAAGACAACTATGCGGTCATTCAAAATTTCTGCGACGATCCCGTTTATGCATTCTTCATAATCCCTTGAGCCACAGCTGCCTTGAAAAGCGCAAACCCTTGTGGAAAAATCGGTAGGGCTCCCGCTCTGCTCCAGTCTCTCCAGGCGGTGAAAATTGAAACCCACTCAATTACAATTTAGGCTTCATCCTTCCACGCTTTCCGATTAGAATAGTTTCAATTCTTCTTATACGGCGTCTGCATCAAGTTATAGCAGTCGGGGCTTCTTTCAACACCAGGAACTATTGTCATCATGTGGTTGGGACTCATGTGACTTAAATTTCCAAACGGGGAGGGATGATGAATCCATCAGCTATCGAAGCCTTGAAGAAACAAATCCGTGGAGAACTGTTGCAGCCCGGTGATTCCGGTTATGACGATGCCCGAAGCATCTACAACGCCATGATTGACCGCCGGCCGGCGGTGATTGTGCAGCCAGCAGGCACGGAAGACGTGGCGGCGGTGGTGCGTTTTGCGCGCGAGCAGGACCTGCCGTTATCGATTCGCGGCGGTGGCCACAGCGTTTCAGGCAACGCCGCCTGTGATGGCGGAGTGATGCTCGACATGTCATCCATGAAAGGAATCCAGATCGACGCAGCAAGCCGCACGGCAACAGCAGACGCGGGCCTGACGCTGGGTGACTACGACAAAGCAACTACCGCACAGAATTTCGTCAGCCCCATGGGCATCGTCTCAAAAACAGGAATCGCGGGGCTGACGCTCGGCGGCGGAATGGGCTGGCTTATGGGGAAATACGGCCTGGCCTGTGACAACCTGATCGGGGCGGAAGTGGTGACGGCCGAAGGCAAGACGGTGAAGGCCAGCGAGGAAGAAAACGCCGACCTGCTCTGGGGCCTGCGCGGCGGCGGCGGGAACTTTGGAGTGGTCACAAAGTTCCAGTACCGCCTGCATCCGCTGGAGCCCATGCTTGGCGGGCTGCTGATCCATCCCGTCGAGAAAGCCCCGGAACTTCTGCGATTCTACCGCGATGTCACACAAGACCTGCCCGACGAACTGATCATTTATGCCGCCATGCTGACCGCGCCGGACGGCAACCCCGTCAGCGCAATGGTGGTGGCCCACATGGGCGATCCGGCGAAAGGCGAAAAGGCGCTGGAGAAAATTCGCGCCTTCGGCCCGCCCGTGGCTGACACCGTGGCAGTGGTTCCCTTCGTCCAGCACCAGAGCATGTTTGATGACGCCTATCCGCGCGGACAGTTCCATTACTGGAAGTCAGGATTCATGAACACCGTCACGGACGAGGCCATCGATGCCCTCGTCGAACAGTTCCACCGCCGGGCCACGCCCCTGACCCATTTTGTGCTGGAACACATGCACGGCGCTGCCACCCGCGTGCCGCAAACAGCGACAGCCTTCCCGCACCGGGTCGCTTCCTACAACCTGGGAGCCTTCTCCATCTGGGACAACGCGAAGGACGAAGACGCAAGCCGCAAGTGGGTGGCCGGATTCTGGCAGGCCATCAAACCTCATCTCTCCGGCGGCGTTTACGTGAATTACCTGGGTCAGGAAGGCGCGGACCGCGTTCGCGAGGCCTACGGGCCGGTTTATGACCGTCTGGCAGCGCTGAAGAAGAAATATGATCCAACCAATTTCTTCCGGCTCAACCAGAACATTCCACCCGCCGCGTAGCAGAAAAAGAAAGCACGCCGATCAGATTCTTTCGCAGGGGCGGGTCCTGCTCCCGCCCTCCGCCGCAGGTATGCCCCACGTTTTGCAGAACCACCCCTCAGCTTGAATTGCAATTTTGCGCCTTCCTTCCGTCGAACGGAGGTAAAATTCCGTGCGTATTGAACTGACCTTCGGGGAGGCAGGATTCCATGCCTGGTTTCGATGAATTGCGGTGGGCGGGACATTTAATCCGGCAAGCACTGAACCCCGTCACCCGAACGGCGCTCGCAGAAAAATGTTCCGACCCAGACACGCTGAAGTCCGCCGCCTCCGATGCGCGCGAAGGAGTCGCTTCTGTCTACGAAGCCAAAATCACCCAGAACCGGCGAGGCACGCAGGATGCCATTGCTAGGCGCGCCAGATCTTACTGGTATATCGTCGCATGCGTCATAGCAATCGGCATTTTTCTTTATCTGTCCGTTGGTCCCGACCGAATAGCGCTATGGCCGGTGGCCCTGCCCGCGGCAGCGGGGTGCCTTGCATTTGTGGAAGCGCAACGGTGCAAGAGCCGCATCAGGGATGCATCCTGCCTCATGGACCTATACCGCGACCGGCTTAGTCGGGTCCGATACCAGTGGACGGGTAAGGGCGATGGGGGGAAAGATCTGGAAATGGACGGCCACCTGAGTGCCGCAGATCTCGACCTGTTCGGCGAGGGCTCGCTGTTTGAACTTCTCTCCGATGTCCAAACTCCGGCAGGGCGCGAAACTCTGGCCAGTTGGCTCCAGCACGCGGGTCAACCGGAGGAAGTGATTTCCCGCCAAAAGTCCGTTCAATATCTGCGAGACCGAATCGACCTTCGGGAAGAGTTGGCGCTGGTGCGTGCCGGCAGGGCGGACGAATATTCCTGGAATACTTTCCGTAGTTGGTTAACCGCAGACCCGATTGAGTTTTCACGCTGGGCTCCATGGGCGGCATTGCTGCTTTCGCTTTCGATGGTGATCGTAGGAGCTTGCTGGTGGCGGGGTTTCCTGCAATCCCACGCAGCCTTGTGGACGATGGCAATCATTGCCGCAGGCGAGGCCATGCTGGCGCTATTGCTCCGCGGCCGTGTCAAGCGCGTCATGGAGGGACTACTGCTGTCAGCTGGCAGACTCAAGGCCATCCGACAACTCTGCGAACTTGTAGAGAACTCGAAACTCGAGACTCCTGGGCTGGTAGAACTGCAAGAGAAGCTCCGTGGATTGCATAAACGGGTCGGGCAATTGCAGCGGCTTATTGTCAGGCGCGATGCGTTACGCAACGAGTGGTTTATTTACGCGTGTCTTCTGCTCATGTGGAGCACACAGTGGACAATTCAGATTGAGCGGTGGCGGCAACGCCACGGAGCTAAGTTCCAGGAACAACTCCGCGCCCTTGGCGAGTTTGAAGCTCTCATGGCGATTGCGGCCTACGCCTACGAGAATCCGGACGACCCCGATCCTGATTTCGAAAGGGATGGTCCCCTTTTTGAAGCGACCGGCTTGGGGCACCCACTCATAGACCCGGCAAGGTGTGTCCGGAACGACATTAAGCTCGGTGATGAAACGCAGTTCCTGATGGTTACCGGGTCGAATATGTCCGGCAAGAGCACGCTGCTTCGAGCTGTGGGCCTGAATGCCACGCTGGCCTGGATGGGAGCGCCCGTGCGCGCAACGAGTCTTCGCCTGTCGCAGCTTCAGATATGTGCTTCCATCCGCATTGAGGACTCTCTGCTGCATGGCCTCTCACATTTCTACGCTGAAGTGCAGCGGCTGAGAGCAATGCTCGACAGCGCCTCTTCCGGACCACCCGTCCTGTTTCTCATCGACGAGCTTTTCGCTGGCACCAATTCCGCCGACCGGCGAGTGGCCGCCGAAGCCGTGATCAGCCTGCTGGTCGAGCGTCGGGCAGTCGGCCTGGTGACCTCGCATGACCTGGCACTAACCGAGATCGCCGAAAAACGCGCCCTTGCGGGAGCCAACGTGCATCTCTCCGATACACCGACGGCAGAAGGGCTGAGTTTTGATTACCGTCTCCGCAAGGGAAAGCTAGATCACGGAAACGCGCTCAAGATTATCCAGATGGTAGGTATTCCGATTGAGTAATGCCACCCGCCGGATCACCTTTCTCCTGATCCCTGATTTTCACGCTGGCTGGTCGAAGAAGGGCTCGCCGGCTTTGCGATATTTGTAAGCGGCGCGTTCGTCGAGCTCGATTCCAAGGCCCGGCTTCTCAGTCACTTCCACGTAGCCTTTTTCTATCAGCGGCTTTTTGCGGCCTTTGATGAGCTCATCGAAGAACGGAACGGATTCGGCATGCCATTCCAGCGCCAGGAAGTTGGGCGTGGCGGCGCAGAGATGCACCGAGGCCATGGTACCGATAGGGCTT
>Ga0102953_1001724_pt1 | contig 13630 bp, 11 predicted proteins | sample SalPon2A_C_D2_MG_FD_78509 | JGI IMG/M metagenome (GOLD analysis project Ga0102953, IMG submission 78509) | Soil microbial communities from South San Francisco under conditions of wetland restoration - Salt Pond MetaG R2A_C_D2_MG | ecosystem: Environmental > Terrestrial > Soil > Wetlands | place... | reverse complement strand
CCAGCCGGGTGAGCACCGAGAAAGTCAGAAAATTCCGCTACTTCCAACCCCACGAATACATTTCCATCGATTTTTCCAGGCGGGATGCTCTGGTGCTGAACGTGGGGCATGAAGGTGAGCAGCCTGGGATTGCGTTCCGCAAACTGGACGTGCAGAGCACGGACCCCCTGGAGGCCGAACTGGTGTCATTTATCAATTGCGTCCGTACGAGAAAGCCGCCCCTGGTCGGTGGGCGCGAAGGCCGTTCTGCGCTGGCACTAGCCGAGAAGGTCATGATTTGCATCGAAGAACATGCCAACCGTGTGAACGTTCCGTTGACACGGCCGGCAGGTCACAGCGGCGAGTTGTAAATCTGGTCTGGTGCTTGAACAAGCCCATGGTACAAGGGAATATGAATAGGTTATGAGCATCCAACCCGAGTTTCGGCTCCTGGTTGACCTTGAGACGGAAGTCGCCCGCTGGCGCCGCCGGACGTATTTCCTGCTGGCTGTTTTTCTGCAAGTTGCGTTTGCTCTGATTGTGATGTTCACGCCGGGGCTTTTCATTCGCCTGGTCGGAGTGCCTGTCACTCAGGTCCGGCCCAAAGAAGAACGGCACCAGCAACAGACGATGCTCTATTTCCCGCCGGATCTCCAGCGTTCCCTCAAGAAGCCTCCGCCAACTAATACGCTTTCTAATAAGAACCGGAGGGCCCAGGGCAAGTCCCCAAAAGTCAATAAGAATGGCTTGCATATGCCGTATATTCGCGGCAACTCCCGTTTGCCTGAAATTGCCGGTGGACATCATCCACCAGCGCCGGCACCCAAGCCCCCTGCTTCGCAGCCTGCTCCCAGGCAGTTGGCTCAGGCTCCCAAGCCAAAGGTGCCGGCCCCCGCGGCGCCGAAGAAGGAACCGCCGGAGGAAGCGCAGCTTCACCTGAGCAATGTGAAGCCGCCTGACTTGAGTGGAACCCCTCACATCAAAATCCCAACGTCCACTCCCGGTGAGGCCATTCAGCAGTCTCTTCGGGCTGCCGTTCAGAATCCCGGCAGTCCGGGACCCGTTGGCCCTGGCGATTCGGCCGATCAATTCCAGAATATCCGGCCGAATTTTTCGACTTCCGGGCCGATCATTCTTTCCGATACGCGGGGGGTGAACTTCGGCCCCTATCTGGCGCGGGTGGTCTATATTGTCCGGCGTAACTGGTACGCTGTCATCCCGGAGTCGGCACGGCTGGGCGAGAAGGGCCGCGTCGCCCTGGTTTTTGAGATTGTGAAGGATGGCTCTGTGCCTCAGCTTCGCCTGCTGGCATCCTCGGGATCACAGGCACTGGATCGGGCTGCGCTCGCCTCTATTCGAGCGTCCAATCCTTTTCCGCCTTTGCCGCGGCAGTTCACTGGCAAGCATCTGGTGCTGGAATTCATCTATTTCTACAACATGGGCACGAACTATTGAATGGTCCGGCCTGGTCGGCTAGAATCAGAGACGGGGGAAATTCAGGGGGCGAGAAAAGATCTCTTGCAGAGTTGTGTCTCTGACTTTCCGCGACATCTTAGCCTTTCGGCCCCGTCATCGCGACATGGAGCACCCTTCAAGGTTGCAATTGCTCGGAGCTTTCCTGCTGCTTACCCTGATTCTTTGCATACTCCTGGGTGGTTATCTGTATCGGGTATGGTTGATGAGGTAATTCAGGATTATCCTCTGGTTGCCATTGCCGGCCCCACAGCTTCCGGCAAGTCGGAGCTCGCGGTCTTTCTGGCAACGTGCCTGGGCGGTGAAGTGGTCAGCTACGACTCCGTGCAGTTCTATCGCGGCTTTGACATCGGGACGGGGAAACTTCCACTGGAAGAGCGCGAAGGCATTCCCCACCACCTGCTGGATTGTCTTGATCCCGCAGAGCCTTTTACGGCAGGTGACTTTCGGCGGGAAGCGGCGAAAGTAATCGAGGGGATTCGCGGGCGCGGCAACCTGCCGGTCCTGGCAGGAGGGACCGGCCTTTACCTGCGGGCGCTGCTGACAGGCCTGTTTGATGGCCCCCCGCGTTCAGAAGAGCTGCGTAAGGAGTTGCGCGCCCTGGCGGAACGCCGCGGGCGGAAGTTTGTCCATCGCCTGCTCGCGCGGCTTGACCCTGCGTCTGCCAGACGCGTTGATCCGCGCGATCTGCAAAAGGTGATTCGGGCCGTCGAGGTGTGCGTCGTTGCCCGGCAAAGGATCTCCACTCTGCAGGCCCGCGGCCGCGAACCGCTGGCTAATTACCAGTATTTCAAGATCGGGCTCAATCCGGATCGCGAAATGCTTTACGCCCGCATCAACCGGCGCGTGGAGAAGATGTTTGCCACCGGCTTGGAACAGGAGACACGCCGCATGCTCATGCGGCCGGACGCTGGCGTCCTCAAAGGGCTGGGTTCTTTAGGCTACCGGCAGGTTAAGGCAGCGCTGCGTGGCGAAATCACGATCGAGGAAGCCATTAGCGACACTCAAACCGCTACAAGACATTATGCCAAGCGGCAGATGACCTGGTTCCGGCGGGAACCGGAAATGAACTGGTTTTCAGGTTTTGGAGACGACCCGGCCATTCAGCGGCAGGTGCTGGACGCACTGAAAGTCTGGTTTGCATCAAAATTAAAGGGGCCTTTCTGCCTGCCTAAAGTTGTATCCTTGTAAGGGATGGCAGGACCGTGACTGCATTGGCGAACAACAGGATCACTATGGAAAAACAACAGAACATACAGGACGGTTTCTTGAATTCCCTGCGGAAAGAAAAATCGGTGGTCACGATTTATCTGATGAGCGGCGTCAAGCTCACCGGAAGAATTCGCAGCTTCGACAAATTCGCCGTTATTCTGGATAGCAACGGTATGGAACAGTTGATCTTCAAACACGCGATTTCAACCGTGCTGTTGAACCGCGCCAACCATAATGCAGCTTCATCCGCGTCACCGGGAGGATAGTTGGAAATTCTCCAGCAGCAGGCTTTCGAGAGAGCGTACCTAGTGGGATGGGTCCAGACTCGGAGGGGGAGAATCGTTGCTGATTACGACCCGGAAGAAAGTCTGGAGGAATTGCACGAACTGGCTGAAAGCGCCGGAGTCCATGTGGTGGGCTCAGTGCTTCAGCGCTCTCCGGAAGCTGATGCTGCCACCCTTGTGGGGCGGGGCAAAGCCCGCGAGGTTTACGCTGAGGCCCGCGCCGCCCACGCTGATGTGGTTCTCTTCGATCACGACCTGACGCCGACACAGCTTCGCAACCTGGAATCGGCGCTTCACTCCAAAGTGATCGACCGCACCCAGTTGATCCTTGACATTTTTGCCCGGCGCGCCCGAAGCCGTGAAGGCCAGTTGCAGGTGGAACTGGCCCAGTTGACCTATCTCCTGCCCCGACTTTCAGGCCACGGCATGCGCCTCTCCCGGCTGGGAGGGGGCATCGGAACGCGGGGACCCGGCGAACAGCAACTGGAGGTCGACCGGCGGCGTATTCGCGCCCGCATCCAGCGGCTGCGCCGCGGAATCTCCAAGGTTCGAGTTGAACGTTCACTGCACCGTGCCCACCGCCGCGATCAGCGGTTTCTAACCGTTGCACTGGTGGGCTACACGAACGCCGGCAAGTCGACGCTGTTCAATGCTCTGACGCGTGCTCAGGTTTCAACCTCAAGCCGCCTCTTCGCAACGCTGGACCCTACGGTGCGGGCAATCCAGCTGCCTTCTCACCGGCAGGTATTGCTTTCCGACACCGTAGGATTCATTCGCAACCTTCCTCCGCACGTTGTGGCTGCCTTCCACGCCACTCTTGAAGAACTGGAGGATGCCAGCCTGCTCTTGCAGGTGATGGATGCCTCCCATTCGCAGCGGCATCAGCATGAATCCACCGTGGAGAGGCTGCTGGAGACGATGGGTCTTGCTGGAACGCCCCGGCTGGTGGTTTGGAATAAAATCGACCTGCTGGATGGACCGTCACGGGTGCGTCTGCCCAAGGGCCCCAGGCAGGTGGAAGTTTCGGCCGTCACCGGCGAAGGTTTCGAAGGGCTGCACGAGGCCATTGACAAGGCCCTTGAAGAAGACCCGATTGTTGAGACGGAGTTTGAGTTTTCCGCCGGCGATGGGGAACGCCTGGCACTTCTTCACAGGGTGGGCAACGTCCTTTCTACTCGTTACAAACACAATCGTGTGACGGTCCGCGCTCGCCTGGCAAAGTCGCTCTGGAAAAGGCTGGAATCAGAAAATGACCTCACTTCAAGCCTGCTGGTTCATCACTGAACCCCTGTATTTTCGCGCCTTGGAAACCTGTGGAAAAAGTTGTGGAAAAGTGATTGCTCGTAGCGCCAGTTGCAGCGGGATGCAATGTGGCAAAAAAACTCATTCTTAGTGCCGCTTTTAGTTTATCCTTTTTTTTCAGTAACTTAAGCATCGACTAATGAGGGATTTCTTAATGAATGCACAAGAATTACGGTCTGGCCGGGCGGAGAAACGGCCTCGAAGTTTTGCACAAATTCAGGGCCGGAGGGTTGCGTGCGGTTGTAGCCTGTCACCCGTCGTTTTTGCCGGTTAAATCAATCCCTGCTGTCTATAGGCTCTGTAGGTAGCCGTAGCCTGCTGGCCGCCGCCCGGCACGGCAGCGGCTCAGGAGGCGGGAATGGGCGGAGGGACGTCGTGAAGAGGGAAGCCATTTTTCCTTGCCTGAACTTCTATTTTGCAGAAAGCCCCGGAGATGCAACGCGCTTGCAACTCGTATAAAGTGGAACCAGAAGTTTATAGCTACGCAGTGCGGAACGAAAGTTCGCGAACAGGTGTTCATGCTTCCGGGAAAGACGGAAGAGAAGACTCAGAGCTTCAGGCTTTTTGGTGGATACGGTTTTTAAAAAGGAGAAGCGTGTGAAAATCTTGCTTTCAGGTTCACTGACTTTCATTGACACCCTGCACCGCGTTGGCTATAGTGGGGGTGTCAGTCAGGCTCCCTGCTGAAATTCGTTGAGTCCTTCGGCGAGTGGGCCATTCTTCCGTGATGTTCTGCCGGGGACGCAAACTCCAAATCGATATGAATTTGCCTCTTTCACTGACGGTCCTTCGGATCTTTTTTGTTCCCCTTATCGTTGTTCTGATGTTGACGAAGGGAAACAACATGGATATCTGGGCGGTAGTGGTGTTCCTGCTGGCATCAACCACCGACCTGCTGGACGGATATCTGGCGCGGAAGCGAGGGCAGGTGACGGCGATGGGCATTCTGCTGGATCCTCTCGCCGACAAGCTGCTGACGGCGTCAGCTTTTATTTCGCTGGTTTGGCTTCATCTGGTTCCCGCGTGGATGGTGGTTATCATCGTGGGGCGCGAACTGGCAGTCACCGGACTTCGCTCCATTGCCTCGGCCCAGGGAATCCTGCTCCAGGCCTCTGAGCTGGGCAAGACGAAGATGGTTCTGCAGGTGGCAGCCATCAGCGTCATTACACTCGAGCCGCGTTTCCCGTCCACCGAGCTCGCTGGGATGCTCCTTCTGTGGGCGGTTGTGGTGTTTGCGCTTATTTCAGGCACGCAATACTTCTGGGATTTCCGCAGGAAAATGGAAGCCCGCTTAAAGCATCAGATTCCTGGTCAACTGGTGGTGATACCGGGCGGTAAGGACAAAGAGGGCGAGAAGGATGCCGCCGCTCACTGAGGAGGACCGGAAGATTCTATTGAAGTTAGCCCGGCAGGCGCTGGAAGAAGGCGTCTGTGGAGTGTCGGCACCAAAAGAACCTCCGGAAGGCGCCCCAGCCCTGCTGGAACCGCTTGGATCTTTTGTCACCCTCCGCAAGCACGGAGAATTACGCGGTTGCATCGGTCACGTTCAGACCTCTGCTCCCCTTTACAAGACAGTGCAGGAATGTGCGGTGGCTGCGGCGCTTTCCGATCCGCGGTTTCGTCCCGTAACTCCCGATGAGGCACCTTCACTGCAACTTGAAATTTCAGTTCTCAGCACGCCGGCTGAAATAGCTCCGGACCAGATTGTGATCGGGCAGCATGGCCTCATCATAACTCGTGGCTGGCGGCGAGGCCTCCTTCTCCCCCAAGTCCCCGTCACCTGGCATTGGGAGCGGGAGCAGTTTCTGGAAGAAACCTGTTTGAAGGCGGGCCTTTCCCGGGATGCATGGAAAAAGGGCGCCCGCATAGAAGCGTTTACCGCAGAAGTTTTTGAAGAACCGGCAGATCCCTCCGTTTCAGTCCCTCAATCAGGCGCTGGACCGCACCTTTCGACCCATTGACCTCTCTGACTTCCAAGAAGCTGAATTTTGCACAGCAAGGCCGGACTGCGGCGCCGAGTCTTATGCTACATGGCAATACTGGCAATGGAAGAGGAAGTTATTTTTTCGGGAATGGCATCTCGACCGACGGCGGGGAGGACCCGATGTCCTACGGCGAAACCGTAGTTTGGGTCCGTCCCCGCCTACCCCCGCGTCGGTAAGTGAACAGGACCATTTACAGACAGGGGGCATCCCGTTCATCAATTTACCCAGGGCTAAACAGGTGTTCCGGCGAGACGGGTCCTGGTGCGACCGTGCCGGTTTTTTATGAGTTTCCCGGTAGCCGGGCCCGCAAAGGAAACAGACTCGCCGATGGCCGGCAACTCAAGGGCGCGAATAATGCGCCTGCTATCCCTGCGAGTACAGACAAGAGCGTTTTGGACGACTGAAGCGGGGTTCTGTTCCCTGACAAGAAAAATTCCTCTGGGAGCAGTCTGGCCGATGCCAAAAATTTCCACGCAGTGCAGGCCTTCTCCCATGGTCCCGTAATGAAGGGCGTACTCCCCCGGGGCCAGGACGATTTCGCCCCACGCAGCCTCAAAGGGGAGAGTAAACCTCCCGGCAAATTCGTTCATACAAAGGCCCAGAGCGCTTGGTGCTGTCAGGCCGAAGTGCGAAATCACCGGGAAAACCCCAACCAAAGTCGTATGGTTACGGACGTTCATGAGTATCGCTCCTGCCGCATCTACGCAATATCCCCAACCAGTTGGCTGGGGTTCTCCCTGCCTCACCGCGTGGTCCCCCTCCCAACGGCTTCACCTGGTCTACTGCCTTTGTCTATATAAGCGGGAAATGGTTTCCAAAACTGTCACCGTTGGCGAAGAAAATCTTCAAGCCGTTTGGTTTGTTGGATTGGGGTTAGCCGGTATGATATTCTTCTGCCACACGGCATTATCATGCTGCAGAGGGGGAGACGGCATGCGGCAGGAGGCATCGTCAAATGAGGTGACGCTCTTGCTCCGGGCCTGGGGCGAGGGTGATAAGTTGGCTCTGGATCGTCTGACGCCTCTTGTCTACCAGGAACTGCACCGAATCGCACGTGGCTACATGGCGCGCGAGCGGACTGGCCATACCCTCCAAACCACCGCATTAGTCAATGAGGCCTATGTCCGGATGGTCGATACCCGCCAAGTGACATGGCAGGACCGTGCGCATTTTTTTGCTGTTTGCGCGCGGGCGATGCGACGGATTCTGGTGGACCATGCCCGTTCGCGAGGCTATCAAAAGCGTGGGGGTGGGAAGGTACGCGTCCAGTTTGATGAAGCTTGCGGGATGGCGTTATCCACCGATTCGAACCTTCTGGACCTTGACGAAGCCCTTGACCGTCTCTCGACTCTCGACCTGAGGAAAGCCAGAGTGATTGAAATGCGCTTTTTTGGTGGCTTGAGCGTGGAGGAAACTGCTGAGGCTCTCAGCATTTCTCCGGAAACAGTGATGCGGGACTGGAAGCTGGCTCGGGCATGGCTTTACAGGGAATTGAGTGCAGATCAAGGCAATGGAGTCTGAACGCTGGTTGCAAATTGAGAAGCTCTACCACGCAGCGCTGGAGCTCGATGCCGGGGAGCGCGCAGCTTACCTGGCCAAAGCCTGTGCCGGGGACGAGAAGCTTCGAAAGGAAGTGGAGTCGCTGCTGGAAAGCGACGCCCAGGCGGGAGAATTTATTGAATCGCCTGCCATCGAAGTTGCTGCACGCTCCCTGGCGGCAGACGGGCGCCTGCCGGGCTCTTCCACGTCAGCGCTGGAGAGCGGGACGACGGTTTCGCACTATTGCCTGATCACAAAGCTGGGCCGTGGCGGCATGGGTGAAGTATACCAGGCTCGCGATACAGGGCTCGGCCGTGACACTGCGTTGAAGTTTCTACCTGAAGAATTCCTGGAAGACCAGCAAAAGCTCGAACGTTTCCGGCGCGAGGCCTGGGCTGCTTCCGCTCTGAATCACCCCAACATCTGCACTATTTATGAAATCGGCGAGCACGAGGGGCGGCTGTTCATCGCCATGGAACTGGTGGAGGGGAAAACCCTTGCTGAAAAGCTGAAGGACGGGCCTCTGCCTATTGAAGAGGTTATGTCAAACTCGCGGCAGCTTGCCGAGGCGCTTGAAGAGGCCCATGAGCACCACATCGTCCACCGTGATTTGAAACCAGCCAATGTGATGGTTACGGCAAAGGGCCGGGTCAAGATATTGGATTTTGGCCTGGCAAAGCTGGTCCGGCAGGTGGAACCGGACGCGCCAACCGAGGAAAGCCTGTTCATGACCCAGGCAGGGGCCGTCATGGGCACCGTTCCCTACATGGCGCCGGAACAGTTGCGTGGTGAACCGGTGGACGCGCGCACTGACCTTTACGCGTTCGGAGAACTCGTTTATGAGATGGCGACGGGGCAGCGTCCATTTCGCGAAACCCAGACCAACCAGTTGATTTCCGCCATCCTGACCCGGGCGCCTCAACATCCCCGCGAATTGAACCCGGAGATTCCGGAAGAGCTTGAAGCCATTATCGTCAAGGCGATGGAAAAGGACCCGGCGAACCGCTACCAGTCCGCTCGGGAACTGATGGAGGACCTGGGCCCGCCGGATAGTGCATTAAGGCTCCCTCTATCGGCATCCAGGAAGGTTCAGCCTGTTACCCCGCCACGACGTCCGAAAGTGAGGCTCGCCCTCAGTGCCGGATTCGCCCTGGCTGCGCTGGCCTTGCTGCTTTTCATTTTGGTTCCTGCACTTCGGCGGCAGTTGATAAGCCCGTTGTCCACATCCACCGGACTGCCCAAACAGAAGAAACTGGCCGTACTGTCTTTCAAGGTGATTGGAGGCGACACCAGCGATAATGCCTTCAGCTTAGGCCTTGCTGAAACCCTGTCTGCGAAGCTTACTCAGCTTTCTTCCGGCCGTTCGGTTCATGTGGTCCCGGTCCGGGAATTGTCCGCGCGGCATGTCGAGACACCCAGTGATGCCAGAAGGGTATTCGGCGTGAATCTGGTGCTGACTGGAAGCCTTGAACGGGCAGGTGACCTGTTTCGCATCTCTTATGCCCTGGTGAACACAGCCTCGGGTTACCAGGTTGACGCTAACACCCTCACGCTCCCGGCATCCAATCCTTTTGGCATAGAAGACCAGGTGGTTGAGGGGACTGCCTCGATGCTGGGGTTGCACGTCCGCGCCGCCGAGCGGCAGGAGGTGGAGGCGCACGGCACGCAGCAAGCCAGTGCCTTTGGGGACTATCTCAAGGGGCTTGGGTATCTGCAGAACTACGAAAGAACTGAAAATGTTGATAAGGCAATCGAATCTTTTCAGTCTGCCCTCAAAGTCGACTCCAAATACACGCTCGCCTACGCCGCACTGGGGCAGGCTTACTGGCGCAAGTTCGACACCACGCAGGAGACGGACTGGGTGAGCAAGGCCCGGAAGTCCTGCAGCCATGCGGTGACACTGAACGCAAATCTTGCCGATACGCACCTTTGCCAGGGCATCATGGAAGGCGGCACCGGCCATTATGGCGAAGCGATTAAGCAGTTTCAAAAAGTTCTCAATATTGAGCCGGCCAATACCTTTGCCTATGAGGGGTTGGCTAACGCCCAATACAACCTGAAGAGGAACAGTGAGGCTGAGGCAACCTACCACCAAGCCATCGCTGTCCGGCCCGACTACTGGGCCCCTTATAACTGGCTGGGGGTGCTTTATCTCCGCACAGGCAAACCCAAGCTGGCCGCAGAAATGTTCCAGAAGGTTACCCAGCTTGCTCCCGGAAACCATCAAGCTTTCTGCAATCTGTGTGCGGCTGACTACAATCTTGGGAAATGGGATGAAGCAGAAGAAATGTGTAAGAAATCCCTCGCCATCCGTCCCAATGGAGCGGCGTATTCGAACCTCGGTACCATAACGTTCTACGAGGGCCACTTTGAACGCTCGGCTCAATACTTTGCCAAAGCCGTCAAGCTCGATCCGAGGGATTCCGAGCTGTGGGGTAACCTCGGAGACGCTTACCGATGGTCTCCGGGCGGACGGAACAAGTCTCTCGCCGCCTATTCAAGAGCGGCAACGCTCGTTCGGCAAGCACTGCGCGTGAATCCCAAGTTATACCACTTGCTGGGAGACCTGTCCACGTACGAGGCGAAGAGCTCACACATCAAACAGGCTATCCAGGACTTACAAAAAGCACTTTCGCTTGCGCCCAGGGATTTCCAGTTGATGTATAACGCTGCCATCGTCTATCATCTGGCGGGCCAGCAGACCAAGGCCCTCAATTATCTCGGGCACGCCGTGGATGCCGGTTATCCCGCCCAGTCAATCCATTTCGACCCCGAATGGACGTCTATGAAGGGCAATCCGGAGTTTCAGAAAATTATCGCAAGCGCGAAACAATAAGAACTCCGCAGACGCAAAGTTAAAGAGTATGGGCAGCAAGACACAGTTCCGAATCGTGGCGCGGGAATGAAAGTTATAGGGCTGGATCATCGCGGAAGACTGCGCCAATATCCTGGCGGTTTCTCCCAGGGTGCTATACTAGGAAGACCGTGATTAAAGGTTTTTTCGGAACACTCCTATTGGCCATGGGCCTGTGGGGCTCCCTTCATGTATTGTTGCTTGTGAAGGGAACACCGGCGTCGTGCCAGTCCAACTGCACTTGCGGCTGTTGCATGCACGGAGGAACGTGCCCGATGATGGCCCGGAAAGCCCACTGGGCTTCGGGTTCCAAATGTGTCTCTGCCCACAGCCGATCGCACTCAGGGTTTTCCTGTTCTTGTTTGGTGTCGCACCCGAAGGCGCCTCTGATGCAGGCTTCACACTCGGACCTGTTTTTCAATCTGCCGCAGGCAACGCTTGCTTTTGAACTCCCAATGGCGAGCCAGCATGCTGGCACATGTTTTGTTTTTTTGCCTGTGCCCGTGGGGCGTCTTCCCGACCCGCCTCCGAGAGCTTTCTCCAGCGTATAACAACCCCCAATTTTTCAAGGACTGAACTTGACCTTACTTGCCTGGCTGCATGATTGCGCTGGCAGGGGTTTGTTTATCCTCTGGAGGACTGTCTGTTATGAAGTTTGTCCGATTCGCGATTTTATCTGCCCTGGCGCTGGCTTTTGCGGGGTCCGGGTATGCAACCGTTTTCGGGAATGTGCGCGGCATCATCCATGATCCGCAGCATCGTCCCATACCAAACGCCCAGGTTGTGTTGCATGCCGCGGGTTCTGCATGGTCCAAGGTGGCTCATACCAATGCCGCTGGCGAGTTTGAGTTTTCGGCTGTGCCCGCCGGCGATTACAACCTGGACGTCAAGGCGAGTGGATTTCAGCCTGCGAAGAAGTTCCTCACGGTGACTTCGGGCAGCGCCCCTATACTACATTTTGCGCTTGAAATTGCAGCGGCAAAGCAGAGTGTTCAAGTATCAGGCGCTCCTGAATCAATCAACACCCAGTCTTCATCCACTCAGACCACGCTTGGCAGGCAGCGCATCACGAGGACTCCCGGCGCCGACCGCACGAACAGCCTGGCGATGGTGACGGACTACGTTCCCGGGGCCTATATGGTTCATGACCAGCTTCACGTGCGCGGCGGGCACCAGGTGAGCTGGGAAGTCGACGGCGTACCGGTTCCCAACACAAACATTGCCAGCAACGTGGGCCCCCAGTTTGATCCCAAAGACGCCGACTTCGTCGAGATGAAAACGGGAGGGTATTCTTCGGAATACGGCGACCGCACTTATGGTGTTTTCAACGTGATTCCACGGACCGGCTTTGAATACAACAAGCAGGGCGAACTCGTGGCAAGCTACGGAAGCTTCAACCAGACCAACGACCAGCTGAGTTTTGGCAGCCACTCTGACCGTCTGGCCTGGTTTGGAAGCTTCGCGGGCAACCGCTCTGATCTCGGTCTGATGACACCCGTTCCGCAGGCGATTCACGACATGGACAGTGGCCTGGGAGGGTTCGGCACGCTGGTCTTCAACGCGACGCCCAAGGATCAGTTGCGCCTGGTGGGCTCCGTGCGCGGGGACCATTACCAGATCCCCAACACACCCGAACAACAGAGCTCGGGGATCCGCGACCTTGATCTAGAACGTGACGCCTTCGTCAATTTCTCCTGGGTCCACACGTTTGGGCCCGGAATGCTGCTGACCGTTTCTCCTTTCTACCATTTCAACCGGGCAAATTTTGTGGGTGGGCCCAATGACACGCCTTACGTTCTGGACAACAATCGCGGCTCACGTTACCTGGGCGGTCAGGTAACCCTGGGAGTGGTGAAGGGAAAGCACAACGCACAGTTCGGGTTTGAAGCTTTCGATCAGCGTGATGATACCTTCTTCGGGCTCAGGTCGGCCAGTGCCACCGGCCAGCCGCCCATCAGCCAGCGTTACGAACCAGCGGGCAACCTGGAAGCGGGATTTCTGCAGGACCAGTTTCAGGTTACTTCCTGGTTGTCTCTCAACGGAGGCCTTCGGCTCACGCATTACGCCGGGCTGCTTCAGGAAAATGGAGTTGATCCGCGCGTGGGAGCTGCCATCCGACTGCCGCGGCTGGGCTGGGTGCTGCGCGGCTTCTACGGCAGGTATTTTCAGCCGCCGCCGCTGGATACCTTTTCGGGTCCATTGGAGCGGTTTGCCCTGCAGCAGGGGGTTGCATTTCTGCCTTTGCATGCTGAGCGTGATGAGCAATACCAGGCCGGCATCACCGTTCCACTGCACAAGTGGACGCTCGATGCGGACATCTTCCGTACACACGCCCGCAACTTTTTTGACCATGATGAAATCGGCAGCTCCAACATTTTTCTGCCGCTCACCATTCAGGGAGCGCGCATCCAGGGTTGGGAAGGCACGTTGCGGTCTCCCGAGATTATGCGCCGGGCAAGAATCCACCTGGCTTATTCGCACCAGTTTGTGCAGGGCTTTGGGGCGGTCACCGGAGGCCTGACGGATTTCGCGCCGCCGGAAGCAGGCATGTTTTTTCTTGATCATGACCAGCGCAATACGCTGAGTACTGTGGTGAGCACCACACTGCCGGGGAGCGCCTGGAGCACCCTGACTGTAGCCTATGGATCTGGTTTTCTGAACGGTGACGGCCCCGCGCATCTGCCCTCCCATACCAGCGTCGGGCTCTCGCTGGGCAAGTCGATTTCGGAAAACTGGTCGCTGGCACTGAACGCCCTCAATGTGGCCAACGGGCGCTACCTGCTGGACAACAGCAACACCTTTGGCGGCACGCACTACGCCTACCCGCGCGAGGTTTATGTGGAAGTGCGCTATCGCTTTCATTTCTAGGCTTTTATGGATAGTAGCGCCGGGATTCATGATGTTCTGACGCCGGCCTTGCCGCAGGCACTTGTCCGCGCCGGCGCGGACAAGTGCCTGCGGCAAGGCCGGCGTCAGAACATCATGAATCCCGGCGCTACTAT
>Ga0102953_1001723_pt1 | contig 13632 bp, 11 predicted proteins | sample SalPon2A_C_D2_MG_FD_78509 | JGI IMG/M metagenome (GOLD analysis project Ga0102953, IMG submission 78509) | Soil microbial communities from South San Francisco under conditions of wetland restoration - Salt Pond MetaG R2A_C_D2_MG | ecosystem: Environmental > Terrestrial > Soil > Wetlands | place... | reverse complement strand
GTTTCGGGTTTCGGGTTCGATCAACTTCTATTTTTGAACTTATTCCCACGAATTTTTGATTGGTTCAAATAGTTAATAAATCTGCCAATTTTAGAAGCCCGTTCATCACATTGCATTTTCATTTTCTCAAGGACTTCCTGAGATACGTAATCTCTATCATATGCCCTGTAAAGTTGCGATTTTACTTCTCCCAAAGAGCCCTTTGCTATACTAAGAAAATTGATAAATTCCTTATTCCCGCCTCTTTCAAAACCTTCGGCAATATTATCCATCACAGAACCACTTGATCCATTAATCTGATCTTTTAGCTTATAGTCTTTTGAAAAAGGATCATTTTGGGCATAAAGGTCATAAACCGCTTTAGAAATATCCCTGGCCATTTGCCAAACCTCAAGATCTTCAAAACGTTTTATGGTAGCCATTGCATTATAATTATGGATCGGCGGATTCAACACGAAACCCTAAACCAGAAACCCGAAACATAAATAAGAATTTTGTTGTTGTCATCGATCTTCCTGATTCTCAATTTTCGGCCTCGACCTTTGCATGATGATCCAGGAGAAAACTCCTCAACGCCGAATAATCACCATTCATGGGGATGGCTTGTTTTGGTTTCTCCATGCATTCCTGCAGTTGTTTCGGCATGGCGATCGACTCCCCGATTACCGACTCGACCGTGTCCCTGAATTTGGCGGGATGTGCCGTTGACACCAGAATGATCGAGGATTCTTCATCGCCTGTAGTTTTACGGTACTCTTCACTTGCCAGATAGCCTACAGCCGTGTGTGGATCCAGCACATAACCTGTCTGTTGATGCACCCACTGGATGGCATCCCGGGTTTGATCGTCGTTAAATGAGCTTCCATATAAATGCTTCCTGGCCATCGAGATAGAATCGCCAAAAAGAAACCGTATCCGGTCCAGGTTGCTCGGATTGCCGACATCCATGGCATTGGAAAGCGTACGGACGGATGGCCTCGGCGTGAAGACCCCCTTCCTTAAATATTCAGGAACCACGTCATTCACATTCGTAGCCACGATAAACTGATCCACAGGCATGCCCATCTGCATGGCCAGCAATCCACCCGTCAGGTTGCCCATGTTTCCGCTCGGCACACAGAAAACCGGCTTTTCATCTGTTAATTTCTTTAGCTGTGCATAAGAATAAATATAATAGAACGACTGCGGCAACAACCGTGCAAAATTGATAGAGTTGGCCGAACTAAGTGTAATTTCACTCCTCAAATCTACATCAGAGAAAGCCTGTTTCACCATCTTCTGACAGTCGTCGAATGTCCCGTCAACCTCGATTGCAGTAACGTTACCACCCACGGTTGTCAATTGTTGTTCCTGCAGCTTGCTGACCTTGCCGCTTGGATACAGGAGACAGACCTTGATACCGGGCACCGCCAGGAATCCATGAGCCACGGCACTGCCGGTATCACCTGAAGTCGCTACAAGAATATACACATCATGCTCTTTGAGATCCTGCTGTCTTTTCTGGCCAGCCACCTCTTCATGCTTATTATTCATCGCCGAAAAGACACGGGACATGAAGCGGGCTCCAAAATCCTTGAACGCCAGGGTGGGACCGTGGAACAGCTCCGCCACATATATCTTGTCGTCAAGTGGGATCAGAGGCGCATCGAAGGAGAACGCATCATCAATCACTGCTTGCAATTCGATATCATTCAGTTCATCCCGGACAAACGGGCGGGCTGCGTTGAACGCAATTTCTTTAAAAGACAGGTCAGCAACACCCTGCCAAAACTCGTCGGAAAGTTGAGGGATGTTTTCCGGCATATACAGGCCGCCGTCGTCGGCCAATCCCTGCAGGACAGCCTCATAGAAAGAAACCGGTTGGTTTTTATTATTTGTGCTTAGAAACCGCATAACTAAAGGAATGTTGGAATATTGGAACATTGGAATGATGGGAAAGTTGCGGGTTGCGAATTATAGAGCATCCTGCTTCGAGTATTTAAAATCCAGTCTTCCATTATTCCACCATTCCACTATTCCATTCCTGGGTTTGCTTTTCACTGATCACCGTGCTGCCCGCTTTATTGATTTTAGATATATAAACATCGCTATCCAGACCAACAGATGCGACAGCCCGCTGCATGGCCGAACCGATTTTCCGAGCCTCCTCTTTCGACCGGCTCAGGGCAAAAACCGAAGGTCCGGAGCCGGAGATGCTGCATCCGAGAGCACCGGCATCCATCGCAGCCGATTTCATCTGGTTGAATCCGGGGATGAGCACCGAACGAATAGGTTCGATGATCTCATCGTGAAGTGAACGTCCGATCAGGTCATGATCACCTTTCATCAACCCGGCTACCAAAGCGCCGACATTGCCCCATTGTGCCACGGCACGGGCCAGCAGGATCTGTTTCCGCAGGATCTTTCGGGTGTCCTCAGTGCGAATCTCGATATGAGGATGGATCACCGTGCTGTGGAGGTCTTCCGGATAATCAATAGGAAATACATCCATCGGGTGGTTGCTCCTGATAAAAACAAATCCGCCCAACAGGGATGCACCGGCATTGTCTGCATGAGCCGCGCCACATGCTACACGCTCACCTTCAACCGCAAACTGAAGCAGATCCTTGCGTTCATACGGATCACCCAATAGCCGATTGACGGCAACAACGGCCGCTACAGCGCTCGCAGCACTGGATCCAAGACCGCTGCCCAAAGGCATTTTCTTATAGAGCTCCAGCTCGATGCCGAACGAGAGATTGTCTGTCACATCCTGAAGAAGGGCTGTTGCCGCCACTCCGGCGGTGTTTTGATCGACCCGTAACGGAAGTTTGCCTCCATCACCGTGGACAGCCGTTATCACGACACCGGTTTCTTCGCGGACTCTCGCCACAATCTCATCACCGGGTTCATCAATGGCAAAGCCAAGCACATCGAAGCCACAACCGACATTCGCCACAGTTGCCGGGGCAAAAACCCGCACTTCGCTGAAGTTATTTGATATCATTATGTTGTTGGTTGTCCGTAGTCCGTTGTCAGTTGTCAGTTGTCAGTTGTCAGTTGTGATTGCATTGTAAAAACTACTAATAAAAAACAACTGACCACGGACCCCTGACTAATTGACAAGTTACAAATTTTTTAGTGACTGGTACGGCCTGAAGCTACCGCTTTAGAGAAAAAAGCGTCATGGAGTGCCGTCATTGCGCCCGCCTCGTCATTTTTGTTGACGATGAAAGAAATGTTTCGTTCGGACGATCCCTGTGCGATAGCCACGATATTAATCTCATTCTTCCCGATCGCCTGGAATACAAGTCCCGCTATACCCGGCGTGCGTTGCATATGATCACCGACCACAGCAATAATACACATATCATCTTCAATGAGCACCCGGTCGATACTCTCTTCCATAATCTCAATTCGAAACTCATCCTCAATCACTCTCTGTGCATCTTTGGCAAATTTTGAGAGGATAGCCAGGCAGATGGTATGCTCTGAAGATGCCTGGGTAATCATTATAATATTGATACCCGCCTCAGCCAGAGCCTTGAAAATACGTGCCGCAATACCACTGACGCCGATCATTCCACTCCCCCTGACGGTAACCAGGGCGATATTTTCGATTGATGATAATCCTTTGATGATCCCGTTTTTCCCTTTGGGCTGTTGTTCGATTCGTGTACCCGGAAATTCGGGATTGAAGGTATTGCAGATGACAATCGGGATGCCCGCCTTCATCGCAGGTTGTAGTGTAGGCGGATAAATCACCTTTGCCCCGAAGTGAGAGAGCTCCATGGCTTCTTCATAAGAAAGCTCCGGTATTGTAAATGCCTGCTTGACCTTCCGCGGATCCGCAGTCATCAACCCGTTGACATCTGTCCATATTTCGATCAGATCCACCCCGAGAGCCGCACCCAATATAGATGCCGTATAATCCGAACCGCCCCGGCCCAGGGTCGAGGTCTCCCCTTTCTCAGTGGATGCGATGAAACCGGTGACAACCTGCAACTCTTTTCTGGTGTTGAAATAATCGCGGATGTTACGGTATGTCTGCTCCATCAAAACGCGGGCAGAACCGAATCGGATATCGGTTTTAATAAACTCACGCGCATCGGTGAAACCGGCCGGCACGCCATTGTCTGTCAGGCACCAGCTAAGGATGTATGCGGAGAACCGTTCACCAAAACTGACAATGAAATCCATCGTTCGCGGGGTCAGCTCCCGGACCAGGAAGACGCCGGTCAGGATATCTTCCAGCTCATTAAGCGTCATTTTGAAGTGGGCAATCACTTCGCTCTGCCGGTAGACAGAAATGCATTCACGGATGACATCGATATGCCGCTCTTCCAGTTCATGAATGAGATCATCGTATTCAGATGAACCGGATGCCGCCAGTTCCGCACCGCGCAGCAACGAATCGGTGACACCACGAAAAGCAGACACAACAACGGCCACGGAATCCTGCTTTTGCTTTCCTTCTATAATCGAGACGACTTTTTTTATTGCTTCGGGGGTTCCGACTGAAGAACCGCCAAATTTGAGAATCCGCATTAACCTTGATTTATATCTATGGAATCCGCTAAAGGATTCCTGGTACCTTCGGGATAAAATATCCGGGGATGTTAGCCATAAAACCAATATCATTCAAATGATGATTCCCGGAATCTTCACGCTTTATTCAATAATAAAACTTATCACACACTTTCAAACAGCGAAATCATATTTTTTTGTCAATAAACCATCTGCCTATCGTACATTTTTTACCTATTACTCTTCATTGTATATCATCTTTATTTCAGGGGGATGAATTTTATTTTTTGGAAAAGCGCTTCCAGCTTATACTCTTCTGTTTATTATGGCCGTTATCATGAATAAAATCGTTGAATAGTATCATTTTACATTTTTTCACTTTTTTTTTGAATAATAGTTGCATTGTTAGAGATTAATTTCTTAACCTTGAAACAAATGAAATCACTACCTACATATCCAGTTAACATAGCTCTCCGGCGGCGACCGTTAGTTTCAAACGGAAGGGAAAGCTATGCCATTAGGTGATTTCGTGTAAAAGATTTTTCGAATTTCAGATAAAGGCAGAACTTTCCCGGTTCTGCCTTTTTTTGTTTTAACAACCAGTGTTTTCGATTTATGAATAAGATTGTTCTCGCATTTAGCGGTGGTTTAGACACCAGTTTTTGTGTTCCGTATCTGAAAAAGAAATACGATTGCGAGGTTCACACCGTAACCGTGGATTGCCTTGGCATGACTTCCGAACAAAAGGACAAGCTCGAAGAAAAGTCACTTGCCCTGGGCGCCGATTCGCATGCCACCCTCGATGGTACGGATCTGATTTATTCTAAAATTATTGCTTATCTGATAAAGGGCAATGTCTTACGAGACCGAACCTACCCTCTTAGCGTTGGCGCCGAGCGCTTCATCCAGGCAATGCTCATTGCCGAATATGCCAAAAATATCGGGGCTGATGCTGTAGCTCACGGTTCTACGGGTGCCGGAAACGACCAGGTTCGTTTTGATGTGGCGCTACGCGTGGTCAATCCCGATATGCAGATCATCACCCCTATCCGCGAGGAGAAGTTCACCCGGGAGCAGCAAATCAAGATTCTTAAAGAGGGGGGTTTTGTCCCGATGGATCGGGACGGTTCGAAAGCTCCTTATTCCATCAATGCCGGTATCTGGGGCACCACGATTGGCGGTTATGAAACACTGACTCCAAACAAGGCACTGCCACCCGAGGCGTTTCCTGAACTGAAGGCTCCCCATCTTTTTAATGACGAAGCAGAAGAATTCAGCATTACGTTCGAACAGGGACTTCCTGTTGCAGTGAACGGAGAATCGGATACACCACTTAACTTATTACAGTCTATCAAAAAGGCGGCTGTCGAACACGGGATTGGCCGCGGCATGCATACCGGCGACACGATCCTCGGCATTAAAGGCCGTATCGGTTTTGAGGCCCCTGTTGCCACACTGGTTTATACGGCACACCGCGAACTTGAAAAACAAATTCTGACTAAATGGCAACGTCATCTTAAAGATACCCTGTCTGACTATTACGGTATGTTATTGCATGAAGCACAGTATTTCGACCCGGTCATGCGTAACATCGAGGCATTCCTGGATGCTACTCAGGAACGTGTAGACGGAACCACGAATCTGTATTTATACAGAGGCAATGCATTTCCTCTTGGCGTAGAGTCGCCAAACTCGCTGATGAACGGCAAGGCTCAGTATGGCGAGAGCAGCCAGCTCTGGAATGGCGAAGAAGCCAGGGCATTCAGCAAAATTTACGGCATCGCATCAATTTTGAGCAATAAACAGTAAAACAGGTAATAACACCATGGAGAACAGCAAGATTCTGGACGCGGATATCATCTCCTCAAGCACAAGCAATGTGCCTATGGATCATCATCTGATCGTCTCAGACAACATCGTTGCCAGAGAAGGTTTCCTGGTTGCGGTACGCATTTTGGATGAAAAGACTACCTACAACCAGGTTGAGCTACGTAACGGTGAGTTCATAACCCTCAAACGTAATAAAATCCTCGTTGGAACACTCGGCGAGCGTCAGGCACTACGCGGATATAGCGGCATCGTGCCGCGTCAGATAAAAAAAGGCGACATTCTTCACATTTTAAATATGGGCGGGATCATCGGATTGTGCCAGTCTGATTACCCTGCTTATGGTCCGGCAACCAGAGTCGAAGTGATCGGCGCAGTAATGATCTACCATGATGATACCTACAAGCACGCGTCGATCAGCGACTTTGCCATTGAATGGGAGGACCATCTCCCCCACAGTGCTCCCCTGATCGCTGTCACAGGAACCTGCATGAACGTCGGCAAGACCTACGCCGCTTCTTCCATCATAGAAAAGCTGACGCAAAAAGGATTGCGCGTTGCAGCAGCTAAGCTTACAGGTGCCAGCCTCCTGCGCGACACCAAAGCGATGAAAGATAAAGGCGCCGTTGTTTGCACCAACTTCTCAGAAGCCGGACTCGTTTCCACGACCCATCAAAACGTAGTCACGATGGCTAAAGGCCTGATCAAGCATCTGAATTCCTATTCGCCTGATGCGATCGTTCTAGAATTCGGAGACGGTGTGATCGGTGCATACGGCGTTGACAATCTACTGATGGATAAGGAGATCCAGCAACATATTGCCGTTCATGTGGCGGCCGCACAGGATCTCACTGGTTGCTGGGCACTCGATAAACTCTTCCGTTCGCAATACAATCACGAACTCAACCTGATAACCGGACCCGTTACAGACAACATCGTTGGTGTTCGATATATCACAAAAACTCTTGGTATCCAGGCTGCCAACGCCATGCAGCATCCCAATACCCTTGTCGAATATGTGCTCGACGAATTGAACAATCCCGAGCGTTCGGGAAACCATAAAATCCAGGTTGCCTGATCCATGAAAGGAATCTCTGTATCGGTTGTCGGTGGTAGTGGTCTGGCTGGCATGGAGGCTGTTCGTCTCATTCATGGCCATCCGGATTTTCAGCTCCATACGATCTATGCCAATCGTAATGCCGGAGAATCGTTCTCCAATCTCTTCCCGGCATTCAGGGGCACTATCGACCGGTCTTTTTCAGGGATGGATCAGCTTCTCAATGATGGTGCGGATGTCCTTCTCTTCGCGCTGCCTCACGGACAGTCCGCTCAACCCATAGCTGCCGTGCTGGATGATGGCTATAAGGGGAAAATCGTCGATATCGGTTCTGATTTCCGACTGAAGCAAGCAGACGCTTACAAAACCTACTACGGATATGAGCACGCTTATGCCGGTCTGCTGGATCAGTTTGTATACGGATTACCTGAATTCTTTCATGATGATATTGCTCAATCTTCATACGTAGCTGTTCCCGGCTGCTTCGCCACAGCCATACAGCTGGCGTTACTACCTGCTATCATCCGGGATGCGGCCGATACCTATCATATCACGGCCATAACCGGTTCATCCGGATCGGGAACCGGATTATCCGATGCGGTTCATTTTTCCTACCGAACCGGCAACATGAAGGCCTACAAGGTATTAAAGCACCAACATCTGGGTGAAATCAACCAGACCATATCCACACTGTCCGGACATGATGCGGACCTTCGTTTTACACCTGTTTCGGGCCCGTTCGTCCGTGGCATTTGGCTGACCGCCTCTTTCACCCTTAGTCATTCTATCTCTCTTAGTGATTTGTATAACGAATACTACAAACATGCTTCATTCGTACGCATCGGTGACCAGACTCCTCAATTGAAGCATGTTGTCGGAAGCAATTATATCGATATCGGATGGCAGCAAAAAGAGAACGCCGTTGTGGTGTGCGCCGCCATCGACAACCTACTCAAGGGTGCAGCCGGACAAGCCATACAGGACCTGAACATCATGTATGGTCTGGATGAACACTCCGGCCTTCAGCAACCCGGATCGGTACTCTGATTTTATTCATCTTTAATTGATACCTTGTCATGCATTTAGCAGTTGATCAGAAAACCTACTCAAACGGTGTTGTTACCAACCATCGACCGCAGACAAAGGAATTACGCCATTTCCTGAAACTGTCGGACTGGACGAATGAAGAACTGGTTGAACTCATTCAACTGGGCCTGCAGCTCAAACGCGACAACTTCCGTTCACCTGTTGCGGAAGACAAGGTGCTGGGCCTCCTGTTCAACAACCCGTCCCTGAGAACCAGGATGTCGTTCGAGGTGGCTGCCAGCCATATCGGTGCCAAAATCACATCGATTCAGCCGGGCAATGGCTCCTGGAATATCGAGACGAATGACGGTGTGGTGATGGACGGAAACGCGCAGGAGCATCTCCGTGAAATGGTGGCCGTCGTCACATCCTACGTGGATGCGCTCGGTGTTCGTCATTTTGCTTCCCTCTCCGACGAAGAAGCCGACACCCAGGACAGCCTGATCCACAAGATCGCCGAAATTTCCAAAGTGCCGGTCATCAACCTGGAGAGTGCCCAGTCTCACCCCTGCCAATCGATGGCCGACTGGATGACACTCCATGAAGTTTATGGTGATGATCTATCCCATGTGAACGTCGTAGTTCGCTGGGCGCCACATCCGAAGCCGCTGCCCAGGGCTGTTCCAAACTCAGCTCTGGAAGCATTTGTACGAAGCGGCGCAAATGTCACCCTTGCGTGTCCGGAGGAAATGACACCCGGTGAAAAAACGCTCAATCAGCTAAGACAATATTCGGACAAATTCCAGGTCAGCCATTCAAAGAGTGATGGTCTGAAAGGAGCTAACGTCGTTTATGCCAAATCGTGGCATGGAAGCATGATTTATTCGGATCCCAAAGAAGAAGAACGTGTCCGCAAGGGATACAGCGACTGGACCGTAACCGAATCCGATATGAAACTGACCGACAACGGACATTTCATGCATTGCCTTCCGGTCCGACGCAATGTGGTCGTCTCCGACCAGGTATTGGACAGCAAGTCTGCCATTCACATTCAGGAGGCGGAAAACCGCCTGCACATCCAGAAAGCTTTATTAATGAAACTATGGAACCTGTCTTAGTTAAAATCGGCGGCGATTTAATAGAGAAGGATGAGCAACTGTCCATCCTCGCAGAGTGGATTAAAGAACAACAGGAAGAAAATCGCCCCGTCGTGCTGGTCCACGGGGCAGGCAAACAGATTGACTCACTCAGCAACCAACTCGGAATTGCCATAACCAAGTATAACGGCAGAAGAATCACCGATGATGCCACGCGTGAAATCCTCGTGCAGGTAGTGGCCGGCACCGTCAACAAACGGCTGGTCACCCTGTTCCGGGGTCATGGACTCAATCCCGTGGGCATGACAGCCGCCGACGGAATGCTGACGACCTCTAAACGACGCCCAACATCGATAGAAAACGGACAAACCATTGATTTCGGCCTCGTTGGCGACATCCATCAGGCAAATCCCAAGATCCTGAAAATATTGATCGGGGAAGGATTTGTGCCGGTCGTCGGCTGCGTGAGCTGGTCGGAGGATCACGGGCTGCTGAATATCAATGCCGACACGCTGGCTTCCGCACTGGCCAGTGCGCTGGGATGCGAGACTCTCTACCTGGTAACCGGAGCCGGCGGAGTTTTAAATCAGTCGCATTCACGCATTGCAAAACTCAACCCCCAACTTTTTAACCAGGGATCCAAAGACGGATGGATTTCCGAGGGCATGATCCCAAAATTACAGCATGGTTTTGAAGCTCTCGAGCACAATGTAAATGAAGTCATCATCTGTGCTCCGTCCGATCTTGCCTTAAAACAAGGCACTCAACTACAACTAACACACTAACCAACCCAGGAAACATGCACCAGGTTGAAGATCTCTTAAAAAAGATGATCCAGTTTCCCACGTTAAGTGGCCAGGAAAAGCCACTTGTAGATTGGCTGGAACAATATTTGAATGGAACCGGACTCGTTCAATTAGAACGAATCGAAAATAATTTAATGATCCATGTGGGTAATGGCCGACCGTGGCTGATGCTCAATAGCCATTCAGATGTAGTACCGCCGTCGCCGGATCATGTGGGAGACCCCTTCAGCCCGATTGTCAAAGATGGGAAGATGTACGGACGTGGCAGCACCGATGCCAAGGGTTGCGGTTCAACGATGATCACCTCATTGCTCGAGCTGGCAAACAACGGATTCAATCCTGACGGCCGTGTTACCATGGCGCTGACTGTTTGCGAAGAAAGTGCCGGAGTAAATAATGGTATGGCCTTCCTGCGCAATCACATCGAGGATCCTGATGCCGCCATCGTCGGCGAACCGACCTCGCTTGCCCCATGCATTGCCCAGAAAGGGATGCTCATCCTGAAAGTGACGACCAGAGGCGAATCCGGTCATGCGGCACGCATGAAGGGCAAGAATGCGATCTATGAGATGGGAAAAGTCCTGTCTGATTTAAAGAACATCGCCTTTGATACTAAGAATAATCTGATTGGCGGGGTAAAAATCACCCCTACGATCATTGAAGGTGGAACAGCTAAAAACATGGCTCCCGAAAAAGCTGATCTCTACCTCGATATCCGAACCATCCCGGAAGTATCCAATCAGCATATTATTGATACGCTCTCTGAAAAACTGAACGCATCAATTTCGGTAGTCAGCGATCGATACGTGGCCACAAGTACCGATCCAAAGCATAAAGTGGTCACTTCCGCCTTGAAAGCTTCCGGCCAGGATGGATTCGGGTCGCCTACCAGTTCCGACTGGGTGTTCCTGCATGATATCCCGACGGTAAAAATCGGTCCGGGACACAGCCAGGTATCCCACACCAGGGACGAACATATCGAAATCGAACAGCTTCACAAAGGCGTAAAAGTGTACCAGGATCTAATCACTCAATATTTCTCCTGAATATGAAAACGGTTTGGCAAAAAGACGACCAACAGGTTCATTCTGCATGGTTTTTCGAATTTACGGCAGCGGAAGACAGACTCTGTGACGAACAACTGATCCCCTACGATATTATCTGTAATATTGCCCAGGTTCATGTGCTTCATAAGGCAAAACTTCTGGACAAGAAGGATACCGATATGTTGTTACATGAGCTCAAAAGTGTTTATCGCTTATGGGAAGAGGGGGAGTTTGGCCTCACGAAGGCTGATGAAGATGTTCACTCGGCAATAGAGCGGCATCTTACTGATCAGTTGGGAGACGCAGGGAAAAAAATCCATGCCGGACGTTCCCGGAATGATCTGGTAATTGCCGATACCCGTCTTTATACAAAAGAGAACATCAGGAAGATATTGGACAAATGGATCGGTGTCATAAAGGCACTCAGAACGGTCGGGATCAATTACAAAGGCGTATTTCTGCCGGGGTACACTCATACGCAACCTGCCATGCCCAATTCGGTGGATGCGTGGTGCTCCGGTTATATCGAGCTGCTCATTTCTGCGGCCGAATCACTGAAACAAGCCTATGCATCCATTGATACCTCTCCGCTTGGAGCGGCAGCAGGCTTTGGCGTACCCTATTTTGATATCGATCGCGAGCTTTATGCACGTCTCCTCGGTTTCGGGAATGTGCAATATTCTGTAAATACGGTTCAGTTGTCACGCGGTTATCAGGGATTGCGTCTCCTGCATGCCCTGCAATACGGAGCCAATGTTTTTAACCAATTGGCAGCTGATATCGTGTTTTATGCCGGAGCAGATAAAGGATTCATCTCACTAAGTGATGACCAGGTATCCGGCAGCAGTATCATGCCCCAGAAGAAAAACCCGGATGTATGGGAACTCATCCGCGGATTCTCGCATGAGTTTGAGGGACTGGTCACCCAATTACAGGCCACTACCACAAACATGACATCCGGGTATCATCGTGATTTGCAGACAATCAAAAAGCTGACCATGGCCGGCATAAGCCGTACGATTCAGTTGTGCGATGCTTCATCTAAAGCGCTCAAAGGCGTCTCATTTAACGAAGATACCTGCTACAAAGCACTCGATTCCTCACTTTTTGCAACACATCTGGCTAATTCTCTAACCCTTTGCGGCATGCCTTTCCGTGAGGCATATCGAAAAGCGGCCAGGGAGTATGCCAACAATCCGATTCCATCCAAAGAAGAACTAAGTGAATGCTACCATCACCTGGGGGCTCCCGGCCAGTGTGATACCTCCTATTTCAATCATGCCATCGAAAAGCTGTCGGCTTGGGTTGAAAACGAGGAGACAAAGTGGAAAGAAGTTAAAGACCAATTGCTGAGTTAAATCGTGATCTGCTAAGAACACTACAACTACAGAAGGGACCTAACTCATCAAGTCCTCCAACGGGGCGTATCTTGCGAAACGGGATGCGTCCCTTTTTTTTGAAATGACTATCCGTAATTGCTACACTTCTCAATTCTGCACTACTACACTTGCTCTGTCATCCTGAGCCCCATTCCTGTACCTGTTAGCCAGGAAACGATCGTATTGGGGCGAAGGATCTCGTGGCATCCGGCATCGACCGTTACACATGAAGGACTCGTTGCCCTTTGCCACGAGATCCTACGTTGTTTTGCAGGCAAAACAACTTCAGGATGACATCTTTGTGTTTGGGATCAGTTCAATTACCTTATTCAAACCTCATGCTATTTAAAAAGGTAGTGCCAATTCCTATCCAATCGCACGGGAATTGGAAGTTTACTTTGCATGACTTGTAATTGTTTACTGTTTACTGTTTACCGGAACCCGTTCGATTTTATCCGTTACACAACCTTCCGATGCCGACGATACCAGTACGGCATATTTATAAAGGGAGCCACTCTTGACTCTAAGCTCCGGCTGTTTCCATGACTTCCTGCGTTTTTCAAATTCCTCTTCGGATATATCCAGAGTCATCTTGCGGGAAACCGCATCGATTGTGATCTGGTCACCATCTTGTATCAGGGCAATAGGACCACCAACCTGGGCTTCCGGTGTTACGTGACCGATCACAAAACCGTGGCTGCCGCCAGAGAAGCGGCCGTCGGTAATCAGGGCAACGGTTTTTCCGAGTCCGGCACCCATAATAGCTGCGGTAATGGACAGCATCTCGCGCATGCCCGGTCCGCCTTTAGGTCCTTCATAGCGAATGACTACAACATCGCCGGGTTTTACCACTCCGTTCTGTATGGCAGCCAGGCTGTCTTCTTCGCT
>Ga0102953_1001722_pt1 | contig 13636 bp, 9 predicted proteins | sample SalPon2A_C_D2_MG_FD_78509 | JGI IMG/M metagenome (GOLD analysis project Ga0102953, IMG submission 78509) | Soil microbial communities from South San Francisco under conditions of wetland restoration - Salt Pond MetaG R2A_C_D2_MG | ecosystem: Environmental > Terrestrial > Soil > Wetlands | place... | reverse complement strand
GATCGTGACCCCCGGCGGCAGTCCGGCCTTCAGTTGCGCCAGCTTTGCTTTGACGGCATGGATGGTCTTGAGCGCGTTCTCACCGTTTCGCATCAGAATGATGCCACCCACCGTCTCACCCTTACCGTTCCACTCGGCGAGTCCGCGTCGCAGCTCGGGCCCAATCTGGACATGAGCGATATTCCGGATCAGTATCGGCGTGCCGTTGCCATCCGTTCCCACCGGGACATTCTCGATATCATCTATATTCTTGATGTATCCTAGTCCGCGAACCATAAACTCGGTCTCTCCCATCTCTACAAGACGGCCGCCAACGTCGTTATTGCTCATCTTCAGAGCCATTTTGACTTTTGAAAGCGGGATACGATAGGCCAGCAACTTATTCGGATCGACCTCCACCTGGTACTGTTTTACGAAACCGCCAACACTGGCAACGTCGGAAACTCCTGGCACGCTGGTCAATCCATAGCGAAGATACCAGTCCTGAATAGACCGTAGCTGCTGCAGATCATACTCGTTTCCGCCATCGAGCGTGTATTCATACACCCAACCGACGCCGGTCGCGTCCGGACCCAACGTCGGTTTCACATTTTCAGGCAAGTTGCCTTCAGCAGTATTGAGGTACTCTAGAACCCGGCTTCGCGCCCAGTAGGGATCGGTTCCGTCATCAAAGATGATATACACCAGTGAAAAGCCGAAAAATGAATAACCGCGAACGAGCTTAGCCTTGGGAACCGACAACATGGCGGCCGTGAGCGGATAGGTCACCTGGTCCTCGACAACCTGTGGAGCCTGACCCGGATATTTTGAGTAAACGATCACCTGAACATCACTCAGGTCAGGGATGGCATCCAGCGGAATGTTGAGCATAGCGTAGATGCCGCCAAGTGTGAGCAGCACCGCAAACACGATGATCAGGAAACGGTTGTTTACCGATGCTTCAATGATTTTCTGTAACATGGTTTTCAGTTAAAAATAGAAATTGGAAATTGGAAATTGGGGTATTTGAAATTAGATGGTTGATTTTGCCTCAGTAGCCATTCCCTGGTCATTTGCTTCGCTGTCATTCCGTTGTCATTCTATTGTGTCCGTGTGTCGTTGGGAATTTAATCCTATATGTGGCTACTGAATAACTACCAGTGACCATTGAATGACTATCGAATGACCACTTATTGAGCATCCATCTTCATCCCAGTCATGCTGTCCGGTTTATTCAGGTTCAGCATCTTCTGGATTGCTGACTGAAGACGGCTTTCACTGTCAAGCAGAAACTGGGCCGATGTCACGACCTCTTCACCAGGTTTTAGTCCGTCCAGTACCTGTACTTGGTTGTTGTCGGGTCCGCCGATTTTGCCCAGTCGTACCTCCTGCGGCTGAAACGTTCCACTTCCAAGTGACAGAAAGACCAGGGTACGTTCCCCTGAATGGATCACAGCTTCAGAAGGAATAACCACAGTATTCCGGATCGTTTTCCCCTGCAGTTTAATATTGGCGTACATGCCAGGTTTGAGTATGCCATCCGGGTTATCAATAACCATTCGAACCCGTACATCTCGCGCCTTGCCGTTCAGGTACGGATAAATATAGCTGACCCTTCCTTTAAAGATTTTCCCAGGCAGATAAGACAACTCCATTTCGGCAGGCTGCCCCTCGCGAATCCACGGTATTTCGTTGTCGTAAATGCTTGCTTCCACCCATATTTTGGATAGGTCTGCTATCTGGTACACGGTCATGCCGTCCTTGATGTAATCGCCATCCACAGCATTCTTTTTGATCACTACCCCGGTTGCCGGGGCTGTCAATGTCAGGTTTTTCCGTACTTCTTTGGTTTGTTCGAGATGCCGTATTTCGGAAGCAGGGATATCCCAGTATTCCAGTCGCTTCCGGGTGGATTCGAGTAGTGACCAACCACCATTCTTCACGTCTGAAAACGTGCTTTTGTCCAGCATATCCCGGGTATTCAGAGCCAGCAGAAATTCTTGTTGTGTAGTCACCAGTTCCGGCGAATAGATGTCGAGCATCGGGTCCCCCTTGTGCACCATCTGCCCGGTGTAATCGATATAAAGTTTGTTGATCCAGCCGGAGATCTTGGTGGTAACCGTATATAATCGTTCTTCATCGTACATAACTGTTCCAACCGTACGAACGGTCGTACTGAAATCTGTCATTTCGACAGGGGCGGTGCGAACACCCATGTCCTGCTGCACGACAGGGTTGATCTTAACAGCTCCTTCTGCAGAAGCTTGCTGCTCATCAGCGTAGACTGGAACCAGGTCCATGCCCATCTTGGACTTGCCAGGATGGTCATAAATCTCTGAAGGATTCATCGGGGCCTTCCAATAGAGCACTTTGCGTCTTTTATCGGCTTTCTGATTCTTTGATGACGCATCCATATTCATTGATGAACCTTCATCCGCCGTGACGGATTGTGATCGGGAATGGCCCATCCAGTACCCAACGCCACCAACAATGGCGATAATGACGAGTATGAATAATAATTGTTTGGGTTTCATAGTGTTAACTCAAATATGATTTTCAGTTTCGTTTTATGGCTGATTCTGTACGGTCGAACCTGTCACCGCTTCCAGATCCGAAATATTTTGGTTATAGTCGCTCAGAGCCCGATAATAGGTCAGTTGCATATTAAAAAACGCGAGCTCACTGTTGAGAAGCGACAGGAAATCCACCTTGTCGTTTTGATAGGCCGACATGGCTGACTTAAACGACTGCTGAGCCTGAGGAACAACCCCGTTTTTATATAAATCCACCAGTTGTTGATTCTTCTGAAGTGATGTGTACGTATCCTGTAGATTCTGATATACTGTATTACGCACGTTTTGATAGCGTTCTTCAACCGAACTGCGCATCAGCTTCATCTCCTGGACTTGCTGATTTTGTTTGCGCTTGTAGTAAATCGGCAGGCTTATGCTGAACATCGCCGACACGAAGTCATACCCTTTTCCGCCATTGGAAAGATGATCGCGCTGGGTATACGCCAGTCCAACAGAGAAATCGGGGTAAATCTGTTTCTTTGCCAGCGCTACTTTCCGATTGCTTTGGTCGATGACAGCCTGCCACGCACCCAACAACGGACTGTGTGCATCCGCTTGTTCTTTGAGCTGATATAACGAATACTCAATTGGCAGAACACCGGGTTCGGAGATCATTCCAACCGGATTTTCCGGCGGCTCATTAATGAGAGTGTTCAATTTGCCGGCAAGCGAAGATCTCTTCTGGCGGAGTGATATCTCCTTGTCCATCAGGCTGGAGAGTTCCAGTTGGGCACGCAGCACATCCTGCTGCAGCCCTTTTCCCACGCTGTACTTTGTTTCGGCTACTGAAATGAGCTGTTTAATGATCACCTTACTCTTTCTGACTGTTTTAAGCGCCTGATCAACATAGAAGAGTTCGTAATAGACGGTCTTCAGCTGGTTGACCAGTTGGTTCCGCATCTCATGAATCTTCTCTTCCCTGACCACCGCTTCTTTCCGTGCAATATCCTGTTTAATGTCCAGTTTGCCCGGAAACGGGAAGTGTTGCATCAGGGTGATCTGTTTGCCCGTCATCGGTTCCTGGTCCATCGAAAAGGAGTTAACAGGCAGATTCAGGAGGTTGAGTCCAAGCACAGGATCGGGCAGGGCACCCACCGCCGGAATGGCTGCCTCAGCCGACTGTTGATCGAATCTCATGCTCTGCAGTTGGGGATTATTTTCGAGGAGCTGATTTACCAGATCCTGCAGGTGTACCTGTGTTGTGTCCTGTGCCCTCAGGTCAGGGCCCGCCATCATGATGAGGCACACCATGACTGATGCCAAAATCCATCTCATAGATAATTTTCCGTTTTAAGAATTCCTTGTGTATATCCGTCAGACGTTTCGACTATTTACCAGATATGAATTCACGAAACCGGTAACCGTCAGACAAATACTTAAAAGGCGTAAAAAGCCCTTAAAAAATGATGATAGGGTAAGTTTCCGGTCGAACAGGTTGGCAGACCACCGGTTCAAAAACACAATGATCCGATGAGACCGGAGCCCCGATTGACGGGGTTAATTCAGAAGTGTACGCAGTCGCAGAAAGATGGGAACGTCTGGATGAAGATCAGGAGAATCGCCAGAGTTATATCCGGATTCGGGCGGTTCCGGTAATTGTTGGACAAGGACTTCCGTCACGGCAGCTTCCATCACAGGAACGGGAGCCGGCACGACTGCCTTGTGGGTTGTTTCAGAAGCCGGTGTTACCTGGCATGAACAAGAAGCTGGACTGGCCATCGAGCCGTTTACCGGACAAACAGGCGTTACCTGGCTGGCTGATTCATTGCAACAGGCCATATGCATCGGTTCCGACGCGTTCTCCATGTGCACCGGACACGCCATAGCCGATAGCGACTGTACCGCCACCATCAGAAAAGCTCCAATAAGAGCTAGCGTTCGATATGTTTTGCCTGATAACATGAACCAAAGATATTCATATTTTTATATCAAATGATATAGTCCCGGTAATTTCTCGCTTTAACCTAACGTCGTCACCTTGTGTCGCAAGTCTGTACCTTGTGACTAACCACACGTTCACAAATCGATATTGGTTAAATAATGTTGTCGATCCAATATAGTAAATCCCAGTATGTTAACCACCGGCTGGTCACAAGTCAGGGACTTCCAATATATTACGACCCGGCATAGAAAAAATTACTCGAAAAGTGTATATTACAAGTCTAAATTCGAATTTAAATCTATACAAAAATATCATGGGTAAAGGCGATCGCAGAACCAGACGTGGTAAAATCTGGCACGGCTCATACGGAAAGTTCCGCAAGAAAAAGAGCAATAAGAAACACACAGAAAGTGAGAACAGCTCTTCTGAATCAGAAAAAGAGTGATTCTACAGAAAAGATTTTTAAAGGCGGATTTTTATCCGCCTTTTTTTGTTTCCGTGATCTGATGCGATCTATTTTTCAAAGGATCCCAAAAAAGAAAACACTCTTATTCTTTGCGTCCCTTAGCGGCATTTGAGGTTAAATCTCTCACTGCCCGCATTTGCAGTCGGGTCCGCAGTTTCCTTTCTTAGCCCGCACCCTTTTAGAAATCACGTATTTCCATGCCATGTAAACGACAGCGGCGGCCAAAAACCCATAAGCGGTCCATGTTTGCATAATAAAAATCCTTATCTCGTTTTACTGATCAAATTTCACTCTTAACCCGGAATATTCACCAAGAAATTTTGTCGTTATCAAGGCGAAGTTCAAAATGCGCATGAAACGTACAATGGTACGTTGAATAAGCATTTTTAATTTCAACGCAGAGCACGGGAAAATTTCGCAGTTTTTTAAGATTCCTCAAATTTGGGTAATGACTAAATACTTACACATTTTATAGTAACAATACTATAAGTGCCATTTTTATTATTTACGTGAATAATTCGGGTTAACCCAACCCCAACATCAAACCACCCTGATAAACAAGGAGTGAAGCCAGGTAAGCCAGGCTAGTCATATATAAAAACATCACTGCCGGCCACTTCCAGCTGTTTGTCTCTCTACGGACGGTGGCCAGTGTACTCATGCACTGACAGGCAAGAGCGAAAAAGAGCATCAGGGAGATAGCCGTAAGCATAGAGTAGACCGGTCTTCCCGTACGGGGATCACGATCGGCAATCATCTTCTGTTTTAGCGTAGCAATGCTGCCGTTTTCGTCCTGTATGCTATAAATCGTATTGAGGGTTCCGACCATCACTTCCCGCGCAGCAAACGAACTGATCAGTCCGATACCCAGCTTCCAGTCAAATCCCAGGGGCTTAATGGCAGGTTCCATGAAATGCCCAAACATACCGGCATAGCTGTGGGTAAGCTGATAGGCTGCCTGCGATTCGGTCGGATCAAAACTGTCCTTTTTTCCCTGAGGTTGACTCAGAACCTGTGATGTATGCTCCAAGTTTATCCCGGCGGCATTGTCGCCAGGTTTATGCACTTTGGGAAAAGAAGCCAGGAACCACAGGATAATACTGATGGCTACGATCACTTTGCCTGCTTCCGTAACAAAAATCCATCCCCGATCCACCATATTGCGAAATACCGAACTCCATCTCGGCATCTTGTAACTCGGTAACTCCATAATGAATGGGGTCGGTCTCTCGTTCGAGAACAGGTGTTTCATCACAAAGGCAGCAATAATGGCGGTGACGATGCCAAACAGGTACAACCCAAAAAAGACCAGCCCCTGCAATGAAATGAATCCCAAAATAAATGTACGGGGAATAAACGCGGAGATCATAAGTGCATAAACGGGAAGTCTCGCCGAACATGACATAAACGGCAGGACCATAATTGTAATGAGCCGGTCGCGCCAGCTTTCAATAGTCCGTGTTGCCATGATGCCCGGCACCGCGCAGGCGAACCCGGAAATGAGTGGTACAACCGATCGTCCATGCAGGCCTATTCTGCTCATGAACCCATCCATGACAAATGCTGCCCTTGCCATATACCCGGTGCCTTCCAGAACGGAGATGAAGAAAAACAGAAACATGATCTGTGGAAGGAAGACGACCACGCCGCCGAGCCCTGCAATGACGCCCTGCACAATCAGATCGTTAAGGATGCCGGCCGGCAGCAGATGTGAGGCCACGCTTCCCAGTTGAATGAAACCCAGGTCGATCAGATCCATAAAGGGCGTGGCCCAGGTGAATATCGACTCAAACATCACCAAAAGGATCAAAACGAATACAATGGGTCCCAAAATCTTATGAGTGACTATCGAATCGATCTTGTCGGTAAGCGTGGACTTTAAGCCTGACGATTCGTCCTGATCTCCCCGGTATCCGGCTATAAAATTATACCGGGCCATCACCTCGGCAGCCATCCAGTTATCACCGGATTCCTCCATCTGTTTGCGGGCTTTTTCGACGACTTTCTTAGCAGAATCGAAGGCCGGGTCGTTCTTTAGTTCATCCAGGATGTGGGTATTGCTGAGCAATCGAAGCGCCTCGACATTCCAGGAATTTTTCGGCAGATGGGTATGCGGTTTCAGCCATTCATCTTTTATGTGAGTGATAATCTGCTGTAATCTATCGGAAGGACTCCACAGAAGCGGCGTTGCCGGTGTGAGATCATGCCTGCTGATAGCCTCCCTGAGTTTTACAATCTCTTTCTCCCGTTTGGCTGCCATTGGAACTACCGGGACATGCAACAGATTCTGAATCCTTTCCGGGTCGGCGTTGATACCCCGTTCTTCCGCAACATCCATCATATTCAGAACAACGATCATCGGAATACCCAGATCCATCACCTGGGTTACCAGATACAGGTTCCTTTCCAGGTTACTTGCATCAACAATAACGATTGCCAGGTTGGGAGTCGCTTCGTATTCGTATTTGCCGATGAGCGTTTCATAGGCGATACGCTCATCGATAGATTTGGGATTGAGGCTATAAGTGCCCGGTAAATCGATGATCGTATGCCTGACCCCGTCAAGCTGCAGGACGCCTGTTTTACGCTCTACGGTGACACCGGGATAATTACCGATCTTCTGCTTAAGCCCGGTAAGTGAATTAAAAACAGTGGTCTTACCGGTATTAGGATTGCCTACAAGTGCAATCGTTAACTGATTCCTATCCAAGAAATTATACCTGTTCTAAAAAAACACAACTGGCTTCCGCCTCCCGCAAAGACAAGAGATATCCCCTTATCTTTATCTCTATGGGATAGCCTAGCGGGGCTGTTCTGACAATCTCGAGTGGAAGGCCCGGCGTGATGCCCATTTCCATCAGACGTATCATTTCGGGACCATCGATTCTGGTGATACGCGTCTTTTGGGGTTGTTTCAATTCGGACAGACGAAGCATATCAGACAGGGATACAGGGTGTAACAATTATCGATCCGGCCAGATCGCCGCCAATTGCTATCCTGGTCTCTCCAACCTGGAGGATAACATTATGGTGCTTCGACAGAATTTTTCCGCTGACACCTTCCACGCAGCCTAATTCACGCAACCGGCATGCTTCGTCACTGCCACATCCGAGACATTCGATGTGAACTTCTTCGCCTTTTATGGTGGTGCTTAATGGATACACAGCCCGTTTTTTAACATTATTTAAAACTGATCTAAACAAAGATAAGTAATCAGATAGAAACAACGAAGACTCACACGCAAATATTTCAGACAATCATATCTGCAATCAAATTTTGTGGCGAACTGCTGTTTTGGTTAACCGGGCAATTGGGTCGGGATTCATTGAAAATCGTTGAGAATCCTGATGATTCGGTGGGTCTAAAGCGTCATCAATAACCATGTAATACTTGAAAGCTTATATCACCTTCCAATCTCTAATTCCCGATTTTCTAATTTCAGATCTGCAAATCATGCATGTGTCTTGCGGTATCGCATAACAGCCAGCGCGTTGACCACAACGGCCATAACCGCCAGATCGACAAACTGGAACCGGATATCAAGTGGACCGGAGCCCTTCAATAACACATTTCGCATCACCTCAATAAACTGGGCTATCGGATTGAGTATCGTCACTTTTTGTGCCCAGATCGGCATGCTTTCCAGCGGAGTAAACAGCCCTCCCATAAGGATGAATACGACCAACAGGAACCAGGCAATAAACATGGCCTGTTGCTGGGTCTCAGTGACTGTAGAAATCAGCAACCCCAGTCCGAGTACGACAAACAGGTAAACAGCAGCTACAGCAAATATCAACCACAGATGCCCGACAATCGGTAATGAATAAAGCAGCCAGCCGATGAACAGTCCGACGGCCAGTTCCCCCATTCCGATGATCCAGAACGGGCTCAGCTTACCTAAGATGAACTGATACCGGCTTATCGGTGTGATATTTAACTGTTCGATGGTTCCGATTTCCTTCTCACGCGCTATGTTCATGCCTGTCAGGAACATCCCAATCATGCTCACCAAAACCACAAGGAGACCTGGAACCATGTAAATCGTATATTTCAGCTCCGGATTATACCAGTTGTTGTCGTCTATCCTGATATTACCTGTTGAAATGTTTATTGCACCTGACTCCTTTGTTAGCTGGTTGGCGAAGCCCTGGATGATGGCACTTGCATAGGATTGTGATACGCTCGCCGCACTCCCGTCAACAGCGTTAATAAGCAACTGCACGCTGGCATGCTTGCTATTCTTCAGATCGCGCTGAAAATAATGCGGAATCACTAATGCCATGTTGGCCTTCCCTTCATTTATGGCTTCCTTACCGGCCGCAATCTGAGAGGAGTGACCATCCAGGGTAAAATACTTTGATCCTTCAAAATGACCGGTCAACTGCTGTGAGACCTGCGTCTGGTCCTGATCCACGATGAACACTTTGATGTTTTTGATCTCATATGTTGCCGCGTTTACAAGAACGATCAGCTGAATCAGAGGCATTACGAACAGGATCGGCAACATGCCTCTGTTACGGAATATCTGCAGGAATTCTTTCTGTATGATAAATTTTATGGTACGCATATCAGTCGAGTCGGACTTTGAATTTTCGGATACTTACGAACAGGAACACCAGCGTCATTCCGGCCAGGATAGCGGTCTCCTTCCAGATTATTGCCAATCCGACGCCTTTTAGCATTATGCCTCGCACAATCACCAGGAACCACCTCGCCGGGATGATTGCGCTGAGCCATTGCAACGGCCAGGGCATGCTCGATACCGGGAAAATGAATCCGGACAGCAGGATTGTCGGGAGCAGTAGCCCACCCAATGCCATCATCATAGCCGTCTGTTGACTGTCGGCCACTGATGAGATCAGCAAACCCAGCGAGAGTGCCGTCAAGGCAAACAATCCCGATTCTCCAAGGAAAAGTGCGACGCTGCCCCGGAACGGTATGTGGAATATCACCAGGGCCAGACCAAGCACAATGACTACATCGAGGAATGCGAGGAAAAAGTACGGCAACACCTTGCCAATGATGATTTGCATCGGGCGAAGCGGTGAAGCCAGCAGAATCTCCATCGTTCCTGTCTCCTTCTCACGTGTGATCGTGATGGAGGTCATCAACGCCGAAATCAACATCAAAATGACGGCAATCAGACCCGGGACAAACAGGTTTACACTTCGCAGGTCCGGGTTGTAAAGCATTCGCTCCTTCGGGGTTATCTGAATTCTGCCCGGTGTCCCGCCTGCAGTCCCTGATATCTGGAATTGCTGAATAATCCCCATGATCTGGCCGGTAATCATGCGACCCATATTGGGATCGGTGGCATCGGCAATTAGCTGAATATCCGCCACGCCGTCATGCGTCAATTTATGGGCAAACTGGCGGTCAAAAACGACCACTTCTTTGATCTCTCCCGCCTTGAATGCTTCATGGATGTCGTTCTCACTCTTCAGGTATCCGTCGAACTGCAGATAGTGAGAGGATGACATCTTGTTGACCAATTCGGTCGTCACCACATCATGGGAAGGATCGACAACGGCAAACTTCGCCTGCGTCAGCTCGTTCCGTATAGCGTATCCGAACAAAATCAGCTGAACTGCCGGCATTCCAAACAGGATCAACAGCGACCGGTAATCGCGGATGATGTGATAAAATTCTTTGATTACAAAACCTCTGAAACTTCTCATATTATTCCTTTTGCTTTCCACGGGCAAGTTGCACAAATACTCCATCCACAGAATCGGCATCAAACTGCTGCTTCAATTTGGCTGGTGTATCCAGGGCGGGCAATTTACCGGCCACCATGATTCCTATCCGGTCGCAATATTCGGCTTCATCCATGTAGTGTGTGGTTACAAATACCGTTGTACCGGTTTCGGCTACTTCGTAGATCATCTCCCAGAACTGGCGTCGGGTCACCGGGTCAACTCCGCCGGTCGGTTCATCCAGAAACACGATTCCGGGCTGATGCAAGAGTGCCACTGAGAAGGCCAGCTTCTGCTTCCATCCCAGCGGGAGTGATCCGATCATCTGATCGCGGACATCCCCGAAGTTAAGCTTTTCGAGCATCGCCTCACCCCGCTCTTTGATCTCACTGTTTTGCAGGCCATAGACCCCGCCGTAAAAACGGATATTTTCCCAAACGCTAAGGTCATCGTACAGGGCAAACTTCTGGCTCATGTACCCGATCCTCTTTTTTACCTTTTCCGGGTTATGCTGCACGTCGAAACCGGCAACTGTTGCTTTCCCACCCGACAGAGAGAGCAGACCGGTAAGCATCTTCATGGTTGTGGTTTTCCCGGCACCGTTGGCACCCAGGAATCCAAAGATTTCGCCTTTCTTCACGTCAAACGTGATATGATCGACGGCGGTGAAGGAGCCGAACGTTCGTAGCAAGTCGTCTACAATAATTACTTTATCATCCATGATGATGCTCCATTAATGCGATAAAGGCATCTTCAATGGTTGGTGATGCCGAATCCATCACGACATCGGTAATGCCCACCATTTCCAGCCGGCGTATAAGCTCTTCGGTGTCCGCCGGTTCGTCCGTCACCAGGTGGAGTCGTTCGCCGAACGGATAAGCACGCACCGTTTCGCCCCAGCTTCTTACCTGTTGCAGAGTGAAATATCTTGGTGTACCTGCGACAGCATAAAGCGGCTTCTCAAACTTCCGGGTGATAGACAGCGGTGTATCGACAGCCATAAGGTGACCATCCTGAATCAACGCGACACGATCACACTGGCTCGCTTCATCCATATATGGGGTCGACACGACAATGGTCAGTCCTTCGTTTTTCAGCCGTTGCAAAACCTGCCAGAACTCACGCCGAGATACGGCATCAACGCCGGTTGTCGGTTCGTCGAGCAAAAGCACATCCGGTTTGTGAATGAGTGCACACGACAGGGCTAGTTTTTGCTTCATCCCACCAGACAAGTCACCCGCACGTCGTTTTTTGAACGGAGCGATCTGGTCGTAAATATCTTTGATCCAGTCGTAGTGTTCTTCGATGTTTGTGCCGTAAATATGCGCAAAGAACCGCAGATTTTCTTCCACACTCAGATCGGTATATAGTGAAAATCGTCCGGGCATGTAACCGATATGCTGCCGGATCTCCCGGTAATCTTTCACCGTATCGTAGTCCATCATGGTGGCTTTGCCCTCATCGGGAACCATCAATGTGGCAAGGATACGGAAGAGTGTGCTTTTCCCGGCACCATCCGGACCGATGAAACCAAATATCTCTCCTTTTTCTACCGAAACGTTCATCTTATCGAGTGCAACGATGCTTTCGAAGGTCTTGCGAACGTTATGTACTTCTATAATACTCATAACGGTTGAGTTTATAATACTTTAAGATGCCTGTACCAGCGGGTGGATTTAAAAAGTTATGGATGCCGGCATGCCTATCTTCAGCGTCCCGTCATTAGGCACACGGACTTTCACGGCGTACACTTCAGCCACCCGGTTTTCTTTGGTCTGGATATTCTTAGGTGTGAATTCTGCCTGCGATGAGACCCAGCTGACTCTGCCCGGATAGGTTCGGGAACCGCCGGTACCATTATCCACATGGACACTCACCTGTTGATTCAGCTTGACGTTAGGAAGCTGCGATCCGCTCACATACACTCTCAGGTTGATCGTGTCCAGGTTGGCAATATCGTACAACGGCTTGCCGAAATTGGCCACTTCACCTGTTTCGGCGTACTTGACCAATACGGTTCCTGATACCGGATTGACAATGACGCTTTTATCGATCTTATCATTGATCTGCCCGATTTGTGCCTTTGCAGATTGTATGTTTGCCTTAATAACGGCGATCTGTGATTCTGTAGCCGTAAGCTGCCTATCCAGCACTTCAACCCTGTTATTGGCCTCATCGAGCTGCTGTTGGGTAGCGGCGCTATCCTTGTGCATCCGTTCGGTTCGGGCCAGCGTTGTTTTTGCCAGGCTCAGCTGCGCCCTGGTTACCTGCGCCTGATCTTGCGTACTGCCGATCTGGTGTTCCAGGGAAGTGATGGATGCGGCAAGCTGTTGTTTCTGCAAATAAAGGCTGGTGGTATCGACCAGGCCAACAATCTTTCCCTTAGACAGTTGGTCACCTTCTTCTACATTCAGAGACATGATTTCCCCGTTACCCTGGGCTCCCACTGTAGTCTCGACGGCTTCGAAATTGCCCCATGCATCGCTGGAGTTCTGTTTATTGCCGCATGCTGTTGCAATCAGTGCGATTGAAAATGTAACAAATATAATTTTCGAGCGATTCATAATGTTCCGGTTTGAGTCTTGTATTGTACAATTGCATAGATCCATTGCAGGCGATGCTGCTCATGTGAAAGTCGTGCCTGGTATACCTGATTGAGGTCTTCCAGGTAGTTACTGGGCGTTATTGTGCCGTTGCGTAATTGACTGGCGCTCTGGCTTTCCACCTGTTTGCGCAATTCAATAATGCGGTTGTCCTGGCTCATCAGCGTACGGTATTTCGATATATTCGCCAGATCCTGCTGCATTCCAATGTGAACGCCACGTAAAAATGCACTTTCCTGTGTGTTTACGATCTTTTTTTGTACCGACAGCATTGATCGCTGACGCCTGGCTTCGTGCCAATCCCAGATATTCCAGGTAAGCCGAACCCCAAGCATGTAATTGGGTTCGAATTGGTTCTTGAATATGTTGAGACCCGGACGGCCATACATTCCATCGGCGAAAGCCGTTAATCTCGGGATGTTCGTCACTTTTGTCT
>Ga0102953_1001721_pt1 | contig 13637 bp, 9 predicted proteins | sample SalPon2A_C_D2_MG_FD_78509 | JGI IMG/M metagenome (GOLD analysis project Ga0102953, IMG submission 78509) | Soil microbial communities from South San Francisco under conditions of wetland restoration - Salt Pond MetaG R2A_C_D2_MG | ecosystem: Environmental > Terrestrial > Soil > Wetlands | place... | reverse complement strand
GATCGTCCAGATGGTCGCCGAGGCCCAGCGCAGCCGCGCCCCGATCCAGAAATTGGCCGACCTGGTGGCCGGTTATTTCGTCCCGACGGTAATCACCATCGCGCTTGTCGCCTTCACCGTCTGGTATTATTTCGGTCCCGAGCCGCGCCTGGCCTATGCCCTGATCGTCTCGGTCTCGGTATTGATCATAGCCTGCCCCTGTGCCTTGGGGCTGGCCACCCCGATGTCAATCATGGTTGCCACCGGCAAGGGGGCCACCATGGGGGTGCTGTTCAAGAACGCCGAGGCCATCGAGACCATGCGCAAGATCGACACCCTGGTGGTCGACAAAACCGGCACCCTGACCCTCGGCAAACCGAAACTGACCGGCGTGGTCGCGGCCGAAAATATGGACGAGAAAAAAGTGCTTCTCCTCGCTGCCGGCCTCGAAAAGGCCAGCGAGCATCCTCTGGCCGCAGCGATTGTCGCCGGAGCTGAAGAGAGCGAAGTTAAGCCGGTAAAGGCGGCCGATTTCACCTCTCATACCGGCAAGGGCGTCTCCGGCACCGTCGATAATACCAGGGTGCTGCTCGGCAACCTGAAGCTGATGGAAGACTTCGATATCGATACCTCTACTCTAGCTGATCGGGCCGAGGAGATGCGCAAGGAGGGGCAGACGGTGATGTTTGTCGCCGCCGCAGGTAAAATCGCGGGGCTTCTGGCGGTCTCGGACCCGATCAAGGAAAGCACTCCCGACGCCATTAGTCAGCTCCATGCAGAAGGACTTGAGGTGGTAATGTTGACCGGCGACAACCGGGCCACGGCCGAGGCGGTGGCCGGCAAGCTGGGAATCGACCTGGTCGAAGCGGAGGTGTTGCCCGATCAAAAGGCTGATGCGGTAAAAAAATTCCAGAGCGAAGGCAGGATGGTCGCCATGGCCGGCGACGGGATCAACGATGCGCCCGCCCTGGCCCAAGCCCAGGTCGGCATCGCCATGGGCACCGGCACCGACGTGGCGATGGAATCGGCCGGAGTCACCCTGGTCAAGGGCGACCTGCTCGGCATCGTCCGAGCCCGGAAACTATCGCGGGCCACCATGGCAAACATCAAACAGAACCTTTTCTTCGCCTTTGTCTACAACTCGCTGGGCGTGCCGGTGGCGGCCGGAGTGCTCTATCCGTTTTTCGGGATTCTCTTATCGCCTATTTTCGCGGCTGCGGCCATGAGCCTTTCGTCGGTTTCGGTGGTCGGCAATGCTCTGCGGTTAAGGAGAACAAAGATAACCTGAATAAGAATATTCAGAGGACGCTTAATTACGGTATCAAAGCCAAAACCGGAGGACAGCGAAATGAAAAAATCAATCCTTGTTGCAAGCTTAACGTCGTTACTGGCGGCGGCCCCGGCCACGGGACAGATGATGGGAAACACTCAGATGATGGAGCAGCAGCAAATGCAGCGGAATGCTCCGGCAGCAGGACAAAATAATCCCCAGTACATGAATCCCGGCATGATGAACGGTTATGGTTATGACTATGGCATGGGATCTTCGATGATGGGCGGATACGGTATGATGCCCAGTATGATGGGCTACGGCATGGGACCTTCGATGATGAGCGGTTACGGCATGATGCCTAGCATGATGGGCTACGGCATGGGGCCTTCGATGATGGGCGGTTACGGTATGATACCCAACATGATGGGCTATGGAATGGGACCTGCCATGATGGGCCGTTACGGTTACGGCATTGATCCGCGGATGATGAGCCCTGAAACGGAAAAGCTATACAAAGAGAACATTAAAAAGAATAACCGCTTCCTTGACGAAACCAAGGAATTACGAAAGAAGTTGCACACCCTGAAATTTGAATATCAGGAGGCCCTTCGGTCGACACCTGAGCCAAATGAGAAGCTGAATAAAATGAGAAGCGAAATGTTTGATTTGCAACAGAAAATCTATAACAAGAGTCTGGAGATCAAATAAGAAATATGATTACCACTCAATTTCAGCCTATACTTGGTGGCAATTACCCCCTTCGAGGCCAATGGTGTGGCTCTGGCAGAATTCATGATTTTGATGCTGCAATCTATGCCGGCGGGCAGATTCACGGGAATCGAGAAATGATTCAGGCTCGATATTCTCATCCGGCTTCACCGTATGTTGAATTGTGGTATGGACTATGAAGTTCAGCGCCTGTTGTGACAATTATCTCGACAAGGTTCCAGTCTCTCTGCCTAAAATAAGGATAATCGGCGATGATTAAATAAACTCATGCGATTATTAAGATAGGAGGACTATTGTATGCACATGTACGGTTTCGATGGATATGGAATAGGAGGAGGTATGATGTTTATGATGGTTCTGTTTTGGGTAGTGACTATCGTAGCGATATATTACATTCTCAAATCTTTGACTGAAAAAAGAGATGGCAACAATCCCTCGGAGTCCGCCGAAGAGATCTTGAAAAAACGTTATGCCAAAGGTGAGATCAGTCTGGAGGAGTTCGAAAAGATCAAAGAAAAGATAAAATAGCGGTGATCGGCTTACTATAATCCGAAACCGTGAATTTTTGCTGCTGATGTTAATGAATTTCCAGAGTTGCTCGTTGCGGTCATTGGGAGTCGGGAGCTCTTACCGTCTCCCGTGAGACCCATGAGGGTCTTTGTTCCGGTAATTCCTAGCTGTCGCCGAAGCTTAGGTAGATTCATACCAATAGCCGTTTTCTTCTGTTTGCCAAATATTTTGCGGGATATCATATTTAATGATCAATAACCGTGCGTTGACCCAAGTCTTTTATCATTAACAGTTTTTAACCTGCCCTTTTTATTCCGTAGAACCAAAAAGTGCGGTACCAGATTTTCTAGGCGAACGGTACTTTCCCGGGTTTTCGGCTATCAGTTTTTTCATACCATTGCCGACCTGACTGAATCGGCATAACTACGGAAACTTTCAAAGACAATATGCCTTGCATCCGCCGCTTAATTTCAGAGAGAATAAAACCATGCTTGAAGAATTTTTCTATCCCGAAGAAATCGCCGTAATCGGCGCTTCGCGTACTCCCGGCAAAGTTGGCCATGATATCGTCAAGAACCTGGTTGACGGCGGCTACGCAGGTAAAATCCTGCCGGTAAACCCGAACGGCGGGGTCATTGCCGGTATCAGCTGCCTGCAGAAGATTTCCGATTACGGGGCCAAGGTCGATCTGGGAATCATCGCCGTCCCCAAGTCGGCGATCATCGAAGCGGCAACCGAGGCGATTCGGGGTGGCATAAAGGCGCTTGTCGTGATTACCGCCGGCTTCAAGGAAAGCGGCCCGGAAGGAGCAGCACTTGAAAAAGAGCTGGCCGGAATCTGCCGCGCCAAGAGGGTACGCTTACTGGGGCCGAACTGTCTGGGCCTGATCAATACCGGGCATCGGCTCAATGCCTCTTTTGCCGGCGGGATGCCGAAACAGGGCGGCATCTCGGTGGTCTCCCAGTCCGGAGCCCTCCTGACCGCCATCCTCGATCTGGCCGAGGGGCGTCATCTTGGCATCTCCAAGATGGTAAGCATCGGCAATAAGGCCGATCTCAGTGAAATCGACATCCTCCAGGCCCTGGCCAAGGATGAGCACAGCAAAGTGATTATCGGCTATTTGGAGGATATCACTTCCGGCGACGCTTTTATCAAGGTTGCCGAAGAGGCTTCGGCCCTGAAACCTTTGATCATTCTCAAATCCGGTACCACCGCCGCCGGTTTGAAGGCGGCCTCTTCCCACACCGGGGTGATGGCAGGTTCCGAGACCGCATTCGGTGCCGCTTTCAAGCGCTCGGGCGTGGTACGGGCCGATACCTTCGAGGCCCTCTTCGACTATGCCACCGCACTGAGCATGCAGCCCCTGCCGAAAGGCGACCGGGTGCTGATCATTACCAACGCCGGCGGGCCGGGCACCATGGCCGCCGACGGTGTCGAAAAGGCGGGGATGCGGGTAGCCGAGCTTGACCGCAACACCGCATCCGCTCTACGCCAAAAACTGCCGGAAGCGGCCAGCACCGGTAACCCGGTCGATGTGCTGGGCGATGCCGACCCGGAGCGTTATGTCACCGCCTTGACCGCCGCCCAGGATGACCCGGAGGTCGACGCCATTATCGTTATCCTCACCCCCCAGGCAATGACCAAACCGGCCGAAACCGCCCTGGCCATCGGCAAAAATCTCAAAGGCACCAAGCCGGTCCTGGTTTCCTTCATGGGCGGCCATAACGTCATGCCCGGCCGGGACCAGCTGGTCGCCTTGAGCCTGCCAGACTACCCCTCGCCGGAACGGGCCGTTGGGGCGCTGAAGGCAATGTACGAATATTCCCTGTGGCGAAACCGGCCGGCCCGGGTGGTCACCCGATTTCGAGTTAACCGCCGTCGGGTGGAGCGCATCATTACCAGGCGGCTGCGCAGCGGTCGCTACCAGATCGGCGAGGTAAAAGGGAAAAGCATTCTCCAGGCCTACGGCTTTCAGATTCCCGCCGGACAACTTGCCGTCACCGTCGATGATGCGATCGAGATCGCCGAACGGATCGGCTATCCGGTGGCGATGAAAATCGTCTCGCCGGATATCGTCCATAAAACCGATATGGGCGGGGTGCGGCTCAACGTTTCGAATGGCGAATCGGTCAGGGATTATTTCGACCTGATGATGCTGCGTATCCGCCAGCGTGCCCCGGAGGCAATGATCGAAGGTGTCTATGTCGAAAAGATGCTTAGTCCCGGCCTGGAGGTAATTATCGGCATGAGCCGCGACCGCCAGTTCGGCCCGATGCTGATGTTCGGTCTTGGCGGCATCTTCGTCGAGGTGCTGAAGGATGTCACCTTCCACCTGGCCCCGATCACCGACCGGGAGGCAATGCAGATGCTCAAATCAACCCGGTCATATGAGATCCTGAAAGGTAAAAGAGGTCAGCACGGCGTCGACTTGCAGGCCATTGCCAACGGCCTGCAGAGGATCAGCCAGCTGACCACCGATTTCCCCCAGATCACCGAACTTGATATCAACCCCTTTCTCGTCGGGGAAGCCGGGACCGATCCCTGGGTGGCCGATGCCAGAATAACCCTGCAAGACGGGGAGACTGAAAAACGATGATTACCGGACAAGGCAAGAGCACGGCCGATCACGACTGGCAGGAAACATACCGCGATATGATCGCCACCCCCCGGCAGGCAGCTAAACTAATCAAGCCGGGCCAACGGGTCTTTATCGGCACCGGCTGCGGCGAACCGGTCGCCCTGGTCAACGCCCTCACCGACAGGGTCCATGAACTGGCCGACGTCGAGATCATTCAGCTGCTGGCCAAGGGTGAGGCGCCCTATGCCGACCGCCGGTTCAGCGACTGCTTCAAGGTGAACAGCTTTTTTATCGGCACCACGATCCGCCAACATATCCAGGAAGGGCTCGGAGATTATACCCCGGTATTGCTTTCCGATATACCCCGCTTGTTCAGTTCCGGAAGTTTGCCCCTCGATGTGGTCCTGATTCAGGTCACCCCGCCGGACAAGCGTGGGTTGGTCAGCCTGGGGGTTTCGGTCGATATCGTCAAAAGCGCCACCGAAAACGGCTCCCTGGTCATCGCCCAGGTAAACCCCCAAATGCCCCATACCCTGGGAGAAAGTTTTGTCGATGTCTTCGATCTCGACGTCCTGGTACCAGTCGATACGCCGATTCTCGAACGGCAGCAGTCCACGGCCACCGAAGACACCCTGAAGATCGGCGAGTTTATCGCCGCCCTGGTCGAGGATGGTTCGACGGTCGAGTTCGGCATCGGCCGGATTCCCCACGGGGTGATCGAATTTCTCAAAGACAAGAAAGATCTCGGCATCCATACCGAACTGTTGACCGATTCAATCATTCCCCTGGTTGAGTCCGGGGCGGTAAACGGCCGCCGCAAGACCAGCGACCGCAACAAAATCGTCGCCTCTTTCTGCATGGGCAGCAAGAAACTCTACGACTTTATCGATAATAATCCCGCTTTCAGCTTCCGCCCGACCGAATATGTCAACGACTCCCATGTGATCAGCCGCCAGTTCAAGATGGTGGCCATCAATATGGCCCTGGAAGTCGATCTGACCGGCCAGGTCTGTGCCGACTCGCTCGGTTCCCTATTTTACTCCGGGATCGGCGGCCAGGTCGATTTCAATCGCGGCGCTTCCCGGGCCAAGGACGGCAAGGCGATCATCGCCCTGGAATCAACCGCCAAAGACGGCGAGATTTCGAGAATCGTCACCCGGTTGACTCCCGGGGCGGGAGTGGTAACAACCAGAGGGGAAGTCCATTACGTGGTTACCGAATACGGCGTGGCCTTTCTGCACGGCAAAAGTATTCAGGAAAGGGTGATGGCCCTGATCAGTATCGCCCATCCGAAATTTCGCGAACAGCTGTTAAAAGAGGCGATCGAGGCCAGATACCTGCGCCGGGAGATGAGTGAGATCGGCGGCCGTTTCTTCGTAGCCTCACAGGACATGCGGACCACCATGCTGTTAGACAACGGCACCCAGGTGACTTTCCGGCCGGTCCATCCCACCGATGAGCACAGCATGCGTGACCTGCTCTATGCCCTTTCCCGGGAGACCCTTTATTACCGCTTCATGACCAACAAGTCTAAATTCAGCCACAGCCAGATCCAGAATTTTGTCTATATCGATCATCGCCGTGACGTGGCGATTGTCGGTACCGTGCCGGAGGCCCATGGCGAGGATATCGTGGCGGTTGGCCGTTACTACTTGAACAGCAAGACCAACCGGGCCGAGGTCGCTTTCGTGATCAGGGACGACTGGCAGAACCACGGTATCGGCAAATTTCTCTTCAAGCACCTGGTTAATCTGGCCAAAAGAAGCGGCATTGCCGGTTTCGATGCGGAAGTCCTCCGCGACAACCGGAGAATGCAGACGATTTTCAACCACAGCGGCTACCGGGTCAAAAGCAGACTGGAAGAGGATGTCTACAGCTTCCAGATAGATTTTTAAAACTGATCAGGATTGGCGGAGAGAAACCGGTAGAGGGTGGCCCGGCCCACTTCAAGGAGTTTCGCGGCCTGGAGCCGGTTGTTGCCGGTTTCAAGCAAGGCCCGCCGAACCGCATCGACCGTCAACTTCTTTCTCCTGCGGCGCGGCGCGATACCTGCGGCCCGGCTTTTGGCCAGCCCTGCCTGAAGGTTTTCCGGGAGATGTTGAACTCTTGCGGTCTCTTCCCGGCAGCGGACCATCAGGTAGCGGATCACATTCTGCAGTTCCCGGATATTGCCGGGCCAATCATGGGTCAAGAGAATATTCATAACTTCAGGGGAGAGGGTCAGTTGATCTCGTCCCTGCTCTTCGGCGACCTGTTTGGTGAAATGGTCGGCTAAAAGCGGGATATCGTTGCGCCTTTCCCTGAGCGGCGGCAGAACGATAGGCACCACACAGATGCGGTAAAAAAGGTCTTCCCGAAAACGGCCGGCCCGGATCTCATCGTGCAGATCCTTGTTGGTCGCCGAGATCACCCGGACATCTACCCTGATGGTCTCTTCGCCGCCGACCCGGTGAAAAGTGCCGTTTTGCAGGACCCTGAGCAGCTTGACCTGCATGGCCGGAGTAATATCGCCGATTTCGTCCAGGAAAATGGTGCCGCCGTCGGCCAGTTCAAAGCGACCTTTCTTATCGCGAATCGCCCCGGTAAAGGCGCCGCGGACATGGCCGAACAACTCGCTTTCGAGCAGATTTTCCGGCAGAGCCCCGCAGTTGACCGGCACCAGAAGCTTGCCGCCCCGGTTCCCTTCATTGTGGATGGCGGCCGCCACCAGTTCTTTACCGGTGCCGGATTCGCCGCTGATCAAGACCGGCACATTGCTGTCGGCCAGTTCCCGGATGGTTCGGAAAACTTCCTGCATTTTGGGATCGCGCCCGATAATACCGGAAAACTGCTCGATCTCGCCAAGCCGCTCGGCCAGGGCGTACTCCTTGGAAAAATCCCGGAAAGAAGCGACCACGCCCAGCACCTTCCCGGCGTAATCGTTGATGCCGGTAACGCTCATTTCCAGTTGCCGCTCCTCGCCGTCAGCGGTCTTGAAGAGCAGAGGGTAGGGTTTGTTTGGCAGTTGCGGTAAACACTCCTTACTGCAGAAGGAACATTTGCCTCCGCAAAAATTGCCGGGAAAGACCAGATGACAGTCTCGCCCCAGCACCTCTTCCCGCCGATACCCGGTGATTCGTTCTGCCGCCTTGTTGAAAAAAAAGATCCGCCGGTTCAGATCGTGGGCGATTATCCCCTCCTGGAGGTTATCGAGAACCACTTCCGAATTTCTATGGGTGCGGACCAGGGCGTCCAAATATCCCTGCCCGGTTAAGGCTTCCACCTTGGGCCGGATCAAAGCAAGTATTTCAGAGTATTTTGTCCCGGCTAATTCCTCACCACATTGCCAGACCAAAAGGGGCGGCATCCCGGGCAGGGGGGGGTAGGAAAGGGGAGCGCCGCTTTCTCCGCTGAAGAAGACAATCAAATCGTAATTAAAAACATTGACCTCGACCGGCTCGATGACTTCCGGTATTTTTAAGCCCGCGTTAACCAGGGTTTTCTGTAGAACATTTATATGATTAACCCCGCCGGGTACCGCGGCTTCCGCCTCTCCTGGATAACCGTATATTTTGTTGAAAAAGGCCGCCGCCAGAACCGGCGCCGTCCTGAATTCGTCGGCCGCAAATAAAACTTTATTCATAACCCTAAAAAAATGTTTAATTATTCGTTTTTAAAGAAGGGGGTACAGTAGCCTACTTTTAACTAATAAACCAGCCAGATGGCCAGGGGCACAACTTCGGCCCGGACCGGAAGACGTCCCGGTTGCTCGCCATCCAGATCGATCAAAACCTTTTCTGCTGAACCGGCCTCGATCTTTTGACCTGACAAGCTTGACACCTTGTTCACCGAATAAATCCGGCCGTTATAGAGTTTTGGCAAGTTCAGCAAAATCTCGGGCAGGGAAAGGTTACCGATCACCGTGACCTGCAAACGTCCGTCATCCACTTCCGCATCCGGGGCAATATTCATTCCACCGCCGTGATATCGACCATTGGCAACGGCCACATGCCAGCTAACGATTTGCTCGTCGTAAGTGTCATCCACCCGGAGTCTGATCAGCGGTCTATTATAAGTAAACAAGGCGCCAATCATCTGACCGAAAAAAGTAAGGAAGCCACCCATGGCCTTGCCGTCTCGATTGGTGCGACCGGCAACTTCTCCGCCAAGGGCAAAACTCAAAACATTAACGAAATAGCGACGCACAGTCTCACCCTCATGATTTACGAAGGTGGCCCGGCCCAAGTCAATCCACTTACCATGCCCGGCAGCAATTTTTCGAAGGCCGTTTTCTATATTTTCGGTGATGCCAATGGTTTTGGCTAAATCACAGCCAGTGCCAACCGGCAGAAAACCGAGTTTTGGGCGCCTTTTTTTGTCAATTTTTACAGACATCAACCCATTTACCACTTCATTGAGAGTGCCGTCACCACCAACACAAATGACCATACTTTTTCTTGCTTCTGCAGCTTTTCTGGCATATTCCCTTGTCTGCTCGGGACCTTCGGTTAGGAAGATTTGATGATCCGGGAAAAATTTTTCCGCCAGAGTCTCAATAAGCTGCTTTTGCCTGCCTGCCGCGCCATTACCGGCGGTGGGATTAATGATCAACACAGTCATAACTGTTTATATACCTAATTGGATAAAAGATTCGAGAGACAAGTATTAAAACGCACCTATCTCGATAAAAAAATTCCCCCCTTCGAAATTAAACGGTAGCACAACTATTAACCAAATAACATAAAAATAGAGTCATTGATGGTGGGAACTTTACCGCCGTAAAAAGACAAATTTTTAACGATTCAGACGCCAATCGTCGGGTGATTAACCGATTGCAGAGAATCGGCATTGTTCCCAACCCACTCCCTTTCCTTCTGACCATAAAGGTTATCACCAATAAACCTGAAAAGATCGGGAGTAGTCAAACCATAGTTCTTCCTGTATCAACTAAAAATCTTTGAAACGGTCAGGGTTTTATTTGAAACCTGATACCGCTCATCTCGATCTTTGGTGCTGGAGAGTAAAAACGATTTTCTCCCGTCTTCTCTGGTTTTGAAAATCAGCCCGGTATTTATTTGGCTCATTCCAACAATCCCTTTAGCAGTTTCAGGTTTTCCTTGTCCTCATGCATGTCTTCCGATTTGGGGGTTTCAAGAACCATTGGGTGTTCGGCAAAACGCGGGTCGTTGACAAGGTTGCGGAATCCGTCCGCGCCGATATGGCCCTGGCCGATATGCTCATGCCGGTCTACTCCGCTGCCCAGTTCCTTTTTAGAATCGTTCAAGTGAAAAAATCTGAGCCGGTCGAGGCCGATTTCATCATCGAATTCCTTCATCGTCTGTCTGTACGCCTGCGGGGTCCTGATGTCATAACCGGCGGCGAAGGCATGGCAGGTATCGAGGCAGACGCCCAACTGTTTCGTGTATTTCGATTTTTCGATGATTTCGGCCAACTCGGAGAAGGAGGAGCCGAGGCTGGTTCCCTGGCCGGCGGTGGTCTCCAGAAGAACCATGACCCCTCCGGCGATTTGGGCCTCTTCGATGGCCCGGTCCAGATTGGCGGTAAAACGTTTGACCCCTTCCTCGATCCCTTTGCCGAGATGGGAACCGGGATGCATGATCAGAAATTCGACGCCGAGGGTGGCGCAGCGGCGCAGTTCTTCGACCATGGCCGCGATTGATTTTTCTCTGGTGTCAGCTTTGGGCGAGGCCAGGTTGATAAGGTAGGAATCATGGGATGCCACCGGGATCTCTCCTGCTGTCGTACGTGCTTCCCTGAACAGGCTAATCTCTTTCTCATCGGGCTCTCGAGGGTGCCATTGCCTTTGGTTGGCGGTAAAGATCTGCATGGCCTTGCCGTCGATTGTGGCCAATCGCTCGAAGGCCAGGTGGAGTCCGCCGCTGACCGACATATGAGCCCCGAATAAAGGCATCGCTTAGTCCTCCAGACCGGGAAATTTTTCCAAGCCGTTATTCTTGACGTTCTCCAGGAGATGGACGGGATTGCCGATGAAGATCTCCACTTTATGCGAAGGATCGTAAACCTCGGGGTTGTAAGATGAAATGAGATTCAGATGTTCCCAGCGGGTCATATAGTATTCGATCATATCCGGAATTTTACTGTATACCGTCACCTTGTCCGCCTCGGGGTTCTGATAGCTGGAATTTTGTAAACGGGCCGGGGAAAGGGTCTGGGTCTTGTAGAAATTTTCGAGAAACATCAGCTCTCCCGGCATTCTTGCTTCTACCCCCACCCGGCTGAGGATCTTTACCACCGACTCGAGAACTCTGCGGCCGAGTTTGGCGATTGGATAGGGTAGGTAGATCTCCTTGGGAATATGGAGTCCCAGATAACGTTTTATGGTCAGAATCACCCCGGCCAGTTCCACTGGTTCTGGATCGACGAAGTTATATACTCCGCCGTTGAATTCGTCCCGGTTATTGAGAATATAGTGGACAAAGGGCGGCAGTTTTTTGGCATGGGTATAGGAATGGCTGACCCCCTTCCGGGTCAGCATCACCAGCATTGAGCGGTTCATGATCGAAAAAAACAGCCGCTGGAAGCCCTGGATCTTGTGATCGTGCTTGCCGTAGACCACCCCAAGCCGTATTGAGGTGTAATCTAAGCCCTTGTTCCGATGCATATGGGCCAGGGTCTGTTCAGCCATCAGCTTCGATTTGGCATAGTTTGACAGGTTGGCGGTCAGGGGCAGGACGTTTTCTTCGGCCAGATTTTCACCGTCCGGCATGATCGCCGCCGAACTGAAATGGATATAGGGAATACCGAGTGTCAGAGCTACCCTGGCCAGGTTGATGGCCCCCCAATAGTTAACCTCGTAGGCCATCTGGGCGTCGCTGTCGATGGAGGCAATGGCGGTGTTGATGATGAAATCGGGTCGGTTTTTCCGAAAATAGCGCTTGATATCTTCCGGTTCCCGGAGACTCAATTTCTTGCTGTTCGGGGCGAGAACGTCGATTTCTTCGCCGACATGGGTTTTGAAATAATGCATCAGCGCCCCGCCGATCAGGCCGGAGCCGCCGATCAGCACGCCGAGCTTACCCGCTTTTCGTTCTGAATTTCCGTAAGTCATATTACAAGGTTATAACCTGGACTTTCGGCTGTTCGCCAGCCTATTCTTCACTTTTCAATTTAACGTTGCTCTTTACAACATAACAATTTAGACGTTTCTTTTAACCATTTTAAAAAAACTCAAACCGTGTATTTTGATGGATTATGGCTACTTATAAACGTCAACAACTGCCGGACCTGCTGGCGGCAATCGAAAAGGGCGATCAAACCCAGGTATATCTGATCTTCGGTGAACGTTATCTCTGCCGGCAGGCTGTCGAGCAGATTATGGAGCGCTTGCTGCCGGACGAAAAACAACGATCCGGCAGCCTGGTTTTGCTGGATGGCGACCGGGAGGAGCCGGGTAAGACCCTTAACGAACTGCGTACCTACAGCATGTTCGGCGGGCGGCGGGTGATCAGGGTTATGGACTCCCGGCTGCTCCTTTCCAAGGTGGTTGCCAAGACCCTCTGGGAGAAGGCAGTCAAGCACCATCGCGATAACGATGCTGAAATGGCCGGGCGTTATATCCGCCAGGTGCTGGAAATCGGCGGCATGACTCCGGCCGATCTAGAAGAACTGCCGGCCTCGTCCTGGAAGGACAAACTGGGCTTCAGCCGTCCCCAGGAGGATTTGGGCTGGATCGGTGAGGTTTTCGAAAAAAATGATACCTCTGATGCAGCGCCGGCACCGAAAGGGCAACAGGACATCACAGAGCTTTATACCGAGGCTTTCGAGCAAGGGTTGCCGAGCGGTAATATTCTGGTCCTGGTCACCGATGCCGCGGACAAGCGCAAAAAGTTCTATAAATATATCTCCACGCACGGATCGGTGGTGGATCTGTCGGTCGATACCGGCACCAATAAAGCGGCCGCCGACTCCCGTAAAGAGGTGCTTACCGATATCGTGCGGCGGACCCTGGCCGAATTCAATAAGAAAATTGAACCGCGCGCCCTTGAGACTCTTCTGGAAAGGGTCGGCTTTCATCCGGTCGCCGCCGCCCTGGAAAGTGAGAAACTGGCGCTATATGCAGAAGACCGTGACCTGATCACCGTTGCCGACCTTAATCAGGTGATCGGTCGGACCAGAGAGGAGGCGGTCTACGAGCTCTCCGAGGCATTTTCGGACCGGGATCTGGCAAAAACTCTCATTATCAGTGGGCGGCTTCTCGAAAACGGTCTTCACCCCCTGGTCATTATCGCCGCCTTGCGCAATCACATAAAGAAAATGCTGCTCGTTAGCTCGTTGCGCGATCATCAAAACCCTGCCTATTCGCCGGGGCTTTCTTTTCCGGCTTTCAAAGGCGGCTACCTTGAGAGGCTGAAAAAGGAGTGGCCCGGGGAGTGGCCCAAGGACCTGCCGGGCCACCCCTACGCCTTGTATATGATGTTTAAAAAGGTGGAAAAATTCCGGACGGTTGCCTTGGTGAAATCTTTATCGAATTTATTGGAAGCCGAATATCGCTTGAAAAGTTCAGGACTGCCGGAAAAAATTGTTCTTGAGAATATGTTTTTTAAGCTG
>Ga0102953_1001720_pt1 | contig 13640 bp, 18 predicted proteins | sample SalPon2A_C_D2_MG_FD_78509 | JGI IMG/M metagenome (GOLD analysis project Ga0102953, IMG submission 78509) | Soil microbial communities from South San Francisco under conditions of wetland restoration - Salt Pond MetaG R2A_C_D2_MG | ecosystem: Environmental > Terrestrial > Soil > Wetlands | place... | reverse complement strand
CTCAGGTCTCCAGCAGGATCAGGTCCGGATTCTCGATATGCTCGATCAGGGCGTTGAGAAACCGCTGGGCCGTCGCCCCGTCGATGATCCGGTGATCGAAGGTGAGCGACAGGGGCACGACGGGCCGCGCCGTCACCTTCCCGTCGCGCACCACCGCCGCCTCTTCGATCCGCCCCACCCCGAGAATGGCCGCCTCGGGGGGATTGATGATCGGCGTTCCCCACAGGCCTCCCAGCGCCCCGAAGTTGGTCACCGTAAAGGTGCCACCCTTGAGTTCCCGCGGAGTGATCTTGCGCTTTCGGGCCCGCTCGGAGAGGTCGTTCAAGGCCTCGGCCAGCTCGAGGATGCTTTTGTGCCGCGCCTTGCGTACAACCGGCACCAGCAGCCCGTCGGGGGTATCGACGGCGAAGCCGATATGGCACTGGCGGTGCAGGACGACCTCACCCTTCTCCTCGTCAAAGCGGCTGTTGAGCAGCGGAAAGCGCTCCAGCGCCAGGGTGAGCGCCTTGACGATGAAGGGCAGATAGGTCAGCTCCAGCCCCTTCTGCGCCGCCAGTTCGCGCTCGCGATCCCTGAGCTCGCGCAGGGCCAGAGCGTCTGCCCTCTCCATGGTTGTGACGTGGACGGCGGTAAAGGCCGAAGCGGCCATGGCCTTGGCCATGGTCCGACGAATCCCCCGCAGGGGCACCCGTTCTTCCTCGCTGCCCTCCTCGGGCCCGGCGGCGGCCCGGATGTCCTCCTCGGTGATCCGTCCCCGGGGACCGCTGCCCCGTATTTTCTCAAGCGCAACTCCCAGTTCGGCCGCCAGCTTGCGATCGCGGGGCAGGACCTGCGGTCCGCTCGAAGCCGCCTCCCCGGCGGCGGGCTCTTCCTCGGGGGCTTCCTCGAGCTCTCCCACCACCCCCTGGGCACCGGCCTGTCCGCCGGCGCCGGCCTCCTCGATCACCGCCAGAACCGCACCGACGGCGACCAGGTCGCCGACCTCTCCGCGCAGCTCCCTGACCACGCCGGCGCAGGGGGCAGGCAGTTCGACCACCGCCTTGTCCGTTTCCATCTCGACGATCGACTGGTGGGCCCTGACCGTGTCGCCCTCCTGCACCAGCCAGCGCACAATCTCCCCTTCGGCTATCCCCTCGCCAACATCGGGAAACTTGAACTCCTTCATCTTCCCTCCTCAAAAATCGATGATGCCGCGAACCTCCCGCACGATGCTCGCGGCATCGGGCATGTAGTAATGCTCGGCCTTGGGCAGGGGCATGACCGTGTCGAAACCGGTCAACCGCCCCACCGGCGCCTTCAGCGACAGCAACGCCCCTTCCATGATGCGCGCCGAAATTTCCGCCCCCAGGCCGCAGGCACGCGGCGCCTCGTGCACCACCAGGCAGCGACCGGTGCGCTGAACCGAAGCGATCAGGGTATCGTCGTCCAGCGGCGAAAGGGTACGCGGATCGAGGATCTCGACCGACACCCCGTCCTCGGCCAGGGTGTCGGCGGCCTTCTCCGCTTCGCGCACCATGGCGCCCCAGGCCACCAGGGTCAGGTCGTCGCCCCGGCGTACCCTCCGGGCCTCGCCGAGGGACACCAGGTGCTCGCCCTCGGCGACTTCCTCCCGGATCGCCCGGTAGATGCGCTTCGGTTCCAGGAAAATGACCGGATCGGGATCGCGAATGGCGCTCTTGAGCAGGCCGAGGGCATCGGCCGGGGTGGACGGAACGACCACCTTGATCCCCGGCGTGTGCACCAGCATCGCCTCGGTGCTTTCCGAGTGGTGCTCCGGCGCGTGGATGCCTCCGCCATAGGGCATGCGGATTACCAGGGGGGCGGTGAACGCGCCGCGGCTGCGGTTGCGCATGCGGCCGATATGGGAGATGATCTGGTCGAGAGCCGGGTAGAGAAAGCCCATGAACTGCAGTTCGGCCACCGGGCGCAACCCCATCAGGGCCATGCCGAAGGCACAGCCGACGATGCCCGATTCGGCCAGCGGCGTATCGATGGAACGCTCCTCGCCGAAGCTCTGCTGCAGGCCTTCGGTAACCCGGAAGACGCCCCCTTCCCTGCCGACGTCCTCGCCGAGCAGGATCACCCCGTCGTCCCGCTCCATCTCCTCGCGCAGGGCCCGGTTGACGGCCTGGACCATATTCAGCTCAGCCATCGCCTTCCTCCTCCAGGCGGGCGAGGAGCTCATCGCGCTGCGCGGCCAGGTGCGCCGGCAGTTCGGCGAACATGTGGGCGAAGATATCCTCGGGGCCGGGCGGCGAGGCCGCTTCGGCCTTCCGCACCGCCTCCTCCACCCAGGCCTCCAGCTCTTCGGTCAGCTCCCGTTCCTCCTCCTCGCTCCACAGGCCCCGCTTTTCGAGGAAGAGCCGGTAGCGCACCAACGGCTCCAGCCGGCGCCTTTCCTTCACCTCATCCTCATTCCGGTAGCGCGAGGGGTCGTCGGAAGTGGTGTGGGGCCCGAGACGGTAGGTGAGCGCTTCGATGAAGGAAGGCCCCTCCCCGGAGCGGGCCCGCTCCAGGGCGCAGCGCACCGCGAGCCAGGCGGCGAAGGGATCGTTGCCGTCGATCTGGATGCCGGGCATGCCGTATCCGATCCCCTTGACGGCCAGCGATTCGGCGGCGCACTGAATCCGGCGGGGCACCGAGATGGCCCAGCCGTTGTTCTGGCAGAAAAAGATCACCGGCGCCTTGCGTACCCCGGCGAAGGTCATCGCCTCGTGGAAATCCCCCTCGCTGGTGGCGCCGTCGCCGAAGAAGCAAAGCACGGCGTCCTGGAGCCGACGATAGCGGATCGCCATCGCCATGCCGGTGGCGTGCAGGGTGTGGGAGCCGACGGGAATGGAGACGGGCAGGATGCGATAGCGGCGGTCGATGTGGCTGCCCTCCTCGCTGCCCATCCAGTAGAGGAGGACTTTCTCCAGGGGAACTTCGCGGGCCAGCGCGGCGGCCAGTTCGCGGAAGGAAGGGACGATCCAGTCGTTTTCGGACAGGGCGAGAACGGCGCCGACCTGGCAGGCCTCCTGGCCCTCGACCGGTGCGTAGGTCCCCATCCGGCCTTCGCGCTGAAGGGAGACGCAATGGCGATCGACGATGCGCGCCGCCAGCATCTGATGGAAAATGCGGCGGAAGGTGTCCTCTTCCAGCGGCGGCAGCAAATCCTCGTCCACCGCTCCGTCCGGCGCAAGGACCTGAAGCTGCTGCCCTTTGAGGGGATCGAAATCCTTGAAGTTCATGGGCCCTCCCGCGCCTCGATGTCATTTAAAAGGTAACAGAGGCCGGAAGGCTGTCAACGGCGGCCCGGCTCCCGGGCCGCAGGTTTCAGGTTTCAGGACTCGGAACTCGGAACTCGGCCCTTTGGCCTTTCAACTAAAAACTCAAAACCAAAAACTCAAAACTCCGATTGCTTCCCCCTTCCCCGCTTGATTTCGCTCCGGCGCTTTTTCTGCCGCAGGCGCCGCTCGCGGGCGGCTCGGGTGGGGCGGGTGGTGATTCGTTTCCTGGGGCGGCGACGGAGAGCGGTCAGGCGCTCCTCGAGCCGCTGCAGGGCTCGCCGGTAATTGGTCAGCCGGGAACGGGATTCGGCCGCGACGACGACCAGGCCGCTGGGAACATGACGGATGCGCACCGCCGACTCGGTCTTGTTCTTCTTCTGGCCCCCGGGCCCGGAGGACTTGAAGTAGGTGACCTGAAGGTCTTTTTCATCGATATTCATCCCGCCCCATCCTTTCTCATCCATGGGAGCCTACTGCAGTCGAGGCAGTTTCCCTAAGCTGGCATTTTTTCTCCATCCATGGTAGAAAAAGAACGGCCGCGGCACAAGGCCGTTTCCTATTCTGATGCACCGGGAGGAACCGACATGAGCTATTTCGCACTGACCATCATCGGCCGGGACCGCCCCGGCATCGTTTCGCAGGTAACCGAGATCCTCTTTCGGCTCGGATGCAACATCGCCGACTCGAGCTGTTCCATCCTCGGCGGCCAGTTCGCCATGATCCTGATCATCTCCCACCCCTCCCGCCACGATCGCGAGGGATTCGGGGACGCCTTCGCCGCCCTGGAGGAAAGCGGTCTGTCCGTCTTCCTGCGCACCCTCAAGCCGGGAGGCGAAAAGCACCCCGAAATCAGGGGAGAGATCTGCATGATCTCCGTCTACGGCTCGGACAAGCCGGGGATCGTCTACCGCGTGGCCAAGGAACTGGGCGACCGCCGGATCAATATCACCGACCTCAACACCAAGCTTGTCGGCAGCAAGGAGCGCCCGGTCTACGTGATGATGCTCGAAGCCGTCCTGCCCGAAGATATGGCGGTAGAGGACGTCGCCGCGATCACGGCCGGACTCAAGGAAGACCTGCAGGTCGATATCTCGGTACGTTCGATCACCCCGGTGGAACTCTAAGCGATGGCCGTACGCGAAATCCTCCTCTACCCCGACCCGGGCCTGAAAAAGGTCTGCGAGCCGATCGACTCCCTTGACGAAGGCACCGACGCCCTGGTGCAGGACCTTCTCGACACCATGATCGCCTCCGGTCACTCGGTCGGCGTGGCGGCACCCCAGATCGGGGAAACCCGAAGGGTGGTCGTGGTCGATGTCTCCGGCAGCAAGCTGGGCCGGGACAACAACCATGGCCAGCTGGCGATGATCAATCCCGTCATTCTCGAAAGCGAGGGACGCGAGACGATGCGCGAGGGCTGCATGAGCGTGCCCGACTACACCGGCAACGTCACCCGCGCCGAAATGGTGGTGGTCCAGTTTCTCGACCGCCAGGGGCGCGAGCGGGTGATCCGCGCGAGCGGTTTCGAAGCGGTGGCCATCCAGCACGAGCTCGACCATCTCGACGGCTTTCTCTTTCTCGACCGTGTCTCCAGCCTCAAGACCGACGTTTTCCGGCGCAAAAGCCGCTGACCCCTCTCCCTGACGACCGGAAACCAGCTCCATGTCAAGCTATCCGGCCACCCGCCTTCCTCGCGCCGCCCCGCTCACACCTCCGTAATCCGCACCTGCTGCAGGCCGCCGAACCGATTGCCGAGATGCCGGTCGAGGATGCAGACGATGCCAAGCCGGTGTACAATTCGGATTGATCATCACCCACCGCAATCAATCTCGCCCGGGTTGCAGCAAAAGGCTTAACGCATAATCCCGGCCATGGAGGAACCCATGACGTTCAAGGCACTCGGAAGAATCATGTTTCAGGGGCTGGTCACCCTCCTGCCGGCGATCCTGACCCTCTATATCCTCTACTGGCTTTTCCGTTCGGCGGAAACGGTGCTCGGCGGAGCCCTCGAGGTGATCCTGCCGGAGGGATGGTACATCCCCGGCATGGGTCTGCTGACCGGGATCGTCGTGGTCTTCCTCTTCGGCCTCGCCCTCAACGCCTTTCTCGTCAGGCGCCTGCTCGACCTGGGCGAGACGGTCCTCAACCATATCCCCCTGGTCAAGACCCTCTACGGGTCGCTCAAGGACTTCATCGGGTTTTTCGCCACCAAGAAGGAAGCCGAGTTCAACCAGGTGGTGACGGTGGACCTGAATCTCGGCGATGTGCCGATGCGCCTGCTCGGTTTCGTCACCCGCAGCGACTTCCACAATTTCCCCAAGGAGATCGGGGGGGAGGACGAGATCGCCGTCTACCTTCCGCTCAGCTACCAGATCGGCGGCTACACCGCCATCGTTCCGCGAAGCGCCGTCACCCCCGTCGACATCTCCCCGCAGCGAGCCATGGGATTCATCGTCACCGGCGGCATGATCAGCGAAAAAAGACCGTCCCGACCGGGGAAAAGAAGGGCTCAGGTTCCAGCCGAACAGCAAAACATTTCCTCGCGCCAAGACGCAAAGAACGCCAAGGAAACCTGAGCAGGATTTTGGGTTTATCTTTGCGGACTTTGCGTCTTGAGAGCGAAGTGAACGAGCGAGAGAAATTTTTTCAGTAATGTCCGGTGAGGTTGATGCACCAAGGCAAAATCGCCCCTCATCCGCCCCTTCGGGGCACCTTCTCCCTGATGGAGAAGGTGGCCGCAGGCCGGGTGAGGGGGAATTGCCCGGGTTGGGGATACTGCAGTCTCCTAACCGGACAACCCTGAAATATTTCATGATTTCAAGATCTTGAATCGACTTATTCAGAATTTCCAGGACTGAAAGATCTATCCTCTGCGCCCTCTGCGGGCTCTAGTGAGCAAAGCGAACGGGCGAGAGGACGATTTTTAGGTACCCCGTCTCCGCCGCTCAGGCTGCTTCGCCGGAGCCTTTTTGGAGAAACTCGACCACCCGTCCGGCGGCCTGATTGGAGGCGTTGACGCAGTCGTTGAGTCCCACCCCGAAAAAGGCATTGCCGGTGAGGAAAAGCCCGGGATGCCCAGCCAGCACCTCCTCGATGGCCGTCAGGCGCTTGCCGTGGCCGGCGGTGTACTGGGGAATGGCCTTGTCATGACGGAAGATGCGCACGAAATCAGGCTCGGCGGTTATCCCCATGATCTCCTTCAGGTTGACCATCACCTTCGCCTTGACCTCGGAGTCGGCAAGGTCGATGGCCGCCGGGTTGGTCGCCCCGCCCATCATCGAACGCAGCAGCACCTGTCCCGCCGGCGCGCGGTTCGGAAAAATGCTCGAATCCCAGAGAGTACCGAGAATATCCTTGCCCTCCTTCTTCGGGATCAGGTAGCCGAAGCCGTCGAGATCCCGGGCGATCTTCTCCCGGGCGTAACCGAAGCAGACCACGTTCATCGGCGAATAGGGAATCTCCTCGAGGATCCCGGTCAAGGCCGGCAGCGTCTCGCGGCTCATCGCCGCCAGGGCATGGGCGGGCGCGGCGCTGAGAACGATATCGGCTCCGAGGATGCTCCCGTCTTCCAGGTGAAGCTCGAATCCGCCCTCCTTGAGCGGCAGGAGGGCGCCCACCCCGGCCCCGGTGCGCACCTCGGCGTCGAGAACTTCGGCGGTTGCGTCGGTCAGTTCCTGGATGCCGCCGACGAAGGAGGTGAGAATGCCGCCGGGACCGGCGGCGGAGGCGACCGCCTTGCCCGCCTTGCGTTCGGCCTTCTTCTGCTTCGCCAGCAGGATCATGGCCTTGATCAGTCCGCCGTACTCGGTTTCCAGTTGATGGATGCGGGGAAAGCAGCTTTTGAGGCTCATCGTCTCCGGATCGCCGGCGAAGATGCCCGCGACCATTGGCCCGATCAGCTTGTCGAGGGCTTCCTGCCCGAGCCGCCGGCGGGCGAAACCGGCCAGGGTCTCGTCCTCCCCGTCTCGCCTGGCGGGGATCAGGGGTTCACAGGCCAGGCGCAGTTTTCCCGGCCAGGATATCAGCTTCGACTTGAGGAAGGCCGGCCCGTTTTCGGGCAGCCGGTGCAGCATGCCCCCGGAATAGATGAAGCGCTTGCGGGCATTGTCGTCGGAGCGCAGCAGCCTCTCGTCGATCCCCAGGCTCCGGCACAGATCGAGGGTCATCGGCTTGTTGTCGAGAAAGCCGTTGGGACCCCATTCGCACAGGTAACCCTCTTCCTGAATGCTGTGGATCTTGCCTCCCAGGCGATCTTTTTTCTCGAGAACCACGGTCTGTACATCGAGGCCGGCACGGGAGCTCTGCTCCTGGATGGCGTAGGCGGTAGAGAGGCCGGAAATGCCGGCTCCGATAATGGCGATCTTGGTCATTGGAGAACCTCCGTCTTCAGGCAAGTCTGCCGAGCAGGCGGGCGATTGTTTCAAAGGCGCGGACCAGTTCCTCCTGCTCCTGTTCGCTCATCCGGTCCAGCACCTTGCGGTAGCCATCGATGATGTTCTGCTGCAGCCGGGCAATCAGGGTTCGACCCTCCGGGGTCAGGCGAATCACCACCTGCCGCCGGTTGGCCGCGTCCTGCCGGCGCTCGATCAGCCCCTCGCCGACCAGGCGGTCGACCATCTGGCTGGCGCTGCTCATCGCCACCTCCAGCTCCCGGGCGAGATCCCCCAGGGAACACTCACCGCGATCGGCGATGGTCAGCAGGGTCTTGTACTGATTGTAGGTCAGGTCCATCCCCTCGTGAACCAGGCTCCGCAGACGGCCCATGCGGCCGATCAGCAGGGGATAGAGGCTGGCGATGCGTTCGATTCGCTGCACGAGTTCACCCTCCTAACATTTCGGTTACCTAAATTTTAGGTAAAAAAAATATTATGTCAAGGGGATTCTTGTCTCAACGAGAGACGCCCTTGATCCCGGCCTCGGCCATCTTCAGCTTCCGCAGCAGACCTTCCTCCAGGGCCTTGTCGGGAGACGATTCGAGAGCACGTCGAATAGAATCCCTGGCTGCCGCGTAGTTCCCATTGGCCAGTTGCGCCTCGGCCAGGGTATCGAGAGAGGAAGGTTGACCGGGGCTTTTCTCCACTGTCTTTTCCGCCCACAGCAGGGCCTCTTCGTTCTCGCCCATCCGCAGCAGGACCCAGGCCAGGTTGTTCATCGCCTCGCCGTGGCCGGGCTCGCGGCGAAGCGCCCGGCGATAGCTTTCGACCGCCCCCTTCCAGTCTTCCTGCCGGGCCAGGACGTTGCCCCGGTTGACCAGGGGCCGGGCCCACTCCTTATCGAGCTCGGCCGCCCGCTCGTACTCGCGCAGGGCCAGGTCATACTCCTGCCGGGCTTCGTAGGAAACCCCGAGATCGTTGTGCTGGCCGGCGTCGAGCGGATCGTTGAGGACGATCACCCGCGGCAGGGAACAGCCGAAGCAGACAAGGACGAAAAAAAGAACAGGAATTAAACGGCGCATTTCCATCATTCCAGGTAGAGGTAAAGGCGGTTCATCTTTTTCCACCGATCGAGAAAGGCCCCGTTTTCGACGTAAATCCCGGCCCGGGTGCCGACGTGGGCCAGCAGCCCGGAATCGTCATAGCCGTAGACGACGACGTAATGGGGGCGGGAGACGACCCACAGGCCGGTTTCGAGCAGAGCCAGAACCGGCCTGCCGGAATCGATGGTGTGCCGCAAAAGGGCCAGGTCGCCGCGGCCGGATCGGGTGGAAAGACCGAGGCTGCGGGCATAGTTTTCCATGTCGGGCAGCAGGGTCCCCTTCAGGGCGGGCGTATAAACGGCGTCGGTGATCTCGCTCACCGATACCTGTATTCCCCGGTAAGCCAGCAGCGACGCCAGGGCGGCCGGCCCGCAGTCGTTGCGGGCCTGCTGCGGAAAATAAGGCACATCGGACACCACGTGCGAGGCCCCCGGCGCCTCCGAGGCAGGATCATGCCGCTGGAAGGGGGAGCAGGCGCTCCCCCCGAGTAACACCATCACCAGCGAGACAGCGACCGCGAGTCTCAACGGATCACGATCTCCCGATCGACCAGCTTGAGGATCACCACCACCAGGAAGATGATCAGAAGCACGGCGATCACCGCTTCGACGGCGCCGCCGCCGGCGAGATCGCCGGAGAGTCCGGCCAGCTGATGCAGCTGTTCGTCGGAAAGCTCGGGCAACCGGGCCGCGATCTCGTCCGCAGTGAGGCCGAAGTCGGCCAGGCGCTGGGTCACCACCTCCGTCTCCAGGGCCTGCCGGACCGTTTCAATCATCGCCGCCCGCTCGGCAACCGACGACCCGTCGGCCAGGCGGCTTTCGATCAACGCCGCGCTGCCGTTGGCCGGCACCAGCGAAAGGACGCTGAAGGCCATGAGCACCACCCAGCAGATCCGCACGTCGAGTATCCAGATATTTTTCCCGTTCATGATTCCTCTCCCGGTAAAAGGATGTGATACGAGAGGCCAGCCAGGGCTATCGGACGACGACCTCCCTGTCGGCAACCTTCAGGATGACAATGACCAGCAAAACGATCACCAGTACGGCAATCACCGCCCCGAGCACTCCGCCTTCGCCTAGGCTGTCTGTCAGCGAGGCCAACTGATGGAGCTGTTCATCGGAGAGGGTGGGCAGCCTGGCCGAAACTTCCTCGGAGGTCAATCCGTAGTCCGCCAGGCGCTGGGCCACAATGTCTCGCTCCAGCACTTGACGGATGCCTTCGATCATTTCGGTCCTCTGCGAAACCACGCTCCCGTCGGCCAGCCGGCTTTCAATCAGGGCCGCCCGGCCGTTGACCGGCCAGAGGGCAAGGCAGGTGAATGCCAGCAGCACCATCCAGCAAATCCGCGGGTCGAGAATCGAGTGGTGTCTGTCGCTCATGTCGGACCTCCCGGGAGAAACAGGTTTTTTCAACTGGTTCGCTTCCATGATTCGATCATATCCCAAACATTGGCCGCCGCAAGAGGTGACGATGAAAAACTTACTGACATCGCAACCTTGACGAACAGCTTGTCGCTCATTATATTTTCAGCAGCATCCCAATCTTTTTCCAGGAGTTTCCATGGCCAAGGACTACTACGCCACCCTCGGCGTCGACAAAAACGCCCCTGAGAGCGACATCAAGAAAGCCTACCGCAAGCTGGCCCTCAAATACCACCCGGACAAGAACCCCGGCGACAAAAAGGCCGAGGAGCGCTTCAAGGAGATCACCGAGGCCTATGCCGTCCTGAGCAACAAGGAGAAACGTCAACAATACGACCAGTTCGGCGAATCGGGCTTTCATCAGCGCTACAGCCAGGAGGACATCTTTCGCGGCTTCGACGCCGGCGACATCTTTCGTGAATTCGGCTTCGGCACCGACGACATCTTCAGCCACCTCTTCGGCGGGGGAGCCGGTGCAGGGGGCGGCACCTTCTACGGCGGCCGGCCACGTCCGGTCAAGGGGCAGGACTACGTCATGCGCCTCTCCATCCCTTTTCGCCAGGCGGTACTCGGCGGCGAGCGGCGCCTCGACTTTCGGCGCGAGGGCCGGGTCGAGCAGCTGCAGGTGCGCATCCCCCCCGGCGTCGAAACCGGCCAGAAGCTCCGGGTCAGCGGCAAGGGGGGCAGCAGTCCTTCGGGAGGGCCAGCCGGCGACCTCTTTCTCGAAATCGGCATCGACCCCGATCCGACCTTCACCCGCGAGGGCCGGGATCTGCTGGTCACCGTCAAGGTCCCTTTCAGCGGCGCCTGTCTCGGCACCTCCGTCGAGGTCCCGACCCTGGACGGGACCAAGCGGGTCAAGGTTCCCGCCGGCATGCGCGCGGGGGGTAAAATCCGCCTCAAGGGCTTCGGTGTCCCCGGACGCGGTAAATCGGCGCCGGGAGATCTTTTCGCCGTGATCGAGGTGGAGGTGCCGGCCAAGGTGACAGCCGCACAGAAAAAACTGCTGGAAAAATTGCGGGAGGAGGGCCTCTGAGCGGCCTCAGAATACGGAGGCCAGGCGGTCGAAGGATTTGCGCAGGCGGGTCGAGACGGCAAGGAGCATTCCCTTGAGCAGCTTGACCGCCAGCTCCGGGGACTCCTTGCAGAGACGCTCGAAATTCTCCCTGGTCAGGACCAGGATTTCGCTGTCTTCGTGGGCGTTGGCGGTGACCACCCGGGGCGAGGCGTCGAGAATGCAGAGTTCGCCGGCGATGGCGCCGGGCCCGTAGAGGCCGACGATCACGTTCTTGCCCTCGAACTCGGTCTGCTTCTTCACCATGAGGCAGCCGGTGACGACGAAGACCATGAACCCGCACTCCCCGTCCTCTTCCCACAGCGTTTCGCCGACCTGGAGTCTTCGACACTCGAGATAGGGCTCGAGCTTCATCGGGTCGTCGATCCCCAGGAAATGGAAGGTTTTCAGTTCGCTCTTGATCCGTTGGCAGAGGCGGCCCGTGACCTGCTTCATGGCTTCGTCTCCGACCCGGCTGGCGCCGAGTCGAGTTGCGCGATCTTTTCCTCCATCCGGGAAAAGAGGCCGTCAAATCCCTCCCCGCGCACGATCTCGTCGTAGGTGGTGCGATAGTTGCGCACCAGGCTCACCTCCTCGATCACCACATCGTAGATCATCCACCCCGCCGGCGTGCTGACCAGCTTGTAGTCGACGGGGATCGCCTTGTTCCTGGTGTGAATCAGGGTCGTTACCAGCGCCTTGTCCCCCTTGATTCGCTCGCTGGTATATTCCACCGTCTCGTCGGAATACTGGTCGGCGTAAGCTTCGATCCGGCTTTTGTAGGTCGACTCGAGAAGGTGGGTGAAGAGGTCGATGAAACGATCGCGCTGCTCCGGCGAGGCCTTGCGCCAGTAAACGCCGAGAATCCACTGGGACATGATGGGGAAGGAGAAGCGCTCGCGCATCAGATCGAGGATGCGGCGATTGCGCTCGGGCTTCGCCAGTTCATGTCCATTGAGCAGCCTCATGATGCCGTCCACCGAATGGCGCAACTCGTCGGTGGGCGGACCGGCCGTCGCCCGCGCGGGGAGAATCGTGAGCGCCAGGAAAAGCAACGACGGAATCAGCCGGGAAACCTTTCGGCTCGACATACCTACCTCCGATCGAAAAGCCGTCTCGTCCGAACCGCGAACGTTCCGCGGCCCGGCCCTATTTTTTGATCTGACCTTCGCGCCGCTGGGCGTAGGCGTTGCGAATGAAGAGATACGGATCGAGCGCCTGCTTCTTGATGTCCTCGTAGGTATCCTCGTCCAGCGACAACTCGTTTTCCTTGTCGACCGTCTTGGCGATCAGCCAGTCTTCGGAATCGGCCATGTAGGTCCAGGGATCGAGATAATAATCCCCCGCCAGACCGGCCGTGTCGCGCACGTTCGAGGGCCCCAGAACCGGCAGCACCAGGTAAAACCCCGGTCCGACTCCGTAACGGCCGAGTGTCTGGCCGAAATCCTCCTTTTTCTTCGGGATCTTGCCCACCTTGGTGGCCGGATCGAACAGGCCTCCGATGCCGAGGGTGGAATTGACGACGAAACGGCTGAGTTCATGGGTGGCATCGATAAACTTCAACTGCAGCAGGCAATTGGCGAAACGCACCGGCGTGGTCAGGTTCGAGAAGAAGTTGGAGAGGGAAATCCGGCCGGGTTCGGGAATCACCCGCAGACCTCGCGCCACCGGTTTGAACAGGTAGAAGTAAAGCTTGTCGTTGACCCAGAACATTCCCCGGTTGAACGGCTCGATCGGATCGTGAACCTCGATCGTCGTTTTCCCCTCGGCAAAGGGGTCTTCGAACTCGCTCCACTCCCCCTGGTCGGCGCCCGGCGCACTCGTCGACTTTTCAGTCTCCTGCGCGCCGCAATAGGACGCCAGGCTGAAAAGGAGAAAAAAGATCAGAGCGAGTCGACGGCATTTTTCCCTCATCACCCGGTTACTCCTTCTTTTCGAAGATATATTTGCTGACCAACTGCTCAATGTTGATGGCCGATTCGGTCTCGGTGATTTCTCCCCCCGCCGGCACCATTTCCGTAGAACCGCCCGGAGAGATATCGATGTAGCGATCGCCGATGATGCCGGCGGTGCGGATGGAGGCGATGCTGTCTTCGGGCAGGTCCACACCGTTGCGGACGGACATTTCCACCACCGCCTCGTAGTAGCCCTGGTCGAGCCGGATCGCTTCAACCGTGCCGACCTTGACCCCGGCGATCTCCACCGTTCCCCCGTCCTTGAGCCCGGATATCGAGCCGAAGCGGGCCGTCACGCGGTAGCTGTCGTCGCCGAAAAGACGCACTCCGCCCAGGTTCACCGAGAGCCAGGCAAAGCACAGGAAGCCCGCAACCACGAAGATTCCGACAAGGATTTCGACGTTAAGTCTGTTCATATAAACCCGCCTCCTCCTTCTCGCTCGAATAGATCGGCCCCATCGTGGT
>Ga0102953_1001719_pt1 | contig 13654 bp, 15 predicted proteins | sample SalPon2A_C_D2_MG_FD_78509 | JGI IMG/M metagenome (GOLD analysis project Ga0102953, IMG submission 78509) | Soil microbial communities from South San Francisco under conditions of wetland restoration - Salt Pond MetaG R2A_C_D2_MG | ecosystem: Environmental > Terrestrial > Soil > Wetlands | place... | reverse complement strand
CCGTTGAACACCGCCTTGAGCTTCGCATCGGCGTTGATCATGCGGCGGTTCTTCTTGTCCTGCAGGCCATGGCGCTTGATGTATCCCCACAGCTTCTTCGTGAGCTCTGTGCGGGGCATTCCCTTGCTGCCGACGACTTCCGCGAGCTTCGCGTCGGGCATGACGGGCTTCATGAACGCCGCGTTCGGTTTACGCTTCGACTTCTTCTTCGCGACCTTCTTCGCCCTTTTCTTCGCAGCCATGTTCACCTCGGAGTGGGTCGTGACTGAATGAAAACCAGCCCCCTGCTGCGCCCAAAGTAAGGGTTTTTCCCTCTAGGACAAGCCTTTTTCCCCTCTGGGAAGCTGCTTCGCGAAGAAAAGCACCGTCGGGCGAGCCCCTCCGGCATCGTAATTTTCCAGAGTGGAAACACGCTCGTAGCCCGCGTTCTCGAGAAACGCGATGCCCTCGGTATGCTGCGCGACGACCGCCGTGCGCACGCGTTCGGCGCCCTCGGCGGCGGCCCAGTGCTCGTACGCGGCGAGCGTCGCGCGGCCGAGTCCGCGGCGGCGATGTGCGGGATCGAGGAGCAACATGCCCATCGTCCAGTCGCCGTTCTCGGGCCAGTCGGTGAGCGCGTCGAGCACGCCGACGAGGGTTTCGTCGGCCGCGAAGATGCCGATCACCCGCTTGTCGTTGACACTCTTCTGCGGTGGTCCCGCGACGAACGCACGCGGCGCTTCGTCCGCGGCGGGCGGGGCGCCGGTGACGAGCTCGAAGTAGTCATGGCCACGCTCGAAGAGCGCCTGGAGGGCGCGGAGATCGGGCGGCGCGAGGAGGCGCGTCGAATACGCGTGCTCGGGTCCGAAGTCGGTGAGTTCCATGCGGCAGAATATACCAAGCGCGTCGCGCCAACCCGCGTGACGGGCGACGGCGCGCGGCTATCGGTGCGTATCGCTTGTGTCGGGGGGCGGGGCAGGTGATGTTACCGGCACGTCGACCGGGTAGCTCAGTTGGTAGAGCAACGGACTTTTAATCCGTAGGTCGTGGGTTCGATCCCCACCCCGGTCATCGCGGTTCGCTCAGACCGGCGGCAGCCGCCGCCGGATGTCACGCCCCCCATGAAAGACGCCGAGTCCCACACCCGCCCCGAAGAGGAGGGCGGTGGGCGCGCCGACGAGCGGGAGCAACCAGACGATGGGGGCGGCGAGTAGTGCCGCGCCCGCGGCCGCCACGATGGCGGTGCCGGGTGCCTGCACCTCATCCACGAACCGCAGACGGCGGCGCACGTACTGGCGCGTCTTGAGATAGCCGACGAAGGTGATCAGGGCGGTGCCGCCGATCGCGAGCCATTCGAGCATGATGACCTCCTGTAGGTGTCCTGACGCCCACGTCCCGCCGAAAGTTTCGCCTCACGCGATCGATTGCTGTCCGATGCTGGCCGCTGAATGTTGGAGCGACGGCAATGGGGGCTACGTGGTTTCCCCCGGGTGGGCGCGCTCACCTCATGTGGGCGAGACGTATCACCTTCGCATGCAAGCGGATGCACGTGCTCGCGCGGCGATCTGCGCTAGCGGCTTGCATGGTGCGAGGCGATCGATCGGCCGTTTCTGGGGCGGGCGCATGACGGTGACGCGTAATGCGTTGGCCGGATGGGACCTGGAGATTCCCAAGGCAAGTCGGCACTTCCCTTGCAGGGATCTACGGCATCGCTCCATGCGTCGGCATGGAATGGTGCTGCCTGACAAGGGCAACCCGCGGGTGACCGCGAGACGCAAAGCCGCAGGCCACGGTAAACGGGATGCCGTGGCGGCTGGGCTACCGGAGGCACCATGACTCACCGACCACTTGGCGCGGCCCGATGTGGGGACCGCGTCGGCGGCTTCACACTCATCGAGATGCTGGTGATCGTCGTGATCATCGGCGTGCTCGTCGCGTTCGTCGCGCCCAAGATCGACATCACACGCTATCGTGTGGAGTCGGCGATGCAGGGAATCGGCACGACGATCGTCGCCGCCCAGCATGAGGCGATCACCCGCCAATACGACGTCGTCCTGATGTTCGACACGGGGGCGGCGAGTGTCCGCATCCTCGAGGACGAAAACGACAACGGGACGCGCGACGCGAACGAGCGGGAACGCGCCGTTCCACTCGGTGACCTGATCGTGTTCGGTCGCGCGGGGACGCCCGCAGGCGCCATCGGCACGGACGACGTGACCTTCACGCAGCAACGCGAGGGGCTCCCCGCGCTCACGTTTCATCGGAACGGGAGCGCGAGCGAGGCCGGGGGATTCTATCTGACGTCGCGACGCGAGGTGCGCACGGGTCAGTACCCCCAGGACTCGCGTCAGGCCGCGATCGAACGGTCGACGGGGCGGCTCAGGTGGTATCGCTACGGTTCGGGTACCTGGCAGAGGGGGTTCTGATGGCGCGTTCCTTCACGCGCGACCGCCGCGGCTTCACGCTCGTCGAGGTCATCGTGGCGCTCGGCCTGCTCCTGTTCGCGGTGCTGGCCATGGCATCCACGAGCGCCCGCTTCATGGGCACGATTGCCCGGGACAACTCGTCCATTCGGGGCGTCGAGCTGGCGGACAACCGCATCGCGCAGGTCCGGCTCGACCCCGCATACGACTCCTTGGCGGCACGGTATCAGGGGACGGAGCTCGATCCGAGCGGCTACACCGGCTTCACCCGTACCACGAAGATCGTGAGCCAGGGTGGGGGGGCGACGCCCGCCTATACCACGGTGACCGTGACGGTGACCGGCCCGGCGATGGAGGGAGCGGTTTCGCGCACGACGACCGTGGGGGCCCCATGATGACCCGACGTAACACCCGTGGTATGACGCTGATCGAGATGCTGGTGGCCCTCGTGGTCTTCAGCATCGTCATGTCGGTCGCACTCGGGTTCCTGCGCGCACAGTCTCGCGGGTTCACGCGCGGCACCGAAGAGATGGACGTGCTGCAGAACGTGTCCTACGCCTCGACGACGCTCTCCCAGCAGATCCGAACGGCGGGGGCGGACGTGCCCGACAACCAGCCGACGATCGTCTATGCCGGCGCCGACGTCCTCGCGTTCAACGCCGACTACGCGACGAACGTCGCGAACGATCCGTTCGCGGTCTACTACGATCCGGATGCTCCGACCGGCGCGGTGACGGCGATGCAGAAGGCGCAAGCCGAGCCGATTCCGCTCACGGCGTTCAACTATCCAGCCGTCGACTATGCCCAAGGCCCGTCAAACAGCCCCGCCGAACTCATCGTGTTCTACTTCGAGCCCGACAGCTCGACCGCGCGGACCGACGATTACGTGCTGATGCGTCAGGTGAACGCGCAACCCGCTCAGGAAATCGCGCACAACCTCCTCCAGACGGGCGGCGCGCCCTTCTTCCGCTACTATCGGCGCGTCACGACGCCCGCGGGCGTCGCCTCGGTGGATACGATGCCGACCGCCGCGCTGCCGCTGTCGCACTCGGTGCCGGTACATCTCTCACCCGCGGACACGGGCGTCGCCGCGCGGATCGACAGCATCGTCGGGGTGGTCGTCACGCTCACGGCCACGAACGGGCGGACCGGATCGGCCGAGCGCACGCGCAACGTGCAGACGATGGTCGACATCCCGAATGCGCTCATGGCGACGCGGAAGACGTGCGGCGATCCGCCGATCTTCGCGAGCGCGTTGTCTGCGGTTTCCGACACGCTGGCCGGCGGGGCGCCGGTGATCGATCTGACGTGGTCCGCCGCCGTCGACGAGACGGGTGGCGAGAAGGACGTCGTGCGCTACGTGATGTATCGGCGCAAGACGAGCGAATCCACTTGGGGGGATCCGTATCTCAGTATCCCCGCCGGGAATTCGTCGTACGCGTACTCCGATGCCGCCGTGCTACCCGACACCAGCTACATCTACGCGGTGGCGGCGCAGGATTGTACACCCAGTCTATCGGCGCTCTCCGTGTCCACCACGGTGACGGCGCCGTAGCGTGAACGCACGAGGCAAGGGAGGCTCCGTGTCCACTCATCCTCGAACCCTACTGCGCGACGAACGCGGGATCGCGCTGATCACGGTGTTGCTGATCACGTTCGTGGTCGCGGCACTCGCGGTCGGGGCGGCGATGATCACCATGAACGCGGGCCTCATCACGCGGTTCGGCACCCGGCAGTCGCTGCTCGGATCGGTCGCCGACGCCGGGATCGCCAAGGCGCGCGCGACGGTCAACGCGAACAAGGCCCTCTATCCGGATTCCGGCTATACGGTGCTGGAGAACGGGGTCGCGGTGACCGATGCGAACGGAGATACGATCCCGTTCGTCCACCGCTGGACCTATGTCGGGCCGACGGGCATTACGACCGGACAGTACGGTGTGTTCGGCAGCATCGTGTCCGTCGCGAAGGACGCCTTCGGTGACGAAGTGATTCGCCGGGGCGAGGTCGTGCAGGAGAGTTTCGCGAAATACGCCTATTTCACCGACATCGAGCCATCCAACATCTCGTTTGGCGGCGGGGACCAGATCTGGGGTCCGGTACACACGAACGACTATCTCAAGATCTACTCCTCCGGCGCGACGTTCCACGGCCCCGCCGAGACGGCAAAGAAGGTACAGGGTGGACAGTACGCCACCTTCGATCAGGGCTACACCGAGAACGCTCCGTACATCGCGATGCCGCAGACAGCGGATCTCACGAAGCTGCAGGTCCAAGCGGCCAAGGGCAACACGGCGTTCACGGGGACCACGGTGGGAACGACGGGGCAGGCCACGATCCGCATCGAGTTCGTCGCGCTCGATCTGAACGGCGACGGCGACAGCACCGATGCGAACGAGGGGTTCATCCGCGTCTATCAGTCGAACGACCCCGCCTGGGTCGTGGCGGACGTGCCGTCCGGCGGCATGCGAAACTCGCAGAACTGCGGGCACTACGAGCCGAACGGGTCGTTCGTCACCGCCGCCGCGCACCCGAACAACGGTCCGGACAGCTGGAAGGCCGCGCTGAGCAGCAGCACCAAGCGCTGCTATCTGGGCGGCTCGGATTCACTGAGCGGCGGATTCGTCGCTGCGGACGGTCAGGGGCAGTGGCTCAAGTGGCCGGGGGCGGTGAGCCCGCTCGTGGCCGGCCGACCCGATGCCCAGTATCTCTTTCCGATCAGCCGCCAGCTCAATCCGGACTTCAAGGGCGTGATCTACGTGGACGGCAACGTCGCGATCAGCGGGAAGGTCCGCGGTCGGGTCACGCTCGCGGCGACGGGCAACATCGTGATCGCCGATGACATTGCCTACGCCACGAACCCCGGTGCGGGGACGTGCGCGGATATCCTCGGCATGTTCAGCGGGAACGACGTGGTCGTCGCGGACAACACACTCAACGCGCCGCAGATCCCGGCGAATGGCCAGAACTACTTCACGTACGACGACACGAAGGACGAGTTCATCGACGGTGTGGTACTGGCGCTCGACGTCTTCACGGTGGAGGACTATGCGAGCGGCGCCACCAAAGCTGAGCCCTGCGAGAACGAGCTCTGGGGTCGTGGCTGTCTGTACCTGACGGGCGGCATCATCCAGAAGACCCGCGGCGCGGTCGGGACCATCGGGAGCGTGGGCGGCACCGGGTACGTGAAGCGGTACTCGTACGACGCCTGTGCGTATTCTGATCCGCCTCCCTACTTCCCCACCACGGGCCATTTCGCGCGCGGCCGGTTCTTCGAGGTGAACCCCGTGGGGTTCTCGGTGGACAGTCTGTACAAGATGCTCACGCCACAGGGCAACTGACCCCGGGGCCACGTGGACCGGCGTGGACGGACGGCGGTTGACGCTCAGCGGTGGGCCGTGCGGCCCTCGGATTGCTCCTCGGGGCCTGGTGCGGCGTCGCGAAGGGTAGGCCGTCTCTTGACCCTATCCCACGCCGCGACCCATATTGCGTGTTCTGCTTCCTGTAGTCGGTCTGGAGGGCTGCCGCATGGCTTGGAGGGTCATTTCGCGCGACGGAGAGGAGTGGCACGTGCAGCCGGCCGCCGAGCGCCGTGCCAATCAGTCGCTCTGGCAGCTCACACTCGCCTTCCGTGTCGCGAATCAGGCCACCGAACCGCGGGTCTTCTGGGCATCCTACCCCATCGAATCCACCTCGAAATCGTCGCTGTTCATGCAGGCGGAGAAGATCTCCGACGAGGCCCTGCGCGACGTCCTGATCCAGCATCGCCCCTAAGGGGGCTGCGAGTCCTCCGTGTCGATCGCGCCTGTCCAGGAGCTTCGTCGCATTGCCGACGCCGTCGCACATCTCCGGGACCGCGTGGTGACGGATGTGGTCTTGCGCTCCGACTGCCGCCAACTCCGCGTCACGCTCGAGGACGGACAGATTCTCCTGGTCTCCGTGACCATGGACGAGGCCGGCAAGCCGCGTCTCGACGCCGATCTGGTGCGCCTGGCCGATGCGGCGGTGACGGGGCAGCTGGAAGTGCGGTTCGACGGGATTGCCTGACATGACGGATGCCGAAGGCCGCGCCGTGCGACGCGAGCGCCTGCGCTTCGTCGACTTCGACTTCGACCGGTTGGCGAACGGCCGTTGCCGGGCACGGGTCACGCTCGAGTGGTCGCCGGGGGAGCCGATGGTGGGTGACGCCGAGGGGCTTGGCTCCGACGCCGGAGCGCTCCGGTGCGCTGCCGAAGCGACCCTGGACGCGATCGAGCACGCCGTCGACGGCCGGGTCGAATTCGAGCTCCTCGGCGTGAAAGCGGTACGGGCGTTCGACGCAATGGTGCTCATCGTGTCCCTGTCGTCGCGGACGGCGGGAGAGCACCACCGGCTCGTGGGCTCGTATCTTGCAGAAGAAGATTCTCCGCGTGGCGCGGCCATCGCCGTTCTGAACGCCACCAACCGTCTGCTGGGCAACATCTTTTCACGCGACGCGGCCTGAGTTCGGCCGCCCAACAAGGACTGTATCGCTTGCTGCCACGAGTCTCGCGAGTTGCGTCGTTTGCCGTCCTCGGTCTCCTGGTCGGGGCTGGGGCGTGTGCGCACCCCGGGGCGCCGGCGCCGCTCGCGACCCCCGTCGCGCAGGGGTCGGTGGCAGCATCGGATTCGAATCTCGCGGCCGTTACCGATCCCGATTCGCTCGCGGCGTTAGCCTCCGGGGCGGACGATTCCGCAGCCGACGAGGCCGCGCTCGCCGCACTCGACGCCCTCCAGTTCCGCTCGCTGGGTACGAATGAGCGCGTCAGTGGCGGGGCGCGGTACCGCACGGGCGACGTGAGCCCGCGCGACGTGACCGACGAACGCACACGCATCTTCGAGGGCTCTCACGGGGGCGCGGCGAGTGCGGCCGCACCGACGTACGACATCGACGTGGCCTCGTTCGCCAATCATGAGCGGGTGCAGTACTACATCGACTACTTCCAGAATGAAGCGCGAGACCGCTTCACGATCTGGCTCGGGCGCCTGCAGCGCTACGAGGGCATGATTCGGGCACGGTTGCATGCGCAGGGGGTGCCCGAGGATCTGGTGTATCTGGCGATGATCGAGAGCGGTTACTCCAACACGGCCGTCTCGCCGGCGCGTGCGGTGGGCATGTGGCAGTTCATCGCCGGGACCGGCCGGCACTACGGGCTCCGGCGTGATTCCTGGGTGGACGAGCGTCGCGATCCCTTCCGGGCCACCGACGCCGCCGCACGGTATCTCGCGACGCTCGATAATCAGTTCGGGTCATGGTACCTCGCCGCGGCCGCGTACAACGCCGGCGCGGGGCGGGTCTTCCGGGGCATCGAGCGGTTGCCGAACGCCTCCGATTCTCTCACCGACGATACCTTCTTCGAACTGTATGATACGCGGTATCTGCGGCGCGAAACCAAGGATTACGTGCCGAAGCTGATCGCGGCGGCGCTGATCGCCAAGAACCCCTCGCGGTACGGTTTCGACAGCATTCCCGCACTCAAGCCGCTGGTATACGACGAGGTCTCCGTCACGGGGGCCACCGGGCTGGACGTGCTCGCCCGTCTCGCCGACACGACCACGGCCGCGCTCGTCGAGTTGAACCCGCAGTTCATTCGCGGGGTGACACCCCCCGACCGCACGGTCATCGTACGCGTGCCGCGCGGAACGGGTGACGAGGTCGCCCAGCGGTGGGCCGCGCTCCCGGCCAACGAGCGGGTGTCGTTCCTCGAACATCGTATTGCGCGTGGCGAGACGCTCTCGGAGATCGGGCATCGGTACGGGGTGAGCGTTTCGCTGCTGCTCGCGGCCAACCACGGCCTGTCACCGCGGCGCCTGCGGGTGGGACACCGGCTGGTGATCCCGGTGAGTCGCGCCGCACGACGGGCGGCCGCCCAGGGGCGTGCGCCGCGGGCGCGGCGCGTCGAGCCCAACCGTCCCACCACGTCGTATTACACGGTGCGCCGGGGTGACTCGCTCTGGACGATCGCACGGCTGTACGGCGTGCGCATCAGCGAGCTCCGGGGCTGGAATGGGATCAGGCGGGGGCAGGTGCTGCGGGTCGGCGAGCAGCTCCGCGTGCGGGCGCCCGGCCGCCGGGCCTCACGGTAGAGACGGCCCGGGCCTCCGGTCACCGCTGATGACGGATGACGCGTACCCGTTTCGCGGGTCGCGTCCCTGTGCCAGCAGCTCCTCCACGCGTCCCGGCCCCCGATTATACGCCAGCAGCGCGAGGCGTACGTCGCCGTCGAAGCGCTTCAGTAGATCCCGGAGATACCGGAACCCCACCTGCAGGTTGACGTCGGGCTGCTTCAACGCGGCGTCGGTGATCGTCGGGTCGTAGTACGCCGCCGTCTTTCGCATGACCTGTGTCAGGCCGATGGCGCCGACGCGGCTGCGCGCGTCGGGCTTGAAGCTACTTTCGATCTTCACGAGCCGGAATGCCAGGCCGGGGTCGAGCCCCTCCCGCAGCGCCGTGTCATAGATCAGCGCCGTGAGGCTGGCGGAGATGCCGTACCGCGACGAATACGCCAACAGCGCCCGCGTGCGGTTCAACTCGATCTGCGTCAGCTCCAGCTCGCCGCGCGTCGCGTCGAGGGACTGGTGCAGGCGGGAGAGCTCCCGCATGGCCGCCGTACCCGTGTACGGATCGGCATCGTTATCCGCCGTCGCCGTCCCGGGTCGGGAGCCGATCGCACCACCCACGGCCACCAGCACCAGGAAGATGGCGAGGCCGCGCAGCAGCAGCGTGTGTGTTTGATGTCGTGCGTCCATCCGGTCAATCACCCCGTATCCAAGTGCCACTCGTGCCACCCGATTTTTCACGCAGCACGATCTGTTCGATCTTCATGGAACGGTCCACGGCTTTGAGCATGTCGTAGACCGTGAGGAGGGCGACGGACACCGCCGTCAGCGCCTCCATCTCGACGCCGGTCTTTCCCGTGATCCGGGCCTCCGCCCGGACCCGCACCCCCGGCAAGGTCTCATCGAGCGTCGCCTGCACCGTCACCTGCTCCAATGGGAGCGGGTGGCAGAGCGGAATCAGCTCGCCCGTATGCTTTGCAGCCATCGTGCCAGCGAGCTCCGCGGTCACGAGTACAGTGCCCTTTGGGCCCGATTCCTGCCGGACGGCCGCCACTGCAGCCTCCGACATGACGATCGCGCCCTCCGCGACGGCCCGCCGAGCCGTCACCGGCTTGTCTCCCACGTCCACCATCCGCGGCCGTCCGGCCGCGTCCAGATGGGAGAGGGTGGTCATGCGAGGCCCTCCAGGTCCCTGCTCAGTACGGCAAGCGCGAGCTGGGGGTTCAGGTTCCCGCGTGCGGCGGCGCGGGTTTCCTCCACCCGGCGGACCGCTGTGACCCACCGCCGCACGGCACCCGTGTCCCCGGTCCGGGTGCGCTCTTCGAGGCCATGCCGGAGGGAGAGCGCGAGGGCATCCAGCATCGTGCTGAAGTCACCCCGCGCGGCCCAGGGCGCCTGGCCCAAGGCCCGGAGGGACCACCCCGCCGGCCCGCGGGAGACCGCGCGCAGGACCTCCTCCGCCGCGTGCTGACCGCCCGATCCGGCGCCGTCGTCCGCGAGTGCCCGGCCGATGCTTCCTTCCGCGAGCAGCACCCGACGCTCCAGCTCGGAGCGGGCGGGGGCTGGATTGAGCTCGGTGACCAGAAACTCCCGTACCGCTTCGTCCGGCACCCGCCCGACCCGGATCGGCACGACCCGGGAGCGGATGGTGGGGAGAAGGGCCTGTGGCTGGCTCGCCGTCAGCAACAGCACGGTGTCGGCCGGCGGTTCCTCCAGCAGTTTGAGCAGCGCGTTCGCCGCCTCGGGGCTCGCCTCCTGGAGGACCAGGCGATCGGCGTTCCCGAGCACGATCACTTTGTGCGTCGCCCGGTACGGCGTGAGCGCTGCGATGCGCTGGACGTACCGGATGGAGGCGAGCGGGTGGCCGACCATGCCGTCCACCGGGCGATAGGCCCGTTGGGCGCGACGTTCCTGGACGGCCTCACCGATCAGGTTCCGCGCCTCATCCACCTGTTTGTCCGGATCGGACGCCTTGGGGCGCTGGACTGGGACGATCCAATGGAGATCCGGGTGCCCGAGCTCGGCCCCCTGGCGACAGCTGACACATTCGCCGCAGGGTGCCCCCGGCCCGCGCTCACACAGCAGCCCCTGGGCAATCCAGAGCGCTAGGCGTTGCTTGCCCACGCCCGCCGGCCCCAGCAACAGGGCTGCTTGCGGGAACCGGCCGGAGGCTAAGGCATCCTCCAGCCGGCTCCGAAGTGACTCGTGGCCATACATGCGTGGCAGTGGCATCGGGTCCAAATTTACCAGGGCGGCGGCTGCCGGCGGAACCCATTATCCCTCAAGTATGTGATTTGTAATTATTTGGGTCATGCTCGCCACATGTGGCACAGGTGCGATCTGGCAAGATCGAAGGCCGCCTGTAATAGTGAGTACTCGCATCTTTATCACGACGTTGCGAGTCAGTGCTCACAAGCGCCAGAAACCGTGGTCTCGCCTTGGCTTCTGCCGCGTCGTGGGCCGACGGCCGTGGGGCGGACCGAGGCGCACTAGTCGTGGTGTCGCCACACGGCTGGCTGTAGTTTCCTCGATCGCGTTTCGGCACGAGGAGACCAGGACATGTCCAGAAAAGAGGACGGCACGCCCCAAGTATCCGGCCATGCAGACCTGATCCTCTGGGGGGGCTCCATCTGGAGCGGGGGAACGTCGGGAGCGCTGCACGGGCAACCGACGGCACTTGCCGTGCGCGCTGGACGTGTGCTCGCGCTGGGTGACGACGCAGCGATCGAAGCGCTCGCGGGGCCGCGTACGGAGCGCATCGCCCTCGAGGGCCGCCGCGTCGTGCCGGGCTTCATGGACAACCACACGCACTTCGTGGCCGGCGGCTTCGAGCTCGCCGCCGTACAGTTGCGCGACGCGCGCGATCCGGGGGAGTTCGCCGAGCGGATCGCGGCGTTCGCCGAGTCGCACCCTGGCGCGTGGGTCACAGGGGGGGCCTGGGACCACGAGCGTTGGGGAGGAACCTTGCCCCACCGGGACTGGATTGACGAGCGGACGGCGGAGACGCCCGTGCTGGTGACGCGGATGGACGCGCACATGGCGCTCGCCAACACACGGGCGCTCACGCTCGCGGGCATCGGCCCCGAGACGTCCGATCCGCCCGGGGGGACCATCGTGCGTGGCCCGGATGGTCGTCCCACCGGAATCCTCAAGGACATGGCGCTCGAGCTCGTTGCGCACGTGATTCCGCCACCGTCCGCGGAGGCGGTGGATACGGCCCTGGCGGCGGCGGCCGGCCACGCGGTGGCACGTGGCGTCACGCACATCACCGACATGGGCGGGGGCGAGGCCAGCTGGGCGGGGCTCGAGGCCTATCGGCGTGCCGCGGCGGCGGGTCGGCTGCCGCTACGTGCGTACGTGGCCGTGCCGATCGCGACATGGGAACGGATGGCGTCCTACGTCGCGCGCGAAGGGACAGGAGACGACCGCGTGCGATGGGGGCTCGTGAAGGGGTTCGTGGACGGATCGCTCGGCTCGACGACGGCATGGTTCCACGCCCCGTACGCCGACGCGCCGGAGACGACCGGCCTCACGATCACGGATCCCACGGAGCTCGCCGCGTCCATCCGGGCGGCGGACGCCGCGGGCCTCCGCCTCGCGGTCCACGCGATCGGTGATCGAGCCAACGACTGGTTGCTCGATGCGTTCGCGGCCGCGCGCGCCGCCAACGGTCCCGCCGATCGGCGATTCCGAATCGAGCATGCGCAGCACCTCACGCCCGCGGCGATCCGGCGCTTCGGTGCCGAGGGCGTGATCGCGTCGATGCAGCCCGCGCACGCCATCGACGACGGACGTTGGGCCGAGCGACGTATTGGCCCCGAGCGGGTGCGTACCGCGTATCCGATCCGGTCCCTGCTCGATGGCGGAGCGGTCGTCACGTTTGGGAGTGATTGGACGGTGGCACCGCTCGATCCGCTGCTCGGGGTGTACGCGGCCGTCACACGGCGCACGCCTGATGGAGCGCACCCCGATGGGTGGGTGCCCGGGGAGAAGATCACCGTGGCGGAGGCCCTGGCCGCCTATACGCGTCACAACGCGTACGCGAACGTCCGGGACCACGATCTCGGTACGCTCGAGCCGGGCCGGTATGCCGATCTCGCGGTGCTCTCCCGTGACGTGCTGCACATCGATCCGACGGAAATCGCCGACGTGTGCGTCGACGTGACGGTGGTGGAGGGGCGTGTCGTCTATCGGCGGGAAGCGCACGGTGCGTGACGCCGCGGGGTCGCTACGCCGCCTCGCGGCACGCTGGGGCGTGCGCGCCCACGCGATCGGCCGCCGCGGTGTGGATCTCGCACTGGGCGATTCCGCCCGGGCGCGGGCGGTCGCGCGGTTCTTTCAGGCCCGCGACATCGCCGCTACGGCGGCGCGCCGGACGGTTGGCCGTCCCGGCACGGTGCGACTCACCTGGACCTCGGCGGACGCGGTCCGGCGTGTGGGCGACCTACTACCGCCGCTCCTCGCGCCGGCTCCGCAGGCATTATTGTTCGATCTGGACGGAACGCTGGTCGACGTCACCGGCTCGTACGAGGAAGCGATCGTGCGCACCGTGGCGAGCTTCCTGGCGCCTCGCCGGCCTCCGTCCCGGGCGCGAGTGCTCGCGGTGAAGCGCTCGCCCGCGGCGAACGACGACGTCGACGCCGTGCTGATGGCTCTGGCACGCCTCGGTCGGCGCCCTCCGCGCGCCGAGGTGGAGCGGCGGTTCGACGCGCTCTACCTTGGTACCGCGGGCCGTCCCGGCCTCGTCCGCACGGAGCGGTGGCTCATCTCGCTCGGTGCGTTGCGTCACCTCGCGGCGTGGGTGCCACTCGCGATCGTGACTGGGCGTCCGCGACTGCATGCGGACCTGGCGTTCACGCGCCGGTGCCTGCGGGCGTGCTTCTCGGCCGTCGTCACCGTGGACGACGCACCGGGAAAGAAACCGGATCCTGCGCCACTCCGGGTGGCGCTCCGGCACGTCGGCGTGCGACACGCCTGGATGATCGGCGATGCACCCGCCGATCTGCTCGCGGCGCGGCGCGCCGGAGTCCCCGCCATCGGCATTACCGAGGGGCGGGCGGCACATGAGGCGTTGCTCCGGCGGTATCGTCCGCTCGGGCTGCTGACGCGCGCGGATGAGATGGTCGATGTGATGCGCGTGCGTACGGCGGTCGAGAACGGGTGATCGTTCGATAGGG
>Ga0102953_1001718_pt1 | contig 13659 bp, 15 predicted proteins | sample SalPon2A_C_D2_MG_FD_78509 | JGI IMG/M metagenome (GOLD analysis project Ga0102953, IMG submission 78509) | Soil microbial communities from South San Francisco under conditions of wetland restoration - Salt Pond MetaG R2A_C_D2_MG | ecosystem: Environmental > Terrestrial > Soil > Wetlands | place... | reverse complement strand
CGGCGGCCCCGCTGGCGCCGCTCAAGGCCCTGGCGCTCTACGACGAATTCAAGGAGCTGACGCCGACCGGGCCGGACGGCGACCGCATCGTCGCGAGCCTCGCCGAGCGCCTGATCGCGGTGGACCTTCTGGATCGCGCCGCGCAGATGCTGGAAACGCAGGTGGACTATCGCCTAACCGGCAGCGACAAGGCGCGGGCGGGCCTGCGCCTGGCGCAGGTCGACCTGCTGAACCGGCAGCCGGAGAAGGCGCTCGACGCGCTCGCGCGCAGCGACATGGTCGGGCTGCCGGACGAGCTTTCCGCCCGGCGCCGGCGGGTCGAGGCGCGCGCCCTGCTTGAAGCGGGCCGGGCCGACGAGGCGCTCGCCGCCCTGGGCGGCGACACCACGACGGACGGCCAGCGTCTGCGGGCCGACATTCTTTGGCGTCAGCAGGACTGGACGGCCGCCGCCCTGGTGCTCGAGCAACTGGTGCCGGAGACGCCGCCCGGGCGGCCGCTCGAGGGCGACGAGAGCGAAGCGGTCATGAATCTAGCCGTGGCGCTGACCATGGCGGGCGACGGGCAACGGCTGACGAAGCTGGCGAAGGCCTACGACAAGGCGATGCAGGCGACTCCGCGCGGCTCCGCCTTCGCCGTTCTGGTGCACGATCCCGGGACGGGGGCGGCGGAGCCGGTGGCCCGGCAGTTGGCCCAGGTTGCCCAGTTCGAGACCTTCCTGTCCGACTATCGGGCCCAGGTGCAGGCCGGCACCGCCAACTGAGGCCGGCACCGCCAGCTGAGGCCGGCACCGCCAACTGAGGCCGGCACCGAAGGGCGTTGGCCGCGGGCGGCGGCGCGCGACGGCACGGCTCGGCAACGCGAATCCGATTTCTCTCGGGAACGGGCCCCGGCGCCGCTGCGCCGGGGAGGGTGCCGCGGCCTCAGCCGCCGTAGCTTTGCACCAGGCTGCCGGCGACCAGGTACCAGCCGTCGACCAGGACGAAGAAGATCAGCTTGAACGGCAGCGAGATCATGATCGGCGGCAGCATCAGCATGCCCATCGACATCAGCACCGAGGCGACCACCATGTCGATGATGATGAACGGCAGGAACAGCAGAAAGCCGATCTCGAAAGCGCGGCGCAGTTCGCTGATCATGAAGGCCGGGATCAGCGAGCGCATCGGGGTCTCCTCCGGCGTCGCCACCGGCCCGCTCTTCGACAGGTCGAGGAACAGGCGCAGGTCCTGCTCGCGGACGTGGCCCAGCATGAAGTCGCGGACCGGTCCGGTGGCGCGATCGAGCGCCTCCATCTCGGTGATGTCCTCGGTGACCAGGGGATGAATGGCGTTGTCGTAGATGGTTTGCAGCGTCGGCATCATGATGAAGGCCGTCAGGAACAGGGCCAGGCTGATCAGGACCGAGTTCGGCGGGGTCTGCTGAATGCCCAAGGCGCTGCGCAGGAATGACAGAACCACGACGATCCGGGTGAACGAGGTGAACATCACCAGGATCGAGGGCGCCAGGCTCAGAATCGTGATCAGCGCGACCAGCTGGATCAGCCGGTTGGCGGTCGAGCCGTCGGCCTCGGAGCCGAGGTCGAGCTGCAGCATCTGCGCCGCGGCCGGCCCGGCGGTGAGCGCCAGGAGCGCGAGGCCGGCGCCGGCGGCGGTCAGCAGCAGGGTCAGGGTGCGCCGCGTCATGCCGACCGCCTTTCCGCCGAGGCATGCGGCCGCGCTGCCGCTGCGGCCTGCGCAGCGCCGTCGGACGGCGCGGGCAGGCCCGCCTCGACCAGCAGGTCCTGGTTGGGCCCGAGCAGGATGAGGTGCTCGCGCTCGTCGCACTGCAGCAGAACCAGCTTGCGGCGCGAATCGAGGACTTTGACCTCGACGACCGCGAGCCGCGCGCTCTTTCCGGCGTTCGGCGTGAGCTGGCCGCCGAAGCCGAAGCGGCGCGCCGCCCAGGTCAGCCCGCCGATCAGGCCGAGCACCAGGATCAGGGCTAGGAGGAAGCGAAAATAGGTTTCCAGTTCCATGTCCGGTCGTTACGGCCCTTTGCGTGTCGGGACCCTCATTGGCCCGAATCGCCGCGCGCGTAGGCGCTGCGCGCCCGGTTGCGTTCCGCCTGGCCGAGCACGTCCTTGAGCTCCGCCATGCGGGCCTCGATCAAAGCGCCGAGCCGCCCGAGTTCGTCGATCAGGGCCAGCAGGCGCGGGCGGATGGTTTCGCCCTCGCCGGCCGGCAGCTGGCCGACGCGTTGGCAAATTTCGTCGACCTGCGGCTCCAGGGCGCCCAGGTCGATCAGGTTGCCCGACTCGATCTCGCTCTGCGCCCGCGCCAGCAGGCCGGTCAGGGTCTTGATGTCGCGCAGCAGGTCTCCGGCAGCGGTCATGGCATGGGCTCCGCAGAGGCCCGATTCTGGGCCCGGTAGACATAGGAGAGGATCTCCGCCACTGCGGCGAAGGCCTCGAGCGGGATTTCGCTGTCGACGTCGACGGCGGCCAGGATTTCGGCCAGATCGGCGTCGCTGCGCACCTTGATGTCGCGGTCGAAGGCGATCTGCAGGATCTGCTCGGCCAGAGCGCCGCGGCCCTTGGCGAGGACGCGCGGCGCTGCGGCGGATTCGGGGTCGTGCTGCAGGGCGACGGCGACCTGGCGCTCGTCGTCGGCTGCCGAGGGCCGTTCTGCCCGCCCGGCGGGCCCCGTGCTGGAAGGATGGTCGTCCACGACGCGGCGGATCCTTACGGAGGTCGGCGCCGGCGCCGCGGGCCCCGATGGCCCGGGCGTCGCGCACCCAGGCCGATCCTGTCGCAACATGCTTAACGAAAGGTTTCGAGGCGCCAGAGAGACGCCGGCCCGGGGACGCCGGCCCGGGGACGCCGGCCGAGGGACGCCGGCCGAGGGACGCCGGCCGAGGGACGCCGGCCGAGGGACGCCGGCCGAGGGACGCCGGTCGGGGACGCCGGCCCTGGGACATCCGCCCGGGGACGGTCCCCGAGAGACGCCGGGACGAGCGCACCGGGTCAGGAGCGCCGGGTCAGGAGCGCCGGGGCCGGGGCGTCAGGCGGGCGGCGCGGCGCCTAACGGCTGCTTTTGGCGCCGCTCTGCAGCGTGACGGGATCGCGCAGCGCTGCGCCGTCGCCGGCCGCGGCCTGGTTTTCGGCCTGGATCCGCTCGTAGATCTCGCGCCGCAGGACCGTGGCGTCGGTCGGGAACGTGAATCCCAACTTAATCGACTTTCCCCGGATATCGACGACGGTGACTTCGATGTTGTCGTTGATGATGACCGATTCGCCGATCTTGCGCGTCAGGTACAGCATACCGGCTCCTTCATGCGCCGGAGTCCCCCACTATGCGGCCGGCCCTTCTGGCGCGGGAGCCGATAGACCGCATTCGCCGCTAAATTTAATCGTCTTTACCCCATCTTAACAAGGGGACGCTGATAATCGTTACCGATTTCGAAATGTTGCGCGCGCAGGCCCGTATCGGGCGCTGCCGGACTCCGGAGACGCATGGACGGCAAGCTCAACCTCTTCCAGGTCATCGGAAAGCGCTTGAACTGGCTCGGGCAACGCCAGGCGGTGCTGGCCGAGAACATCGCCAACGCGGACACCCCGGATTACGTCCCGCAAGACCTCAGCGAGCGTGATTTCCGGCGCGTGCTGCGCGGCGAAATGGCCCGGGTCGAGCCGGTGGCGACGAACGCCGCGCACATGCGCGGGACCGCGACCAAGCCCGGCGAGGCGCGGAGCCACCGCGAGGCGCACCCTTACGAAACCTCGCCGTCCGGCAATGCGGTGATCCTCGAGGAGCAGCTCATCAAGGTCGGCGAGACGCAGACCAACTATCAGATGATGACCAACCTCTATCGCAAGCACATGGAGATGTTCCGCATCGCCTTGCGCGGCAATTGACGCGATTCGGGGTTACGGAGCCGAATGAATGACTGATCTCGTCAAATCGATGAACGTTTCGGCGGCTGGCATGAAGGTGCAGGGCACGCGCCTCAGGGTGATCTCCGAGAACGTCGCCAACGCCGACTCGACCGCCCTGACGCCCGGCGGCGAGCCCTACCGCCGCAAGCTCGTGACCTTCGAGAACGTCTTCAATCGCCAGCTCGGCGCCGAGGTCGTCCGGGTGCGCGACATCACGCGCGATACCAGCGACTTCCAGCAGCGTTACGAGCCCGGTCATCCGGCGGCCGATGCCAACGGCTACGTCAAGACGTCGAACGTGAACACGCTGGTCGAGATCACCGACATGCGCGAGGCCGAACGCAGCTACGAGGCCAATATGCGGGTCCTCAGGGCGTCGCGCGGCATGCTGGAACGGACCATCGATCTGCTGCGCTGACGCAGCGCCGTATCCGGCCGTCAGAAAGACGGCCGCCCAAACGCCAGGAAGGCCCGTGACATCGCAGCCCGCGAGGGCTCGGGAGAGAGAACGTCATGGCCATCAATTTCTCGGACGCCATCTCGGCCTATCGCAAGGCCGTCACCCGTGACGCCATCCCCGGCGGGCCGGCCGAGACAAAGCCCAAGGCGGGCGGATTCGACGCGGTGCTGCGCGAGGCCACGCAGGGCGCCATCTCCGACCTCAAGGCGGGCGAACAGCAAAGCATTATGGCGGCCGCCGGCACGGCCGACCTGACCGACGTGGTCACCGCCGTCGGCCAGGCCGAGTTGACCCTGCAGACCGTGGTCGCGGTGCGCGACAAGGTGATCCAGGCCTACCAGGAGATCCTGCGGATGCCGATCTGAACGGGCGCGGCGCGGCCGCGGACGGGCAGGCGGTCGGGATCGATCCACAGCGGGGGCGGGGGTCAAGATGAACAGCGCGGATGTCCTGGAAGTCGGCCGCGAGGCCGTTATTGTGATGTTGAAGATCGGATCGCCGGTCCTTCTCACCGCGCTCTGCGTCGGCCTGATCGTCTCGCTGTTTCAGGCCCTCACGCAGATGCAGGAAATGACGCTGACCTTCGTGCCGAAGGTCATCACCATCTTCCTCTCGCTGCTGCTCTTCCTGCCCTTCATGCTGTCGACCCTGACGACCTTCACCCGCGGGCTCATGGACCGCATCGTCGGCCTGGGCTAGCGCGCCGTGCTCGAGCAGATCCTGCCGGCCGAGCTGTTCGCCGTGCTTCTCGTCTTCGTGCGGGTCGGCACCGCCTTGATGCTGCTGCCGGGGTTCGCCGAGCCCTTCGTCTCGCCGCGCCTGCGCCTGCTGTTGGCCCTGACGATCGCGCTGCTGGTCGCGCCGGTCATCGCCGACAAGCTGCCGAAGATGCCGGAGAGCGCGGCGATGCTCGGGCTGCTGATACTCGGCGAAATCCTGGTCGGGGCCTTCCTCGGCACCATAGCGCGCATGTTCATCGCGGCCCTGACCACGACCGGCATGGTGATCGCCTACATGAGCGCCATGGCCAACGCATTGGTCAACGATCCGAGCGCGGCGCAGCAGGGCTCGCTCGCGGGCTCCTTCCTCACGGTGACTGCCGTGCTGCTGATCTTCACGCTCAATCTGCATCACATGATGTTGATGGCGGTGGTCGACAGCTACGATCTCTTCAAGCCCGGCCAGGTCCCGCCGATCGGCGACTTCGCCGACATGGTCACCCATGTGGTCGCCAAGACCTTCCTGCTGTCGTTCCAGCTCGCCGCGCCCTTTATCGGCGTCGGCCTGATCTTCTTTCTGGGCCTGGGCCTGCTCGGCCGGCTGATGCCGCAGATGCAGGTCTTCTTCGTCGCCATGCCGATACAGATCGCGGCCGGCATGGTCGTCCTGGCGATCGCCTTGCCGGCCATGCTGCACTGGTTCATCGGCGGCTTCGAAGAGACTCTGCTGCCCTTCGTCGCGCCATGAAGAACCAAAGGGGGGCGGGTTCGGCCCGCTGAGCCATGGCCGAGGAAAGCCAGGACGACTCGCAAAAAACCGAAGAGCCGACGCAACGAAGGCTCCAGGAGGCGCGCGAAAAGGGCCAGTTCGCCCGTTCGCAGGAAATCACCCATTGGTTCGTACTGCTGGCCGCGACGATCGTCATCGGCGTGTTCGGCAAGACGATCGGCGAGGGCGTGGTGCGCGGACTCTATCGTTTCATCGAGTCGCCGCACCTGTTCCGCATCGGCAGCGAGGACCTGCGCGCCGCCCTGCTCGAGACCCTGACGCAGATCGGGCTGATCCTCCTGCTGCCGCTCGGCATCGTCATGGCCGCGGTCCTGATGGCGGGTTTCCTGCAGACCGGCTTCATGATCTCGGCCGAGTCGCTCAAGCCGAAGCTCGAGAAGCTCTCGCCGCTGAAGGGCGCGAAGCGCCTTTTTTCGCTCCGCTCCCTGATGGAGTTCGCCAAGGGCCTGGGTAAGATCATCGTCGTGGCCATGGTGATCGCCCTGCTGCTTTGGCCGGACTGGACGCTCATTCCGACCGCGACCTCGCTCAGCGTCGCCCAGTTCGCACACCTCATCCAGACGCTGGCCGTGCGGGTCGTCGGCAGCGTGGTCGCCGTCATGACCGTGATCGCCGCTCTCGACTTCCTGTTCCAGAAGCACCAGCACCTCAAGCAGCTGCGCATGTCGAAGCAGGAGTTGAAGGAGGAGTACAAGCAGACCGAGGGCGACCCCATGGTCAAGGCCCGCCTGCGCCAGATTCGCATGGAGCGGGCGCGGCGCCGCATGATGGCGGCGGTGCCCGAGGCCGACGTCGTGATCACCAACCCGACCCACTTCGCCATCGCCCTGAAATACGACTCCGACTCGATGCAGGCGCCGCGGGTGACGGCGAAGGGGGCCGATCAGATCGCCTTCCGCATTCGCGAGGTCGCAGAGGAAAACGAGGTGCCGGTCGTGGAGAATCCGCCGCTGACGCGCACCCTCTATCAGAGCGTCGAACTCGACGAGGAGGTCCCGCCCGAGCACTATCGCGCCGTTGCCGAGGTGATCGGATACGTCATGCGGCTCAAGGGCCGGCTGCCCGGCGGCCGGGCGACCCGGCGGGTTTGAGCCGGCCCGGCGAAGCTGCGGCCGCCTTGCGACGCGCGGCGCGGAGGGGCATAAGAGGACGGCACAGCCTGTGCGAGCGGGGGTTCGAGGCATGCAGCGCGGCTTGGGGCTGAGTCTCACACTTGCGGCGAGCGTCAAGGCCCTGCCGGCCACGGCGGCCGAGACGGCAGCGGCGCCGGCGAGCGGGCCCGACTGGCTGCTGCTGCTCGGCACCCTGATTACGGTCGCCGCCATCGTGGGCGCCCTGGTGTCGCTGCGTCGCCAGCGCCACGCCTATGCCTTCCAATGCGCCGTCTTCGATGCGGTGCCGCATCCCCGCCAAGTGGTCGACGCCGACGGGCGTCCGGTGATGTCCAACACCGCTTTCCGCAAACTGTTCGGCGCGAGCGAGCGCCCGGTCGTCGACATCCTCCAGGAACAGGCCGCCGGCGACGAAGACGCGCGCGATCAGCTGGCGCGCCTCGCCGCCAATGCGCGCAACGGCGTGGGCGGATACACCGAAGTGCGCGTCTTGCCGGACACGCCCTCCGCGTCGGCCGACGCCGCGCGCGACTCCTTCGCGGAGCCCGAATGGCGCCACGTGGCCGCACTCCCCCTAGAGGGGCGTCCGGGCATGGTCTTGTGGATGGTCGACGACATCACCCTGCGGCGGCAGATGGAGCAGGTGATCCAGGAGGAGCAGGAGCGCTTCGTCGATCTTCTGCAGCATGCGCCGATCGGGTTCTACTCGGTCGACGGCGCGGGCCGTTTCCTCTTCGCCAATCGAACGCTGTGCGATTGGCTCGGGCTGACCCAGGAAGATCTGCGCGACGGCGGACTGCGGCTCGCGGATCTCCTGGCCGGCGAGCGGCCGGCCGACCTCCCTGCCCACTGTCCCTTCGCGACGGCCGACGCGGACAGCGGCGAAGCGATCTTCAAGGGCCCGCAGGGCGAGGATTTCGAGGCCCTCATCTCGCAGGACGTCGTGCGCGGCGAGGACGGCCGCGTCGTCCGCACCCGCTCGGTCGTCCGGCACCTGTCGCAGGAGCGCGCCACGATCGAGGCCCTGGAACGCTCCATGGAGCGCTTCGAGCGTTTCTTCCAGGAGGCACCGGTGGGCATCGCGCTGCTCGATTCGGCCGGCGGGCTCAGCGAATGCAACGCGGCCTTCGCCAATCTGCTGCGCCGCCCGGCCCAGGCCCTGCTGGGCGCTTCGCTGTTCGACCTCGTCCGTCCCGACGATCGCTCCGGCATCGAGTCGGCCTTCGCCGCCTGCGGCCAGGGCGGCGATCGATCCGGCGGCGCGCAAAAGCCCGTTGAGGTGATATTCACCGGCGAGCCGGAGGTCGCCTGTGTCATGTACGTCACCAGCCGCTCCGGCGCGGGAACCGGCTATATCGCGCACTTCATCGACACCACCGAGCAGAAGAACCTCGAGGTGCAGTTCGCCCAGTCGCAGAAGATGCAAGCCGTCGGCCAATTGGCCGGCGGCATCGCGCACGACTTCAACAATCTGCTGACGGCGATGATCGGCTTCTCGGACCTCCTGCTGCTGCGCCACCGGCCGGGCGACCAGTCCTTCGCCGACATCATGCAGATCAAGCAGAACGCGAACCGGGCCGCGAATCTCGTGCGCCAGCTGCTGGCCTTCTCGCGCCAGCAGACGCTGCAGCCGCGCATGGTGAACCTGACCGACATTCTCACCGAGCTGTCGCACCTGCTGCGCCGCCTGATGGGCGAGAACGTCGAGCTCGAGATGATCCACGGCCGCGATCTGGGGCTGGTCAAGGCCGACCAGGGGCAGCTTGAGCAGGTCATCATCAACCTGGCGGTCAACGCGCGCGACGCTATGAGCGAGGGCGGGCGGCTGGAAATCCGCACCAAGAACGTGACGCTCGAGCGCGAAAAGAAGCACAAGGCCGAGGTCGTGCCGCCGGGCGACTACGTGCTGATCGAGGTCGAGGACGCCGGCTGCGGCATCCCGTCGGAAAACCTCGACCGGATCTTCGACCCCTTCTTCTCGACCAAGGAGATCGGCGCTGGCACCGGGCTCGGCCTCTCGACGGTCTACGGCATCGTCAAGCAAAGCGGCGGCTTCATCTTCGTCGGCAGCCGGGTCGGGCGCGGCACCACCTTCTCGATCTACTTCCCGCTGCACAGCGCGACGGCCGCGGCGAGCGCCGAGACGGAAAGCAAGGATTCGCGCGATCTGACCGGGGCGGGGCGGATCCTGCTGGTCGAGGACGAAGACGGGGTGCGCGCCTTCGGGGCCCGCGTGCTGCGCAGCAAGGGCTACGACGTCGTGGAAGCGCGGTCGGGCGAATCCGCCCTGGAGGTGCTCGCCGAGGAGGGCGCGAGCGTCGACCTGATCGTCACCGACGTGGTCATGCCGCGCGTCGACGGGCCGACCCTGGTGCGCGAGGTGCGCAAGACCCGGCCCGACCTCAAGGTCATCTTCATCTCCGGCTACACCGAGGACACCTTTCGCCAGAAGCTGGGCGAGGACAGCGACATCCATTTCCTGCCCAAGCCGTTCAGCCTGAAGCAGCTGGCGGCCAAGGTGAAGGAGGTCCTGGGGACCGAAGCGCCGCCGGCCGAGGACGCGCGGCGGCGGTCTGTCTCGCAGAGCCTCCCGCCGGCCTAGGCGGCCCCCGCCCGGATTGCCCTCGGCCCGCCGCCGCGCCCCGAGTGTTCTCGTTTTGATCTTGACGGCATGAGAACAAAGCAGGTACATTGGCCGCATTGCAGTGGTCATAGCCCTATGGGATATAGAGGGGGACGCGTCATGCCGCAGAACGCCTTGCGCCTGGTCGAGAAGGACAACGTGGACAAGCAGAAAGCATTGGAGGCCGCGCTCGGCCAAATCGAGCGGGCGTTCGGCAAGGGTTCGGTCATGCGCCTGGGCGCCGACCAGGTGGTCGAGACCGAGGTGGTGCCCAGCGGCTCGCTCGGCCTCGACATCGCGCTCGGCATCGGCGGCCTGCCGCGCGGCCGGGTGGTGGAGATCTACGGTCCGGAAAGCTCGGGCAAGACGACCCTGGCGCTGCACGTCATCGCCGAGGCGCAGCGTCAGGGCGGCACCTGCGCCTTCATCGATGCCGAGCATGCCCTCGACCCGGTCTACGCCGGCAAGCTGGGCGTCGATGTCGGGAATCTGCTGATCTCGCAGCCCGACGCCGGCGAGCAGGCGCTGGAGATCGCCGACACCCTGGTGCGCTCCGGCGCCATCGACGTGCTGGTGGTCGATTCGGTCGCCGCCCTGGTGCCGCGGGCGGAGCTCGAGGGCGAGATGGGCGACCAACTGCCCGGACTGCAGGCGCGGCTGATGAGTCAGGCGCTGCGCAAGTTGACCAGCTCCATCTCGCGCTCGCGCACGATGGTTCTGTTCATCAATCAGCTGCGCATGAAGATCGGCGTGATGTTCGGCAACCCGGAGACCACGACCGGCGGCAACGCGCTGAAGTTCTATGCTTCGGTCCGGCTCGACATCCGTCGCATTGGGGCCATCAAGGACCGCGATACCGTGGTCGGCAACCAGACCAAGGTGAAGGTGGTCAAGAACAAGCTGGCGCCGCCGTTCCGCATCGTCGAATTCGACATCATGTACGGCGAGGGCATCTCCAAGACGGGCGAACTGCTCGACCTTGGCGTTCAGGCCGGGATCGTGGAGAAGTCCGGCGCCTGGTTTTCATTCGACGGGCAGCGCGTCGGCCAGGGGCGCGAGAACGCCAAGAATTTTCTCAAGGAGCATCCCGAGGTGGCCAACGCGATCGAGCGCCGGGTGCGCGAGAACGCCGGCCTGATCGCCGGCGCGATGCTCGAAGGCCCGGACGACGACGGTGCCGCCGAGGCGTCCGGCGACGGCTGAACCCCAGGTCCCCGACTACGTCTTCCGACAACGGCGGCCGCTTCGGCCGCCGTTTCCTTGTCGTCGTTTCCTTGCCGCCCCGGCCGGGCCCGTCGGGCGTCCCGCTCCATCCCTGGGCCGGGCCGGCTAATCGATCAGGCGGTAGTCGCTGCCGTGGATGGCGAAGCGCAGGGCGACCCGGGCGACCTGGTGGTCGCCGAGATCGGACAGCCCCCGCTCGAGGTTCTGCCGTTCCTCCGGCGGCAAGGCGGCCAAGTCCTCGTCCGCCAGGATCGGTGCCAGGGAAATCTCGATTCGCAGTGTCTCATCGACCTCGACGTTCACCTCGTCGTTGCCCAGGGCGGCCTTGTGATAGGCGCCGATGATCTCAGTGGCGTCGACCGCAAGGTCGAGCCGGTTGCCGCCCGGCGCGAGCCAGTCCTCGCGCACGCCCTTGGCCAGGACCGCATCGTAGCCGGGGGCCACGAGGCTCCAGTTCAGGCGATAATGGCCACCGCGCCGGCCGTCGGTGACCAGGACGATCCGCAGGCTGCGGTCGGTCGGGGACGCGGTCGCCTCGACCTCGGTGATGCGTTGGCCATCGGCCCGCAGGGTCTCGTAGAAGGCGCGCTGGTCGTCCAACTGCGCCCGCTCGCGGGAGTCGCGAATGCTGGCCACGCCGAGCGCGGCGAGGCCACCGAGGCACGCCACGATGCCGGCGACCAGCGCGATGTGGGCCTGGCGCCGGAGAAGGGCCGCTTCCGAGTCCGGGGCCGCGCGGGCGCGCCGCGCGAAGCGGACGCCGAGCCAGAGGATGGCGAGGAAGACGGCGACGGCGACGGCCAACCCGACCCCGAGGACGGCCGTCTCCGCCCACGCCGGCCAGGGCGAATCGCCGAACATGAAGAGCCAGGCGAAGGCGACCGTCGTGCCGCTGGCCGCGGCCCCGGCGCAGACGCCGAGCACCAGGCCCCACAGCGCTCCGGCCAGGACAAAAGGGTTCCGCACCGACATGGCCGAGCCCTCCGCTCCACGGTGCCGGCCGTGCCGGCGTCCGCCGAGATCTCGCTTACGACGCTTCCTTCAGCGCCGCCGTGAAGCCGCGCAGCGAGACTTCTATCGCGATCTTACGACCGTTGGCATCTTCGAATATGGCTTCTGCCTTGGCGCCCGCCTTGAGCTCGGCCAGAAAGGTGTCGTCCAGCGCGATCTGCGCCTGACAGCCGTTCGCCGAGCAGAGCTGGAAGGGAAAGCGACGCGGCTTGTTCTGATCGACGCCGATCAGCAGGCCCGGCGGCAGGCGAATACCCAGCGGCACGAAAACCAGGGCGCCGAGCAGGCGCTCCTTCCCGAAATGGCCCACGATCATCTGCGCGATGCGGCCCTGGCCCTCGGGCGCGGCGATATCCTGCATGATGTAGCAGGGCCCGGACAGCGACCCGTTGGCCGGCGCGTCGCAGCGCAGGGTCCAGTCCTGGATCTGGCGCGGCTCCGGCGCCGCCGCGGCCGGCGCCGTGCTCTGCGGTTCGCTTTGCGTCTCGGTCTGCGCCGCGGCCGGGCCCGGCAGGGCGCCGAGGATCGCGGTCAGCAGGAGAGCGAGGCAAAGGGCGGCAAGGCGGCGGGCCGGCCATGGGCGGGCGCCACCGCGGGGCGCGCGGTCGGGAGACCGGCGCCGACGGGGGGCTTGTGTGATCATGGCCGCGACCATACCCGACCCGCCCGCCGCCAGCCAGCCGTCGCCGGCAATTTTTCTCGCCTTCGACGGAGCCGCCGCCGGGGCCCGGCGGCACGGCCGCCAGGGCCCGGATTCCCGCCGTTTTGCCCGGATTCCGCCTTGTGCGGCTGGCCGCGACGGCCTAACTAATCTGCCATGATGACAGGCAACGAAATTCGCGGGGTCTTTCTCGACTTTTTCCGCCGCCACGGCCACGAGGTGGTGGCCTCCTCGCCGCTGGTGCCGCGCAACGACCCCACGCTGCTGTTCACTAACGCCGGGATGGTGCAGTTCAAGAACGTCTTCACCGGCAAGGAGACGCGGTCCTACAAGCGGGCGGTCACGGCGCAGAAGTGCGTGCGGGCCGGCGGCAAGCACAACGACCTGGAGAACGTCGGCTATACCGCGCGGCACCATACCTTCTTCGAAATGCTCGGCAACTTCTCGTTCGGCGACTACTTCAAGGACGTCGCCATCGAGCTGGCCTGGAACCTGGTCACCCGCGAGTACGGTTTGCCGGCCGACCGCCTGCTGGTCACGGTCTATGCCGAGGACGACGAGGCGGCCGGCCATTGGAGCAAGATCGCCGGCCTGCCCGAGCAACGCATCATCCGCATCCCGACCTCGGACAACTTCTGGCAGATGGGCGACACCGGCCCCTGCGGTCCCTGCTCGGAGATCTTCTACGACCACGGGCCGGAGATTCCCGGCGGGCCGCCCGGCAGCCCGGACGAGGACGGCGACCGATTCGTGGAGATCTGGAACCTGGTCTTCATGCAGTTCGAGCAGACGGCGCCCGGCGAGCGCACGCCGCTGCCCAAGCCGTCGATCGACACCGGCATGGGGCTGGAGCGCGTCGCGGCGGTGCTGCAGGGCAAGCACGACAACTACGACACCGATTTGCTGCGCGCCATCATCGAGGACTCGGCGGAGGCCTCGCGCACCTCGCCGGATGGCGAGCATGCCGTCTCGCACCGGGTGATCGCCGACCATCTGCGCGCCACCTCCTTCCTGGTTGCCGACGGCGTGCTGCCGTCGAACGACGGGCGCGGCTACGTGCTCCGGCGCATCATGCGCCGCGCCATGCGCCACGTGCACCAGCTCGGCGTGACGGAGCCGATGATGTGGCGGCTGGTCCCCACCCTGGT
>Ga0102953_1001717_pt1 | contig 13666 bp, 13 predicted proteins | sample SalPon2A_C_D2_MG_FD_78509 | JGI IMG/M metagenome (GOLD analysis project Ga0102953, IMG submission 78509) | Soil microbial communities from South San Francisco under conditions of wetland restoration - Salt Pond MetaG R2A_C_D2_MG | ecosystem: Environmental > Terrestrial > Soil > Wetlands | place... | reverse complement strand
ATGGCGTCATGCAATTTGAGAAATGAGGTAGCAATAATGAAGGATTTTAAATTTATCATTAATGGTAACGAATATGCGGTTGTCATTCAGAATGTAGAGGATAATGTCGCCGATATCGAAGTAAACGGAACACCCTTTAAGGTCCAGCTGGCAAAAGAAATAAAGACGCCAAAGACACCTAAGCTTGTCCGGACAACCCTGCCGACCAAACAGGAAACCAAACCCCTTACACGGTCAGGTAAACTTACGGTCATAAAAGCACCTCTTCCTGGCAGCATCCTGCAGGTGATGGTGCATGAGGGAGATACCGTTACCAAAGAACAGAAACTCATGGTCCTGGAGGCTATGAAAATGGAAAATCTCATTTTGGCAGAAACTGACGGTGTTGTCAAGCGAATAGCTGCTCACGTGGGTGATGTCGTCACACAAGACCAGATTCTGGTCGAAATCGAATGAGGTGATCTATGGGACCATTTTTAAAGTTTATAGAATACACCGGTTTTGCCAATATCACGACCGGTAATGCAGTAATGATCATTGTCGGCTGCATTTTCATCTATCTCGCTATCCATAAGGAATTCGAGCCGCTGTTACTGGTGCCAATCGGCTTTGGTATTATCATCGGTAATATTCCTTTCCTTCAAAACGCCGGTTTGCAACTCGGCATTTATGATCAGGGAAGCGTAATGAATTACCTTTATCAGGGTGTGCTGAAAGGGGTGTATCCCCCGCTTATCTTTCTGGGTATAGGGGCGATGACCGACTTTTCAACCCTGATTTCAAATCCCAAGTTGATCTTACTTGGTGCCGCTGCCCAGATTGGTATTTTTGCCACCTACCTGGGTGCTCTGGCACTCGGATTTTCCCGACCGGAAGCCGGCTCTATCGGTATCATCGGTGGTGCTGACGGACCAACAGCTATCTTCCTGACAGCCCGTCTGGCTCCGAAGCTTATCGGTGCTATCGCCATATCCGCTTATTCTTATATGGCTCTGGTTCCGGTTATCCAACCACCTATTATGCACCTGTTTACGTCAAAAAAAGAACGTCTGATCAGAATGAAACCACCACGGGCTGTTTCAAAGACTGAGAAGGTCCTCTTCCCGATCATCGGATTTCTCCTGACCGCGTTCATTGCACCCAGTGCCATGCCACTGCTTGGTATGCTGTTCTTTGGGAATCTCCTGAAGGAATCGATGGTCACAAAAAGGCTGGCTGACACAGCCAAATCTGCATTTATTGACGTCGTCACCATCTTGCTGGGCGTAACCGTGGGAGCATCGACTCAGGCATCAGAATTTCTCACCAAAGAATCGATATTGATTTTCGTGCTCGGTGCTATCTCATTTATGATAGCCACAGCAGGTGGAGTTCTCTTTGCAAAATTTATGAACCTCTTTTTATCTGGCGAAAATAAGATAAATCCGCTCATCGGATCCGCCGGCGTTTCAGCCGTTCCGGATAGTGCACGGGTCTCTCAGGTCGAAGGTCTGAAAGCTGATCCGAAGAACCATCTTTTAATGCACGCCATGGCACCAAATGTTGCCGGGGTGATTGGTTCTGCTATTGCAGCAGGTATTCTGATGAGCTTCTTGTTATAGCAGGTTTAGCGTTAGCCTGCCTGCCATACAACTGGGAATAGGAGAAGGGAAAGTCCGGCATGGTACTATTTTGCCTTGCCGGACCCTGATTCTTGGTAAAGGGCGGTATTTATAGCTTTGAAACCGCCTTCTTTTTTCACCATTGTTTGATGTTTCGAAAAATTATACTAAGATAACGCAGTCGAAACCATCGCGTATCACATAAAACTGGAAAAATGGCAAAAAGCAATCAGTCAGGTGGCCTTGTTAATACACAAGGCAGTATGTCCTATTTAATACTCATTAGTATTGTAGCTGCTATCGGGGGGTTATTATTCGGTTTTGATACAGCTGTCATCTCCGGAGCCAATGCTTACCTGAAGACCGAATTTTCGCTCTCCTCTATCATGGAAGGCTGGATGGTCAGTTCCGTACTCGTCGGTTGTACAATCGGAGCTGGTATCGCAGGTACCTTAAGCGACAGTTTCGGAAGAAAGAAAACGATGCTCCTTACCGCGGTCTTGTTTACTGCGGGCGGTTTGGGACAGGCACTAGCTCCAAGTCTTGAATTTCTAATAATCTTCCGGATTATATGTGGTATGGGTATCGGGATGGCATCCATGCTATCCCCGATGTATATCGCTGAAGTTTCTCCTCCTCACCTGCGCGGTCGCCTCGTTTCTCTGCAACAATTGGCGATCGTAACAGGTATCCTGGTGGCCTATATGTCGAACTCGATTATAGCCCACACAGGACTGGCCGACGCAAACAAATGGCGTTGGATGCTCGGTGCAGAAGTAGCGCCGGCGGCCATCTATTTCATATTGCTTTTCTTCGTTCCGGAAAGTCCGCGCTGGCTGACCAAATTTGGTGACATGGAAAAAGCCCGGTCTATTATCGCACGCATCGCCGGTTCCGAAGTTGCCAACAAAGAAATCGACGAAATCCAAAAATCCCTGAAACAGGAAAAGGGGAAGTTTTCCGAGCTGTTCAAACCGGGCATCAGATTAGCACTTATCATTGGCGTCTCTCTGGCTGTCCTGCAACAATTCGTTGGAATCAATACGGTCATCTATTATGCACCTATCATCTTTAAGAAAACAGGTTTCGGAGCGGCAAGCGCTCTTGGAGCCACGGTATGGGTGGGTGCCATCAACTTTATTTTCACACTTGTAGCTATCTGGCTTATTGATAAAATCGGGCGTAAAGCACTCCTGCTTTATGGGGCTGTCGGCATGGGTATCTCCCTGTTCATGATTGGCCTCCTCTTTGACCTGAAGGCTTTTGGCGGTCCGTGGATACTCATCTTTATCCTGCTTTACATCGCCTGTTTTGCAGCCTCCTTTGGTCCCGTCGTGTGGGTTATGATTTCCGAAATTTATCCCAACAAAGTAAGGGGACGCGCTGCCTCTGTCGCTACCATGTCTAACTGGGTTTCCAATTTCGTGGTCACCCTGCTTTTCCCGGTTATGCTCGACGCATTAGGCGAACCAATAAGTTTCTGGATCTTCTTCGTATGGTGTATCGTATCCTTCATCTTCGTTGCCCGTCTTGTGCCGGAGACAAAAGGAAAATCACTCGAAGAAATCGAGAAATCCTGGGATGTTGTCTCGTTTGAGGAACAGTGACGGCTAAGTCTAATTCCACAAGCAACAAGAATTGGTTTAATCAGGCAATCCTGGATGTACTGGTCACGACACTGGTTGTGATCAGTACATTCTGGATGCCGGCTTTCCTGCTTTACCTTTTCTACGGTTACAGTGCGCTTCTGCTGATAGTTCGTGCTATTACCTTATCAAGCAGCGGCGTGATCACATCAATGACTCAAAAGAAAAACGCCGTACCCGATTGGTTTTATCATGTAAACTATTTCACCTGTACTGCCATTTTTTTCATCACCATGAGATATATACTTGGCTCGATGTGGGCAGTCATATGGATTCTTTCCTGGATCTCAACTCTGAAGACCTCCCGCACATCATCTAATTCCAGGCGATAATAATCCAAGAGCTATATACCGATAATCACCTTACGTAAAAACGCGTATTTCATTTGCTGTAATCTATTGGTAATCTTTGCACAACGTTATTGGCAAAACTGGAAGTGAATTCCGGACTCCCGTGAGATTCCATTGATATCAGCAAATTATCTAATTATTAGTTGCTATTCGTTTTCAGACGATTTTCGTAAGGATGCTATCCAAAATTATCCCATCATTAAAATGAAACGCTCAGCGAAAAGATCTTCCATCAGAACTATACCCATAGTTTTTTTCATACTTGCTATTTCCTTTACCGAGGCCTTTTCTCAAAACACCTCCATCGATTTGCGTAACTGGGGGATCGGTTTGAACAGCGGGTTTGCTCTTGCAAGCATGAACGTAAAAACGAAGGCTCTCCCTTTTTATGGTTTTCACCTGCGATATGCTGCAAATCCGACATTGGCCATAACGGGTAATTTCGATTTCGGACTTTTTGAAAGTGCTAAGGGCGCCCGTGGACAATACGCTTACCATTTTACCGATCATTACTTTCAATATTACCTGGCTACACAGACCAATATTCTGCGTCTTCTCAATATGAACCAGGTCGCAAGGAAAATGAGCTGGTTTGCGGAAATAGGCGCTGGTCAGATTTATAGCAATGTCAAAACTTCAATTGACCGATCAGTTCCCGGTGCCAGCAAGTATCAGGGAACCAATGGCAATTTCCTGACAACTTTTGTGACACTCGGCAGCGGCTTCCGTTTCAATATCAGTCCGCGCTTTGACTTTGATCTTGGCTATCACTTCTTCTATACCAATAGCGGTTATCTTGATGGCTACATTGCTCCACACCATCTGGTTAATAAAGATTACTACCATTACCTGCAGGTTGGCATAACTCTTAAACTCGGCAAAAAATCAATTGGTGATGCCGACTGGGTCCGGCGTGAAACGTTGATCGGAGAACACCTGCAAAATCTAAGCGATCGCATCGACGATCTTTCCAGGGAGATGGGTGAACTGCACCGTGTGATCAATAATAATATTGACTCACTGAAAGCCAACCGCCATCAAATTGCCCAACTCTCGGATAGTGTTGGTGAACTTAGCAAGAAGGTTCATCTGAAAAGAATGGCCCATGGGTTCGGTATTGATTTCGATACCAGTATCCTGTTCAATTTTGATTCTTCTCATCTTCAGCCGCAAGCAGTAGTCCTTTTGAGAAACCTTGCTACTACCTTGAGAAAAAATCCGGAAATAGACGTAATTGTTTCGGGATACGCCGATTCTATTGGAACAAGTCAATACAATATCAATCTCTCTAAACGGCGTGCCTACAGCGTTGCGGATTATTTCACAAGCCACGGCGTACAATCTGACCATGTTATGGTGAAGGCTTTTGGCAAAAAGGAACCTATCGCATCCAATCACGATTTGAGTGGACGGATCGAAAACAGACGCGTGGTTATAACATTGGTGGAACCGGACAAGCAGTAATAGAGTGACCTTGCGAATATCGTTCATACCTGCTGATCAAAAGAGATAAAGATACCATTGTGATATAGTTCAAAATGCGTTAATGTTACGGCGCATAATTATACTAAAAAGAAGACTTTCACATGAAGATACTTGTCACAGGCGGTGCGGGGTATATCGGTAGTCATACCTGTATTCAACTATTAAATGCCGGTTACGAAGTACTGGTCGTCGATAATCTTGCGAACAGCAAAGAAGAATCCCTTAAGAGAGTTCAGGAGATAACGGGAAAGCAACTTGACTTCCACAAGGTGGATTTGCTGGATCGTGAGAAACTCGACCGGATTTTCAGTGACCATAAGATTGATTCGGTCATCCACTTTGCAGGACTCAAAGCGGTCGGGGAATCAGTTTCCATCCCACTTCGTTATTATCACAATAATATTACGGGTACGCTCATTTTGTGCGAGGTAATGGCTGAGCACGATGTGAAAAATATCGTGTTTAGTTCTTCTGCTACCGTCTATGGCGATCCGGCATCAGTGCCCATCACGGAAGATTTTCCACTATCAGCTACCAATCCGTATGGGCGTACCAAGCTTTTCATTGAAGAAATATTGAAAGATCTTTGGATAAGCGATGAATCCTGGAATGTCGCCTTGCTCCGATACTTCAACCCGGTAGGTGCTCATGAGAGCGGACGCATTGGTGAAGACCCCAACGGAATACCGAATAACCTTATGCCATACATTGCACAAGTTGCAATAGGTAAAAGAAAGCAGCTGTCTGTGTTTGGCGATGATTACCCGACGCCCGATGGAACCGGTGTGCGCGATTACATCCATGTGATCGATTTGGCAAACGGACATTTAAAGGCCCTCGAAAAATTGGAAACCAATCCGGGTGTCGCAACTTACAATCTTGGAACCGGTCATGGATACAGCGTTCTTGATGTTGTTAAGGCATTTGAAAAGGCATCTGGAAAATCAGTGCCTTACCAGATCGTTGATCGCCGACCTGGTGATGTTGCTCAGTGCTATGCCGACCCCGCAAAGGCCGAAAAGGAATTGGGTTGGAAAGCTACCCGCGGCATCGAAGAGATGTGTGCCGATACCTGGCATTGGCAGTCAAAAAACCCAAATGGGTTTGAATAGAATACCAGCACAATGGTAAAATAATACCGAAACTAATGACCCAAATAACCCGTGATGATCTTCTTGAATTTGCTCAAATGATCAAAGAGTCGTGCATTAAAGCCGCAGGAGAGGGATTTGAAGAGGCCGGCATCTCCGGCATGTGCCGCGAAGGTGCTATAGAATATGCACAGGATAGTATTCGATCGGTTAACGTTGAGAATATTGTTGCGATATTTCAGGGCAACCATCCCGGGCTGACTGATGAGCAGAAATAGAGCCTGTTTTGCTACGTAAAGTCGTCGGATTTCACAAAGATGATGTGGGTGACTGGGTCGCTGACCTGGAATGTGGACACACCCAACATGTACGCCACAACCCTCCCTGGATGATACGCGAATGGGTCACAACTGAGGGTGGAAGGAAACAGCATTTAGGCATGGAGTTGAATTGCAAGAAATGTGATGAAGAAGGAGCATCCAATTCCGATCAGAACAATAATTAACAAATCAGCCAGTTTTTTACCTATTATATCACTATCTAATTAATAAGTAATTTATGGGCAATTTCCTTCGAAAGAATCGGAAGAAGATCATAGAATGGAGTCTGTGGATCGGCATCCCGGTCATTCTGTATACGACGGGATGGTACACCGAGGTCATTGGCAGGATGCAGCAGGTTCTTCTTTATACGGGAATATTCCAGGCACATCCGGTAGAAAATATTGCGAGTCAGCCGCTCGCCGACCTGAATATGGCGATGCTTTCCATGAGCGGCAGACAGGTAAACCTTCAGCAGTTCCGGGGGAAAGTGCTGTTCATAAATTTCTGGGCAAGTTGGTGTCCTCCCTGTGTGGCCGAGTTGCCAACGATTCTGAAGCTCAGTAAGGAAGTAACCAATCCCGACGTTCAATTTATCCTGGTCAACCTGGACCAGGACCCGCAAAAAGCCAGGGATTTTGTTCACCGCAAGGATATAACCCTGCCCGTGTACCAACCGTTGAGCCGCATCCCGTCTGAACTTTCATCCAATACTATTCCAGCTACATTCATAATTGATAAGTCTGGCAGGATTGCCCTGCGACGAAAAGGCATGGCAGAGTATGACACCAAATCTATTCGAAATCTGCTAAATAAACTGGCCAGTCAAAATTAGGGAATAGCGAACCTCTATTACCTGGTCTTGATACGCATCATACGAGTATCCCCTCAATCATCATCACATTCGCAGAGTTCTCCTTGAAAAGCTTCGATGCCCTCTTTCGCAATGATGGGGATCATTACCAAGGCAGAAACCGGGTCGGCCCACCACCATCCAAATGCGGCGTTTAATACCAGGCCCACCAGGAGTATTGCGGAAAGATACGCGCAGATATCGGTCTGTTTGGAGTCGGCATGCATCGCTTTGCTGGATATGCCTTTAGCGACTTTCCTTTTTGCCCGGGCCAGCAATGGCATAACCACCACCGATATGGCAGCGATTACAATTCCCAGGTAACTGGTTTCGGGAGGCTGATGCAAAAGCAGCGATGATCCGGCATCGTAAAGGATATAGGCCGAAAGTGCAAAGAGGCTGATGCCTACCAGACGAGCGGCTAATTGCTCTCGTGCTTCTCCCTTTTCACCTTCCTGAAGACGCCATAACAGGATTGAACCGGACAAAACTTCAATAACCGAATCGATCCCATAACTTAACAGAGCTACACTGCCTGAAAGCAGAGCTGCAACGATAGAACCAAGAGCTTCCAGAACATCCCATGTGACCGTTATATATTCCAAGATCCTGCCGTTGCGGATGTGATCTGACTTTAAGCTGGTTCTTTCAAATATTCTTGTCTCCATCGTTCTTTTTGTTGTTACAACGAAATTCAGTTGTTCAGATTATACAATCATTCCGGCACTTATTAAAACTATTCTCACGGGGAAATGAATATGAAATTATCCCCTTCGGAGATCGCTATAAATTGGGATTGATTTTTGAGATTTCTAAAAATCTACCAAAACCACCCAACAAGCCCCTATTTTAATAAGTATTGCAGTCCGATATGCCAAAAATCCTGTGATCTTACCTGCCCCTCGAGCCGGCCAGCACCACAATCCCCAGAATGAACACAATACCTGAGATCACAAGAGGCCAAACAGAGGCATTATGAATCGTTATCGTTGAACCAAACGCATGCAGACTACTCGATTCATGGATATAGTGATAACCGGTTATGAGAAGTGCAATCAATCCTCCTATGGAGAAAAGCGAACCTAATACCTTTTTCATTGAAATTAAATTAAGAATAGTTGCTCTGCTATACCAAAATAAAACAGAACTACCTGTTATTATTAGTCCCACGAAGTTCGCTTGAAGAAAAGGTTTTTTCCCAAAAAAGAAAAATTGCACCTAACCCGTCATTTGTTCATCTTGGGATATGGTTGGAGATAACCCGTCCACAAAGTAATTCCGGCCTTTCTGCCCAAGGAGGTGATTTGGCTCGATGGATGCCAATCTGCAAATCAAGGCACATCCTACCGTAATCGGATCGATTTCCGATTTCACATACAAGTGGTGTGTAAACGCCGATTTCAGTGAAGATGACGCCGCGCGGCTGACTTTGGCGGTCACCGAGTTGGTAACGGATATCGTATTATTTGCTTTTCCTGATGATGAATCAGGTGAATTTCTAATCTCATTTCACCGGGGATTGTCAAAAGCCGTCCTCACTGTTCACGAGTTGGGTGAACCGTTTGATCCGGATCGGCACATTTATAATCGCGAAAAAGCTGTAAAAGAGGCCAATTTTGATGGCGCCGGATTAGAGCTCGTGCGGCATCTTGTCGATGATTTTCAGTTTATTAACCTGGGTCGTGCGGGGAAACAATTCCGGATTGAAAAGTATATTACCGCGCAACCCACCGTCGACCTCTTTTCCGACGAACCGGTACAGGTGAAATCAGACGAGCGGATTGAAGGTTTGTATACCGTAAAGCCTCTGACTCTGGAAGATGCCGAGGATGTGTCCAAGCTGATCTACCGTACCTATGGGTACTCCTATCCCCACGATGATCTCTATTATCCGCACCGGATCGAACAGTCCCTTGCACGCAAGGACAAGTTTGGAGTCATTGTTCGTGACAATGAAAGCGAACCGGTTGGATATTTTGCAGTGATCCGATCAACGGATTCATCGATTGGCGAGGTTGGTGAGGCTGTTGTCGCCCCAAGGCACAGAAGACGGGGCATCATGACCCGAATGCTTGATGCTCTTGTTTCACTTGCAAAAGAAAATAACATCCTCGGTCTTTTTGGCCTTGCTGTTACGGTTCATGATATCAGTCAGCGTGTTAATATAAAGATGGGATTTACGACAACGGCCCTGTTGCTTGCCGAATCGCCGGTGATCCGGTACAAGGAAATTAACGAACATTATCCCCAGCCAATCTCCGAAATAATCGATTTTTTAATGCTCCAGGAGGTCACAAAACGATTTATATACGTACCGCCTGTATATCAGAAGTTGTTTTTGCGAATTTACAAGGAATTGGATCTGCCTGCTGTTTTCTGCCATGTTCCCTCTCTGGAAATGACACCTGCAAAATCAGATATCCAACTAACGGTAAGTTATGAAGACCGACATGCTGTCATCGTCGTATGGCAATTGGGGCAGGACTTCCCGGAAATTATCAGTGAAGCGGTATTAAATCTTCAAAAGAATGAACTGAATGTTTTATATGTCGATTTGCCATTGAATGATTCAGCAACACCCAGCGTGGTAACCCGTCTGCATCGCGCCGGGTTCGTTCTGTCTGGGTTGATGCCTCTCTTTCACCATGAAAGTGATTACATACGCATGCAGCGATTTGTTTGCTCACTCGACTTCTCTCAGCTCATTGTACAGTCGGAGATCGGGCAATGTATTGTAAAAGTCATAAAGAATGAACTGAAATGGAATTTCAAAGAATCAACGACAAACTCACCGTCCGGCCAATCCGCGACTTCAATCTGCTGACCGTTCGGTCCATACAACCCAGGATGAATGGCATCACGCATATTGTTCTCGATTTGCGCAAGTCCAAGATTGTCGACAGTGAGGCTGTGATTTACCTCTTTAACCTCAGCAACAGCGGTGTTGATATTACTCTGCTGCAACCCCCGCCAGTCTACTTCGAGGCTTTGCGCATACTGGAGCTGGATCGCGAACCACAGTTTCAACGGATAAATGTGGTACGCAGAAAGACAGCTAAGGTCAGCCGCATTCGTACCAGAAGTAAACTCAGCAGTATTGACGGAGCTCAGGAAAAATAGAAAGCGACTTTGTTTAACGAATTTAACTCGTACTATGGAAAATCTACTATCCGAAGCAATTGTCCCACTCGAGACGAATCGATCGATATGGGACCGCGTCTTTACCGTTCATCCCCTTGTCATTGTCGGAACCAGGGATAAATCCGGAGCCTATAATCTGGCTCCGAAACACATGGCTATGCCGCTGGGCTGGCACAACTATTTCACGTTTGTCTGCTGTCCGGGTCATACTACATACCAGAATATCAAACGTGAGAAGGAATTCACAGTAAGCTATCCGCAGCCTATGCATCTGGTTCATACGTCACTGACAGCCAGCCCACGCTGTGAAGATGATGTAAAACCAGGATTGGCTCACCTGGAACAGATACCCGCAGAGAATGTGGACGCAACTTTCCTGAAGGATAGTTATTTGTACCTGGAATGCCGGTTACATTCGTTCATTGACGACTTCGGTGAAAACAGCCTGGTAATAGGGCATATCATTGCTGCATATGCCAATAAAGAAGCTCTTCGTTACCATGACCAGGACGATCATGAATTAATTCATAAAAATCCCCTTCTCGCGTATCTGAATCCGGGGAGGTACACCGTTATATCGTCAAGTCAGAGTTTTCCGTTTCCTAAAGGTTTCAAACGATGATTTTTTAACATATGCAGCAATTCACACCTCGCAGAATCCTCCGTTCAGCTCATCAAAAAGAGGATCAGTTTATCGAACTGGTAACCCGTCTTGTTCAAATAGAGACACCATCCCATAATCCCGAAACACAGAATGAACTTTTCAGCATTCTCTGCGGTGAGCTCGGAAATCTCGATTTCGCGACAACTATCATTCCCGGAAAAAGCAGTGGCGGCCAGTTGTTGGCCAAGCCTCTTAACCGGCATAAGAATAAGCCCATTCAGTTAATGATCGGGCATTGCGACACGGTTTGGCCAATTGGCACACTCGGAGAGATGCCTGTCCATCGAAAACAGAACAGCCTTTACGGTCCCGGTATGTTTGACATGAAGGCGGGGCTTGCCATGATGATCATGGCCCTAAGTATCATAAGAGAGTTCGATATAGAACTGGATGTCGAACCGGTCATACTCGTTAACTCGGATGAAGAAACCAGCAGTAAAGACTCCAGGCGTGTGATTGAACGGTTGGCAAAAACGACTGAACGTGTTTGGGTTCTGGAACCGGCACTGGGACAGGATGGAAAGCTTAAAACGGCCCGGAAGGGTATCGGTGATTTTTCGATTGTGATTCATGGGAAATCGGCCCACGCTGGTCTCGATCCTGAAAAGGGATCCAGTGCTATCCTGGAACTTTCGTACATCATTCAAAAACTATACGAAATGAATGACCCGGCCAGGGGAATCACGGTAAATGTGGGAACGATTAATGGAGGGATCAACACCAATATCGTGGCCCCGCTCAGCCGTGCACTGGTTGACGTGCGCGTACCAGATGAGGAGGCAGCCCGGGAAGTGGAGCAGGCTATTCGCAACCTCAAACCATCTCGACCCGGTATACGAATTGATGTAACCGGATCCATCGATCATCCACCGATGGTACACAATGAACGAAATCAACATCTCTGGAAGCTGGCTCAGAAACAGGGAACGGCACTGGGCCTTCATATTGAGGAAACAACCTCTGGTGGCGGTTCTGACGGAAACTTTACGAGTATGATAACGGCCACACTCGACGGCCTGGGAGCGGTTGGATCCGGGGCGCATGCCAAACATGAACATATTGATATCCATCGCACACTTAACCGGATAGCTCTGTTGGTGCTGCTACTGTCGTTGCCTGCTCAATTTGTCTCCCGGCCGGCCGGTATTATACAAATGGCATCCGAAAGAAACTGAAATCGAACGTTTTTTACCGTCTCTAAATTATCCATAACAGCGGGTTTGTCATCTCTGATTTCTGCATTCGAGGAAATTCCTTATGATAAATACTACTGATTCTATTACCAGGCTTGAAAACCTCATCGCAGAGAATATACCGGTTACGCAGCATCTTCATTTCCATATTCATATCGATGAGAATTTCCTGCCTGTGCTGGAAGTTCCGTTAGAACCCAATGTAAATCACCTTGGCACGGCTTTCGGCGGCAGCCTGAGTATGCTTTGTACAATCGGGGGATGGTGTTGCATGTACCTGTTGCTGGAGAACTTCAACTTAAAAGCGGACATCCTGATACAAAAAAGTAAAATGATATTTCTCACCCCTGTGGAAAATGATTTTTTTGTAACCTGTGAATTGCCGAATCAATCGAAACTGGATATGTTTGCACGTACATTCCGGCGTTTTGGAAAATCCCGAATTCCCATCACCTGCTTCGTGCAGGAGAATAAACAGTCGAAGACAGCAGCCCGTTTTCAAGGCGTTTATGCAGCGATCACATCCGATACATAAAACGGGCAAAGTATGACCCTTGCCCGTTCTTGTTTTACCCTGTCCCTAAGATGCTACGTTCGGTTAACGCGGATTGATCGTAATTCCAACCAAAAGGATACTTGTGGATAATTCATTCTGAACTTCGGTCCCAGCAACGGGAACAGTTTGACCTGTTGAAGGATTTATGGTCATCCAGGTGCCTTTAACTTTGTTTTTGAATCCATATTGGAAACCCAGCGTACCGGTCAGCATTGGGCTGATCTTATAGGATAATCCAGCTCCCAGGTGGTGTTGAACAACGGCCGGAGCCGCAACATTATAGAACGAATCCTGGTTTCGAATCGGGTTTTCATTGTATGCATAACCTAATCTAACCGGCAACTTATCGGTGACATTGTATTGCAAGCCGGCTGCCAGCACGATAATGCTCCTCCATCCAAAACCGGCAACGGCACCTGTAGAGGTGAAACCGGTCTCTTCAAATCCCTTCGTGTGCCCATAATCGATATACCTGAAGTCAGCAGCAAGAATCAGACGATCAGTACCTGTATATCCGGCACCAATTGTAAGCATTTGTGGACAGTCCATCTTGAAACTAAAATCAAGCGGGGCACCCGTTTCATCCTTGGATTTGAAATTCAGTTTATTGAACCGTTGTGTGCTTCGATATCCGACACCAAAATGTATACCAGGAAGCAGATCGTGAACCGTTGCGCCGACGTTAAATCCAAAACCGAAAGCTGAAGCTGTCGGGCCATTCGGGTAGGACGGATACCCGTTTCCGTTAGCGTCATTTGGGTTGGTT
>Ga0102953_1001714_pt1 | contig 13670 bp, 14 predicted proteins | sample SalPon2A_C_D2_MG_FD_78509 | JGI IMG/M metagenome (GOLD analysis project Ga0102953, IMG submission 78509) | Soil microbial communities from South San Francisco under conditions of wetland restoration - Salt Pond MetaG R2A_C_D2_MG | ecosystem: Environmental > Terrestrial > Soil > Wetlands | place... | reverse complement strand
CTCCAAACCGCGCCACCCGGAGTGCCGCGCTGAGTCGCGCCCAACCGACAAGACCAGCGAGTGCTGGCCTCAGCCGCCGTGCTGCCAGCAACGGTCGGAACCGGGCTCGGCTGGGCGGCTACAGCGCTTCCCCTCCTGGGTGAGGGCCGTGCATCGGGACTCGTCCCAATCAGCTGCGCGCTCCGAACTACCGCTCCGCCCAGCGCTGTCCCGCTCCGCCCTGAACAAAACGCTCACGGCGCCCAAAACGCAGGCACCTAAGAACAAACCTAGAATCCGATCTCCTCGCATCTCTCTCTAATCGACTCTACACCCTAATCAAGACAGAACCCCAGTGCAGACCCGCGCCGAGGGCGGTGAAGGCTACGAGACTGCCGCTCGATATACGGCCGTTCCCCCTGGCTTCGTGGAAGCAGAGGGGTAGCGTGGCGGAAGTGGTGTTCCCATAGGTCTGGATATTGTTGAATACGCGCTCGGGAGGAAGGCCAAGGGCGCGCTGGGCCGCCTCGTTGATGCGCAAATTCGCCTGATGCATGATGAGCAGGTCGAGGTCGTCGAGGTCGTAACCCTCCTGCTTCAGGACAGCCCGCGTCACCTCCGGCATACGGGTGACGGCAAGCTTGAAGACGGAGCGCCCATCCATTGTCGGCACCGTGTCGCCACGCGCGATCATCTCGGCATCGACCCAGGGGCGCCGCGCTGACCCACCACCGGGGACATAGAGAATGTCCTTGTGGCTCCCGTCGCCATAGAGAAGACTGCCCAGGATCCCGCGCGGCGCGCTCCCCTCCTGCGGCTCGGCTCCGAACACCATGGCGCCAGCTCCGTCTCCGAATAGCACCAGAAGATGGCGGAAGCGGCAATTCCATTCCCAGTCCTCGGCCTCGAGAGGACCCTCATCTGGATCGAAGAGTACCTTCCAAGTCTGCTCGGAAAAAGGCATCAACGAGGTGTGGACGTCCGACCCTACGAGAAGAACCGTCTTGGCGGTTCCGCTCCGAATCAGCGCGTCGACCATCTGCAGGCCATAGGCAAAGCCCGCGCACTGCTGCCGAATGTCAAGAGCGGGCACCGGATCCAGGCCGAGCAGGGTCTGGATCAGCGCCCCGTTGCCCGGAAAGTAGTGGTTCGGAGTCATTGAGGCGCACACGATGTAGTCGACAGTGCCCGGGTCGATGCCCGCGTCCGCGATCGCCGCGCGAGCCGCCTCGGCTCCGAGCTCCGCCGAACCGGTGCCGGGATGAACGAAATACCGGGTTTGTATTCCGCTTCGCTCCCGGATCCACTGGTCGTTGGTATCCATGATGCGCGCCAGCATGTCGTTGTCGACACGGATCGGCGGAATGGCCATGCCACTTCCCAGCAAAACTGCTCGCGTCGTCACCCCGAGCCTCCTCCATCCAGGACCGGCGCTTTCGGGGGAGGGCCTGCAAGCCCCGGCTTCAGAGGAGCTCGAACTCGTCCGCGGTAGAGAACGGTGAGGTCGGACGGCTTCCAGAAGCGATAGACCGGCTCCGGCTTGCGGCCGTCGAGCCCCGGCCCGACGTCCGGAGAATACTTCCAGACATCGAGCGCCGGTGTTCCTTCGCTCTGTAGCTCGACCTCGAAGCTGGTATGGCTGGGAGGACCGTAGAGGATGAAGATGGCTCCTCGATCGGTGTGCCGTCCCAGAACCCCGCCTTCGCTGAACAACTGATCGGCCTTCAGTGCACGCCGGCGGTAGAGCTGGCGCAAGGCATTGCCCGGATTCGAAGGATACGGATTTCTCTCTTGCCAGAACTGCTCGATGAACTTCTCCGCCTCGGAATCCGATTTGAGCGACAGGTATCGTTGGATCTCCTGGTCGCTCGCCATGCGGGCTATGGGACCCACGAGCCACTGCGAGTACACCGGGCTCAGAACCGGATTGGTAAGGCTCGCCGGATCCGAGCGCCGGATCCCGTTCTCGGCGCAGGCCGAGAGGAGGAGAAGCCCGACCAACACGACGGGCTTAGCGACGCATGAGATCGAGAAATTCCTCACGAACCGGTCGCTGATGGAAGACTCCGCGCAGGGCGGATGTCACGGTGACCGAGCCGGGCTTCTTGACTCCTCGCATCTCCACGCAGAGATGCCGAGCCTCGATGACCACCATCGCTCCGAGAGGGCGCAGGCGGTCCTCGAGGAAGGTGACAACCTGCTCGGTCAGCCGCTCCTGAAGTTGCGGACGTTTGGCATAGAACTCGAGAATCCTTGCCAGCTTCGATAGCCCCAGGATCCGCTCTTGGGGTATGTAGGCGATATGGGCGTGCCCGTAGAAGGGCACCAGGTGATGGGCGCACATCGAGTAGAAGGGAATGTCCTTCTCCATCACCATGTGGTTGTAGCCTTCCTCGTTCGGAAAGGTCGTGACGCGAGGCTCGGCGCCTTCCCGCAGACCGTGAAACATCTCTTCGTACATGCGCGCCACCCGGCGGTCCGTCTCTTGAAGGTTCGGATCGCTCAGGTCGAGGCCGAGCTCGGTGAGGATGCCGCGCACGTGGAGCGCGATCCTCTCGATCCTCTCGCGCGTTCCGACCGGGCTTCGCCGATCCGCTTGGACGGCCGTCGACGCGCTTTCGTTGCTGGTCTGTGTCATCTTCCCCTTTCTCGCCGAGACTGGAATCTTATCTTAGAATGTGGACGGTCATGGCCGAGCGATCAGCAGTCCAATCTCCAAGCCGGGATCTCGAGCCGCATCTGCGGGGATTCCCATCGCACCTGTTCAACCGAACCTTCTACGAAAGCTGCGAGCTCATCGACCGCTACACGACCGCGTGGGCGATCGAGCTGGCGGGACGCCTCGGACTGACCCGAGACATCGCCGCTGACCGTGCGGCATCGGATATCCGTTCGCAGCGAGGCTTCGCCGCCTCCTTCACTCCCGCCTTGAGCTGGGTAATCGAGCGCCTGAAGGAGCGCCCGGCTGGACCCGCGCGTGAGGTAAACCGACAAGAGCTCCTGCAAGCACTGCTCGAGCTCGACCCCGAGAACAAGCGCTCAACGGACCTCATAGACGCGGCCGGCGATTCTTATCCGGCGGTCGCGAACGGAGCCCTGCGCGGCGAAGAGGCCCTGTTCGGACCTGCGCGCGCCGCTCTCTGGTGGCGCTACTTCGACAACGCCAATCCCTTCTATGCCATCAACAACCGGATCGCGGCGCTGGTGGCGGCCCGCCACCTCCCCGCTGAAGGTCCGATTCGCATTCTCGAGGTCGGTTCGGGAACCGGAAGCGGCACCCGCGCGCTCCTCGAAATACTCGCTGACCAGGGTCTCGATGCTCGGCTTTCCCGTTACGTAGCGAGCGAGCCCGCCGCTTTCTTCCGCCGCCGGGCCGAGCGCTCACTCAAGGCCGACTACCGAGAGCTCGAGATCGCGTTCACTTCTCTCGACATCGACCTCCCCTGGGAGGAGCAGGGGATTGAACCGGGGACCTTCGATCTCATCTTCGCGGTCAATGTCCTCCATGTCGCGCAGGATCTCTCTTTCTCCCTGCGGCAGGCGCGCCGCGCCCTTGTGGCCGGGGGCTGGTTGGTCGCCGGAGAGTGTGTCCGACCGTACGCCGGAACGACCGTCGGGATCGAAATGATCTTTCGACTCCTGAGCGACTTCAACCGAGTCCGGCTCGACCCCGACCTGCGCCCCGAGGCGGGGTTCCTCTCTCCCGAGAGCTGGCTCGCGATCCTCGCTTCAAGCGGCTTCGCGGAGATCACGATCGCGCCCGATATCAGACGGATTCGCGAGATCTATCCGCGCTTCTTCACCGGCGCGCTCTGTGCGCGCAGAAGCGGCTGATTCGACGTCGCCGCTATAATGAACGGAACATGGCCGATCCGCGAATAGAGATCCGATACTGCGTCGTCTGAAACTATCGTCCTCGCGCCGCCAGGTTGGCGGACTCACTGCGTGACCGCTTCAAGCTCGAGAGCTCCCTGGTCAAGGGCCGGGGAGGAGTGTTCGAAGTGCGGCTGGATGGAGAGCTCCTCTTCTCCAAGGCCGAGGTACACCGCTTTCCCGATCCCGGGGAAGTGGAGAGCGCCGTCGCCCAGCGCTTGGCAAGCTAGCCGATGCCACTGACGGTCCGGGTGGGATGACGACTCAACGCGGGATGTCGGACTCGAAGTAGCAACTCTGCCCGCTCGTTTCTTCGACTCCCACGCCGAGGGTCTCGCAGCCGGTCTCCGCCGCCGTATCCACCAGCCGCTCCCACAGATACTGTGCCAGGAGCTCGATCGAGGTATTGGCGAGCGGCAGCCTGACGACCTCGTCTGTCGGGAACCTGTAGACACGATCTCTCCACAGGACCTCCAGGTCGCCTCCTTCCTCGCGCAGCGAGAGGCCGGCGGCTCGCGCCGGAAGAAGCACCCGTCCGTCGAGATCAGCGCACAGGGTGCGCACCGCGCGCTTGAGCGGATCGAACTCCACCAGCAGGCCCCGCGGACTCAGCTTCCCGCCGCCAAGCTCGAGCCATACCCTGTAGTTGTGTCCGTGAAGCGCCTCCGCCGCGGTCGCCGAGAAGAGCGTGAAATGCGCGGAAGAAAACTTGAAGTCCTCCTTCGCGAAGCGTATGTGGAAAGTCCCGCCGACTCTCTTGACCGTGCTCATCGCCTCACCTCGCTCTCCTCGCCTTCGTCGGATCTTCGCAGATGCGCCACCAGCTCCAGATGACCGCTCTGAGGGAACAGATCGAGAAGCACCAGGCGAACGAGGCGATAGCCCTGTCCCAATCTCTTCAGATCTCGAGCCATCGACGCTGCGTGACACGAGACGTAGGTGATCGATTGCGGACGCCGGGAGACGAGCACTTCGGTTACCCGCTTCGCCAACCCGCTGCGTGGCGGGTCGACCACCACTCGTGCAGCTCCATCCGGTAGGCGGCCTACCCAGCTCTCGACCGCCCGAGGAACCACCTCTAACCCCGAGCGCCGATTGCGGCGTGCATTGAGGCGACAGAATCGCGCCGCTACCCGGTCCGCCTCCACCGCCACTACCCGCTCGTAATGCCTGGTCAGCGGCAGGCTAAACAGCCCAACCCCGGAATACAGGTCGTAGGCTTCCCCCCCTCGCTCGTTCCCCACCACCGCGTCGATCAGTTTCGGCAACATGCTGCGATGCCCCTGGAAGAAGCAGCGTGCGTCGAAAAAGAGAGTGTCCGGGCCGAGAGAAACCGAGAGCTCGCCCCCTCCGAGCTCCCCCAGGGGGGGTGCCGATCCCACCCTGCCATCGTCACCCGCCGCGATGTCGAGACGTCGTGGCGGTTCCTCCGGCAGGAGCGACGGCAGCCGCGGCAGGAGCGACTCCAGGGCCGGAACCAGGATCGGGCAACGGTCGACGGCGATGAGGTCGTGGCTTCCACGAGCGAAGTAGCCGACGGCGCTCCCCGTATCGCGCCGCTCGCAGTGGAGTTGGGTGCGCAAGCGATAGCCCCAGGGCCTCCCTTCGACAACCTGCAGATCTTCCGGGAGCGACACGCCTCCCAGGCGAACCAGCGTCTCGCACGCCGCTTCCGCCTTGAGGGCGACCTGACGATGGTCGTCGATGTGCTGCAGGGAACAGCCGCCGCAGCGGCCGAAATAGGGACAGGGAGCCGGCCTGCGCGCCTCTCCAGGCGCGAGAATCTCGACGATCTCCCCGCGCGCGTAGTCCGGATGGCGGGCAACGAGGCGCACGCGCAGTCGATCCCCGGGCGCGGACAAGGGAACGAAGATCGGAATTCCTTCGAATCTGCCGAAGCCATCGCCGCCGGCTACGAGCTTTTCGATGGAGACCTCGATCTCTTCGAGCTCCGCGAGGCGGACTGCCGCTGATTGGCGCCGGGGCGGGTCGAGCTCTTGCGCGCTCATGATCGTGGCCCGTCGTCACCGTCGACGATGAGGACGCGGTCCGCGAGCCCCGGCAGGCGCTCACGGACCGCCGCTTCGAAATCCTTGCGCCGGTGCCGCCGGCTCAGGTGGTAGAGAATGAGTGCTCGGTTGCGAAAGCGGTCGGCGCGAGACACCAAATCGTCAATGTGGACATGGCGGTAGCGGGCACTCCGGTCGGCCAGATCGGGACCGAGAAACGTGCACTCGATCATTAGAATCGGGACCTCATAGAGACTTGGACGGCGGTCGAGCAGCTCTGGGCCCGTATCGCCGCAATAGCTCAGACGTGATTCTTCCACGGCTTCGTCGACCCTCTCGCCTCGTCGCCTCAAGTCAGCGATCTCGTCTTCCCGCAGCTCCGCGAGGTCCTCTCGGAGACGCGTCTTCTCCCGGATCAGGTGGAAGCCGAGCGTCGGCACGACGTGGTCGGTGCTGAAGGCTTCGACCCAATAGCATTTGCCCACCTTTACACGGTCACCATCGGCGAGGGGCACGATCGAATAGCGATAGCGCCCCCTTTCCATTCTTTCCGCCGCGGCGACGAAGTCTCCCAGGGGCGCCGCCGAGGCCTCGGGGCAGTACACCTTCGTGGTCGATTGAGGATGCTGAACCGACCTCTGGGAGAGGAGAAAGGGCACTCCGAGAGCGTGATCGAGATGCCCGTGGCTTACGAACAAGTGCTCGGTGCCCACCAGGGCAAGAGGCCCCACCCCCGCGTCGAAGGCGACTCCCGGGGGGCGGACACGAAACCAGGTCGCGCACCCCGCGGAGGAAGCTCCTTCGATGGTGAAATCGTCGAATCGCAGGGTCGTGCTCATCGGCGCTCTCTCACGACCTCGCCAGACGAGCTCAGATCTCGCGGTACAGCCACCGCTGCAGAGGCTTGAGATGGCCGGCGACGGCATCCCAGTCACGGTCGATCATCCACAGCGCCCCGGCGACCGAGGAGAGCAACGAGTTGCCATCCTGGGGAGTGAAGCAAAAGCCTACGATCTGGCGTCGCCGGCGCACCATCAGGGTTGGCAGTACCACCACGGTCTGCGACAGGATGCGCCCATAGTAGCCATGGTCACGACCGAAGCTGAAAATCAGATTCGCCTGACGCTTGTCCGTGACCGCTACCCGCGGGTTTGCCTTGAGACGACCGAGGACCTCGTCGAGGTCCGTGTCCCGGCTCAAGTGGAGCTCGAACCAGATCGAGTGCATGTACTGCGTATTCAGCTTGACGGCGCTCGAGAACAGGTCGAGATCCTTCCCCAGGGTCTTGAACAAATGGTACGCGTCGCGCGCGTGGTGGGTCCCGAACTCCGGGTCGTCGTGCTTCCCCACACTGGGGGCGGGAATGAACTTGTCCGGTTGCGAGACGTCGTTCGCCCGCCGCATGCAAACGAACTGCGCCCGATCGAGGCAGTAATCGTCGCCATTCTCTTCGCCGAAAGTCTTCACCAGGGTGGTGATGTTGTGGGTGTTGCAGGAGACGATCTGGACGAAGCGGGCATCGGGACTCAGAGCCTCCTCGTTTACCCCTCGGGCATAGGGGGTGCCAAACCCGAACTCACTCCCCTGCGCGAGAAAGCCCTTCGGCCCGTTGAGCTCGGCGTAGTACTTCTCCTTGTTCTCGTTTCCGGCCGGTGTGCAGTCGACGACGACGGTGGCGCGCTCGAGCGCCTCACCCGCCTCAAAGCTCACCGTGTGACCTAGCTTTTCGAACGCGTCCTTCTGTTCCACGTCGACCGCCAGTTTCGCGCCTCGCGCCATGAGGTGCTCGAGCCGGGGGCGATCCTTGGGCAACGGGGTGCGCTTGTGGAAGGTGACCTCATCGATACCCATCTTGTCGCGAAAGTCGGTGAACAGACCAATCAAGGGCTCACCGATCGTACCGGTTCCGACGATGTGAACGATTTTCTTCATGGTTCCCCTCGGTGCGGGTTGAAATTGGACTACTTGTGGAGCCGAGACGCCGGCAGAACGATACGTCGTTAGCCTAGCATAGACGGCCGACCGGGCTTCGCCAGAGCCCCCGGAGCGCATCCCGCCGCGACGAGGCCTACCCGCTACGACTCGCCGTCGCCCATGTCGTCCTGACCGCCGTGCTTCCAATTCGGGTCGCGACGCGCGAATTCATCAAGCGCACTCGGCACTTCGAGCAGCGTTCGAGTGACCTCCGGGTCGCATTCCTGGCTCTCGCACTCGTAGGTGTAGACGTTCCAGTCTGCACGGCGAGAGAACCCCACGAGGGTCTGATACTCGCCACAGTTGCCACACTTGATCGAAAGGTTGCGGATATTGATGCTCGCCGCCACTCTTTGTTCCTCCAAGGGTGAAATTTTCGACACAATCCCCACGAATTGCTCATTATAGAGGGCGTCGGCGCGATTCTTGCTCTAACTGAGGGGTGTACTTCGATGAGACACGAATGGGACATTGGGCGCACCCGAGCCGAAATGAAGAAGAAAGGGGAAGGTAGACCATGATCGACGGCTTCCCCGGGAAGCGCGGACGAGGCAGCACCCGCCAATCGTTCTCCCTTTGGCTTTGCCTCCTCGTACTCTTGCTCTTGGCGCCCATGTCGGCTCGGAGCCAAGAAGCGCCCGCGGCTCAGTTCCAGGAACAGGTCGAGGTCCACTGGGTACTGGTACCGGTCGTCGTCCGCTCGCCGCGAGGCTACATTACCGATCTCAAACGCTCGGACTTCTCGCTCACCGTTGACGGGCGGACCGTTTCGCTGGCTAGCTTCGACAGAGGAAACGACGCCCCGGTGAGCCTGGTCCTCATGCAGGATCTCTCCGGCAGCATGGGAATCGGAAATGAGCTGGAGCTCAGCCGCCGTGCTCTCGACTGTCTCCTTGCCGCCCATCGGCCGGGAGATCGGTGGGCGGTCGCGAGCTTTGCCAACGGCCAGGTGTTCGTCGACGTGCCCTTCACCTCGAATCTCGGCGCCGTCCGCGAAGCGATCGAAGGCTTCCGAGCCTACGGCAAGACGGCGCTCTACGACGCCGTCTCTTGGCTACCCAAGATCGCCTTGAGCTCAGAGAGCAACAAGCGCGCCGCGATACTGATCACCGACGGCGTCGACAATGCCAGCACCATCGACCCGGGCACGGCCCGGGGACAGGTGGAAGCGGCGCGGCTTCCGGTCTATGTCCTCGGCTTTTCGACCGGAACGCCCTACGCTCTCGATCCCGAGGGCCACAAGATCTATCGCTATGCCGACCTTCTCAACCTGCTGGCGAGTCTGACGGGCGGAAGCTACTACCCGGTTTCCGATCAGGACCAGGTGGACGCCGCCTGTCGCTCGATCGTCCAGAGCCTCCGCTTCCAGTACGTTTTGGGCTTCAAGGCCGGGGGCCGTGGCGTCGACCGGTACCACCACATCGAGGTCAACGTCGATCGCGACCGTCGGCACTGGAAGCTCAGCTTTAGACGGGGCTACCAAGGCCCTCCACCCCTAGCCAGCCCGTGAGAAGGGCGGCACTATATAGGCTTTGATGCAATCACCAATTGGAGCATGCAATAATTCAGACAATCAAACGGCCCTCGTGGCCGAAAGGAGGAGAGATATGAAAATTGGAAAGAGACAGATTCCATGGATCGGCCTCGCCCTGGCGGTCGCCCTCGTTGCCAGCGGCTGCGCCACGAAGAAGTACGTGCAAGGCCAGGTCGGGTCGAGCTCGGCCCAGATGAATCAGAAGATGACTGACATCGAGGGCCAGGTCGAGAACAACCAGCAAACCCTCAAGCAGCACGACCAGAAGATCCAGGCGACCTCGAAGACCGCGCAGGAGGCGCTCGACCGAGCGATCAAGGCCGGGAAGCTGGCGCAAGGGAAGCTGCTCTACGAAACCGTCCTGACCGACAACGACGTTCACTTTGGACTCGAGAGCTCCAAGCTCAGCGACACGGCGAAGCAGGCGCTCGATAAGTTCGCGGACAATCTCAAACAGCAGAACAAGAACGTCTACATCGAGATCCAGGGTCACACCGACGCGACGGGCAGCGCCGCGTACAACATGAAACTCGGGCAGGAGAGAGCCGAAGCGGTTCGCCGCTACCTCAACAGCGTGGGCATCCCGCTCCATCGCATGTCGGTCATCTCCTACGGAGAAACGGCGCCGATTGCCAGCAACAAGACGCGCGAGGGGCGGTCGCAGAACCGCCGCGTCACTCTCGTCGTCCTCGAGTAGTCACCGACGTCAACGGCTGGGCTTGCGGCGCGGGGGGGAAGCCTCCCGCGCTGCTCGCCGCCCCCCTTCCAGCAGCTCCAAAGAGCCCCCACAGCCACCACAGCGGTAGCGATGGGCGGCGCGGCTCTTTCGGATGTAGATCTCGCCACAACGCCGGCAACGCCAGCGCCAACTGCGGCGCTCCGCCAGAAAGTCGGTAACGTCGAGCTCATGAAAAGTCTGGGGCGGAAAGCCACAGCGCCGCATCATCTCTTGCCATAGCGGCCCATGTCCCGCCTTGTACCCGGCGACCAGGTGACAGAGCTCATGCACCAGAGTCGGGAGGAGCTCCTCTGGATGACGGTCGATCAGACGGGGGTTGAGATAGATGCGGTTGCGGGACGGCTCGCTGCGCCCGATCGCGGTTCGCATGCGGGCGTTGAAGATGACGCGAACCCTTTCGGCTCTCTCCTCTTGGTCGAGGCGCCGCAGGTAGGAACGCACGATGAGCCGAATTGCGGCTTCCGGCCACTGAGAAGGCGGTCGTTTCCCCGTCACTGGTGGTTCCCTTCTCCTTCTCGCTCAGAAACAGATCTCAACCATAGACTCTAGACCGCCACCGTATGGACTGGAGCGCCTAGGCGTGCTCGGCCCGGCGCAGAAGCTTCTCGAGAGTGGGCCCGTCGACCACCCCCGGAGCGAAGTAGACCAGGCTTCCGCTCTTGCCGAAGATCATCAGGGTCGGAAAGGCGTCGATCTGCAACCGATCCGAAACCTTGCTATCGCTATCGAGAAGAACCGGGTAGAGAAAGGGGCGTTGGTCGACGAAACGGCGCACCACCTCGGGACGTTCGCCTGAGTCCACGGCGAGAAACTGCACACCGTCGGCATGCACCTTCTTGTAGAGGGGTTCGAGGATCTCTCCTTGCAGACGGCAAGGACCGCACCAGGTCGCCCAGAAATCCACCAGAACCACTTTGCCCCGGAAGTCTTCTGGACCGACGCTCTTGCCCCCTAGGCTCGGCAACTTGAAGTCGGCCAGAACCGACGGATGCCCCTGATGCACGGTGCCTCGGCCGCCAAAGACCCATGCCGCCACCACAACAACTAGAACTACCGCTGCGCCCCCTACGACCAGGGAAACTCGCGAGGCGCCACGCTGCCGGTTTGAGAAATACGCGTCCTTCATAGCCTCAGCATACGCGATCGGCAGCCTCCGCGGAAGCCCGAAACTGGGCCCGGAACCCGATTTCACCCGGCCGGGGCAGAGCGGGTCCCGGACCCATGCGTTCCCGGTAGCGAGAGAGTGGGACTCCTCCCCGCTGCCTACTTCTTTTTCGCCGACTTCTTTGCGGCCTTCTTCTTGGCAGCCGGCTTCTTGGCCTTCGCGGCCGCTTTTTTAGCCGGCTTCTTTGCGGCCTTCTTCTTGGCAGCCGGCTTCTTCGCTGCTCTCTTCACCGTCTTCTTAGCGGCCTTCTTCGTCGTCTTTTTCGCTGCCTTCTTGGCCGGCTTCTTGGCGGCCTTCTTCACGGTCTTCTTGGCGGGCTTCCTGGCGGCCTTCTTCGTCGTCTTTTTCGCTGCCTTCTTGGCCGGCTTCTTGGCTTTAGCAGTCGTCTTCTTGGCCATTCTCTTGGCGGGCTTCTTGGCTGCCTTCTTCTTGGCTGCCGGCTTCTTGGCTGCCTTCTTCGTCGTCTTCTTGGCCGCCTTTTTGGCCGGCTTCTTGGCTGCCTTCTTCTTGGCCGCCGGCTTCTTCGCTGCTTTCTTCACTGCCATGACGCTATCCTCCCGCCCCGGGCTAGGGGCCATCGGACCCGCAGGTCCGACCTCTTGCGAGAGGGCGACATTGCCCCCTCGCCGGTAACTGCGAAGGCCGGAGGGAAACCTCTCCCCTCCGGCCTCGACCTGCGATCTGGGCCAATCGGTGCACCGTCCGTGGCTCGGGTGGGTGCATCATTCGTCATCAACGAGATCAACGGCTCGTTATCTCTCCTGCTCCCAGTGGCCCATCAACTGCAACCGCTCGTCGATCCACAGTTGAGGCACTTATAGCAGGTGCCGTTGCGCACCATGATCGCTCCACAATCCGAGCAACTGGGTGCATCTTGCTGGTACAGGAACGTCACCTTGGCCGATTCGGCGGCGGCGGCGAGTGTCACCGCCGAATCCGCCTTGCCTTCGGTGGACGGCTCATCGCGGAGCACGACCCCAGCGGCTTCCTTGCTCTCGCGGCTCAGAAACTTCGAGGCGAGCCAGCGGAAGATGTAGTCGGTGATCGATTTCGCAATCGGGATCTCCGGATTCTTGGTGAAGCCGGAGGGCTCGAATCGAGTATGGCTGAACTTGTTCACCAGGGTCTCGAGCGGAACACCATACTGCAATGCAATGGAGATTGCGGTAGCGAAAGCGTCCATGAGCCCCGAGATCGTCGATCCCTCCTTGGCGATCGTCAGGAAGATCTCGCCCGGCTGGCCGTTCTCGTAAAGACCAACGGTGATGTAGCCCTCGTGACCACTGACCGAAAACTTGTGGGTGATCGCCCGGCGCTCGTCGGGAAGCTTATGGCGCATGACTCTCTCGCCGTTGGCATCGAGCGGCACTCCACCCTTGCGCTCTTGCCGCTTGGTGGAAAGAGGCTGGCTCTTCTTGCAGCCGTCGCGATAGATCGCCACAGCCTTCAGCCCCAGCTTCCAACCCTCGATGTAGGCCTCCTCAATCTCCTCCGGGGTCGACTCCTCCGGCATATTGATCGTCTTCGAGATCGCTCCCGAGATGAACGGCTGGACGGCCGCCAGCATTTTGAGATGACCCGAGTAATGAATCGAGCGCGCTCCGTTGGCGGGCTTGAAGGCGCAATCGAACACCGGAAGATGCTCATCCTTGAGCTCCGGCGCTCCCTCGATCGTGTCGTGCTCATCGATGTACTCGACGATCGACTGGACCTCGGGGGTCTCGTAGCCGAGGCGTTTGAGTGCGGTCGGCACGGTCTGGTTGACGATCTTGATCATGCCACCGCCGACCAGCTTCTTGTACTTGACGAGCGCGATATCCGGCTCCACCCCGGTAGTGTCGCAATCCATCATGAAGGCGATCGTTCCGGTGGGGGCGAGGACCGAGATCTGGCTGTTGCGCAGACCGGTGCTGGCGCAGTGATCGACGACCTCGTCCCAAGATTGCTTGGCTGCCTGCAGCAGGTCGAGCGGCACGTGCGCCGCATCGATCCGCTTGAGCGCATCCTTGTGCTTGCGCATCACCTTGAGCATCGGTTGACGGTTCTCTTCGAAGCCCGCGAATGGGCCTTTCGCCTCCGCGATCCGTCCGGATTGCGCGTACGCCGCCCCCGACATGAGCGCCGTGATGGCGGCGGCATAGTCGCGACCGGCCTCTGAGTCATAGGGCAGGCCACGACCCATGAGGAGCGCCCCGAGGTTGGCATAGCCGAGACCGAGGGGTCGAAAGAGGTGAGAGTTCTCCCCGATCGCCGGCGTCGGGTAGCCGGCGAAATCAACGATGATCTCCTGGGCGCTGATCACGACCTCGCTGACGTGCCGGAAGGTCTCCACGTCGAACCCGGTGTCGGCGGAAAAGAACTTGAGGAGATTGAGCGAGGCCAGATTGCACGCCGTGT
>Ga0102953_1001712_pt1 | contig 13673 bp, 12 predicted proteins | sample SalPon2A_C_D2_MG_FD_78509 | JGI IMG/M metagenome (GOLD analysis project Ga0102953, IMG submission 78509) | Soil microbial communities from South San Francisco under conditions of wetland restoration - Salt Pond MetaG R2A_C_D2_MG | ecosystem: Environmental > Terrestrial > Soil > Wetlands | place... | reverse complement strand
TGGAGAACGTGCCCGCCCTCCTCACCGGGAAGGGCAAGCGCTGGGAGCGCGGGCCGATCGGTCGAGTTCTCGGAGACCTGGCCGAAGCACGGTATGACGCGGAGTGGGCGTGCCTTTCCGCTCGTGAGTTCGGGGCGCCCCACCTGCGAAAGCGGGTCTGGATCGTGGCCTACCCCGCACGGGATGCCGAAGCCGGGGCAGCGGCGGAACCCCGGCCCGAGCGGCAACGAGCTCGGGCGGGCGGTCAACGAGGCCGCGCGGCGCACTTGGCCGACGCCGACACGGAGCGACAGCCTGGGCGGGCCGGGGAGGTCTGCAACTCGCCAGGGCGGCGACAACCTGCGGAGCGCGGTGGCGCGGGAGCCGGTCTTCCCGACGCCGACCGCGAGCAACACGAAGGCCGAGCACAAGCGCTCGGCGGGCAGGCCGGCGAGGAGCTACGGGACCACTGGGCCGCTGAACCCGCCGTGGGTCGAGTGGCTGATGGGGTTCCCCATCGGGTGGACCGCCTTGCCGCCCTCGGCAACGCCCTCGTCCCGCAGATCGCGGAGTGGATCGGGCGCCGCATCCTCGAATACGAGCGCGCGACGGGATCGGAGTCGGTGAGCTGATGCAGCCGGGCAAGATCGTCGACCTCTTCGCCGGCGCCGGCGGCTGGGACGAGGGCCTGCGCGAACTCGGCCACACGGCGGTCGGGATCGACTCCGACCGCTGGGCCTGCGCCACGGCGCGAGCCGCCGGTCACGAGCGGGTCGAAGCCGACATCGCCGCCCTGGACCCGCAGGAGTTCGCCCCGCTCTGGGGGCTGATCGCCTCGCCGCCCTGCCAGGCCTACTCGAACGCGGGCAAGGGCCTCGGCAAGCTCGACAAGCCGCGCGTCATCGCCTGCGCCCACGAGCTCGCCGCCGGGCACGACACCCGCGCCGAGCACCTCGCCGCCTGCCGCGACCCGCGCTCGCTGCTCACGGTCGAGCCGCTGCGCTGGGCGGTGGCGCTTCGACCCCGCTGGGTGGCGCTGGAGCAGGTGCCGGGCGTCCTCGAGCTTTGGTCGCTGTTCGCCGGTTTGCTGGCCGCCCACGGCTACGAGGCGACCGCCGGGGTGCTGAGCGCCGAGCAGTTCGGCGTGCCGCAGACCCGCAAGCGCGCCTACCTGGTCGCCTCGCTCGACGGCCCGGCCGAGCTGCCCACCCCGACTCATCGCTCATACAACCCACGCCGCCCAGCCGAGGTCCGCGAGAGTGAGGAGGAGCTGTCGCCCTGGGTCAGCATGGCCGAGGCCCTCGGCTGGGCGCGGGACGCCGTCACCTTCACCAACAACCAGACGGCGAGCGGCAGCCGGCCGCAGGGCCTCGTCCGGCCGGTCACCTGTCCCGCGCGGACGCTCGACTCCGCCTCGGGGTCCTGGACGGTCGAGCGCTCTGCGAAAGGCGGCGAGAGCGATGGCTGATCGCCGGCCGGAGTGGACGAGGAAGCGCCCGGCGACGACCGTGACCGGCGACCCCCGAATCTCGACGCCGAGGGCCTACCGGACCTCCGATTCGCGGTCGGCGAAGGAGTGGCCGTCGCAGTTCGAGGGCGCGATCCGCGTCAGCGTCGAGGAGGCGGCCGTCCTGCAGGGGTTCCGGGCCGACTACCCCTGGCAGGGATCGCGATCTCGCTGTTTCCTGCAGATCGGCAACGCCGTCTGCCCGCCGGTCGCGCGTCTCGTCGTCGCGGCCGCCGCCCGTAACAGCCTCGACGGTGAGAGGGCGGATCAATGAGGCGGGAGCGGGGTTCGCTAGGGGGTTCGCACGGAGGTTCGCTAGGGGGTTCGCAGCGCGGTTCGCCAGGGGGTTCGCATCACGATTTCGCGACGCTGCCCCATTCCGCTTGCCGACTGGCATTGCGACGCTGCGGCTCCGCTGACATCTATAGCCCCATCCGGGGGAGCAATCGTGAGTGAGTCGAACCGGCGGGACGCAGTCCCGCTCGCTCTCCTCGCGGCGGCGATCGCGATCGCGCTCCTCGCCTCATCCGCTCCCCGGTGGGGCCGGTCGCTCCTGGAGCTCGCGGGGCGCCCCGCCGCCGTCAGCCTCGCCGTGGCTCTGCTGACCTTCGCCTGTGCCGTGCTGGTCGCGCGCCTCGTCGTCACTCGGCGAGCGCTCAGGCATCGGGTGGCGGTGCTCGCGGTTCCCGCCGATTCCTTCGACCCCTCGGCGGAGGCCGTGGTCCGCTTCGCCTCGGGGCTCAGCCGGTCTCGCCGGGCGCTGCGCGGCCTCCTCGACGCACCTGCCAGCGCTGTGCGCCTGAGGCTCGACGCCGACCCGGCCGGGGACCTCCGCTACGCGGTCGAAGTGCCCGAGCGGGCGCGGGGAGCGTTGCGGGCGGCGACGGCCGCCTACCAGGGCGTGGAGCTCCGGGCGGTCCCCGAGCCGGAGGAGCGGGCCGAGGAGGTGGAGGTCGTCCGCGCGGAGTTGATCCTGGCCAGAGGGAGCAGCGAGCCCTTGCGCGCCGCCGGCCTCGACCCCGATCCGCTCGCGGGGCTCGCCCGCGCGTTGGAGGATCTCGATCCGTCCAACGGGGACGCGGCGGAGATCTGCATCGACCTGCTTCCCGTCAGGCCGGGCAGGCGCCGGGCGCTGCGCCGTCGCCTGCTTCGCCGCGCCCGCCCCCGGAAGCCGTCTCCGGCGCCCGGGGACGAGCTGGCCGACCTGCTCGGAGGCGAGCGCCAGGCCGGGGAGGCGCCGGCTGCGGCGGTGCAGAAGCGGGTGGGCCGCCAGGCACTCGACCGCAAGCTCGGGACCGCCGAGCCGCTGTTCGAGATGCAGATCCTGATCCGGGTCGCCTCGCCCGTTCACGGCAGGGCCAAGGCGCAGCTGCCGGGAATCCTGGCCGCCTTCGACGCCTTCGCGGGAGAGAACCACCTGCGCGCCTCGGGCCTGCGCATCCCCGGCGTCGCCTTCCTGGGGTCCGACCTGCCCGGACGGCGCGGCCGGTTCGATCGCCGCTTCGCCACCGGGCTGTTTCGGCCCGCGCGGCGCCGCGTCGTGACGGCGAGCGAGATCGCCGGGCTGTTGAAGCCGCCGAGCAGGCGATGCCCGGCGCCGAACGTCCTGCGCTCCGGCGGCGCCGTGCCACCGCCGCCGCGCGCGCTGCCGACCTTCGCCGGGCAGGCGGGCCTGCTGCCGCTCGGCAAGGTCGAGACCGAGACGGGCGAGCGGATGGTCGGCGTCCCCCTGCACGACACCTTCTTCTTCTACATGGCCGGCCGCAGCCGGTTCGGCAAGACCGAGACCGCGATCGGCCAGTTCCTGCACCTGGCGCGAGCGGGTCACGGCTGCCTGTTCCTCGATCCCCATCTCGACGCGATCGAACGGATCAAGGGCTACCTGACCGAGGAGGGGCTGCGCGAGCGGGTCGTGGAAGTGAACCTCGCCGACCCCGACCGCCAGCCGGCCTGGAACCTGTTCGCGGTCGCCGGTCGCTCGCCGAGGCGGGCGGCCGGACAGGTCGACGCCGTGGTCGACGCCTTCGCCTCGGCGCTCCGCTGGGACGAGATCAACGCCCGCGCGCTCAACCTAACCACCCAGAGCGCGCAGGCGATGGTCGACCTCGCCCACCGCCTCCCGCCCGAGCTGGCGCCGACGATCTTCGAGATCCCCGTCCTGCTGAGCGACGAGGACTGGCGGAGGAAGGTGCTGCCCTACGTCTCGGCTCCGGTGCGCCGGTTCTTCACCGAACGCTTCCCGCTGCTGGCGCCCGAGGCGGTCACGCCGGTGACGAACCTGATCGACCGCCTCCGGGCCGCGCCGACGACCGCCGCGCTGCTCGGCAACCCACTCGCGACCTATGACATCCGCGCGGCGATGGACGAACGGAAGATCGTCCTGGTGTGTCCCGGCTCGGGCTCGGGCCGCGACCGGCTGATCGCCAACTTCGTCGTCTTCGACGCCCTGCACGCCGCGAGGTCACGGGCCGACGTCCCGCCCGAGCGACGCCGCGAGTTCTACGTCTGGCTGGACGAGGTCCAGATATACGACGGCGCTTCCTCGGGCACGCTGGCGGCGCTGCTGGAGCAGGTCGCAAAGTTCGGGGTGCGGGCGCTGCTGCTGAACCAGAACCCCGAGCGGCTGAGCGCCGCGACCCGCGACGCGGTCACCACCAACCGCTCCCACCTGGTGACGACGGCGCTCAACTCCAAAGGCGCCGGGCTCTTGGCACGCGAGCTCGGAGGCGAGGTGAGCGCCGAGACGATCGGGCGGCTGCCCCGCTTCCACAGCCTCGCCTCGGTCACCCTCGACGGCGAGATCAGCCGCCCCTTCCGGCTGGCGGGGGTGCCGGTCGAGGAGCTGCTTCCCGACGCCTGTCACCCCGAGTGCCTGCCGCAGTTCGACGTGGCGATCGACGACGCGACCGGCCGCGCCCCGGTCGCCGAGACTCTGGAGCGTCTCGACCGCCACCCGCAGGAGATCGTCAAGCGTCTCGGCGCCGCGCGCCGGGGGCCGGGTGGGGCGGGCGGTGGCAGGCAGAAGCTCGACACGAGGGGGGTCCGTTGACCGGCGGCGAGCAGGCGCTGGCGCGCGTCGGGCCGACCGCCGTGGCGATCCTTGAAAGCCTGGGTCAGCACCGACTCCTTCTGAGCCGCCAGGTCCACGCGCTGCACACGCCGGGCACTTCGCGGCGATGGACTCAGTACCAGCTCGCGCACCTGCGCGGTGCGGGACTGGCGAGCGGGACCAGGCTGTCGGATCGCCAGCTCCTCTGGCACCTGACCGAGCGAGGCGCCGAGGCTCTTGAGGCGATCCCAAGCCGCGCCGAGGCGCGCTGCAAGGTGATCGCCCCCGAGCAGGCCGCCGGGGCCCTGCACGAGCACACCATCGCCGTGAACGACGTGGGGATCGCCTTCGTGAGCGCGGCGCGCGAGCGCCGGGAAGAGTGCGGTCCGTTCAACTGGTTCCATGAGATCGCCCACCCGATCGGCCCACCGCCGGGGCGTCGGGCACCTGAGCAGTTGATCGCCGACGCGGTCCTCACCTATGAGCTCGCCGAGCCGGATGGCTCGACTGCCATCGCCTACAGGTTCATCGAGCTCGACCGCGCCACCCGTTCGGCCGCCGACCTGGCGCATCGGCTCGCGCGCTATGTCCGGCTGTACCGTCACGCTGTTCCAGCAGCGGGCTCAGGGGGCGAGTCGGCGGCGCTCTGGTCGCGACGCTACCCGATCTTCCCGCCGGTGCTGCTGGTCCTCGCCGGTAGGCCCCGGGACCGGCTCGAGGAACGTCGCCGGATCGTGCTCGCATTGTGCCGCCAGGACCCCGACCTGGCCGAGACGCCGGAGGTCGAGGTCTCGATCTGCCTGCTGGACGACCTCGCCGAGCGAGGGCCCTTCGCGCCGATCTGCCGGACACTCGCCGAGCCAGGCGAGGCGGTGGACTGGCTGGGGGAGGGCGTCGGCTGATGTCGGGGAGCCGTGCTCACAGCGAGCGGCCCAGGCCGTTCGGGGTGCCGATCCTGCGCGCCGACGAGCGCTTCGTGGAGGCGCTGGCGGAGTCCGTCGCCGAGCAGGTCGCCGATCGCATTCGAGGGGGAGCCGTCGAGACTGAGGGCTACTTGAATCCCGAGGCCGCAGCCCGCTACATATCGGTCTCGCGCAAGCGCATCTACGAACTGACCAGCGCCGGCCGGCTCGTCCCCGACGGATACGACGGCCGCACGCCGCTGTTTCGGCGCCAGACGCTTGACGACTACGTGACGAAGGCTGGGGGCAGGTCGTGCCGCTGATCGCCCGCATGGCCCATGAAAGCTGGGATTGCGCAGCCTTCGGGCAGACTGACGAGCCGCATCATCCTGTTAATGTCTTGTCCGATAACTGCAAATGGGGCGGCGCCGCTCGAACGGCCCGCCCCCGGCTCACGAGGTGATAGCTCATGAGCGTTTCTCAGGATACGTCTGTGCCCGAGGACCGTCCAGGCTGCGGCGACCGCCGCCGGCTGGTCAAGACCAAGACCCCCGGCGTCTTCAAGCGCATCGACGGCCACGGCCAGATCGTCGGCTACGTCACCGTCATTCGCGTCGCCGGCAAGCAGCGCAAGCGCAACGCCCGCACCTACGAGGCGGCGCGGCGGATCAAGCGCGAGAGCGAAACCGACCGCGACCGTGGCGAGCTCCAGGAGCCGACGACGACCCCCTTCCTGCGCTTCCTCGACGAATGGGTCGAGCGCTATCGCGGGCAGGGCCGTCGCGGCTTCCGCGAGAACACCCGAGACGAATACCGGCGGCTGATCGGAAAGTACGCGCATCCGTACTTCTCGGGCAGGTTGCGGCTGGTCGACGTGACCACCTTCCAGCTCGCCCGCTTCGTGGACTGGCTCGCCGACGAAGGCGAGCAGGGCAAGCGCCTCAGCGACGCGACGATCGCCAACATCGTGATCCCGCTGCGCGCGGCGCTGACCACCGCGAAGCGCGAGGGGCTGATTCGGCACAACCCCGGCCACGGACTGGCGCTTCCCCACCGCGAGGAGATCGCCGACGAGGAGGAAGAGATCAAGGTGTTCAGCCGCGAGCAGCTTGCGGCGGTCCTGGCGATGGCGCCGGAGCGTCACAAGGTGCTGTTCGAGGTTCTGGCGACCTGCGGCCTGCGGATCAGCGAGGCGATCGCGCTCCAGCGGCTCCACTTGCAGATCGACGGCTCCGAGCCCGAGGTCTGCGTCCGCCGGGCGATGGTCAAGGGGCGGATCGAGCCGCCGAAGACGAAGTACGGCAGGCGCGAGATTCGGCTGCCGGCATCCCTCGTCTACCGGCTGCGCGCCCATCTGGCGGCGCTGGAGGATCGGGACTCCACGGCGCTGGTGTTCACCAACCGGGAGGGAAACCCGATCGAGCCGAACAACCTCCGTCGCCGTGCGTTGAAGCCGCTGGTCGAGGAGGTCGACGCGCCCTGGGCGGGCTTCCACACGTTCCGCCACACCTTCGCCTCGCTGCACCTGAGCCAGGGGACCAACCTGCTCCAGCTCAGCCGCGCGCTCGGCCACCACTCGGCTGCGTTCACGCTTTCCCGCTACACGCATCTGCTGCCGGGTGACGAGGCGCCGGCACTCGATCTCTCGCCGACCCCCGCCGACCTCCTGGTGGGGGCCGACGTATGACCCCGCCAGGGGCACGGGCCTATGTCCGGAGTCGGTTCAGCAGTGCTGCCGTCAACGTCGGCGGCGGGGAAGTGGAGGTGCGCCTGAGCGATGGCGGCAATTGGCAGGTCAAGGCGCGGTTAGTCGAGGAGAACGTGTGGCGCCTGCTGTGCAGGGGGCACCTCGACGGCAGCGTCTTCGAGGCTGCTACGGCGGACCGGGAGCCGGTCAGGGTCGGCCCGCTGACGGTCGATCCGACGAGTCGTCGCGTCGATGTCAACGGCGCCGGGGTGCCGTTGACCGAGGGCGAGTTCGACTTGATCGCCCTGCTCGCCGCTCAGGCCGACCGCGTCTTCACCAAGCCCGAGCTGCTGCGCGCCCTGTGGGGCGTCGCGGGTCGAAGCAAGCTCCGCGCTCTGAGCTCCCGCGCGAGCCGCGCCCGCTGCAAGCTGCGCGAGGCCGGGGCGGACGGATTCGTGGTCAACTGCCGCGAGCGCGGCTACAGGCTCTGGGAACGGGACGCGATCGGCAACGGAGGCCCGCCGCGATGAGCCCGCGAACCGATGCGCCGCTTTGCTTCTGCGACCACCATCGCCAACGGTACGCGGGGAAGGTTCCGATCGACGAGGCCGGCGAGTTCCCGATCGGCGCTTATGAAGATGACGGCACGGTCGGCGGCGACGGTGAGTTCAGGGTCACGCTGGTCGAACTTCATGGCGATTGGCGTTGGTCGCTGTATCCGCATCTGGAGGTCTACGGCGAGGGCGTGCCGGCGCTGCGCCGGGCGATTGACGCCGGGCTGTTCGACGTTCTCGGGCCGGTGAACAGTCGGGACGAGTTCGCCCATCGACTCCTGGCGATCGGCTTGATCGACCGCTCCGACACGCCGCTGTCGGAGGCGAGATCGTGAGTGCCTACGCGAAGGGCGACCGCGTCCGCTTCGTCGGCTTCGGCGAGCCCGCTCCCTACAGCCGTCTTCGCATCGGCACCGAGGGAGCGGTCGCGGCCGTTGACGACCTCGGCACCGTCCACGTTGATTGGGACGATGGCAGCAGGCTCGGCATGGTCATCGCGCCTCCAGGCGGGCGGCCCCAGATCGGATCGAGCGGGCGTCCGCGTGCGGCTCCGATCACGACGGATCGGGCGTCCCGGCTGAGGGCTAATCTTTCCAAGCCGAAAGCCATGCCGCCGCAGACGCCGGAGATCAAAGCCCTAGATTTTTTCTGCGGTGCGGGCGGTTTGACGCGCGGTTTGCTCGACGCTGGTTTGAACGTTCTGGGCGGCATCGACAACGACGAGCGCCTGCGGGAGACCTACGAGGCCAACAACGAGCCGAGCCGCTTTGTCTGCGAGGACGTTACGGCGCTGGACATCGACTCTTTGCGTCGGGGGTTGGGAGTGGCTGAGAGCGACACGGTGCTCTATGCGGCTTGCACGCCATGTCAGCCGTTCTCGACGCTGAATCAGCGGCGGGGGAAGGACGCCCGCAAGAGCCTCTTGCTGTCTTTCGCCGACCTCGTCCGCAAAGCGCCCCCGGATTACGTACTCGTTGAGAATGTCCCCGGCCTCAACAACGCCTACGGTCGGGAGATTCACGACGCCTTCGTCAAGACGCTGGATGAAGTGGGGCTGGAGCACCGAGCGGGCGCCTTGATCGACGCCAAGGATTACGGCGTTCCGCAGATACGAAAGCGATACATCATGCTCGCGTCTCGGCGTGGCGAGATTTCGTTGCCGTCCCGCCAGCCGGGTCGGAAGCCGACGGTGCGCACCGTGCTCAAGGGGTATCCGCGTCCCGTGTTCGATGGAGAGCCAGAGCTTCCGAACCACGTAGCCCGCGAGCCGAAATCCCATCATCTGAGGATTCTCGAAGCGATTCCGCGCGACGGAGGTAGCCGAAGCGACGTGAAAGACACCTCCATTCTGCTGCCGTGCCATCAGAAGACTCCTCATCTCCATAAGGACGTTTTCGGGCGGATGGCATGGAGCCTGCCGGCCCCGACCCTGACTTGCCGCTGTACGGACGTCTATTGCGGGCGCTTCGCCCATCCGGTCGAAAATCGTGGGCTTTCCCTCCGAGAGGCGGCAGCCCTGCAGACGTTCCGAGACGACTACGCCTTCCACGGCACCTTCTTTCACATCGCCGCCCAGATCGGCAACGCCGTGCCGGTCCGCTTGGCTCGGCAGCTCGGCGACGCGGTGGTAGCCTCGGCGACGGGATGAGCGACGAGATCGCGGCAGCTACCGGCGGGGAGGTCGCTTCGACCGATCCAGTCCAGCGGGACCCGTTCCGCATGGAGTTCGACATCGGCACGGTCAAGCACCTCGGGCTGCACATGTACTCAACTCTGCCGCCTGTGATCGGCGAGCTCGTCGCGAACGCCTGGGACGCAGACGCAACGCGAGTAGAGGTGACGATCCCAGAAGAGGCTTTGACCGACACCTCGGAGATCATCGTCGCGGACGACGGACGAGGTATGTCCGACGACGCCGTGCGCAGTGCCTACATGATCGTAGGTCGTGACCGCAGGGAGGTCGAGGAGTCCGACGAGACGCCCGAAGGTCGCCGGGTCATGGGGCGAAAGGGAATCGGCAAGTTTTGTGGATTCGGGATCGCCGGGGAGATTGAGGTCGAGAGCGTCGCGGATGGGGAGACGTCCCGCTTCACCATGAACTACGACGAGCTCAAGCGGGCCGCGTCTCATCGCGAGATCGAGTTTCCGCCGCTCGATCCAACCGGAAAGGTGACGGGAGGTACTACGGTTACCCTCAGGGGGATCAGGAAGTACCGGACGCGCAGCATTTCGATCCCAGGTCTCCGCCGCAGTCTCGCCCGGCGCTTCTCGGTGATCGCCCCGGAGCACAACTTCAGCGTCGTTCTCAATGGCGACGAAATAACTCCGGACGAGCGAGACCTTCAGAAACTACTGGGAACCGATGCCGACGAGAGAGCCTATCTATGGACCTACGACGATGTCGAGATTGTCTCCGAGACCGGTTGGAAGGTGAGCGGTTGGATCGGCGCCCTTGATCGGACTAACGAGTTGGAGGACGGCATTCAACGCGGGATCGTCGTAATGGCGCGGGGCAAGCTCGTGCAGGAGCCATTCGTCTTCGATGCTGTCGTTGGTCAGCAGTACGCCTTGTCCTATCTGGTCGGTGAGCTCCATGCGGAGTTTGTTGACGAAGTGGAGGACACGATATCCACGACTCGCAACTCCTTGGTGTGGGACACGGAGGCGAACGCCGCCTTCAAAGAGTGGGGTCAGCGGGAGGTCAACAAGATCGCCCGAGAGTGGGCAGAGAAGCGCCAGGCCGACAACGAGGCGGCGTTGAATGCGAATCCGAAGTACCAGCGGTTCAAAGAGGAGGCGGAAGAGATCGGCAACCTCCGCGCGATCAAGGTGGCGGACAAGCTCGTCCGCGAGGTCATCAAGAAAGATGTGGTCGGTTCCGAGACCTCTCAGGAGGAGGTCATTGACCTCGCGACCGACTTCCTTCGATTTGATGCGTTTTGGGAGTTGGCCGAGGAGGTCACCGAAGCGGACGTGGAAGACCCCGCTCGGCTGATGCGGCTCTTCCGCGAGTGGGAGCTGGTGGAGGCGAAGGAGATGGCAAAGGTGACGAACGGACGCATCGCGACGATAGCCAAGCTCCAGCGCCTGATCGACGCTGACGCGCTCGAGGTTCCGACGCTTCACGACTTCCTTAAGGAGTTCCCCTGGGTTCTCGACCCACGCTGGAACTTGATCGCGGACGAGCAGACCTACAGCGACCTGCTCCGTGACCGGTTCCCAGAGGACGAGGAGATGCCGGACGTCGACCGACGAATCGACTTCCTTTGCGTTCGCGAGAGCGAGCAGCTCGTCGTCGTTGAGATCAAGCGACCTGGAAAGCGTGCGAGCCTCAAAGAGCTGAGTCAGATAGAGGAGTACGTCCACTTCATGAGGGACCACGTAGATCACTCGACGGACCCGGACAGCGAAATATCTGAGGTCGTCGGCTATCTCCTGTGCGGTGACCTGGTCCGCAGCGGTAAAAACGCCGGTCAGGTAAGGCAGAAGCGGGATACCCTGAAGAACTCCAAAATCTACGTTCGGCGCTACGGAGAGCTGCTCGACATGGTGAAGAACAGCCATCGAGATTTCTTGCAGCGATACCAGAGCCTTCAGGAGCTGCGTGGGCAGGACGAAACCTCGGCCGAGACTCAGGCGGCGTGAGGGGAGGCACGCTTCCCGCCGCGCCCTCCGCGAGTTCGCCGACCACCCGGGCGGCGATGCGAGCCAATAGGAGTCGAGATACCTCCGTCGAGTTAAAACTGCGCCGTGAGCTTCATGGCCGTGGTCTCAGGTACCGGACGCATGGTCGGCCAGTCAAGGACTTGCGCTGTACGGCGGACATCGTCTTTTCGCGCAGGATGGTGGCCGTGTTCGTTGACGGATGCTGGTGGCACGGTTGCCCTGAACATTGGGCGCCACCAAAGGCCAATCGAGCGTGGTGGACTCGGAAGATAGAGATCAACACAGAAAGGGATGAGCGCAACGGGGCGGCCTTGCGTGCCGCTGGATGGACGGTTGTGAGAGTGTGGGAGCACGAGTCCGTGAAACTCGCTGCGGACCGAATCGAGGCTGTGATACGAGCTTCCCGGTCGAAGCCCAAGGCTGATCGGGGGACTTTCCCGAGAAAAGGGGCTTCGCGAAGTGACTGATAAGCAAGAGCCGATGTCGGGTGCCCCGACGCTACTCTTCTACTTCGATGTATTGGGCTTCTCTGCGCGTGTGAAAGAGGTCGGCCTTTCGGCAATCTATGCAGAGTACGGACGCCTCCTCGCCATGGTCACGGAGCGCAGTTCGCAGTTGGTCCTCGACGGTGCGCCTGATGGTGAGGGGGCCATGGTGCCGGCCATGTTCACGATTCCGTGGTCGATGGCGTACTTCAGCGACACCATATTGCTATGGACCGACTATTCCCGCGGACCGCTTCTACTCGGGGCGGCTAAGAGCGTGGCTTGTCAGTTCTTCTGTCGATGCTTTGCGAATGGTCTTCCACTTCGTGGCGCAATGGCAGCGGGTCCGGCGGTTATGGACCCAGAGCGTCGAATCTTTCTCGGGGAGCCAATTATTGACGCGGCTCGGGCCGAGGCCGGGCAGGGGTGTGCGGGGATTGGTATCGCCAACTCCTGGGAGCCGTACTTTGGCGGCGCACTCGGGCGTCCTGAACTGTTGCTGCCCTATTCCGATCACATCAAGCCAGGCCGAGAGGATGTGTTGGCCGAGATCATCCTGGACTGGCCAGCCGTGTGGCGTAGTACTGATGACTTCGCTGGCTATAACTTGGACGACTTGATCGACTCATATTCCCGACCTGGCTTCGAGTCCTATTGGACGGCGACGCGGCACTTGATCGCCCGCTCCGAGGGCGAGCCAGATTGGGAACAGGAATTGAAGGATCAGCCGAAAGCGCTCGATCCCTCTCGCGACCCATAGCGAGTCAGGGTGTCCAAGGATGGCGCTTCATTCAACCACACCCCCATCTGTGCCGATGGCTTCCTCGTCTTCCGGCAGGTCGTTCAACTCCAGCAGAAGCGCGGTCACCAGCATTAGTGCGCTCAGCGCATTCGCCTGGCTGTACTGAGGTGTCTTCACTCGATGCACTGATGCGTGGCGATTGAAGTCCGAGCGCTCGGGGTGCCCTGTCGCCGGGTTGTAGTTGTCCAGCGCCTTGCCCAGCGCTTGTTGCACCGCCACCCAGCGGAACTCACGGATCGCCGCTTCCTTTTCGTTTGCTTCGAGGAACCGGCGCCGGGCCTTGCCGTGGCTCTTCTCGCCCAGATGTTCGTGCAATGCGGAGCTGAGGATGCTCGCGCTCAGCGCCTGAGAGGAGGAGAAGAAACCGCTCCGGTATGACTCCAGCGACTCTTGCGTCGCCTCTCTCAGGGGCAAAAGAGCAGGCTCTTCGATGCGTCTCAAAAGATGGTCCAAGTCGTAGAGAATCCGCGGCTCGGCGTCGAGGAGAATCTGGCGACGAACCACGGGGTCACGGGTCTCGAGGAGCTCCACGATCGTCTCCGCAGGCGGCGTCCAGAGCAGGCTCCATCCGGTTCCCGCCATCAGGTCGACCGCCGCGAACACCTGCGGGTTCGTGAGCCCCCTCCAGTTCTCGGGCATCGCCGCCTCGAATGCCTCGGTGAAGGCTGTTGACGCCCTGAGAACGTCGCGCAGAAGACCTGGTCCGGTTTCGCGCAGAACCTTGCCCGCCCCGCGCAGCGCGCGCTCGGTCGCCGGCTCTCTCAGCATTCGTTGAACGCGCTCGACGAGGTCGTTCCGCGAGCGTTCAATTTGCCGCAGGTATCTCGCCACCTGATCGAAGTCCATGGCTATCTCAGCCGATCCAGCGGAACTCGATCACGGCGATCGCTTTCCTGATCTACGTGGCCCTGGATGCCGGATGCCGTCGCCCCGCCGGCTGTTGCAGAGCGAATGCGCCAGGCGCACATTCGACGGCTCATCTGCTCCGCCGAGTGAGATCGGGACGATGTGGTCGAGGGTCGCGTCTCCTGCCTCGACCGAC
>Ga0102953_1001711_pt1 | contig 13682 bp, 13 predicted proteins | sample SalPon2A_C_D2_MG_FD_78509 | JGI IMG/M metagenome (GOLD analysis project Ga0102953, IMG submission 78509) | Soil microbial communities from South San Francisco under conditions of wetland restoration - Salt Pond MetaG R2A_C_D2_MG | ecosystem: Environmental > Terrestrial > Soil > Wetlands | place... | reverse complement strand
GCCAACAGGCATTTTTTCATGCGGACGGCCTTTTCCGGGCCGGGTTCACCTGGGAAGACCGTAAATGAATTGAAAGGTATGCTGCCTGCTGAAGCTAGCATCAGGCTGGCTTCAGCGGAAAAGACACCGATTGTTGTGATGGTAACCAAAGAGCCCCACTGCATCGGCGACCTGTTGTTGCGCCATGCCTACGATGATCTGCCGGGCCATATCTGTGCGGTGATCAGCAATTATGATATTCTGCAGCCCCTTGTCGAAAAATTTGACATCCCATTTCATCATATCAGTCATGTGGATCGCAGCCGGGAGAAACATGAACAGGAGATACTGGATGTGATCGAAAACTATAATCCGGAGTATTTGGTATTGGCAAAGTATATGCGCATTTTGACCAGTGGTTTCATTGATTGTTTTGCCAGCAGAATCATCAATATCCACCACTCATTCCTGCCGGCATTTATGGGAGCCCAACCCTATCGTCAGGCTTTTGAGCGTGGCGTTAAGATTATTGGGGCGACTGCTCACTTTGTTACGCAGGATCTGGATATGGGCCCCATTATTGCCCAGGATATTCTGCCGGTCGATCACACCTATTCGCCGGAGGACATGGCCCAGGCCGGACATGACGTTGAAAAGATCGTACTGGCTAAAGCTCTGAAGATGGTGCTTGAAGAACGCGTTTTCCTGCATAATAACCGAACAGTTGTCTTTGAGTGATAATGGAATAAAAAAATAATAACATCCGGACTCACCGTTACACACTAACAGCGAACCAAAACCGGTAAAATTACAATGACTACGTTTTACAGAACGGAATACAGCAAACTTGCAGACCAGGTCGACGATGCTCTCGATGATATGGTGATAGCTCATAAAACGTTCATTGTAACTGGTGAGAACGAATTGCCGGATAATGCCAGGGGCTACAAACTTCCGGTTCTGTTAGATAATGGGGATACGATAAGCGGTGAAGAGGAATTAAAGGCGCGGTTAAAAGAATTAAAACGAATCATGAAGCTTTGGGACAAATTTAAATCCGACGCCTGTTTTATTGATGATGACGGCACGACTTGTTGATAAAGGAACCAACGGATATTTAAGTGAATACCATAATTTAGATAAGTGTATCGATTCAGCGGTTAACAATTTGCATTGCTACAATAGCCAGGCAGCAGCTTCGTCATGACGACACGATATTCTTTAGGGCTGATTCTCATCTCACTGATTATTATTGGCGGATGTAATGATCGCCACACCGGTCACATCTTTCCCAAACCTGTTAAAGGTAAAGAATATTATGGATCAATAACCTTCGATTATAAAAGCAATCCATCCAACGGGAAGAGCACGGACCCCATCCGGATACGTTTTGTGCCGGACAGCCTGCGCTATTATTACACTTCTGAAAAAGTTATTGGCTTTGTTTTAAAATGGTCCGGACATGATAAGGTGCTCAACGACATGCAGATTCGAATGAACGATTGTCCGGATTACTCAACGACCCAAATGGGACGCAGTTTAGATCTCAGTGGGACATTTACCTATCACAGAGAAAATGGAAACTGGATCATAGAACAAACAGGCCGGAATTCAACAATAAAAATAAATTTGAGTGATACTAAACCAGATACCCTCCACATGCCCTATCCGGATGATCTGGTTTGCAACTAATCTCATTGAGATATCCCTTCTTTTATTTCGTTCGTACTCCTGGCTAAGTTCAAAATAAAAGCCTGAATTAGTCGATGTGATCAAATTTACATCCATTATTTTCACCTGAGTTGCAGATATTTCTTGCTGATTTTAAAAGAAATGAAAATATTGAAACCGGCAATCGCTGCGGGGATACGATATATTTCCAAAGAAACTTGCCCAGGTTAATCATGGCATTGTCCATCCATACTCTCAATCAGAAACCAAACCACCGTGTTTAATAATGGAAAAGAAGCATAAAATTTTACTCACCGAAAAGGAAATACCCGAAAACTGGTACAATATCCAGGCGGATATGCCCGGTCAAATGATGCCTCCGTTGCATCCGGGAACGAAACAACCCATTGGTCCCGATGATCTGGCACCGCTTTTCCCGATGGAATTGATCAAACAAGAAGTCTCAAAAGAACGGTGGATTGAGATACCGGATGAAGTACGGGATGTATACAAATTATGGAGACCCACTCCCCTTTACCGGGCTTACAATCTCGAGAAGCTCCTGGATACCCCGGCAAGGATCTATTACAAATACGAAGGGGTGAGTCCTGCGGGTTCCCATAAGCCCAACACGGCTGTTGCACAGGCCTACTATAACAAACAAGAAAGCATCAAGCGGCTGACCACCGAAACCGGCGCCGGTCAGTGGGGAAGCGCCCTGGCGTTTGCCTGCCAGCATTTCGGAATCGAACTCGAAGTGTATATGGTGAAAATCAGCTACGAGCAAAAACCCTATCGAAAACTAATGATGAACACGTGGGGCGCCAATGTGTTTGCCTCACCAACGGATAAGACTGAGGCAGGCAAAAAAATATTGGCGGAACACCCCGACTCTCCTGGAAGCTTGGGCATCGCTATCTCCGAAGCCGTCGAGCGGGCAGCCACAAACAACGACACCAAATATTCCCTGGGTAGTGTGCTGAACCACGTGCTGATGCACCAGACCGTGATTGGACAGGAAGCCATCAAACAGCTGGAAAAAGCCGGCGACTTCCCGGATATCGTAATCGCTCCTTTTGGCGGCGGTTCTAATTTTGCAGGAATCTCATTTCCCTTCCTTCGCTACAACTTTGCTGAGGGAAAGAATATCCGCTGCATCGCCGTTGAACCTGCTTCTTGTCCCAAGCTGACAAAAGGTGAATTCAGGTATGATTTTGGCGATTCTGTCGGCATGACACCTTTATTACCCATGTATACCTTAGGTCACACCTTTGTTCCTGCTCCGATCCATGCGGGCGGACTCCGTTACCATGGCGCCGGGGCTATCGTCAGTCAGCTACTGAAGGACAAGCATATCGAAGCGGTGGCACTTCAACAGCTCGAGTGCTTTGCCGCAGGAGTACAATTTGCCAAGGCTGAAGGAATAATCCCGGCACCCGAGGCTACACACGGCATTGCGCAGGTATTCCGTGAAGCTCAACGAGCAAAAGAAGAGGGCACTCCCAAAACGATACTCTTCAATCTCTGCGGCCACGGATTCTTTGACATGAGCGCCTATGAAGCCTACTTTGCCGGCAAACTCGAGGATCACAAACTATCCGACGAAGAATTATATTCTGGGCTGAAAGAACTGAATCTGCATCCTGTTGAGTAGTATTGGGTAGCTGCGACGCACTTCCGAAGTGCGTCGCAGATTTTGTTAAACTACTCCCAAAATCTCATCAACCGACCATTTTCCCCATAAACAGGATCAACCGCCGACAGCGCCACCACATCTCCGGCTTAGAGGTCAAAGGTTTTACCATTCGGTTCCCCCAACTGAACGGTCACGGAACCCGAATAGACTGCCAACACTTCATGTGCTTTACTATGATAATATGGAAGATTTTAATATCAACTTTGAAAGCGAATGTGTTATGTTGCAACAATATTGAGTATATCATGGTTTAATTTCAAAACCGAAGGGCGATGATCTTAAAGCCGGGGGGTTTTAGGTTTCCTAATGGGTCTTTTGTGAATGGCTAAATTTTCATTTTCGATATGATGAACAAGAGGATACTGATAACATTCGATTACGAGCTTTTTCTGGGGGATAAGAGTGGAAATATCAACCATTGCCTGATTGAACCCACAAACAGGCTTCTGAATATTTTTGATGCATATGGCATCAAAACGGCGATCTTTTTCATTGATACCACTTACCTGATACAACTTGAACAGCAGGTCGATCAATATGAGAAGGCCAGGAAAGACTATGAAACGGTCAAATCACAATTGACAGATATTCTAAAAAGAGGCCATATCCTGTTCCCACACCTTCACCCCCATTGGGTTGATGCAAGATATAACCCGGATAAAAATGAGTGGTCTATTATTAACTATCGCTATTACCGGTTCCACAATCTTCCCGATCCACAAAAAAAGACGCTATTTGAAGATTCGATTCGAATATTGACTGAAGTTCAGGATGCTTCCGGCATACATCATCCCATCGAAGGCTACCGGGCAGGAGGCTGGTCGCTTATGCCATTTTCCGATTTCAGGCCCTACTTCGAAAAACATGAAATTTTCTATGATTTGAGTGCCATCAGCAAATCCGTTTCCCACACTACGGCACAGGACTACGATTACCGATCGATATCCGGAGATAATTGGTACACATTCGATAAGGAGGTTTCCTCACCCGTAGATAAAGGTCCGTTCCTTGAACATCCGGTCAGTACAATCTCATTATCTTTCTATCGGGCTCTTGCCGACCGGTTGTGGCGAAAAGTGAACTGGAAGCTGGGATACCGAAGCATGGGTAACGGAAGGGGTGTGGAAGGCAAACCGGCCGATTCATCAACAGAGAACACGACCGATTATGAATATCTCGGCATCGAAAACCTGAGCCAGTCCACCTACCCCGTTTACAAACAGTTCATCAAAAATCACAATTACATCCACTTTCTGTCCCATCCCAAAATGGTGAGCAAGGTGAACTTGTATTACTGGAATCGTCTGCTAGGATGGATGCGGAAAAACTACACGGCCGATTACAGTTACAAGATCACAGAGTTTGAACAGTCCAGGCAACGCTCATATCATGACCAGGCTCAATAGAGCGATCGTCAGTATAGCTGTAATCCCCTGAATAAGTGTAGCCAAAGTCAAACCGCGAAGAGCCGTGCTGGTTTCCATATCCGAGAATTGTGCGACAACCCAGAAGTAGCTGTCGTTGATATGAGAGACTGTCATCGAACCGGCACCGATAGCTAAAACAACCAACGCTTTGGCAACCGGTGACGCCAGGCCAAGCGGTGCCAGAAGCGGCGACATAAGCGCCGATGCAGTAATAATGGCGACCGTCGATGATCCCTGTGCCGTTTTCAGAAAAGCAGCCAGGATAAACGGCAGAAAGATGCCCATGTGCCATTGTGCCATCGTTGAACCCACAGTCTGACCAATCGATGTCGTGCGAAGAATATCGCCGAAAGCTCCGCCTGAGCCTGTTATCAGGATTATAGCGCCGGCATTGGCCAATCCTTTCGACACCCAGCCAAAGGTGTCATCGCCCCTCTTTCTGAGTCCGAATGCAGCAAATACGCCAATAATCAGTGCAATGATGGGATCGCCAATGACATCAAACAGATGCATCACTAAACCTGAACCGAAAGGTTGTGTTGGATAATCAGCAACCGATTTTAATGCAATGAGAACGATTGGCAACAAAATTGGGAGAAAAGATATTCCAACCCCGGGTTGAACATTCGATTCTTTAGTCTCCTCAATACCTTCGGTACCGTTCGTCTCAAGACGTTGACCGATGAAGCGAGCCCACAATAATCCTGCCAGCGACGTCGGAATAGAAACCAACAGCCCCAGCATGATGACTAATCCGATGTTGGCTCCCAAGGTAGCGGCCGCGGCCAACGGTCCGGGTGTAGGCGGCACAAACACGTGCGTCGTATACAGGCCGGTTGCCAGGGCAATCGCCAAAACAGAAACAGAGATACCTGTTTTCTTGCTCAGTGCCTTATTCAAAATCGAAAGAATCACAAAACCGGAATCACAGAAAACAGGTATGGAAACAATGAAGCCGGTAATATTCATAGCCAGCGCAGATCGTTTTTCACCCACCACTTTTAAAATTGTCGAAGCCATTGTCTTCGCTCCTCCGCTTCGTTCCAGAAAAGTTCCGATGATTGAACCGCATGCGATGACGATACCAATGCTCTTAAGCGTACCTCCAAACCCCTTTCCGATATGCGTGACAATCGTTGAGCCCGTCAGTCCGCCAGCAAAACCAACAGCAATAGCCGCCACAAGCAACGTCAGGAACGGGTGCAGTTTAAATCTGACCGTCACAATAATGATCAGAACAATGATGAGCAGGAAGACAAGTAAAATCATAGCTCCCGGATTATTCTACTGAATGAACGACACTTAACCTAACCTCACAAGAGGACAACGTAATACGACGAATCAAAGAAAGCAATTCATACAGATGGATGAAATTTACTTTGTATTCCGGGTAGAATGGTTCGTTACCTCCCCGCTCCCTGCAGACCCGAACGAGCGGATTTCCCGCATACGGTTTCTCTGTTATTGGCTTCGCAACAGTAGTGATGGACGATCCGGGGTGGCTTCAAGAGGTGGTATCTCAGGATGCGTGCTTCAAACTTCTCCCGGCTCATCGGATTTTGGCCTCCTCTCCTATTCGGCCATTTGTACCTCTACTGTTGGCCTATCCGATTATGACTCGGGTTCATAGTATGTTTCTGAGTTATAATTCCAATGCCGGGCATCCCCCTTCATGGGCTTAGCTTGGCTCAATATCACGGATTATTCACCAAGAAGTTTAGTGGTATGCAAGAGGTCGCATATCGGATGGCTATCTCTTTGGATTTTGTTTAAACATCTTCAGTACATACCCACCTATAAAATCACTTCAAGTTTGAAGCTGGCAGATTTTGTCTTAATTCTTACGGCACTTATTGGGATTACGGGTCATTTACCAAAAACAGTAATGGGATTTATCCTTGGTATTGGGAAATTCGCAGATAGATTGCTTTCTGGGAAGTGGAATTGCAACAAGCATATTTTATATTTGACGCCCGCCAATCCCCCCTTCGTCAAGGGGGAGATTTTCTCTGCACAGTTGTCGCATTGCAACAGTGGATCTTATCAAGATCTCATGTTGATTAGATCAGTTGACAGTTTTTCTAAGATTTAACATTTCAAACCTTGGGATCAAGTAATAAAAATTCGTTCTTCACATAGTTGAAGTATATTTTAATATCATGAAAAAGCGCTTTTTTCATTTATCGATATTCATCTGAAAATTTTCATATGTCCTATTCGTACATCACTTACCGGGCGACCAGTGCCATTGCAGAGATCATTCTCAATCGTCCGGATAAGCTCAACAGCTTTCACCGGGATATGGCCAAGGAGTTGCAGGATGCCTTAAATCGAACCGAATATGACCCATCGATTCGCTGTGTTCTGCTCACCGGAAATGGACGTGCGTTCAGTGCGGGGCAGGATATTCGTGAGATAATGGAAAAACGTGAGGATCCTCTCGGGAACACCGTTCGCTTCAGCTACAATCCCATCATCAGGAGTATTCGTGAACTCAATAAACCGGTTATTGCCGCGGTGAATGGAACAGCCGCCGGTGCCGGGGCCAATATTGCCCTTGCCTGCGACCTGGTATGCGCCTCAGAGGATGCCGTCTTCATCCAGTCGTTTTGCCATCTGGGACTCATCCCCGACAGTGGGGGCACCTATTTCATTCCCCGGCTTGTTGGTCTGCAACGCGCCTTCGGGATGATGATGCTCGGGGAGAAAATCAGCGCAAAAGAGGCAGAATCAATCGGCTTGATATACAAGACCTTTTCTGGCGACAGGTTAATGGAGGAAGTGCGAAAAATAGCCGGAAGACTGGCTGATCTGCCAACCAAAGGACTTGCACTCACAAAAAGGGCGCTCAATCAATCCATCACAAACGAGCTGTCCAATCAATTGGAGGTTGAGGCAGAATTGCAGACCGAGGCAGGGAAAACAGATGACTATCAGGAAGGTCTGAGTGCATTTATTGAGAAAAGGGAACCACATTTCACAGGAAAATGAAAACTATGGATACATCCATCCGGGTCGGTGTACTGGGTGCAGGCACCATGGGAACCGGCATCGCACAGGTTGCAGCAGCTAACGGACATCAGGTGATAATCTATGACAACCAGTCCAAGGCCCTGAAAAACTCCAGGGATCACCTGAACTACATCCTGAATCGTCAGATCGAGAAAAAAAGGATGACGCAGGATGAGGTGATCGCAATCCAGGAGTGCATCACTCATTCTGCAAATATCGAGGAACTTGATCGATCCGGGTTAATTATTGAAGCCGTCGTTGAGCAATTGGATACGAAAAAGGCGCTTCTGACCAAAATAGAAGCAATAGTTCCTGATGATGCGATAATTGCAACGAACACCTCCTCTTTGTCCATTGCGGCTCTTTCGTCAGCATTCAAAAAGCCAGGCCGGTTTCTCGGCACCCACTTTTTCAATCCTGCCCCGCTGATGGAATTGGTTGAAATCGTGCCTGGCCTTCCAACTTCTCCTGACACCGTTAACCTGATCCGTAAGTTGATCAATGGCTGGGGAAAAACCACGGTCACAGCCAAAGATACACCGGGATTCATTGTCAACCGGGTCGCCCGTCCCTTTTATGGTGAAGCGTTGCGCATCCTGGAAGAAGGTATTGCCAATGAATCGACAATCGATTACGCCATGAAGAAGATGGGTGGATTCAGGATGGGACCGTTTGAACTCATGGATCTGATCGGCAATGATGTCAATTATGCGGTGACCGAGTCGGTTTTTGAGGCGTTTTATTACGATCCCAGGTTCCGCCCGTCGTTCATTCAAAAACGCATGGTGGAAGCGGGTTACCTCGGACGTAAAACCGGTCGCGGGTTTTATAATTATGATGATAATTCACTCAATATTCAGCCGGCCCACGATGAAGAGTTGCTGGAAACGATCTTCTACCGCATTCTGAGTATGCTGATCAACGAGGCGGCCGATGCCGTCTTTATGAAGGTTGCGACGGCCGAGGATGTTGATCTGGCTATGACTAAGGGCGTCAATTATCCGAAAGGGCTCCTGAGGTGGGGTGAAGAGATCGGACTGTCCTCCATATTAGGTGTGCTGGATGACCTGCAGGATCTATACGGCGAAGACCGCTACCACCCTAATCCCCTGCTCAAACAACTTGTTGATTCCAATGGCTCGTTTTTCTCGACCTCGGATCAACGCGGAATATGATTTGCCGCGGATTCTCGCGGATTTAATATAATTTGAGAATATGGAGGATATATTAATCAGACGACTTTCGATGATATTTATAATGAGATAACTACTTGCCTCAAAATTCTCAATGGATACATCAATTTCTTGATTAAAGCCTCTAAAGATTCTAAAGTCGAAGAAAACACCGAATTTGGAGCAATTTCTAATTTCTAATTTCTAACAAAGATGTCCATCTACTCATTTAACGAAATATGCCCGGTTGTCCATGAGAGTTCTTTCGTGCATCCCCAGGCAGCGGTGACGGGAAACGTGATCATTGGCAAGAATGCTTACATCGGTCCGGGTGCGGCTATCCGCGGGGATTGGGGACAAATCATTATTGAGGACGGTTGCAACGTGCAGGAGAATTGCACGATTCACCTTTTCCCGGGTGCTACTGTCATTTTGGAAAAAGGAGCCCACATGGGACATGGATCCATAGTACATGGTTCTCATATCGGTTCGAATGTAATGATTGGGATGAATGCTGTAATAATGGATCGTGTGAAAGTTGGAGCCAACAGTATCATCGGCGCACTGACTTTTGTTCCGGAGGGCATGGAAATACCGGAGCGGAAGGTCGTTGTTGGCAATCCTGCCAGAATCGTTAAGGATGTCACCGACAAAATGCTTGTCTGGAAAACGGAGGGCACTAAAATTTACCAGGATCTACCACACCAGCTTCACGATTCACTGAAACAGTGCCAGCCTTTGCGTATCCCTGACGACACCCACAAACTTCCGGAACACCACTATAAAACATGGGGAGAAGAAAAAATTGACAGGGACATCAGCTAGAACTCAAAAAAATGTCTTCCTAAAAACTTTGTACATTTTTTTACATCAATATGGCTCAGAATCCCAATAGAACACCCTTCAGAGATAACCGAAAGTTGCTGATTATAAATAAATATTTCATTTTAAAAATATAATTAATTTGTGGGTTCAGAGTCACGGCAATGCAAACAGCTACTATTCCAGATGTCACCCAAAACAGTTTTAATTCAGATTCTGATAACATTACTTATCATCGCTACCAACCGCATCCTGCTCTGAGGCCATTTGTCGAATATTATTATATCTTCCGAACCGACGGTAAGCTTGATTGCGCGACGCCTCTTCAGACTCTTGTACCCCTCAATCATCCATTACTTCTTTTTAATACCGGTGTTGAACTCAATATTAGCGATTTGACAGGAGAGGCAATACCACTGCCTAAAACGATTGTCAGTGGATTTGGTACCGGATCGACGCAATTTTTACTGTCGCCTGGCATTGAAACAGTTGGCGTCTTTTTCCACCCCCAGGGTATGGGCCAGTTACTGAACATGCCAATGAATATGATGACTAATCAGGCTTTTGATGCCGGGGAGATATTCGGTAATGATGTAGAATATGTGTACGAACGGTTAATTGAAGCTCAAACGCTTCACAACAAAATCGAGATAATCGATTCGTTTCTCCTAACTTATTTGAATGACAGTCAGATGAATGATGAGTTGATCACTCAAATTCTATTCAACATGTACGACAGGAAAGGCTTGCTTTCTATTCAAGATATCAGCAATGAGTTTGAAATCAGCCGGCAGCATTTATATCGTATGTTCATTAAGTCAATTGGAGTCAGTCCAAAGGTCTTCGTACGAATGCTGAGATTTCATCATCTGATAAATCTTTTCAATAAGGGACAGAAAAATAACTGGCACGATATCCTATACCATTCCGGATTCTATGATCAGGCCCATATGATCAGAGAATTCACTGCTATCGTTGGGCAATCTCCCACTTCTGTAACTGATCAGAACCTTTTTGTATCGGATTTCTATATCCAGGTCTGAGAGAGGTTACATTTTTACAATACGTTATTACTCTTATTCACTAACCTCAATACGTTACAACTAATTTTGCAGATTTTCCCAAGCCTGCAATCACAAGTTGTTTAAACTGATTTGTATAGATTTCTCTCTCGTTTCACTGATTGATGTGCTTTATGTTTGGTTAACGACAAGTTATGTGAGAGAGACGCCGCCATCCATGGGTTTGTATACTACCTTTGGATGGCTCTTTTTTAGTTTGTCGGCTCCAGGGAGTGTCGCCACATTAATCCATCCGTGTCAAAAATCCTCCGGGATCCCTTTGGTCCCCACGTTCCGGCCTGATATGTCGGTATGAAATCACGTTCTGTCGCCCATACTCTAAGCACCGGATCGACAATCTGCCATGCATACTCCACTTCATCATAGCGCAGAAACAGCGATCGATCATCCTTCATGACGTCCAACAGCAACTCGGCATAGGCATCATTAGGTTCATCTTCCCTCCCCACGATACACGCATCCAGACTCGTCTGCTGGGTTTTCATCTCCAGTCCAGGCTCCTTGACACTCATCTCGAGTCGCAGCAGCTCATCGGGTTGGATGCTCATCAACAACCAGTTTGGAAGCATTTCTCTCATATGACCGTTACTGAAAAATTGTTTGGGGGGTTCCTTAAAGCATATTGAGACCAGAAATCGTTTCTCCGCCAGCCTTTTACCGGTCCTCAGATAAAAAGGAACTCCTCTCCATCTCCAGTTATCGATATACAGTTTAAGAGCAGCGTAAGTCTCCGTCGTACTTTCTGATGGTACATTTTCCTCGTCGAGATAACCCTGAACCGTTTTGCCTCCCACATTTCCGGAGGTGTACTGCGCACGAAATGAGTGGGCATGAACGGCACCGGGCGCTATAGGGCGTATCGACTTGAGTACCTTCACTTTTTCATTGCGCAAATCTTCTGAATCCATAGAAACAGGAGGTTCCATGGCAACAAGGGTCAGTACTTGCAATAAGTGACTCTGTATCATATCCCGTAAGGCACCGGTACGGTCGTAGAAGCCCGCCCGGCTGCCGACACCGATATCCTCGGAATGCAAAATCTGCACATGATCGATATAATTTCTGTTCCAAAGAGGCTCCATGAGAACGTTTGCAAAACGAAAGACCAGCACATTCTGCACCGTGCTTTTTCCGAGATAATGATCGATACGAAAGACCTGATCTTCGCGCAGGTATTTGCTGATCTGTGTGTGCAGTCCCTGGGCACTCTCCAGATCGTAACCGAATGGTTTCTCGATGACCACGCGCTTCCATCCACTCTGTTCATCCAGAAGCCCATTTTTGTGCAGATGAGCGATCACCTGTCCATAATCACTCGGCAAGATGGCCATATAAAAGGCGATATTGCCTGGAAATGATTCATTATCCTGCAAAAAACTACGCAGATGAGGGTACATATCTTCATTTCTGAGATCTCCTTCGCAGAAATACAGACGTTCTTTAAAACGGGACCAAACCTTCTCATCAAGCTTATTAACCAGATTTTGTTCCAGCATCCCCCGGGCCTCTTCAATCCAGCGATTATGGTCCCACGGCCGCCTTCCGCTGGCTACAATCACCGTATCTTTTTCCAGCCGGCCGTCTGCTTCCAGCCGATAGAGCGCCGGCATGAGTTTCTCTCTGGTCAGATTGCCGGTTGATCCGAAAATCACATATGTACAAGCGTTCATAATAATAAACCTGATATTGAAGTTCTAACTAGTTGTCGTCAACCTGTGATCGAATGGATAATGCGAATGAGGATGTGATCATTCCCTTATTATTGTAATTCTTTGGTATCATCCGGATAACCTATCACCAACAAGCTCACTACTGTCGTAAGTGATTTGCCGAACCTTACCCTATGATTTCTGTTTTAGTGATCTATTTTGAGTGGTCTGCAAGAACCCATAAATTGCATTCAAGTGCATTTTAATATTCATTACTGCCAGTTTTATGATTGCTATCAAGAATTATGTTGAGGGAAGGTGGATCAGGCCGAACGGGGATGGTGAGATGCTCTCCGACGCCGCTACCGGAGAAATCGCTGCCAGGCTACCCGGGGAAAACCCGGATTATCTTGCATTATTGGAATACGGTCGAAATGTAGGTGGACCGTCTTTGCGGCAATTGACCATTCACGAAAGAGCATCTAAGCTGAAGACTCTGGCCAGGTATCTGAATGAGCGAAAAAATGAATTTTACGAGTTGTCCTATCACACTGGTGCCACAAAGGCAGATTCCCGGATAGATATTGACGGCGGAATAGGAACTCTTTTTGTCACCTCGAGCAAGGCCAGACGCGAGATGCAGGATGAGCATTTTTTTATTGACGGGCTACAGGAAGCGCTTTCAAAGAAGGGTACTTTTATAGGTCAGCATATTTACGTGCCGAGGGAGGGCGTCGCCGTACATATCAATGCGTTCAATTTTCCCGTATGGGGTATGTTAGAGAAATTGGGTGCTGCCTTAATCGCAGGAATGCCGGCCATCATTAAGCCCTCTCCGATCGGTTCCTACCTGGCTTTTGCTGTATTTGAGGCTATCATCGAATCCGGTCTTTTCCCGGAAGGAAGCATGCAGTTTATCGCGGTGGATCAACCGGGTGATCTGCTCGATCATCTTAACAGCCAGGATGTAGTCGCCTTCACCGGCTCAGCGGCAACCGGTGAAAAAATACGCTCCAACCCGAATGTTATCCGAAAAAACGTACGGGTAAACCTGGAGACCGATTCTTTGAACTGCTCGATCCTTGGTCCGGATGTATCCCCCGACATGGAGGAGTTTGGCCTCTTCATCAGGGAGGTGACCAACGAAATGACGTCTAAAGCCGGGCAGAAAT
>Ga0102953_1001710_pt1 | contig 13682 bp, 8 predicted proteins | sample SalPon2A_C_D2_MG_FD_78509 | JGI IMG/M metagenome (GOLD analysis project Ga0102953, IMG submission 78509) | Soil microbial communities from South San Francisco under conditions of wetland restoration - Salt Pond MetaG R2A_C_D2_MG | ecosystem: Environmental > Terrestrial > Soil > Wetlands | place... | reverse complement strand
GACGTTGCAGGAATGGGCGCTGACCTTTTCGAATCGTATGTCGGCTCAATTGTTGGTACGATGGTGCTTGGTGCCGCTTTTATGGGAGCTAATTTCCACGACAACTGGAACGGTTTGTCTGCCGTATTACTTCCACTCTTCCTAGCCGGAACCGGAATTATCACCTCCATTCTTGGAACTTTTTTTGTAAAAGTGAAAGAAGGTGGAAATCCACAAAAGGCGTTGAACACCGGTGAGTTTGGCTCCTCTATTGTTATGATCATCGCCACCTATTTCATTACCGTCTGGATGCTTCCTGCCACTTGGACCTACACAGATTACGCCGGTGAAGTTTCCCATTACACTGCTGGTGGTGTATTCTGGGCAACGATCATCGGACTTGTTGCCGGCGTGTTGATTGGCGTTGTAACAGAATACTTTACAGGTACCGACAAACGCCCTGTCCTATCCATTGCCAGACAATCGGTTACGGGGAGCGCCACCAATATTATTGCCGGCCTGAGCATTGGAATGCTTTCTACGGCCATTCCGATCATCATTCTTGCTGCTTCCATCATTGGCGCTCATTACTTTGCCGGCCTTTACGGCATTGCTATCGCCGCCGTGGGTATGCTTTCCAACACCGGAATTCAACTTGCTGTGGATGCCTACGGCCCCATTTCCGACAACGCGGGCGGGATCGCGGAGATGGCAGAACTGCCACACGAAGTCCGCAATCGCACCGATAAACTTGATGCCGTAGGCAACACGACCGCCGCCATCGGTAAGGGTTTCGCTATCGGGTCGGCTGCTCTTACGGCACTGGCTTTGTTCAGTGCTTTCATGCATACGGCACACCTCACCACAATCGATGTGTCCAAATCTGAAGTAATGGCCGGCATCTTCCTGGGCGGCATGCTCCCGTTTCTTTTTTCGGCAATTGCCATTAACGCCGTAGGTCGTGCAGCCATGTCAATGATCAAGGAGGTACGTCGCCAATTTACCAGTATTCCACTATTGAAAGCGGCACTTGATGTGATGAAGAAAAACGACGGAAAGGACATGTCGGAATGGTCTGAAGAAGATCATAAAATCTTTGAAGCAGCCGATGGCAAGGCCGAGTATGCCGAATGTGTGACTATCGCCACAAAAGCAGCCATCAAAGAAATGGTCATTCCCGGTGTTCTTGCTGTGGCCATTCCGGTGCTAACCGGTTTTCTCGGCGGGGCTGAAATGCTGGGTGGCCTGCTGACTGGTGTTACAGTGACCGGTGTACTGATGGCTATCTTCCAGTCCAATGCCGGAGGCGCCTGGGATAATGCCAAGAAAATGATCGAAGGTGGGCTCGTCATCGATGGACAAGAATATCGCAAAGGTTCCGATGCGCATAAAGCAGCCGTTGTCGGTGATACGGTTGGTGATCCATTCAAGGACACTTCCGGCCCATCCCTTAACATTCTTATCAAACTGATGTCTGTGGTAGCACTTGTTATCGCAGGCCTGCTGCACTGAGAGAAATATCTGATTTATTTACAAGGCTCCGGGAGATTTCCCGGAGCCTTTTTTGCAGGCCGGACGGGCAGTCCGATCGGCATCAATGCCAGAAATGAAACATCGTATTACACCCGTTATATTTCACCGGATCGTCTTTTAGGGATTTCTCTGGTATTCCTTTCAAGCAAGAAACGCATATGGGGCCGTTAGTAATACGTATTATCCGTTTTCTCTTTGGAAGAGGTCGTATTCTGAACAATATCATCCCCTAATTTTGGATAGACAGACCTGTCACCTGGTAATCCTGCCGGAACTAATCGGCGAGCTTCAACAACAGGATTGCCATTTGAGTCGTAATGATGGTAAAAGAGTGTTATTTTTCACACGAATTATTTCAAAATAAAGATCATAGCAAAATGGATATTCTCAAACTGATCTTCGAACACGACATGTTGCTGGAGAAACTTTCGGGAGAGCTGGATTCGCGAAATGAGCGGAAGCGTTCATCCACACTTGAGGAATTCATGAAACCGGCACCGACCTACTCCCGGTTTTACATCACCGGCACCAAACTCGATGGACCGCTATTTGGCCTAGATCAGATAGATCATGCGGGAGCAGCCCTTAAAGCCGCGGCTCAGGGCCTTAAGGGGTTGCAATTCACAACGGCAGCAGGTCATCAACACGATGATCTCTTGCCTGCGTTGGAAGAATTACCCGTTGGCGAAGCTGTATTGGCCCATTCTGGTGGGATCAGTAGTGGTGTTGATGAACTGACGGTCTCTGATAATGAACAACTGCGAGACCGGATTTCCGCTATACTCAAATTCCTGGATGCCGGCCAGCATGTGATCTACAAAGAGAGGGCTCTCAATGGATTTGACCTGCACATCTTCAGCCGGAGAAATCTTTACGAGGTACTCTTTTATCCCCTGAAATCCTTGATCGCACCCGACTTGAGGTTTTTCAGCATCAACGGGAAAAGGGTAACTGGTGAACGATTCTTCTACTTCGAAACCCACCGGCTCGACCGACCACCACATGGATTTACCGAGGTATATCCGGAGACTGTTGTTTGATTACAGGCAGCAAAACAGGCTATGCGACGCTTATGCCCAGGCGTGGACGCCCAGCCTCAGGTAACCTCTTCGGAAGAATAGAACACGGACGACGCAGATGACACGGATTTGCGCGGTCAAAAAAGATGAGGGTAATTAAATGAAAGTCCCATCCGGCCATGCTGCAAGGATCAAATGGATGTCATTTCGGCAGGGGGATAGTCCGGGAGTAATCACGACTGGTGGCAAATGAACATGAGCAGGCGATTGCTTACCTCTTCTTCATAAGGATCACCGTCATAATTGCCGCAACATTTTACGAGTGCCAGGTTATAACGGGCCAGATGCTCCTTAAACCAGTCCAGGTCGTAGAGCTTAACGCGCTCCTGGTACTCGCGAACATCGCCGTCTTGTTTGTGAAAGCGAATTGTTTTTACCACCATGTTTACGCTTTCATCAATTTCTTTGCTGATATCATATCCCAGTGATTCGATACTGCCATCCTGATGAGGATCCAGCGACCGTCTCACGCCGTGGGCATTCATATAATCTATGACCAAACGGCCGGACGGCCGAAGCATGTGGCTCATCGCATGTAATACACGTACATTCTCAGCGTCGTCATCAAAGTAGCCAAACGTGGTAAAGAGATTCAGGATTGCGTCAAACTGTTCATCGAGCGGTTCGCGCATGTCATGAATGCGAAAGTCGATCGACAAGTTCTCGTTTTCGGCACGGTCCCTCGCTTTTTGTATTGCCCTTTCCGATAAATCAAAACCAGTGACCTTATACCCACGCCGGGCCATATTCAGGGAATGGCGGCCACGACCGCATCCCAAATCAAGGATCTTCCTGTATCGCGCGTTCGGCAATTCAACCTCGAGAAGATCTGCAAGGCGCGCGGCTTCTTCATCATCGCGATAGGCATATAACTTCTCGTAAAGCGAACTGTCAAACCACTCTTCATACCATGAAGATGAGGTATCGTCGTTATTAATTTCCGTCTGGCTGTCTGGCATATTATTAATCACAATTAAAAATCGCTCAAAGATACAAAAAAGATAGCACACACCTCTTTTAGAGTTGCACTAATTGCCAGAAATCAAATCTTCAAAATATGGTATGAAACTTTTTTTACACACTAATTAAGACTCATATGACCGAATAATCGGTGTTAGATAAATGACTTCATCTGCAAGCGTTTTTCTTTTTAAATTTTCTTTTATTTTAGCAACGGTTAGCGTTTGGAAACGCTTCCTCAAATATTCACTACGAAGCTATTTAACCTGAGAACTCTGATCGATCTTAACACTTACACTTGGAGGGTGCTGATCCATGAGAAAGTATTTTACTATAATATGTTTGCTGGCTGTTTTTGCCGTGCATAAGGTGCGTGCCAGCGGTTTTGCGCTTTATGAGGCAAGTGTCCGAATTACGGGAATGATGGGAGCCTACGTCGCCAATGGCCATGACGTTTCTACCATCTTTTTCAATCCGGCAGGTCTTGCTCAACTTTCCGGGTTTCACCTCAGTGTAGGTGCGGCTTTTATTGCGCCCAGGGATAAGTTCCGCGGTCCTCTGCCCTACAGTGTGAACGAATATATGATGAAGAAGCAGACCTTTTTTGTGCCTGATGCGTATGCCTCATATTCCTTGACCCCAAAACTCAGCTTGGGACTTGGCATGTATGCGCCCTATGGACTCGGCACCAAATGGAAACCGGGTTGGGTAGGAAGCAGGTTTGCCCTCAATACGAACCTGCAGGTCATGGTGCTCAATCCGGTTGTGAGCTATCGGCTGCCCGATATAGGTCCGGTCAAAACGTACATAGGTGGAGGGGTCGTCATTGGCATTAAAGGCGATGCCACCCTGTCGCGTGAGGTCACCGATTTTGTCGATAAGACTGGGACAGTCACCGGTACCGTCAGTTTAGACGGATCCCAGGAAAAGACGCCGGTAGGCTATAATCTTGGGATCATCATTCGGCCATCTGATATGTTATCGTTCGGCTTCACTTACCGCAGCCAGCTCAAACTGAAACTTCGGGGTAATGCCGAATTCACCAATCTTCCCGCTTCCGGTTTCCCAAGCGGTGTCGTGGGCAGCCTGAATATCACGACCCCTGCCAACTGGGCAGCCGGTGTCAACGTGCATCCTGTGCGTAACCTCAGTGTTGAGTTTGATTACGTCTGGTATGGCTGGTCGAGCTTCGACAGCCTGAACGTTCATTTCGATATGCATACACCCGCGCTGCAGGATATCAACAGCCCGAGGCTCTATCATAACACATCCCAATATCGTTTGGGGGCCGAATACAACGTAGAGAAAGTCACAGGCCTGACCGTTCGTGGTGGCATCACCTACGATCAGAATCCAATCCCCGACAAGACACTCGACCCCATATTGCCTGATGCTGACCGCTGGGATTTCTCCTGCGGTTTCTCGTATCAAGTCACGCCCCAGGTTTCTTTTGATGCATTCTACATGTTCATCAGGGCCAAGGAAAGGAAAATCGATACTCCGGAAAATCCACTGGATGGCTACTACAATACCAAGGCCAACCTTTTCGGTGCAGCACTCTCTTTTTCATTTTAACCTCTTGGGGATAGAAGATTATGAAACGTTTTAGCACATATTTTCTGGCATTTGCTATAATGCTCCTGGCATTTAATTCCTGTGAGGATTACAGCAAGCACACCGTTGGGCCCTTCAACACAGGATCAATTGATGTAAGCAAATATATTTCTGTCGGCAACAGCCTGGCAGCGGGATACCAGAGCGGCGCTTTGTATGAGGCGGCAGAGATGTACTCATTCCCCAACCTGCTGGCCCGCCAGATGGGGGTGAAGGACTTCAAGCAGCCGATGATTAGTCCCGGTATTGGTGACCAAATCGCCATCCAGAAATTCACCATCGATCCGCAAAACCCGATCATCGTTACCCAGCAACAGCTGGTCGGCCAACCGACAGTTACCGGACCCTATCAGAACCTGGGTATCCCCGGCGCCATCCTGGCCGATTACCTGAATGCCGATGCACAAACGGGCGGCATCAAAGAAAGAGCTAAAGCCAATCCATTTTATGGTATCGTCCTGGGAAGCGCAGAGATGAGTAAACCGGTACCCAGCATCCAGGACGTGGTAGCGTCACAAAACCCGACGTTTGTCACTTTCTGGCTCGGTAATAATGACGCGCTGGGTTATGTAACGAGCGGGGGAACCTTGCCTATGAATACCGTGCCGGTTTTTACCCAGTTATATGGAGCCTCAATCAATTCCATTCTGGGTATCAATAGCACGGTCAAAATTGTCGCGGGTAATATCCCAAATGTTGCAGATATCCCGTTTGCCACAACCGTTGGCCCGATATTCAAGGCGCAGCTTCAGCAGGCAGGCGTTGCCGGGATCTACTATTTCAAAACGCAATCCAATGGATCGGAACAGGCAACAGTGATGCCTGCAACCAGCATAGGTAACCCGACCCAGGCGTTGATCCTGCTAACGGCTCAAAACTATCTGCCGCTTATTGGTCAGCCTACCGGAAAATACTGGCGGGACATTGCCGCACAAAAGGGCGTACCGGTGTCGGCCATCATACAAAGTTATGGCGGCGCGCTTGATACGACCAAACCCTTTATTGTCAGTCCGCAAAACCCGCTTCCCAATAGCCTGATTCTGGATTCCGATGAGATTACAAATGCCCAAACGACGATCGATGGATTCAACAATGCTATCAAGACGGTGGTCGGCAGCAGCGATCGTGTGGCGCTTCTCGATATCAACAGCATCTTCAACAATATTGTGACAACCGGAGGTATCACTGAGGATGGTATCACATTGACTCCAACCATCGGCAGCCTGTTCAGTTTTGATGGGGTACATCCCACAAATCGTGGTTATGCAGTTGTTACCAATGAGATTATCAAACTGATCAATAATACTTACGGAGCTAATATACAACGGATCAACCTCGAGTCCATTCCCGAGGGTTTCCCATTGGCAGCCGGGGCTAATTAGCACACTTTATCTCAGTTCTCACTACAAAGTCCTCTTTTAGTGTAATCAGAACGGAAAGCAGGATACATTGGTATCCTGCTTTTTTTATATTTCGCCATCATGAATATGCCGTCCCGGTCTGCCGGGATGCAACACCAGATACGTAAGCTCAATGCGTTTTATCGAAAAACTTCGCAAGGCGGTCCGGGAAACGGAGTCGCTTTTATGTGTAGGACTCGATCCGGTGCCGGATCGTATGCCTCAAACCATCCAGTCGTCATACTCATCGGTATCGAAACAGGTATTCCATTTTTGCAGGGAAGTCATTGAATCGACGCTTCCCTATGCCTGTGCCTACAAGCCCAATCTCGCTTTTTTTGAAGCCCTTGGTCCGGACGGCATGGATGTGTTTCGCGAGGTGCGTGCACAAATTCCCTATTCCAGGATTGTGATCGCCGATGCCAAACGCGGAGATATCGGCCATACGGCCGAGCGATACCGTTCCGCTTTTTTTGAAGGTTATGATGTCGACGCCATCACCCTTTCCCCCCTGATGGGATTTGAGACCCTCAAGACGTTCCTGGATGATGGCGAACGCGGGATTTATGCCCTCACTCTGACATCCAACCCGGGATCGGAAGATTTCTTCAAGAAACCGTTCGACGGATACCCCATGATGAGCCATTATATTGCGCATCACCTGGCGGACCTTCAGAAAGACTCTAATGGACATGCCGGAATGGTGGTCGGAGCAACACAGGCTTCACTCCTAAAAGAAGTGGTTGCCGGGCATCCCCGGGGTTCCCTGCTGATACCTGGCCTTGGTGCCCAGGGCGGGTCGGTCAGCGATCTGATCGGAGCCCTGGAAGATCACCCCGGGGTTCCGGTAGTGTCCGTTAGCCGCAGCATTATTTACGCAGGTTCCGGAGATGAATGGGACCTCAAGGTAGCCGCTGCTGCACAACGTTACAAAGAGATGCTGCATCCTCTGACTGTGAAATATATCTGAGTCTTCCAAAGGAGTTCATATGGATGAAGTTATTGTTTACACCGACGGTGCCTGCAGCGGGAACCCCGGACCCGGTGGCTGGGCTGCATATATGGAATTCAAGGGCAAAATAAAAACCATCAGCGGTGGTGAGGCGCAAACGACCAACAATCGCATGGAAATGACAGCTGCCATTAAGGCTCTTAAAGCTCTCAAACGATCATGCCGGGTCGTTATACACAGCGACAGCGCTCTCCTGATCAATGCCTTTGCAAAAGGCTGGATAGATAGCTGGCAGCGAAAAGGATGGAAGAAGGCCGATAAAAAGCCGGTTGAAAACCAGGATCTCTGGAAAGACCTCCTCTCCTCTATGAATGGCCACGAGGTCGTCTGGAAAAAGGTAAAAGGTCATGCCGACAACGAGATCAACAACCTGGTGGATGAGTTAGCCGTGGCAGAATCTAAAAAATTTTGAGTATCAATCCGATTAGCTGTCGGAAATTAAAATCTTGTCTAAAACCACCGTCTCCCCCCTTTGCTTTGTCTCCCATTGGAATACTGATTTTACCACCTTCCAGTACCACCTCTTTGTAAATAAAAATTAATACTTTATAGCTTGTATATGATGCTATATTCTTAATAAGTTATTTTTTAAAAGTCTGTACATACAAGCCTTTGTGGTCCATATCTTTTTAGAGCTCGTCTGACAAGACTTTCATAGGAGGAAAGGCTCATGAAGAGATGGGGTTATTTCTTAATTGTAATTTTTGTCGCACTTATCTCCTGCGATAAAAATCCAGGTGCACCTCAGTCAGGTGATATTGAAGGAGTTGTAATTGACATGGCGACTTCAAACCCGGTCAGTGGAGCCGTAGTGTCTTTAAACAACGAAAAAGACACTACAGGCACGGATGGCAAGTATCTTTTTTCAGGAGTCAAGACGGGGACCTACATTTTGAATGCAGCCGGCACTGGATACACAGATTATGCCGACACTATCAAAATCAGCTATGGTTATAATTATTTCAAGATAGCAATGACCCAATTACCCGTACCTGAAAATCCTTATGGAACATTATCAGGTAAAGTGCTGGAAACGGGTACAAACCAGCCAGTACCCGGGGCACTCATCGAGATGGACGGTAAAATTGACACCACGACTCAGGATGGGAAATATCAAATTGACAGCTTGCAAACCGGTTCCGGTGCGCTAACGGTTACTGCAACAGGCTACACCAGTTATGCACAAGAGGTAACTATAAACAAGGGTTCAAATAACTTGGATATCGCCCTTGCAGTTAAAAATGAAAATGTCGGTTCCCTTTCGGGTATTATTTATGAATCGGGTTCAGGAGCTCCCGTGAGTTCGGCAATAGTGGAGATTGACAATAAAAAAGATACAACGGGCCAGGACGGAAAATTCTCGTTTAGCCAAATTGATGCGGGATCATATATGATTAGTGTCACTGCCGTCGATTATGACAAAGCAAGTCAGCCTGTCACTATCGCCAAAGGACAGAACAACGTCAATATCATGCTGGTTGCAGTGGGAAACTTATCCGGCACAGTCACGGAAGAAGGAAGCCATAAAAGCCTCGCAGGCGTAAGTGTCCAGTTAAACGAAAAAATATCGACGACCAATCAAAACGGTTCTTATTCTCTGGAAGACATACCCGCAGGAACTTACAACCTCACGGCTAAGCTCGATCTGTATAACGACTTCTCACAATCGATAACGATCAAAAAGGGAGATAACAAGCTCAACTTACAACTAACGGCCAAACGACTTTACACCAATATTTATGGAAATGTGACCAATGGATTAGGGAATCCGGTTCAGGGAGCCCTCATAGAACTTGCCGGCAATCAACAGATTACCCCCGGCACCGGTTTCTATCAATTTCCATCCGTACCGCAGGGGATGTATCAAATTACTGTCACAAAAGACGGGTATGAAGATTTCAATCAAAGTCTAAATTTGGCATCCCCGGATTTTCGATATGACATTCAGATGACCATGAAAACGGTAGCACCACCCGACATAACCGGAATCAGCAGGACGGGCACCAACAACATCACGCTCAAATGGAATCCTGTTGATGATCCAAACATCGCCGGATACGCTATCTACAATATCAGTGATACCACAGCTGCAATTAATGCCAACCTTTTGGATCCCAAAACATCAGCATATGAGATTACAAATGCCCTTCCCGGCATTTATTCCCTAAGAATGGCATCACTTAATTTAGAAAACAAAGCAGGAAGTAAAGGAAATGCTTCGGATACCACATTTGTGTACCAGGAAATCAATGGCGACGATTTCGAAAGCCGAAGATTGGATCCGGCAAAATGGGTAGATAACAATTTCGATTATACCATCATTTCCGACTCGAAGTACGTGATTGATGGAACCTATTCACTTATGTACATGGGCGGTGCGAAGAATATCTTCTCCTCAGCCACCATTTTGCCATCACAACAAAAGTACATATCAGTTGCAAAAGTAATGTTCCTGTCACCAGCCTCCTATTTTTCCATGGAACTGACAAACGGCCAATCCACCGGGACCAATCCTGCCATCTGGCTGGAAACGGACAGCAATGGAAACGTAAAAATCGGATACAAGGAGAATGCCACCGACAACATGTATCCCTTCAAATCCTATGGCTCTTACCAGGGACAGATCTTTAAAATCGGACTGTTTGTGGATACAATGGCAAAGAAATTCAGTATCGTGGTCGATGATGTGGCTATTTTCACCAAAAGTTACACTCGTGATAATCTTGACACGCTGTCGATGCATTTCGTGAACCGACAAATCATCGATGATATCGTAATAGGATCTGTTCAGTAATAGATTTCCTGGGTTCGTGATATGAAATTGAATAGAAAAAGCACGGAAAGATCTGGAAAATGCTTCATCTGCCCATCATCCCTTACCTGCCCGCAGAATTCAAAATTCAAAATTTAGAATTATTAAAGGCTTGCAAACGGCTTAAATCCAACACTATCCCACTGATGTTTACGGGTCTTCAGGTAGCCGGTAACGGCAATCATGGCGGCATTATCAGTACAATAAACAAGCCTGGGTATTTTGAGGGCAAGCTCCATCTCATCACAAAGAGTCTCCACTTTTCCACGCAATACCGAATTGGCCGCTACCCCACCGGCAACCAATACCTGTTTGACGCCCGTTTGCCTGATGGCCCGACTGAGCTTTATCACCAGCACATCGGTGATGGCTTCGGTTACGCTCGCGCTGAGATCTGGCTGGTGTTCCTCCAGAAACACTTTGCGTTTTTCCTCCGGCATGTCCTGCAAATAGTAGAGTACGGATGTCTTTAATCCAGAAAAACTAAAGTCAAGTCCTTCATGCAAAAGTGCCCGGGGGAAGTTGTGGAATGAAGGGTCACCCTCGCGGCTCAGCCGGTCCATGACGGGCCCTGCCGGATACGGAAGGCCCATAATCTTGCCGATCTTATCGAATGCCTCGCCCGCTGCATCATCCCTGGTCTGTCCCAGTATCTTATGAGAAAAGGGTTCTTCAACGTAGACAATTTGTGTATGACCACCCGATACGATCAGGCCAATGAACGGATACACCGGATCGGGACCTTCGATGAAATTGGCGTACAGGTGAGCATCGATGTGATTGATACCCATTATCGGTTTATCGTGTGCTATTGCCAGTCCCTTGGCAAAACTGATACCTACCAGAAGAGCTCCCATCAAGCCCGGTCCCCGGGTTACTGCAACCCCTTCGATGTCGTCCATCGTCATCCCGGCTTCGGCAAGTGCCTGCGTCACCGTTGACCAGATTGTTTTCTGATGCGCACGTGAGGCAAGTTCCGGAACTACACCGCCATACTGTTCATGAATCGTCTGTGAAGCTATAACATTAGACTGCAACCCCCGATCTGAGTAAACCGCAGCAGCCGTTTCATCACAGGATGATTCGATACCAAGAATGGTCATATTACTCGTCTGTTACATTTGATTTATCGAAAGATACGGATTAACGCACTGGAATGGCATTTCCATATTCCGTGATTTAGCAGTAACTTTTGCCTCGGTGTGGATGCATGTTTTTGACGGATCAGACAAGTGCATGTTACCCGAACTATAAAATCTATAGTCGTGTTTCGTCATTGCTGTGTTCGTCACTTTGCCAGGTTCTTGTGCAAAAAATATTAGTGACTTAAATATATTACGATATTAACTGAACGGCGGGATGTAGGCTAATTCATTTACCACCAGGTACATGGCATTCTACGGACTGCAACCGCATTATAATTACTCTTATTAATGAGCAAAGAACAAGCCTCTGTAGAAGAAGAGAAAAAAGAACAGGTACAGGTTATTTCCGAGCAACCCAACAGGCTTGAAGGGGTAGCCTCCAAGAAGGCAGAGGCTTCCGGAAAGAAGCTTATGCTGCTGGCTCTTACCGCTTTGGGTGTTGTTTATGGAGATATTGGTACCAGCCCGCTTTACGCATTTCGTTTCGCGTTCTCTGAAAGTGGACAGATCACCAGAACCCCCGAAAATATCCTTGGAATCCTCTCCCTTATCTTCTGGTCCCTTACCATCGTCATCTCCATCAAGTATCTGATTTATGTCATGATGGCTGATAACGAAGGAGAAGGGGGAATACTGGCGCTCATGGCTCTGCTGGTTCCCTCAGGTGGCCGGAAAAAACGGTGGATTATCGTCGCTCTTGGCGTTTTCGGTGCAGCCCTGTTGTATGGTGACGGAATGATCACTCCTGCTATTTCCGTGCTAAGTGCCATTGAAGGCCTGAAAGTGGCTACAACCGAGTTTAATGATTATATCATCCCGATCACGGTAGCTATTCTCATTTTCTTGTTCTTGTTGCAGAAACGTGGAACGCAGGGGGTCGGATCTATCTTTGGACCAGTGATGCTTGTCTGGTTCACTTCTATAGCTGTCCTCGGAATCAGGGGAATCTTCAGAGCTCCGCAGGTGCTCAGGGCACTAAACCCTTGGCATGCCCTGGACTTTTTCTTTCGAAACGGGTGGGTGGGTTTCCTGGTCCTGGGAGCCGTCTTTCTGGTGGTAACCGGAGGAGAAGCCCTGTATGCCGATATGGGGCATTTCGGCAGCCGGCCTATTCGCCTGGCATGGTTCTCGCTTGTTTTTCCGTCACTGTTGATCAACTACTTCGGACAGGGAGCTTTGTTACTCAGCAGCAAGCATTTCGTAAGTCAGCCCTTTTACGCGCTGGCTCCGCACTGGGCGCTTTATCCGCTTGTGATTCTGGCGACACTGGCCACAATCATCGCGTCTCAGGCTGTCATATCGGGCGCCTTCTCACTCACGCGTCAATCTGCCCTTCTGGGTGAATTTCCACGCATCAAAATTGTGCAGACGTCGAGTTCAGAGATCGGGCAGATTTATATTCCACTCGTCAACTGGATACTGATGATCGCCACCATTGGCCTGGTCCTGGCTTTCAAAAAATCAGACAACCTTGCTGCCGCATACGGGGTCGCGGTTACGACCACGATGGTGATCACAACGATTCTTGCGTTCATACTAACGCGGGAAAAATGGGGATGGAACATGGCGGCGTCCCTGTCCGTTACTATCGGGTTCCTGATCGTGGACCTGGCTTTCTTCGTTGCCAACATGACTAAAGTTGCCGACGGCGGCTGGTTCCCGCTGCTTGTTGCTGTTTCTGTGTTTACGCTGATGGCAACATGGAGACGGGGCCGACAGTTGCTCGCTGAAAATAATCCCTTTGATTCATTATCGCTTAACGACTTCGTACATAAACTCGTAAACGATCCACCTGTCAGGGTCCCTGGTACAGCCATTTTCTTAACGGGTCATTCGGAAGGAACACCACCCCTTCTCAGTTATCACCTGGAACATAACCAGGCATTGCACAAACAGGTTCTGATCGTCACCGTGATCATCCAGGATGTGCCGAAAGTACCGCCATCTCAGCGGCTGGACATTCAGGAGATGGAACTTGGTTTTTACCGGATTAAGATAGCTTACGGATTCATGGAAAATCCTGATGTCCCCAAAGCGTTGCAAGATGCGGGGAAGTTCGGTATGGATGACGAATCCAACGTGATAACATATTATATCGGCCGGCAGATTTTGATTCCCAGGGAGGAGAAACCCAAGATGGCCAAGTGG
>Ga0102953_1001708_pt1 | contig 13691 bp, 11 predicted proteins | sample SalPon2A_C_D2_MG_FD_78509 | JGI IMG/M metagenome (GOLD analysis project Ga0102953, IMG submission 78509) | Soil microbial communities from South San Francisco under conditions of wetland restoration - Salt Pond MetaG R2A_C_D2_MG | ecosystem: Environmental > Terrestrial > Soil > Wetlands | place... | reverse complement strand
CTGACAGCCGGTTTGTTTGCCAAACGAATGGGCTTACCGATCAAACGATTTATTGCGGCTAATAATGAAAACGACATTGTATACAAATACCTGCAAAGCGGGAAATATGAACCTCGCTCGTCAGTAGCGACGATCGCTAATGCGATGGATGTAGGCGATCCGAGTAACTTTGCACGGATCCTGGATTTGTACGATCTTTCGCATGAAGCAATCAAAGCTGAAATGAAAGGCTACCGTTATTCCGATAGTGAAATACGGGAAATTGTCAAAGAGGTTTACAACAAATACAATTATTTGCCCGACCCGCACGGAGCAACTGGTTACAAAGCGCTGGTAGAAGATCTGCAGGATGGGGAAGTGGGTGTCTTTCTGGAAACAGCACACCCTGCAAAATTTACAGAAACGGTAGAGCAAATCATCGGAAAAGGCAATGTGCCACTGCCAGATAAACTAGCTGAGTTTATGAAAGGAGAAAAGCTCTCCATCCCACTCAGCAAAGAGTTTGTGGATTTAAAAAGGTTTTTACTGAAGCAATAGGGTGGCGCGAATTCCAATTCGCGACAAAAATAGTGGCAAATTATCCAGAGGCTTTGGGATATTGTATTCAGGTGTTTCGGTTTTTAATCGGAACAAAATATAATTGCCAATTGAAAATCGGCACAGCCGAACAGACTAAAAATTATAATTATGGCTAATTATTTTTTGCCTGCGCTTCCAAAAACTTCAGTACAAAACGAATTTCTGAATATGAAAATTGATCACCCAGTGCTTGTTTGAGTGCGCTGAACTGATAGGTTTTACTTTTTTCGACCTGCTTGATGATGGCTTCTTTTTTATCTTCATCAACCAATTTGTCCAATGACAAATCACCTTCACCTACAAAGTGTGCCAAATGACCTTCAATGGTGCTGGCTGCCATTTTGCGCTCGCGGGCAATGTCGGTAATTGATTTGCCGGATTTGAACAGGGCAAAGCTCAGATGTTTGGTATCGAGCATGGCTTTGGCTGGTTCTTTTTCGGCCCCCAAGGGAAGTTTCATGCCCTGCTCTTTCCGGTAGGCAATGGTCATTTCCAAAATTTCTTTACCAAACTGCTGGAGTTTCTTCCCGCCCATTCCCCGGATTGATTTTAGGTCGGTGATCGTAGCCGGTAATTCGTTAGCAATGGCAGCCAATGTTTTCTGACGGACGATGCGTGAAATATCCGTATTTTCAGCTTCTGCTTTTGCGGCTCGCCAGTGCAAGAGTTTTCGGAAAAAGTCCGGATATTTCGAAATTGTTGTGCTTCCGGTACTGCTGGCAGCAGCCTTTCCACTCAAATCGAGCGCTGCCTTGGCTTTTATTTCCAGGAATTCTTTCATGTGGAAACCATTCCGGCAACCTTCCAATTCTTTCTTTTTGCTGTTGATTTCCCGGTGCAGCTTCTCAAATCCCTCGCGGAAACTGCGACGCACTGCTTTATTGTCCGTTTCAAACCCAACCGATGACAGTGGCTGAATTAGTACGCTTTCAATTATTTCTAAAAAGTAGCCACAGGCTTTTTTGATGCGTTCCTGCAATTGCTCGTTTTGTTCAGCATTAGTCGTCAGCGTGATTAGCTGCTTAATTTGATGATCAAATTTATTGGAGATTGCGATCAGTTCGGTATTTAGCGGTTGGACGACAGCTTGTAAATCGTTTTGCAGATTGCCCAGTAGCAAGGCGCCATGCTCGTTGCACAATTTCAGTAAATATTGAATTTGCCACAATACCGGTTTAAAGTCGAACAAGTCGGTTAATAATTGTTGTTGGTAAAGTTTGCGTGAGGCCAGCAATTCTTTTTCTCCCGGTTCATTGGCTTCAACCTGGTTGGTGAATGAAACAACTGTTTGGTCGTTTTTAATGCTGCTGGTATCAATCGGCGTACTGAGCACCAAGCCTTCCAGTGATTTACAACGGCTCAACGCTACATAGACCTGACCATGTGCGAACGATTGCCTCGCATTGATAATGGCTTTTTCGAAGGTCAGTCCCTGGCTTTTGTGAATGGTGATGGCCCATGCCAGCTTTAATGGAAATTGTTCAAAGGTGCCAATTACTTTCTCTTCAATCTCCTGTGTTTCCTTGTTGAGTCCATACTTGGCATTTTGCCATTTGGTCCGCTCAACCACAATGGGATCCGGTTCGCCTTTGCATTCAACCGCTATGGAATCCTCTTCAATCCGGGTGATCGTGCCAATCTTCCCATTGTAATAACGTTTTTCCGGGGTGCTGTCATTTTTTACAAACATGACTTGTGCGCCGACTTTCAAAGCCAATTCAAAGTCGGTGGGATACATAAATCCTGGAAATTCATCGTATACATTGGCCTCGAAAAATTGTTCTTTGGTTTTTAGTTTTTTGAGTCGCGAGTGATTGATTTCCTGCGCCTGACGGTTGTGTGTGGTAAGTGTGATGTATTCCTCTTCATGGGGTGGCTCAAAATTAGGAATGTAGCGCTTGTTGAGCTCTTCCAATGTTTCTACATCGGCATTGTTTTCACGAATCTGGTTCAACAGGCGAATAAATTTTTCATCTTGCTGACGATAGATATGTTTCAACTCAATACCGACGAATGACGATTGTTTTAGTGCCCGGCTACTAAAAAAATAGCAGGTATCGTAATAGCTTTTCAGGATGTTCCATTCGTCTTCTTTCACCACCGGCGCTAATTGTTGTAAATCGCCAATCATGAGCAATTGGACGCCGCCAAAGGGTTTTCGGCGATTGCGAAAACGACGTAACACCCCGTCAATGCCATCAAGTAGATCGGCACGAACCATACTGATTTCGTCGATCACCAACAAGTCCATGCTGCGAATGATATTGATTTTTTCTTTGCTGAACCGTTTGATAGCGACAGCGGAATTTGTCGCGGCAGAGATGCCATTGTTTTGCTGAGGCACCTGAGGTCCGAATGACATCTGAAAAAAGGAATGAATGGTGACACCGCCGGCATTGATTGCTGCCACTCCTGTGGGAGCCACAACAACCATTCGTTTGGGCAATTCTTTTTTTAGGTTGAGTAAAAAAGTGGTTTTCCCGGTTCCCGCTTTTCCCGTCAGGAAAATATTTTGATTGGTATAGCGGACAAAATCGAGCGCCAGTTGTAGTTGTGAATTTTCAATTGTGGTGAACATGTCTGCAGGGGTTGTATAAATTAATCAAATTGTAAAATATTCTGTTAAATTATGAAAAATTACTCATTTCTAAAAGTTGAAGAAAGACTTTTTTTAGGAGGTATTTTTCTTTTTCTTCGTGAAAAATTTTAACCATGTACATTATTTCATTGACCTACAAAGTACCTACCGAGGAGGTTGATCCGTATTTGGATGCCCACATTTCATTTTTAAACGAACAGTATGCCAATGGCACTTTTCTGGCATCAGGTCGCAAAGTTCCACGAACGGGTGGAATTATACTGGCCCAAAGTGAAAGTAAGGAGAAGTTGCAGAAAATCGTTGAGCAGGATCCGTTTTACGAGTATGGCATTGCAGATATTGAGATCATCGAATTCAATGTTACAAAAGCGGCAACGGGATTCGAAAATTTGTTGGACTGATTCGTTGCAAACCCTAATTCATGCTGTCAGTTTTCAGCGTCTTTTTCTTCATGATTGAATTGGCAGCCAGCCAGGCTGTTGAATAGGCAATTTGTAAATTATAACCACCGGTGTTGGCATCCATATCCATCACTTCACCAGCAAAGTAAAGGTTTTCGACGAGTTTTGATTGCATGGTTTTGCCATCTATTTCACTGGTGTTGATTCCTCCGGCTGTAATAATTGCTTCTTTAAAATCGCGGTAATCCGTTATTTCAAAACGAAAGTTTTTCATCATCAACATGATTTTGCGTCGTTCCTTTGAATTGACTTGGTGACCTTGTTTTTTGCCGTCGATATTGAGGTATTTTAGAAAAACAGGAACGAGTTTGGACGGCAGCCAACTTTTAAAAATAGTTACAAGTTGTTTTTTGCCATTGGCGTCTAAGTCACGGATTAGGCGCGTATCTAATTTGTTTTCATCCAAAGCTGGTTTTAAATCAATATGAATGAAAACCTTGTTCTTTTTCAGGAGCTCGTCAACCACGAGCCGGCTCAAAGTGAGAATAATTGGACCAGTCAAACCATAGTGCGCAAACAGCATTTCTCCAAATTCTTCACGCTGCTTTTTGTTGTTGACCCAAACGCTTGCTTTAACATTTTTCAGGCTCAGACCTTGCAGCTCCTTGGCAATTTCCCCGGATGTAATCAACGGAACCAGCGCCGGACGAACTGCTTGAATCGAGTGCCCTAATGATTGGGCCAACTGATAGCCATCGCCAGTTGATCCTGTTCCTGGATAAGATTTTCCACCAGTACAAAGGATCAGGCTTTTCGAATTGATGAATTCTTTCGTTCCGTTTTTTGTAATTTCAACTCCCCGGATCGCATTCTGGTCAGCAATAATTTTTTCAACTTTTGATGAATAGCTGATTTCAACCTGAAGGTTTCTGAGCCATTGCATCAGTGCATTCAAAACATCAGCTGCCTGGTTGCTTGTTGGGAAAATGCGGTCTCCGCGCTCGATTGTTGTTGGTACACCATGCCGGTTAAGTAGTTCAACGATGTCCTTTGAAAAGAACGAGCCAAAAGCATGTTTCAAAAATTTTCCGTTAGGGTAAATATTCTTGAAATAGGTGGATTGATGTGCGTCATTGGAAATGTTGCAACGTCCCTTACCGGTGATCAATAGTTTGCGCCCCGGGGATTTCATCTTTTCGATGAGCAAAACGTTGGCTCCAAGCTCCGCGGCCCGGCCGGCTGCAATAATTCCGGAAGCACCTGCTCCAACTACAATGACATCATATCCGGGATTATTTTTACTTTGCGCCATTTTTCAAATTTAAGTCGGCTAAAGTAGCTGTTTTTCTATTGATAATCGGTTTTGGGCATTTTGGAATGACTCTAAATTGACGCATTGAATAAATCGATCAGAAAATTTCGGATTAATTTGTTAATAGCTTCTTCTCTTTCAACAACGACCTGGTATGAAGATTCCACCACTTCCGTTTGTAAATCATTGGTGTCCGGTAAAATAGTATTTCATCCCGACAGGACTTCCAAAAGATTTATCGCCGTGCTTTCTACCAATATTTTATCCCTAACGGGATAGTTCCGCCAGGAACTGAATATGGGTGGAATTGGAAGTAGCCCCTTTGTATTCATCGTTCCGTAGGAACGTTATAAATTCAGCATGTCTGCCGTTTCCGATTAATTTTTACCAGACAACAGTGTTTGTAAATTAAGAATGGTCTGTGCCAGCTTTTACACAAATACCGGATCACCAGCCAAATTGTCATTTGTTTCTGATATGAGTAAAGCTCGCGCTTTTAATTTGCCAGTTGGGCAGTAGAAAGTAGCATAGGTGGAGTAGAACGCGGAAGTGTTCCCACAATGATTCCTTCAAACCACTTTCCATATCTCTGGTTACTAATGGGGGATAATAGAAAGCCATAAAAAAAGCAGCCAGAAAGCTGCTTTTGGTGTCAATTTAAATATATACTAATTAAAAATCTGTTGGCAGAAAAGTAAACATCCGATCGGTTAAATCAATTCTGTTTCAACTACTTTGGAAAGAATTTCAGTATAAGGGAGTAACAAATATGTTTTCCCTTCAAAACTGATTTCTGTTCCGGCAAACTCTTTATAAAGAACCACATCGCCAATGGCAATTTCAGCATTCTCAATGGAGCTGATCGCAATTACTTTAGCTGTTTTTTGTGTCTCTTTGGCTGAGTCGGGAATAATAATTCCTGAAGCAGTTTTTTGTTCCGACTTGTCTTCAGTCAGTTCAAGTAAAACATTTTGATTAATCGGTTGCAATTCTTTCATTTTACTTTTCTTTAGTTTTTACTTTTTGGTTAACAGATATTTATTAATATTCTGAATAAACATGTTTTTGGTTTGTTCTTTGCTTCTGCCAATTCCTGCCGTCATTACTGGTTTTCCTTCAACCGGGATGTACAAAAAGGCCGGGATACTTTGTATGCCAAAAACGCCTGCTAATTCGCGTTCTTGTTCCGTATTAACTTTGTAAACTTTCAGTTTTCCCGCATACTCTTTTGATACTTCTTCCAGGATGGGAGACGCAATTTTGCATGGACCACACCAGTCAGCGTAAAAGTCGATAATGACGGGCTTGTCTCCTAAAAATTTCCATTCCTTTGGAGATTCTTTATAGTTCCAGATTTTTTTCAAGAATTCATCTTTGGTAATCAGGCTGGATCCACCTTCATCTCCACCTTGCGATACTGCTTCACTTTTTTCGGCTTCATCTTTGCTGTTTGCTTTTCCGCTCCCGGTGGCACATCCCACTGTGGTAATGGCTGCCAATGCAATTAAAAATAGTAGCTTTTTCATAATATTCTCATTTATTAATTTCCAATAATTGGTTGATTCGATTGCGATCAAAACCGACAATCATCTCACCGTTAATTTCTGTTTGCGGTACTCCTTGCTGACCGCTTTTCTGTACCATCTTCGTGGCCATCTTTTCATCTTTAGTAACATCAATTTCTCTAAATTGGATACGATTTTCACGAAGATAGCCTTTTAATGTATTGCACCAACTACAAGTTGGTGTTGTATATACGATAACCGATTTTGTTGCTTTTTGTTGTTGATCGTTAGTCTGTTGTGCAATTACGCCCTGCAATAGGCTTTTGTAATTTGCAGGTGTTTGAGCACCTTTTACAACTTGCTTTAGCTGGCCATTTTGAAATCGAAGAAAACTTGGTGCAGAGGAGATTCCGTAGTTGCCATGGATGTCATGTACTTCATTTACATTGCAAGTGTAAACAGATCCATTCTGGGGATCGTTTGCCTTTGACAAATTCGCATAAGCCAAATTACTCTGCTCAGATCCTTGTTTATAAATCAAGAGAAATAGCTCCTGGTTGTTTCGTAATTTTTCTTTCAATTCCTGAAGCGAACCTACTGTTTTCATTTTTTCAAAAATATAAAAATATAAATATATAGAAAATTAGATATCAATGATTGTGCCATGATTTAGGAATGTATTTTTGGCAGATTTACACTTTTTTACATTTGGCACGCAACCAGCAAGGCCTTTAACTAATCTAGTGGGTGAACAATTAAATCAGAAAAAGGAGATGACTATGAAAAGGCTTGTGAAATTTGGATTGGCTGGATTGCTGATGATCAGTTTATTCAGCTGTGATTTAAACAATGATAACTCGTATTCATTGGACCGGTATTGGATTGGTTTTGGTGTGATAAACGCGGATGGAACGACGACCTCCATCAAAATGGACAATGGATCTGAGCTTTTCCCTGTTGATGGTTATTATCAGTGGACTGCCGACGACGACAGTAGCCGCGTGATGGTCAATTATACCGTTTTGGATGACAAAGTGGTGAACGATGAACAGAAGCAATATTACGTCCGGGTCAATTCGGTGAAAGATATTTTATTTAAAGGAATTTTGACTATTACGCCAGAAATGGAAGATAGCATTGGAAATGATCCCATTCATGTTGAAGATGCATGGACAACGAATAACATGCTGACCTTTCAGTTGCAATATTTCGGTAATGGCATGGTTCATTATGTGAATTTGGTTAAACAGCCTGGAGACATAACAACAAGTGACGAACCAATTCAGCTTGAATTGCGCCATAATGACAAGGATGATCTGCCGAATTACCACATTTCAGCATTTGTGACCTTTGATTTGTCATCGTTGAAAATTGCTGGGCAGGATTCGGTGAGTTTCCAGGTTACCGGGAAAGACTTTGAAGGAGAAACCTATACATACGATGGTGTTTACAAGTATTGATGGGTGATTATATCAATTGGTTAAGAATAGGCACCTGTTCCTGGTTGAGGGACAGGTGTTTTTTGTAATAGGGTTGGGAATCTGTCATTTTGTTATTGTTTTCAAAAATGTAATTTACGCAACTGAAATTTTTACAACTTACTCATGAAGAAAATTGTTTTGTTGCTTGTGGTTGCATTAATTGTTCATGCATGTTCAAATCAAGAATCTATGACAGAAGAGATTAAAACTTATGTGCCGGAAACACCTCAGCTAAAATCGGATGTGATGTCTCCGGAAGTGCTGTGGTCGTTTGGTCGAATTGGAAATGTTGAGTTGTCACCCGATGGAAAAACGGTACTGTTCGGCATTACTTATTTCAATATCAAAGAAAATAAATCGTACCGCGAATTATACACCTTGCCTGTTGCTGGTGGCGAAATGACGCGAATAACCAATACAGCTCCAAAGGAATCAGGAGCCCAATGGCGTCCCGATGGGAAAAAGATTGGCTATTTGTATGATCAGTCAGGAGACACCCAGCTTTGGGAGATGAACCCGGATGGATCGGATACCGTGCAGGTTTCCAATGTTGAAGGCGGAATTACCGGCTTTAAATATGCACCCGACCAAAAGCATATCTTTTACACAAAAACGGTAAAATTGGATGATGATATTCACGATCGTTTTCCGGATATGCCGAAAGCGAATGCCCGGCTGGAGACGGATTTGATGTATCGGCACTGGGATCAATGGCACGATTATACCTACAATCACATATTTGTAGCAAAATATGGTAAAGGTGAAATCACCTCGGGAACTGATCTTTTGAAAGGAGAAAAGTTTGATAGCCCTGATAAGCCTTTTGACGGGCTGGAGCAAATTGCATGGAGCCCTGATGGACAGAAGATTGTGTATTCATGCAAAAGACTGACCGGAAAAGCATACACTTTATCGACAAATACTGACCTGTATTTATATGATCTGGCAACGGGTGAAACGAAAGATCTAACGGAAGAAAATAAGGGATACGACAAAAGTCCAACTTTCTCACCGGATGGAAAGTTAATTGCCTGGACTAGTATGGCTCGCGACGGTTATGAAGCGGATCAGACACGTTTGTTTGTGATGAACCTGGAAACGGGAAAGAAAACCAACTACTCCAAAGATTGGGAGCAAAATGCCGGCGCGTTGACTTGGTCAAAAGATGGGAAATCAATCTTTTTTATCAGCGATATACACGCGACTGATGAAATTTACCGCTTAGATTTGGCTGATGAGAAAATCCACCGGCTGACTGATGGGGTGCATAATTACCAGTCGGCGGTGGAAACTACAGGAGGAAAGCTTTTGGCACAGAAAGTTTCCATGTCGCATCCGGCAGAATTGTACCTTGTTGATCCAACGACTGGTAAAGATGAGCAGCTGACTTCTGTCAACAACGGCATCATGAGCCAGCTGAAAATGGGGAAAGTTGAAAAACGCTGGGTAAAAACAGTTGACCACAAAGAGATGTTGGTTTGGGTGATTTATCCGCCCCACTTTGATCCAAGCAAGAAGTACCCGGCCATTTTATATTGTCAGGGTGGGCCACAAGGAACTGTGAGTCAATTTTGGTCATACCGTTGGAATTTCCAAATGATGGCGGCAGACGGGTACATTGTTGTGGCGCCAAACCGACGGGGACTGCCGGGATTTGGTATGGAATGGCTGGAACAAATCAGCAAAGATTATGGTGGATTGAATATCCAGGATTATTTGTCAGCGATTGATGAAGTAACAAAAGAGCCATACGTTGATGAAAATCGACTTGGAGCAGTTGGTGCCAGTTATGGCGGTTTCTCAGTCAACTACCTGGCCGGGCACAACGAAAGCAAACGCTTCAAAGCATTTATTTCACACGATGGAATTTTCAACTTTGACCAGATGTACGTGACTACCGATGAAATGTGGTTTGAAAACTGGGATATTGGCGGATCATACTGGGACAAGGAGAATGTATCGGCACAACGGTCTTATACATTTTCACCGCACCTATTTGTTGACAAATGGAACGCGCCAATTTTGGTTATTCACGGAGGCAAGGACTACCGAATTCCTTATACACAGGGAATGGCGGCGTACAATGCAGCTGTTTTACGGGGCATCCCTGCTGAATTTTTGTACTTCCCGGAAGAAAATCATTGGGTACTTTCAGCGCAAAATGGAATTGTCTGGCAACGGGTCTTTAAAAACTGGCTGGATAAATGGTTGAAAAAATAGTTTGAACTCGATTCAAGTAAAACGAAACGAAAAAGCAGCGATTGAAATTGATTAGTCGCTGCTTTTCGTTTTATTGCTTCACAAATTTGATCACTTTTTCGACTTGCTGATTTTTTACTTTTAATAAGTAAAGTCCTTGCTTGAAATTTTGGATGTCAAAATCAATTTGGTCAGAATTGGTTGAATAAGGTTGAATTTGAATTTTACTTCCCAACGCATTATAAAATGCAATTGTAGTTGGAGCGGCATTCATTCCTTTCACCCAAACATGAACTTTGGCGGTTGCAGGATTCGGGTAGAGTAGGACATCTTCACCTCTTACTTTGTTTGCTGCAAACCCAGTTGCGGTACTATTGACAATAATTTTACCAACCATGCCAAGCGAATAATGGAGGTCGCATCGATAATCATAAGTTCCCTTGATTTTGAAAATATGGGGATAAGTCCAGCCTGTGCCGATATCATTCCCAAAAGATTCAGGATTGGAAGGGTAAGTAGCAGTAGTGCCGTTTACATTATGGGTTCCGCCGGTATTTGTCCAGATTACGGTGTCACCAACATTAATTGTTAAAGTTGAGGGTGTAAAAGAAGTGCCCGAAACGTCAACTGAGTGACTGGTTTGCGCACTGGATTCCGCGGCCCCGAGACTTAAAAGAATAAGGATAAACCCGACAAATAGAGATTCTTTCCACGTAATTGTTGTTTTCATGATTCACTTTTTAATTGTTCATTTGTCTAATATTCAAACAATTATATGTGTGAAGATGTTCTTGTCCGGTTTATGTTGTTCCGCAGTTTTATAGAAGCCGCGCAGAAAATCATAATTCCATCGTTGCTTAATGAGCACAAATCAAACGGAATGTCGTCTAAAATTGCGATTAAGAAAGGTAAATGGTTGTGATAATTTTAAGGCGGAAACAAGGTGCGTTCTTAAACGAGGTCTTCCAACTCCCCATGATCGGACTTGCCGTTTGGGTAGTAGACTTCCTCAAGGTTGGCAACAAGAGTGACCGGAACTTCAAAAGTAAACGTACTGCCTTTCCCGGGAATTGAGCTAACTGCTAGTTTTCCACCAAGAATCCGGGTAATTCTATTTGAAATGGCCAGGCCAACGCCAATACCATTGTAAGAACGGGTACTTGTTCCGTCTGCTTGTCGAAAATAGTCGAAGATTAATTTCTGCTGATGATCTGGAATACCAATGCCACTATCCTTTATACGAAACTCAAGGTGGTTATTTTTTGCATGAATGGTGAATTCGATTGTGCCGAACTCGGTGAATTTCAATGCATTTTTTAGCAGATTCACGATCACCTGGTTGATTTTATTTTTATCTGCAATGAATTGATTTGATTTGAAACTACTCGCAGGTTTGTATTTTAATTTAATTTGATTCTCCTTCCCTGATGCAATCAACATTTCTTCCAACAATAATTTTTGTTGAATGAAGAGATCGTTTCCTTTGAATACTTCTTTCCGAAGTTTTACAAACGATTCATCAGCCATCGATAGATTTAGAATGTCTTCAATCAAAGAGAGTAAATTTTTCCCGCTGGTGTGTATTTTATCGGCAAAACCGGGAATTTCTTCAACCGGAATTTTATTCAATTTAAGTAGTTCGCTGAATCCCAGAATATGATGAAGGGGGGTGCGTAATTCATGATTGACGGTGGCCAGGAACGATGACTTAATTCGATCTCCTTCTTCCGCTTTTTCCTTGGCTTGAAGAAGTGCTTCCTGGTGGAGTTTGGCATTAAAAGCATTCGCCAATGTGTGGGCAACGGTATTGATAAGGTAGATATCAGACTCCATCCATTCTTTTTCTTCCACAACGGAGTCAAATCCAATAAAACCAAGTAGGTTTTTTTGATAATGAATAGGAACCACCAGCAAGGAATTGATTTGTTGACCTTCCAGTATTTCCTTTTCGACGGCAGCTTCCACTGGTAAATTACTCACTTGTTTGATGTAGATGTGTTCCAGTTTATTCAGTTTTGTCATCCACCAAGGAAAGATCGACGAAGGCAGGTTCTGCAAATTATCTTTTTCATTTGAAATTCCTTTCGCACACCATTCATGGGTATTGTCCATCATTATGTTGCTATTCCGAAATTGAAATACATAACAACGATCCACTTCGAGAGATTGGCCAATCCTTTGGAGCGCCTGATCAATTACCTGATCTAAATCCTGCATTTGAATACCTACAAAATCAGAGGAAATTTCCGATACCAATTTTTCAATTCTATACCGGTAAAGTAAATTGTTTTTGGAGTGATACAGTTCGGAAATGTCAGTGAGAGTTCCACTCATAGCTGATGGATTACCGATGCTGTCTTTTTCAATAATTTCACCGATTAGCTGTCCCCAAATCCAACCATTGGATTGTTGTTTTAAACGAATTCGAATTGAAAATGTATTTTCTTCGTATTTTGAAAATTTCTGCAGTTTTTGGCTGAACAAGTCTTGATCTTCTGCGTGGCAAATTGATAGCAGTTTCTTTGAAGCAAAAGATTCAGTTTCTGTTGGAGGCCATCCTAATATCTTGGCAAACGCTTCATTGGTTATAAATTCATCGTCAACGATGTTCCAATGCCATATGCCGATTTGTGCATTATCAAAGGCTTTCTGTAAAAGTCTTTCTTTAGATCGTATTTTTTCTTGTTGTGCCAATCTTATTTTTTAATTACAAGGTTTTACCAATTAAATAATTACCAGTGTTATGGATGTTTCTTTTTAGGGGCACAAAGAAAGCATATATTAACAAACCAGATACTGACATTTGTTGGTTTTAACTTAAGAACAAGAATAAGAGAACCTGTAAGTTACAACGACCAGAATGGTCAAATATTTCTTACGTCTGAAGTAAATATAGCGAATAAAATAGCTATTTCTGGCAATCGTGCTTAATTAATTATTCACATTAAATTAACATTTTAATGTGCCATTAAGCTGTGTTGGTCTTATGAAGGAGCTAAGAATAACCAGGTGCTTGAATAGTTCTATGAAGTAAACAATCAAATGTTCATAAAATTATACTTGAACTTTTTTTGTTTGAGAGTGTACTTTTTACTACGAAACTCAACGTTTAATAGCGGAGTGATTTATCCCGAAATCTGAGTGGTTTGTCGTATTAACCCCCGATAAAGGAGCGTATTGGGATAAAAGAGCTCAATACTTCGATCATCCCAAAAACAGACAATTTCATTTTGACATTTCGATCGCTTTGCTATGAACTGATTTAATCGATTACTTATTTTGTGGATTGAATTGTTCTAAATATAGTTTTAGGAGATTTTTTTTGCTGCCTGTTGATCCAAAAAGAAAATCAACTTGCCCATGGTCGGGTCAATATGGTAAGTTGGTAATCTTTTTGCTTTTTTCAGGTCGTTCATAATTTCAGAAATCCGTTGAGCTTTTTTCTCCCCTGAAATCAAAAAGTAAATTCGGTTGGCATTGTTGATAACGTTTCCGGTGAGGGTGATCCGTTTTTGACCACTTTCTGGGTGGGTAGCCACTTCGCAAATTTTCTTTGAATTCAACAACTCCATCTCGTGAGGGAAGATAGAAGCCGTGTGCCCATCATCTCCCATG
>Ga0102953_1001707_pt1 | contig 13692 bp, 12 predicted proteins | sample SalPon2A_C_D2_MG_FD_78509 | JGI IMG/M metagenome (GOLD analysis project Ga0102953, IMG submission 78509) | Soil microbial communities from South San Francisco under conditions of wetland restoration - Salt Pond MetaG R2A_C_D2_MG | ecosystem: Environmental > Terrestrial > Soil > Wetlands | place... | reverse complement strand
CTTCACAGCCTCGAGGAGAACTACGACCCGACCGACAAGGCGGGGGCCATCCTGCGGTTGCAGCAGGCCGAGGACAACCACGAGTTCATCACCGGTCTGATCTACTACGACCAGAGCCGCCCCAACCTGGCGGAGATCAGCGGCCTCGACGGCGCCCCGTTGGCGTCGCTCGCCTCGGAGCTGCTGCGCCCCGACAAGGCTGCGCTCGACGAGCTGATGACCGACTACAACTGAAGCTTCGGCGCTGCAGGGTGCGCGCGTGCGCGCCCGAGGCGATGCGGGGGCCGGGCGGCACGAGCCCGGCCCCGTTGCATGGGCCCGTTGCATGGACCCGTCCCGGGTGGGCGCGGCGCGCGCTCAGCGGTCGGGAGCCGGGTACTTGGGGAGCTGGCTGGCGATGAGGAAGTCGCGCAGGCGGGTGGGCAGCCGCTCCAGCGCCAGGCGCAACTTGGCGTCGACGCCCACCGAGTAGTAGGCCCGCGGGCGGCGGGCACGTAACACCGCCTTGATGGCGGTCGCAACGTTCTCGGGGGGGACCCCGCGGGCGCCCTCGATGAACTGCCGCATCCTGGCGAACACCGGGCCGTAGAGGGCGGTCGCTCTGGCAGGCAGGCGGCGTTCGAGCGCCTGGATGCGCCTGAGCGAGCGCTGCCACATCGGGGTGCGCACCGTCCCGGGCTCGATGATCGACACGTCGATGCCCCAGGGCGCGAGCTCGAGCCGGAGCGCGTCGCTCATGGCGCGCAGTGCGAACTTGGAGGCATTGTAGGGGCCGGTGAACGGCGTCGAGAACGAGCCCGACACCGATCCGATGTTGACGATGCGGCCGCAGGCGCGCCGTAGCAGCGGCAGCATCGCCTGCGTGACGGCCAACGCGCCCGTGACGTTCACCTCGAACTGCTCGCGCACGTCCTCGAGCGGCACGAACTCGAGCGGCGCGGCTACGATCACCCCGGCGTTGTTGATCAGTCCGAAGAGGCCGGCCTCCCCGAGCTCGCGGTCGAGGTAGGCGGCCGCCTCCGCGACGGCCTCGGGGCGGATGACGTCGAGGTAGATGGGGCTGAGCCGTCCCGCTGCAACGCGCGCGAGCGCCTCCCCGTCCTCCTGCCTGCGCACCCCCGCGAAGACGCGGTAGCCGGCCGCGGCCAGCGCCAGCGCGGCCGCCCGGCCGATGCCGGAGGAGGCGCCGGTGACGAGCACAGCGGGGGCGGGAGAGTCGGACACGGCTACGTTAGAATTCTAAGGCAAGCATGAGGTTCCCGCCATGCGAATTGCATTCATCACCGAGACCTTCCTTCCCAAGGTGGATGGTGTGGTCACCCGCCTCGTCCGTACGCTCGATGCCCTGGAGGCACTCGGGCACGAGGTCCTGGTGCTGGCCCCGCCGCGGGCGCCGGCGCGCTACGGCGGCTTCCCGGTGGCGTCCGCCCCCGGGCTGCCCTTCCCCTGGTACCCCGAGCTGACCGTGGCGCTGCCGTCCGCGCGCCTGGCGCGGATCGCGGCGAGCTTCCGGCCCGACGTGGTGCACGTCATCAACCCGGTGTTCTTCGGGACCTGGGGGGCGCTGTGGGCGCGCAGCCGGCGGCTGCCGCTCGTCGCCAGCTTCCATACCGACCCCAAGGTGGTCCGTGACCTGGGGCTGGGCTGGTTCCAGCGTCCGCTGGAGGTCCTCGACCGCGAGGTGCACAACCTGGCGGACGTCAACCTCGCCACCTCGCCGCAGATGGTGCGGCTGGCGCGCGGGCTGAACATCCGGCGGGTGCGGCTGTGGCCCAAGGCGGTGGACAGCCGCCGGTTCCGGCCGGAGCAGGCGACCCCCGCGATGCGGGCCCGGCTCACCGGCGGCGAGGTGGAGCGACCGCTGGTGGTCTACGCCGGGCGGGTGTCCTTCGAGAAGCGCGTCGACGTGCTGGCCGAGGCCGCCAAGCGGCTCCCCGGCGTGCGCTTCGCGGTCGTCGGCGAGGGTCCTGCGCGCGACTGGCTCGAGCGCGAGCTGGCCGGCACCGGCACGGTCTTCACGGGCTTCCTCGAAGGCGACGCCCTGGCCGACGCCTATGCCTCGGCGGACGTGTTCGCGTTCCCATCCGATTCCGAGACGCTCGGCTTCGCCGCCCTGGAGGCGATGGCGGCGGGGGTGTGCGTGGTGGCGGCGCGCGCCGGCGGCATCCCCCACATCGTGAAGGACGGGGCGAACGGCGTGCTGGTGCCCCCTGGCGACGCGGGCGCCCTGGCGGACGCGATCCGCGCGCTTCTGAACGACGCCGCGAGGCGCCGCCGGCTGGCCGCGTGCGGACGGACGGACAGTGAGAAGTGGTCGTGGGAGGCGAGCACGCGCGAGCTGGTGCGCCTCTACGGTGCCGCCAGGCGCCTCCACGGGGGAGGGCGCGAGGGGGACGCAGCCGCGGCGAGGGAAGCGCGGGCCGCCTGACGCGGAGGGCGGGCGCCCGCGGCCGCATCCGCACAGGACAATTGGCCCTGGCTGCCGTGGACGCGGCGCACCTAGGCTGGCGGAAAGCCCGCTATGGTTCGGACGGTCCTGGACGCACTCCGGGGCCCGTCCAGGAGGTGCGCGATGCTCTACGAATACCAGGCTGCCGTCCACGAGGACGCGTCGGCGGGGCGGCTGCATCAGCTCGTGCGCCGTCTGCAGGCGGCCGACTGCGAGGTCCGTTACGACCGCGCCGGCCGGGAGCTGCGCCTCCGTGTCCGGGACTGCGAGGGCGTCTGGATGCAGACCGCGCTCGTGACCATGCTGCTGCTCGCGTTCAAGGACGTCGTGAGCTGGAGCGGGCATTCGAGGCGCGTCGAGGACGCGCGTCCGATCCTGCAGCTCACGGCAGGCGAAGGGGGATCCCTGCGCGCCTGAGCGCAGGGCGCTGAGCTCCCGCCGAGTGGACTCCTCTCCGGGGTTGGGCGCCGCTACCCGCGGCGCCCTTCGCGTGCGCTCCGGCCGGCGCCCGGGTCGTCCCCGTCCTCCCCGTCGTGCCCGTCGTCGCCTCGGGGGCGGAAACGGTCCCGGAACGCGCCCGCCTGCCCCGGCCCGACGCTCGCGACCACCATGTCGCCGGGCTCGAGCACGGTCTCGCCGTGCGGGAAGTGGGTGCGGCCCCGGCGCCGGATGGCGACCACGATGCACGCGTCGGGCAGGCCCGCCCGGCCCAGGCGGGTGTGCGCCAGCCGCGAGGCCGACGGCACGCGCACCTCGACGATCTCCTGACCCGTGAGGTCGCGCAGCCGCAGCGCTTCGCTGGTCTGCTCGTGACGCCGCTGGTGCTCGAGCGCGAGGTGGTAGGCCCGCGCGAGGTCGCCGTGCCTGACGAAGCCGATGGGCCGGCGTTCGTCGCTGGGGTCCACCACCGGCATCCGCCCTACGCCCCGTTCGGCCATGCGCTCGACCACCTCGCTGAGGGCTTCGCTGGGGAGCGCGGTCGCTACCTCGCGGGTGGCGACGTAGAAGAGCGCCGTGTCGCTCGGACGGCCCTCCCCCTGCGCGCGCTCCAGGTCGGTCATGGTGACGATGCCGGTCATGCGATCGGGGTCCTCCCGGGAACGCAGGAGGTAGGCGTGGTGGTGGCTGCTGGCGCTCTCATCGCGCAGATCGGCGAGGGTCTGGTCGTCGAACAGGGTGGGCACGTCCTCCTCCATCACCTCGCGGACGCGCACCGTCTGCAGCAGGTCGATCTCTCGAAGCCGGAAGAGGCTCTGCCCCCGGCGCGACAGCATCCGCTCGTAGATCGACTCCTGGCCGAAGAGGTCGGCGGTGAGCGTGGAGATCACCGCCGCCAGCAGGATCGGCAGGATCAGCGAGTAGCTGCCGGACATCTCGAAGACCATCACGATGCTGCTCATGGGCGCCCGCGTCACGCCCGACAGGACCCCCACCATGCCCACCAGCGCGAAGGCGCCCGAACCGTGCACCAGGGCGGGGAACGCCCGCTCGCTCGCCTGACCGAAGGCCGCCCCGATGGCGGAGCCCACGAACAGCACCGGAGCGAACACCCCCCCCGATCCCCAGGAGCCCAGCGACGCGCCGGTGGCGACGGTCTTGGCGAGCGCCAGCGCCAGCAACAGCAGGGCCGGGCCGGCACTGCCCTGCAGGACGTTGCCTACCTCCTGGTAACCGCGCCCGAGCACCTCCGGGAACCCGACCGCCACCACTCCCACGACCAGTCCCCCAACGGCCGGTCGCAGCATGGGGGGCAGCCGGGCGCCGTTGAAGAGGTCCTCGGCCGAGATCACCGCCTGGTTGAACCCGACTGCCGCTGCGGCGGTGACCATGCCCAGCGCGAGGTAGAGCAACAGCTCGAGCGAGGAGCCGAGCTGGAAGTTGGGGACCGAGAAGGCGGGCGTGTTGCCGATCAGGCTGCGCGACACCGCCGTAGCGCTGACCGCGCCGATCACCACCGAAGCGAAGTCGCGCGCGCGCAGCTCGCCCAGGATCACCTCCACGGCGAAGAGCACGCCGGCGATGGGTACGTTGAAGGTCGCGGCGATGCCGGCGGCGGCGGCCACGGCCACCAGCATGCGGCGGCGCTCCACGCTCAGCGCCAGCGGCTCGGCCAGTAGCGAGGAGAGGGCGGCGCCGAGCTGCGCCACCGGTCCCTCGGTGCCGAGCGAGGCGCCGCTGCCGATCGAGAGGATGGTCGCCAGCGGGCGCCAGAATGCGAGATTGCGCGGCACCCGCCCGCCGAGGTTGGATACGGCGTACATGACCCCGGGGATGCCCGAGCCGCGGGCGTTGGGCGACCAGCGCACCACGATGGGGGCAACCAGCAGGCCGCCGAGCGCGGGCGCCAGCGCGGTCGCCAGCGCGCCGGGCACGGCCCCCAGGAGCGCCGGCAGGGCCGCGAGCGCGCGGCCGGTGGCGCGTACCAGCAGGTCGAAGCCCACGGCCGCCAGACCGGTCAGCACGCCCACCACCACGGCCAGCAGGATCAGCGCCAGCGTCTCGCTGGTGCGCGTCCCCGGCAGCAGCCTGGAGAGCGTGCGCGTCAGCAGACCGGACGGACGGCTCACGGGAACCTCCTGGGGCCGCCGCGAGCGCCGCGGCCGGCTCCGCGCCCAGCATACGGGCGGCGGCTTCGTTGGGGACGCTAACGAGGCACGCCGGACGGCCCCAGCGGCGCCGCCGGCGGAGCCGCGGGGTGCGGCGGCTGCGCGAGTGCGCCGCGACCGCGGCGCAGAACGACCCGGCCGGCGGTAGACTCGGCTGGCGGTCGAGCGCCAGCCCACCGCACGGCCCTGCGCCGCACAGGATGCCCTTGATCGCCGCCGTCTACCTCCCCGCCCTGCTCCTCGCCTTCAGCAACGGCCTGCTGATCCCCACGTTGCCGCTCTTCGCGAGCGGGCTGCACGCCTCGCTCGGCGTGGTCGGCGTGGTTCTGGCGGCGGAGTCGCTGGGCACACTGGTGGGCGACGTGCCTGCGGGCGCGCTACTCGGGCGCTTCGGAGACAAGCCGGTCATGCTTTTCGGCCTGGGGCTGGTGGTGGCCGCGGTGCTGGCGCTGGTCGCGGCGCGCACGGTGGCGGCGGTGATCGCCCTGCGCCTGCTGTCGGGCTTCGGCCTGGCGCTGTGGAACCTCTCACGGCATGCCTTCCTCGCCCAAGCGACGAAGAGTGGAGGGCGCGGCCAGGCGATCTCCACCTTCGGTGGGGTCGGCCGGGCCGGGGCCCTCCTCGGCCCGGCGGTGGGGGGTCTGGTGGCCTCCCTCCTCGGGTTGCGGGCCCCCTTCGTGGTCTACGCCGTCGTGGCGCTGGTGGCTCTGGCGGTGGTGGCGCGCTTCGTCCCGCGGAGCGAGGCGCCGCCGCGGGACGCCCCCGCCCTGTCCGGCGGGCTCGGCGGCTTCCGCGCGGTGAGGGACTTCGCCGGTATCCTGTCGACCGCGGGCCTGGCACAGCTCATGGCGCAGATGGTGCGGGCAGGGCGCAAGGTGCTGGTGCCGCTGTTCGGGAGCCAGGTGCTGGGCCTCGACGTCGGCGCCGTGGGGGTCATCCTGTCGGGCTCGGCGTTCGCGGAGATGGTGCTGGTGTACCCCGCCGGCTGGCTGATGGACCGCCGCGGGCGCAAGCACGCCATCGTGCCGAGCTTCCTGGTGCAGGCGGCGGCGCTCGCGCTGGTCCCGGCCACACAGGGCTTCAGCGGCCTGCTGGCCGTGGCGCTGATGATGGGGCTCGGCAACGGCCTGAGCTCCGGGACCATGATGACGCTGGGGGCGGACCTGGCGCCGCCGCAGGCGCTCGGCGAGTTCCTGGGCGTGTGGCGCATGGTCGGGGACGCCGGCTCGACGGGCGGGCCGCTGCTGGTCGGCGCCGTGGCCGACATCCTCGATCTCGGGGTGGCGGCGGTGGCTGTCGCCGCCGTAGGGCTGGCGGCCGCGGCGGTCTTCGCCTACCGCGTTCCCGAGACGCTGGAGGCCGGGTGAGGCCGGCGACCGGGGTCGCCGCGGCGTAGGGGAGCGGTCGCGGTTCTATACAATGGCCTTCACTGCGTAGGCCGGGCCGCGCGACCACCGTCTTCCAGGTAGCGATAGCGTTCCCCAGGACCCCTGGTCCAGCGCGCGACCGCCGGCGATACGAGGCCTGAGATGGTGGACTGGCAGATCGGAGTCAGAGGCAGCGGGGCGGCGTCGTTCTTCCGCGCGCATCCGCAGCCGATGCTCATCTACGATCCCGACACCTTGCGGATCCTGGCGGTGAACGCCGCCGCGGTGACCCACTACGGCTACCCGGAGGAGGCGTTCACAGCCCTCACGCTCCTCGACATCCGTCCCGAGAGCGAGGTGCGGCGCATGCTCAGCCTTCGCGCCGGACGCGAGCCTCCCTACGTCATGCCCGGCACCTTCCGACACCTGAGGCGCGACGGCAGCGAGTTCGACGCGGTCGTGAGCGTCTTCTCCGTGCAGTACCGGGGGAAGCCCGCGCGCCTGGCGCAAGTCGCGGACGTGACCGCGGACCGCCAGGCGTTCACCAGCCTGCTGCGGGCTGAGGAGAAGTTCCGGGTGCTGTTCGACAGCGCCTTCGACGCCATCGCGCTGATGCAGGGCGGCATCTTCGTGGAGTGCAACAGCCGCACGGAGGCGGTCTTCGGGCTGTCCCGGGAGCGCTTCCTGGGGCACCATCCGGTCGACCTGTCGCCTCGGTACCAGCCGGACGGGCAGGAGTCGCACGGCATCGCCGAGGCCAGGGTGCGGGCGGCCATGGCCGGCGAGGAGCAGCACTTCGACTGGGTGCACCTGCGCGCGGACGGGACCCCCTTCGACGCCGAGGTGCACCTGTCGCGCGTCGATGTGGGCGGTGAGACCTTCCTCAAGGTGCAGGTGCGCGACGTCACCGAGCAGAAGAGGCATGTCGACGAGCTCCGCGAGCTGCGGCAGGCCGTCGAGCAGGGCTCGAGCATCGTCCTGCTGAGCGACTCCGACGGCCGCGTGCGCTACGTCAACCGCCGCTTCACCGAGGTGACCGGCTTCCGGCCCGAGGAGGTGGTGGGCCGCTCCGCCTCGGAGCTGGGCGCTCCCGACGCGGACAACCCCGACATCGGCGACGTCATCGCGGCCGCGCGCCGCGACGGCGTGTGGCGCGGGGAGTTCGTCAACCGCACCCGGGACGGCGGGCGGGTGTGGGAGCGCGCCCAGATCACGCCCGTGGTCGACGACCAGGGGCGCGTGCGCCAGTACCTGAAGGTCGCCGAGGACATCACCGAGCGCCGGGTCATGTCGGCGCAGCTCGAGTACCTCGCCAGCCACGACGCGCTCACCGACCTGCTCAACCGGTCCGGTTTCGAGGAGCGGCTGGTGGCGGCGCTCGCCGATCGGCGTGCGGACGGGCGCCGCGCGGCGGTACTGACGCTCGATCTGCAGGGCTTCCAGCTGCTCAAGGACAGCCTGGGAACCGATGCCGGCGACGAGCTCCTGCGCACCGCCGCCCGGCGCTTGCGGGTGGCGCTCGGCGACGAGGGCGCGCTCGCGCGCCTCACCCGCGACGAGTTCGCCGTGGTGACCGGGCCGCTGGAGCAGGCGGTCGACGCCACCGAGGTGGCCGCAGGCCTGCTCGGGGCGTTGGAGGAGCCCGTCGAGATCGAGGGCCGTGCGGCTTCGCTGCGGCCGCGGGTGGGCATCGCCGTGTTCCCCGACCATGCGGAGCGGCCCGCCGACCTGCTCAAGCACGCCTCGCTGGCGCTCACGCGAGCGCGCTCGCGGGGTGGCGCCGCCTACGCCTTCTTCACGCCCGCGATGGACGTCCGCGCCCGCGAGCGCTTCGCCCTGGAGGGGGAGCTGCGGGCCGCTATCGGTACCGAGCAGATCGTGTTGCACTACCAGCCCCTGTTCGCGTTGGCGAGCGGCCGGGCGGTGTCGCTCGAGGCGCTGGTGCGCTGGCAGCACCCCACCCGCGGCCTGCTCGGGCCCGACGCCTTCATCCCGCTGGCCGAGGAGACGGGCATGATCCGCGAGCTCGGCCGCCAGGTGATGCGCGACGCATGCCGCCAGCTGCGCGTCTGGCTCGACGCCGGCGCGGCGTTGGAGCGGGTGTCGGTCAACCTCTCGCCGGTGCAGCTGCGTGCCCACGGCATGGTGGACGAGGTGCGTCAGGTGCTGCGTGTCAGCGGGGTGCCCGCCGAGCGGTTCGAGCTCGAGATCACCGAGACCGCGGCGATGCTCGAGCCGCGCCGCAGCGCCGAGGCGCTCGAGGAGCTCCGCGCCATGGGGGTCCGGGTGACGCTCGACGACTTCGGCACCGGCTACGCCTCGCTGGCCTACCTGCGCGACCTGCCGTTCGATGCCATGAAGCTCGATCGCAGCTTCGTCACACGGCTGGGGCAGAGCGCCGCACGGACCGACGAGGGCATCGTGGCGGCGGTGGTGTCGCTGGGGCGCAGCTTCGGCGCGACGGTGGTCGCCGAAGGCGTCGAGACCCACGAGCAGCTCGAGGCCCTCCGGCGGGTCGGATGCGACGCCGTGCAGGGCTTCCTGCTCGCGCGTCCCACGCCCCCCGACGGGGTGCTCGCGCTGCTCGCGGGGACCGCCACAGGCTGAGCCTACGCGTCCTGACGCCGGCCCGCCCGGGCGGCCCACGCAGGCGCCGGGCGGGCCGGGTGCCATCGGCGCCGGTGCGCCAGCCCCGGGGCCCCGCGTGCTGGACCGCTACCGGCCCGGCGTTCGATCCTCCGCCCGCGCCCAGCGCAGCGGAGCCGCCTCGCCGCCCGCCGTCCGGCAGCGCCCGCAGAGGTAGCGCCCGCGGGTGCGCCGGAAGCGCGCGTAGTGCGTGCCGCAGCGGTCGCACACCAGGGCGTACGGCGCCCGCGGGAGCACCACCTCGCCGTTCCCGGCGCAGCGCTCGGGCCTGGCGCCCACCTGCCGGCAGGCGGCGCGCCAGGCCCGCCCGTGACCGTCGCCCGGCGCGAGCGCGTGGGCGATCTCGTGAAGGATGGTGTCCCTCATCACCGCTTCGTCGTTGAGACGGGTGAGGGGCGCGGACAGCGTGATCCGCCGCTGCCCCGGTCGGCAGGAGCCCAGGCGGCGCCGAGCCCGGTCGAACGAGAAGCTCCAGCCCTCCAGGCCGTGACGGGCCATGAGCGACTCGGCCAGGGCGCGGGCGTCGCCGAGCGTCAATCCGCACCCCGCATGCGCACCGGAGTGGCCCCCGTGGACCGCCGCCCGGGGGCGGGCGTGCCGGTGCCTTCGCTCATGCCTTCCAGACCTTCCGGAGCACGCGCACCCAGTTCTCGGAGGCGATCTTCCGCAGGGCGGCCTCGTCGTAGCCGTGCTCGGCCAGCGCCTCGACCAGGCGCTGCACGCCGGCCACGTCGTGGATGGCCTCGGGGATGCGGGCGCCGTCGAAGTCCGAACCGAAGCCGACCCGGTCGACGCCGAGGCGGTCGACCAGGTGGTCGATGTGCCGCACCATCACCTCGATATCGAGGTCCGCGTCGTGCCCTCCGTCCGGATCCAGGAACCCGACCGCGAAGTTGAGGCCGACCATGCCGTCGGACTGCCGGATGGCCTCGAGCTGCTCGTCGGTGAGGTTGCGCGGGCTCGGGCAGATGGCGTGGGCGTTGGAGTGCGTGGCCACCAGCGGAGCGCCGCTCAGCTCGGCGACGTCCCAGAAGCCGCGCTCGGTGATGTGCGAGAGGTCGATCATGATGCCGAGGTCGTTGCAGCGCGTGACGAGACGGCGGCCTGCGGCGGTCAGGCCCGGCCCCGTGTCGGGGCTGCTGGGGAAGCCGAACGGCACGCCGTGGCCGAAGGCGTTGGCTCGGCTCCAGACGATGCCGAGCGAGCGCAGGCCGGCGCGGTAGTAGATGTCGAGCGCGGCCAGATCGGGGTCGATGGCCTCCGCGCCCTCGAAGTGCGCGATGGCCGCGATCGCGCCGTCGCCCAAGCTTCGCTGGAGCGCATCGACCTCGGTGACCAGGCGCACCCGGCCGTCGCCGGCGAGCTGGTAGAGGATCCGGAACATGCGGTTGCCGGCGTTGACCGCGAAGAGCTCGTCGACGGGCGGCGAGGGCGGGGTGGTGTACCCGCCCTTGATCTCCTTGCGGTCGGCGAAGGGCTCGCCGCCCGGCCGCGTCGGCGGGAACATCGCGAAGAAGCCGCCGGCGAAGCCGCCCTCGACGGCGCGCGGGTAATCGATGTGCCCGTCCTCCTGGCGCGTGAAGAAGTCGCGTTCGGGACGTTCGAGGTGCATCAGCAGGGTGTCGTTGTGGCCGTCGAAGACCGGGATCATGCCTTCGAGTCTACGCAATCCAGGGCGTGGTCGCCGCCCTTCCAGGTCATTTGTCCATTGGTTCACAAACCCCCAGGGGATATCGTCTGGAACGAAGGAAACGTTCCGCTGGCGGGCCCGTCGAGGCCGCGGCGGCCACGGGAGGCGAGGACCGACCATGAAGGACAAGCTGAACATCATCGTCATGAACGGCACGGTGGACAAGCTGCTGGCGATGGCCACCATCGTTTCCGGTGCGGTCGCCATGGGCAAGGACGTCACGCTGTTCGTCACCTTCTGGGGCCTGATGGCGTTCCGCAAGGGCGCCTGGCAGGACCCGGCCCAGCAGAAGCTGCCGGCCGAGTACCAGGAGTACGCGCCGATGATGCAACAGGCCATGCAGAACATGGGCGTCAACCCCTGGATGCAGACGCTCCGCACCGCCAAGGAGCTCGGCAACGTCAAGATCTACTCCTGCAGCATGACGCAGGATCTGTTCGGCATGAAGATGGGCGACCTCGAGGACGTCGTCGACGGCGAGAAGGGCGTTGCCGGGTTCATCGCCGAATCGCAGGACGCCGAGGTGCTCGTCTTCTGAGGCCCTCCTCGCGATCGCGGTCGCGAGGACAGGCACATGAGTCAAGCGAGAGGGAACGGTAGACGATGACTGACACCGCCAAGCAGGGAACCACCGTCAAGCAGGAGATCGACGCCCGCGGCAGCGCCTGCCCAGGCCCGTTGATGGAGCTCATCCGCGGCATCAAGGCCGCCGGCGTCGGCGACGCCGTAGCCGTGCTCTCCTCGGATCCCGGCTCGAACAAGGACATCCCCGACTGGGTCGACAAGATCGGCTTCGAGCTCGTCTCCAACGAGGACCTCGGCGGCTACCACCGCTTCGTGGTCCGCAAGACCAGGTAACGCTCGCGCGCGGTCCCCCCGGCGTCCGGCTGTGGAGGCCGGCCGGACCGCGAGGCTGCACGCCCCGCGGACTCGAGGCAGGAGGCAAGGATGCATCGCATCGCCATCATCGGTGGGGGCCCCGGCGGCACCATCACCGCCAACCATCTGGCCGAGCAGCTCGGGCCGGAGATCCGGCGCGGCGAGGTCGGCATCACGTTGATCACGGACCAGCCCGACCAGGTCTACAAGCCCGGGTTCCTGTACCTGGCGCTCGGGCTGGAGTCGCCCGAACACATCCGACGGCCCGTGCGTGAGCTGGTCAGCCCGCACGTGGACGTGAAGCTGGAACGGGTCGAACGGGTCGATACCGATCGCCGCCAGGTCAACACCGCCGCCGGCGGCCGCTACCCCTTCGACCAGCTGATCATCGCCTCGGGAACGCGCCTGGACCCCGCCGCCACGCCGGGCCTCGCCGAGGCCGGCGACTGGTTCTACGACGAGCAGGGGGCCCAGCGTCTGCACGCCAAGCTCGAGGCGCTCGAGGGCGGGCGGATCGTGGTGTCGGTCATCGGGGTGCCCCACATGTGCCCCGTGGCGCCGCTCGAGATCACCTTCATGCTCGACGATTGGCTGCGCCGCAGAGGCAAGCGCGAGGCCTTCGAGATCACCTATACCTACCCCATCAATCGCAGTCACTCCATCCCGGAGGTGGCGGCGTGGGCCACGCCCGAGCTGAGCGCGCGCGACGTCCGCCTGGAGACCTTCTTCAACGCCGAGAGCGTCGACGCGGGCGAGAAGGTACTGGCCAGCATGGAGGGCACCGAGCTTGCGTTCGACGTGCTCATCGCCATCCCCGAGCATCGCAGCGCCGCCTACCTCGAGGCCTCCGGGCTGACCGAGGCGGGTTGGGTGCCCACGGATCGCGCCACGCTGGCGGTGAAGGGACAGGAGGGGATCTGGGCGTTGGGGGACACCACCGACCTGCCGGTCTCCAAGGCCGGCTCGGTGGCGCACTACCAGTCCTCGGCGCTCGCCAAGAACGTGGTCGCGCGCGTGCGCGGCGACGCACCGACCGCGCGCTACGACGGCAAGACCATCTGCTTCATCGAGGCCGGGCTGGACCGCGCCACCTTCCTGGAGTTCAACTACCAGCGGCCGCCGACGGTGAGCGAACCAACGCGCACCGTCCACTGGGCCAAGCTGGCCTACAACAACGCCTACTGGCTCACCGCCAGGGGCGCGCTCTAGGAGGCGGGGCGCATGGCCAACGAGACCGTGCTCCCTCCCGAGCAGGACCTGAGCCACAAGCTTGACGCTGTGCTCGACAAGCTCGAGGGCATCGATCGGCGCCTGTCGGTGCTGGAGGCCGGCCCGTCGCCGGAGCTCTCCGGCCCGCTGCAGCTGGCGCTCTCGGGCATGACCGACGACATGGTGCAGGGTCTGGTGGGCAAGCTGTCGGCGCTGGCGGAGGTCATCCTCGACCCCGGCGTGCTGGCGGTGCTCGACAGGCTGAAGAGCGCAGAGGTCCAAGGCACGCTGCTTCGGCTCACCGACGCCTCGACCATGGAGGCCCTGGACGGCCTGAGCGGGGCGTTGAACCTCGTGCAGAGCGGTCTGACGGACGACATGGTGGCCGGCCTGGTGCGTAAGGTCGGGCTGCTGGGCGAGCTCGTCCTCGACCCCTTCGTGCTCGACGCTCTGGAACGCCTGGCGCGGGCCCTCAAGGCCGGCCAGGCACAGTACCCCGACGTGACCGTGCCTCCCGTGGGAGGCATCTTCGGAGCCCTGCGCTCGGCGAACGATCCCGAGACCCGCCGCGTGATGGCATTCGCGCTCGCGGTGATGAAGAACCTGGGCCGCGAGTTCGCCGGCCCGACCCCTTCCTAGACGCCCTCGCCTCCGGGCGTAGGTGGGGCCCGCCGCGAGGACGGGCCCCCTTCTCATGTGGCCATCGGCCGGGCGCGCGCCGCTGGGGCGCGCTGCCGGTCAGGTGGCGGGTGGGATGTTCTGGTTGATGTGGAAGAGGTTGTGGGGGTCGTAGCGGCGTTTGATGTGGGTGAGGCGTTGGTAGTTGTCGCCGTAGGTGGCTTGGAT
>Ga0102953_1001706_pt1 | contig 13695 bp, 7 predicted proteins | sample SalPon2A_C_D2_MG_FD_78509 | JGI IMG/M metagenome (GOLD analysis project Ga0102953, IMG submission 78509) | Soil microbial communities from South San Francisco under conditions of wetland restoration - Salt Pond MetaG R2A_C_D2_MG | ecosystem: Environmental > Terrestrial > Soil > Wetlands | place... | reverse complement strand
CGCCGTCCATCTGCGCCGCGCCGGTGATCATGTTCTTGACGTAGTCGGCGTGGCCGGGGCAGTCGACGTGTGCGTAGTGCCGGTTGGCCGTCTCGTACTCGACGTGGGCGGTTGCGATGGTGATGCCGCGCTCGCGCTCCTCGGGAGCGTTGTCGATCTGGTCGAAAGCCTTGAACTCGCCGCCGCCGGCCTCGGCCAGCACCTTGGTGATCGCCGCGGTCAGCGTCGTCTTGCCATGGTCAACATGGCCGATGGTGCCGATGTTGACATGGGGCTTTTTTCTCTCGAATTTCGCTTTGGACATTTATTCCTCCCGAACTAGCCCTGGGCCTTGGCGACGATCTCTTCCGAGATGGCCTTGGGCACAGGTTCGTAGTGATCGAAAACCATGGTGTAAGTGGCCCGCCCTTGAGTGGAGCTGCGCAGATCGGTCGCGTAGCCGAACATGCTGGCCAGAGGTACGTGGGCATTAATCACCTGGGCCCCGCCCCGGCTGTCCATGCCCATAACCCGCCCGCGGCGGCTATTCAGGTCACCCATGACGTCACCCATATACTCCTCGGGCACGACCACCTCGACGGCCATCATCGGCTCAAGCAGAACCGGAGCGGCCTTGGCGGCACCCGATTTGAAACCCATGGACCCGGCAATCTTGAAAGCCATCTCGGACGAGTCGACGTCGTGATAGGAGCCGTCGTAACAGGTCACCTTGACGTCGACAATCGGGTAGCCGGCGATCACGCCCTGCTCGGAGGCCTCCTGAGCGCCCTTGCCGACAGCCGGAATGTATTCCTTGGGAATGACCCCGCCCTTGATCGCATCGACGAACTCGAAACCGGCGCCAGCCTCCTGCGGCTCAATCCGCAACCAGCAATCGCCGTACTGTCCGCGACCGCCGGACTGGCGCACAAACTTGCCCTGCACTTCGACCTTCTTGGTGATGGTCTCGCGATAGGCAACCTGCGGCGCGCCGACATTGGCGGCAACCTTGAATTCCCGCATCAGGCGATCGACGATGACCTCCAGATGCAGCTCGCCCATTCCGGAAAGGATGGTCTGGCCGGTCTCCTCGTCGGTGCGAATGCGCAGGGACGGGTCCTCCTGAAGAAGCTTGCCGAGACCGACGCCCATCTTCTCCTGGTCGCCTTTGGTCTTGGGCTCGACAGCGATATGGATGACCGGCTCGGGGAACTCCATCGCCTCGAGCAGGCAGGGCTTTTTGTCGTCGCAGAGGGTATCACCGGTCGTGGTGGTCTTGAGACCGACGGCGGCGGCAATATCCCCGGAGTAGACCTGCTTGATCTCTTCACGCTTGTTGGCGTGCATCTTCAGCAGGCGACCGAAGCGCTCTTTCTTTTCTTTGGTGGAATTAAGAACGGAAGCGCCAGATTCGGCATATCCGGAATAGACCCGGAAAAAGGTCAGCTGACCGACAAAGGGGTCGGTCATGATCTTGAATGCGAGAGCGGCAAAAGGGCCGCTGTCATCGGCAGGACGGCTCACTTCCTCGCCGCTGTCGGGCACGACGCCCTTGATGGCCGGGACCTCCAGGGGCGAAGGCATATAATCGACCACCGCGTCGAGAAGGTTCTGGACCCCCTTGTTCTTGAAGGCAGAACCACAGAGCACGGGATTGATATGCAGGGCGATGGTCGCCTTGCGGATCCCCTCCTTGATCTCGGCCACGGAAAGCTCTTCGCCACCGAGGTACTTGTCCATCAGAGTATCGTCGTGAGAGCAGATCTCCTCGATCATGGCCTCACGGGCAGTCTCGACGTCGTCGACCATCTCCGCGGGAATCTCTATCACGTCGTATTTGGCGCCAAGAGACTCGTCGTCCCAGACGATAGCCCGCTTTTCAACCAGATCCACCACCCCACGGAAGTCATCTTCCTTTCCGATGGGAAGCTGGATCGGCACGGGATTGGCGCCAAGACGGTCCTTCATCATCTGCACGCCACGATCGAAGTCGGCGCCGATGCGGTCCATCTTGTTGATAAAAGCGATTCGGGGAACACCGTACCTGTCGGCCTGCCGCCAGACCGTTTCGGACTGGGGCTCGACGCCGCCGACGGAACAAAAAACGGCGACGGAGCCATCGAGCACCTTCAATGAACGCTCGACCTCGATAGTGAAGTCGACGTGCCCGGGCGTATCGATAATGTTGACGCGATGGTCCTGCCAGAAACAGGTAGTCGCAGCCGAGGTGATAGTGATGCCGCGCTCCTGCTCCTGCGCCATCCAGTCCATGGTGGCCGCGCCATCATGGACCTCACCGATCTTATGCGAAATCCCCGTATAATAGAGGATACGTTCGGTCGTTGTCGTCTTACCGGCGTCGATATGAGCCATGATGCCGATATTACGAGTCTTTTCAAGGGATACTTGACGTGCCACAGTGCTTACTTCCTTCCAACGGGCAGGCTGATAGAACTACCAGCGGTAATGGGCAAAAGCCTTGTTGGCCTCGGCCATGCGATGGGTATCTTCGCGCTTCTTCACCGCCGAGCCACGATTATTGGCGGCGTCGAGCAACTCACCGGCAAGACGCTCGCGCATGGTCTTCTCTCCCCGGCCTCGCGAATAGTTGATGAGCCACCGGATGGCAAGGGCATTGCGCCGCTCGGGACGAACCTCGACCGGAACCTGGTAGGTCGAACCACCAACGCGCCGCGACTTGACTTCGAGCACCGGCCGCACATTATCCAACGCCTTCCTGAATACCTCCAGAGGCTCCTCGCTGCCGCGCTCGGCGACCAGGTCGAAAGCGCCGTAGACGATCTCTTCGGCGGCACTCTTCTTGCCGTCAAGCATGATGCAGTTCATGAACTTGGCGACCAGGCGATCGCTGTATTTGGGATCGGGAAGAATAACCCGCTTGGCAACTTCTCTTCTTCTCGGCATAACGTCCTCTCAGGCCTTTTTATTTAGGGCGTTTGGCCCCGTACTTGGAGCGTCCCTGCTTGCGGTCCTTGACCCCGGCGAGGTCGAGGGTGCCGCGCACCATGTGATAACGGACACCCGGCAAGTCCTTGACACGGCCGCCCCGGATCAGCACTACGGAGTGCTCCTGCAGGTTATGGCCAACGCCGGGAATGTAAGAAGTCACCTCGATCCCGTTGGTGAGACGCACGCGGGCCACCTTGCGCAACGCCGAGTTCGGCTTCTTGGGGGTCGTCGTGTAGACACGGGTACACACCCCGCGCTTCTGAGGATTGCTCTGAAGCGCCGGCGCGGTAGACTTCTTCTCCCTTTTTAGGCGTCCCTTGCGGATCAATTGATTAATAGTCGGCATCAAACTTACTCCCGAAATCGCTTATTCACAAAGTTAAAAGAGCAACTGGTTTTCCGAGGGGAAAAACCCGCTGAATTTATCAATACAACCCGACCCTGTCAAGCATTTTCCGCGGCCGGGTCCTTTTTTTTTGGAAAGGCCCTCAAAAGGCCTCATTCGGCCGATTGATCGGCCGCTTCGGCTCCCTCTTCCTGGCCGGCTCCGGCTGGTTCTTCCTCCTCCATTGGCTCGGATTCCAGAACCTCTTCCGGCTCCTCGATGAGCAGCTTGGCGCCGCGATACTTGGTGATCCCGGTGCCGGCGGGGATGAGCCGCCCCATGATGACGTTCTCCTTGAGCCCGCGAAGGAAATCGACCTTCCCCTCGATGGCGGCCTGAGTGAGCACCTTGGTGGTTTCCTGGAAGGAGGCCGCGGAGATGAAGGACTCGGTGGAGAGCGAGGCCCGGGTGATGCCGAGCATCAGCGGTTCGCCGACCGCCGGCTGTCCGTCGTCGCTCATCACCCGCTGATTCTCTTCCTCGAACTGCCAGCGCTCGACCTGGTCCTCGAGCAGAAACCGGGTATCTCCCACCTCCTTGATGCGCACCCGGCGCAGCATCTGGCGGACGATGACCTCGATATGCTTGTCGTTGATCTTGACCCCCTGCAGGCGGTAGACCTCCTGCACCTCGTCGACGAGGTACTTGGCCAGCTCCTTCTCGCCGAGGACCCGCAGGATGTCGTGCGGGTTGCTCGAACCGTCCATCAGGGGCTCGCCGGCGCGGACATAATCACCCTCGTGCACGCTGATGTGCTTGCCCTTGGGGATCAGGTACTCCTTGGCCTCGCCCATCTCCGGAGTGACGATGAGCTTGCGTTTGCCCTTGGAGTCCTTGCCGAAGGAGACGACGCCGTCGATCTCGGTAATGACGGCGAACTCCTTCGGCTTGCGCGCCTCGAAGAGCTCGGCCACCCGCGGCAGACCGCCGGTGATGTCCTTGGTCTTGGTGGTCTCGCGGGGGATCTTCGCCAGAATGTCGCCGGCGCCGACCATCTCGTCCTCGTTGACCACGATATTGGCGCCGACCGGCAGCAGGTAGCGCGCGGCGGCCCCGTTGGGGAGCTTGGCGGTCTTGCCCTCTTCGTCCTTGAGGGTGATCCGGGGACGCTTGTCGGCTCCCTTCGACTCGACGATGACCTTCCGGGTGAGGCCGGTCACCTCGTCGAGCTGTTCCTCCATGGTGATGCCCTCGAGGACATCGCCGAAGCGCACCCGACCCGATATCTCGGTGAGGATCGGCATCGTGTAGGGGTCCCACTCGGCGAGCAGTCCTCCGGACTTGACCTCTCCGTCGGGGCCAACCCGCATCCGGGCCCCGTAGACGACGCCGTAGCGTTCGCGCTCACGGCCGGTCTCGTCGACGACGGCCACCTCGCCGTTGCGGTTCATGACGACGTGGAAGCCTTCCTTGTCGACAACGGTATTGAGGTTGATGTATTTGACGATGCCGTCGAAACGGGCCTCCAGCGAAGTCTGCTCGGCCCGCCGCGAGGCGGTACCACCGATGTGAAAGGTCCGCATGGTCAGCTGGGTGCCCGGTTCGCCAATCGACTGGGCGGCGATGACCCCGACCGCTTCGCCGAGGTTGACCATATGCCCACGGGCCAGGTCCCGGCCGTAGCAGGTCGCGCAGATGCCGCGCTTGCTCTGGCAGGTCAGCACCGAGCGGATGCGAAGCTTTTCGATGCCGGCGTTTTCGACCTTCTTGACAAGATCCTCGGTGATCTCCTGGTTGGCGTCCACCAACACGTCGTCAGTGACCGGGTCGAGCACGTCTTCAAGGGCGGTCCGCCCGAGGATGCGATCGCCGAGAGGCTCGATAACCTCGCCGCCCTCGGTGAGGGACGAGACGAGAATGCCGTCGAGGGTGCCGCAATCCTGCTCGGTGATGATCGCATCCTGCGCCACGTCGACCAGACGCCGGGTCAGATAACCGGAGTTGGCGGTCTTGAGCGCCGTATCGGCCAGACCCTTGCGGGCACCGTGGGTCGAGATGAAGTACTGCAGCACGGTCAGACCCTCGCGGAAGTTGGCGGTGATCGGCGTCTCGATGATCTCCCCCGAAGGTTTGGCCATCAGGCCGCGCATCCCGGCCAGCTGCCGGATCTGCTGGGCGCTGCCCCGGGCGCCGGAGTCGGCCATCATGTGGATCGAGTTGAAGGAGGGCGTCTTCACCTCCTTGCCCTCGGGCGAGGTTAGATGGTCGACCGACAGGTTGCCGAGCATGGTCTGGGCGATATCCTCGGTGCACTTGGCCCAGATATCGATGACCTTGTTGTAGCGCTCGCCGTCGGTGATCAGACCCTCGGTATACTGGGACTGGATCTCGCGAACCTCGTCGACGGCCTTGTTGATGTGCTCCTCCTTGCTCTCGGGGATGACCATGTCATCGAGGCAGATGGAGATGCCGGCCAGGGTGGAGTAGCGATAGCCCGTCTCCTTGAGCCTGTCGGCCAGGATGACGGTATCCTTGTTGCCGGCGAGCCGGAAGGAGGCATCGATGAGATCGGCGACCTGCTTCTTGGCCATGACCTGGTTGATGTGTTCGAAGGGAATGGCGGCAGGCACGACGTCGCGCAACAGGATGCGGCCGGTGGTGGTCTCCACCAGCTCCGGTTCGCGCCCCTCGCCGGTGACCATGCGAACCTTGATCTTGGCCTGCAGGGCGAGCTCGTCGGCATCAAAGGCGATGCGCACCTCGTCGGGCGAGGAGAAGATCTTCCCTTCTCCGGTCGCGAAGGCCCGCTCCCGGGTCATGTAGTAGAGCCCCAGAACCATATCCTGGGAAGGGACGATGATCGGCTTGCCGTTGGCCGGCGAGAGGATGTTGTTGGTCGACATCATCAGCACGCGGGCCTCAATCTGGCTCTCGATGGAAAGGGGCAGGTGGACCGCCATCTGGTCGCCGTCGAAGTCGGCGTTGAAGGCGGTGCAGACCAGGGGATGGAGCTGGATCGCCTTGCCCTCGATGAGGACCGGCTCGAAAGCCTGGATGCCGAGACGGTGCAGGGTGGGAGCACGGTTGAGCATTACCGGGTGCTCCTTGATCACCTCCTCGAGCACGTCCCAGACCTCGGGCTTTTCCTTCTCCACCATCTTCTTGGCGCTCTTGATGGTGGTGCAATAGCCGCGCTCCTCGAGCTTGTTGTAGATGAAGGGTTTGAAGAGCTCCAGGGCCATCTTCTTGGGCAGGCCGCACTGGTGCAGCTTGAGCTCGGGACCGACGACGATGACGCTGCGGCCGGAGTAGTCGACGCGCTTGCCGAGCAGGTTCTGGCGGAAGCGGCCGCCCTTGCCCTTGAGCATGTCGGAGAGCGACTTGAGTGGCCGCTTGTTGGGCCCGGTGATAGCCCGGCCGCGCCGGCCGTTGTCGAAGAGAGCGTCGACCGATTCCTGCAGCATGCGCTTCTCGTTGCGGATGATGACCTCGGGGGCGCGCAGCTCCATCAGCCGCTTGAGGCGGTTGTTGCGGTTGATCACCCGCCGGTACAGATCGTTGAGGTCCGAAGTGGCGAAGCGCCCGCCGTCGAGCGGCACCAGAGGGCGCAGCTCCGGCGGCAGCACCGGGATGGTCTCGAGGATCATCCATTCGGGCCGGTTGCCGCTCAGGCGGAAGGCCTCGACCACCTTGAGGCGCTTGGAGACCTTTTTCCGCTTGGCCTCGCTGGCCGCCTCCTTCATCTCGGCGCGCAGACCGACCGCCAGCTCTTCCAGGTCGATAGTGACCAGCAGCTCGCGGATGGCCTCGGCCCCCATCTCGGCGGTGAACTGACCGGCGAACTCGTCCATCGCCTCGCGGTACTTGTCCTCGCTCAGGATCTGCCCCTGCACCAGCGGCGTATCGCCCTGGTCGATCACCACGTAGGCCTCGAAATAGAGGATCCGCTCGAGTTCCTTGAGGGTCATGTCGAGCAGGGTGCCGATACGCGAGGGCAACGACTTGAGCAGCCAGATGTGGGCCACCGGACAGGCGAGGTCGATGTGTCCGAGCCTCTCGCGACGGACCTTGCTCGGGATAACCTCGACGCCGCACTTCTCGCAGACGATCCCGCGGTGCTTCATGCGCTTGTACTTGCCGCAGTTGCACTCGTAGTCCTTGGTGGGACCGAATATCTTGGCGCAGAAGAGCCCGTCCCGCTCCGGCTTGAAGGTGCGGTAATTGATCGTTTCGGGCTTCTTGACCTCGCCAAAAGAGCGCTCGCGGATGGTTTCCGGCGACGACAGGGAAAGCCGAATCGCGTTGAAATTGAGGGGATCCTTCGGCCGCTCAAAAAGACTGAATATATCTTCCAAGACGCATCCTCCTTGTGGGATGGTGGTTTACTTAGTCTTCCTCTTCGAGAAGTTCGACGTCCAGACACAGGGACTGCAGTTCCTTGACCAGCACGTTGAAGGACTCGGGCAGGCCGGCCTCCAGGGTGTGCTTGCCCTTGACGATGGCCTCGTACATGCGGGTACGACCGGCCACGTCGTCGGACTTGACGGTCAGAAACTCCTGCAGGGCGTGGGCCGCGCCATAGGCCTCCATGGCCCAGACCTCCATCTCCCCGAGCCGCTGCCCGCCGAACTGGGCCTTGCCGCCGAGCGGCTGCTGGGTCACCAGGCTGTAAGGTCCGATGGAACGGGCGTGGATCTTGTCATCGACCAGGTGGTGGAGCTTGAGCATGTACATGATGCCCACCGTGACCTGCTCCTTGAAGGGCTCGCCGCTTTTGCCGTCGTAGAGGGTCATCTGGCCGCTGGTGCTGAAGCCGGCCCGGGTCATCTCCTGCTTCATCTGATCCTCGGTGACCCCTTCGAAGACCGGCGAGGCCATCGGGACCCCCTGCGAGAGGCGCCGGCCCAGGGCCAGCAGTTCCTCGTCGGAGAGATCGTCGATGAACTTGTCGAGGTCCTTGTCCCCGTAGACCTCCTTGATATTTTTCTTCAGTTTGCTCGCGCTGAAATTCTTCTCGAGCACTTCCTCGATCTGCCGGCCGAGGCCCCGGGCGGCAAGACCGAGGTGGGTCTCGAGGATCTGCCCGACGTTCATGCGCGAGGGCACGCCCAGGGGGTTGAGGACGATTTCCACCGGAGTGCCGTCGTCCATGTACGGCATGTCCTCTTCCGGCAGGATGCGCGAAAGAACGCCCTTGTTGCCGTGCCGGCCGGCCATCTTGTCGCCGACGGAGAGCTTGCGCTTGATGGCAATATAGACCTTGACCATCTTGATGACGCCGGGAGGGAGATCGTCGCCGCGCTTGAGCTTCTCGATCTTGTCGGCAAAAACGCCCTTGATGAGCTCTTCGCGTTCGGCCAGGCGGATGAAGAGCGTGGTGACCTTCTCCTCGACCTCCTCGGCCTTGGCCAGGGAGATCTCCCGCCACCGGGCGAAGGGCACCTTGGCGAGGGCCTCGGCGGTTATCTGCTTGCCCTTGCCGAGCAGGGTCTCTCCGGCCTCGTCACTGACGGCGACCGCCGAGGTCTGGCCGACCAGCAGCGCTTCAAGCTTTGCCCGGGCCGAATCGCGGATGATGCGGATTTCGTCGTTCTGGTCCTTGAGCAGCTTGTCGATCTCGGCCTTCTCGATCATCTCGGTCCGGCTGTCCTTGTCCGAGCCCTTGCGGGAGAAGACGCGGGCGCCGATGACCACCCCCTCGACGCCGGGCGGAACCCGCAGCGAGGTGTCGCGCACGTCGCCGGCCTTTTCGCCGAAGATGGCCCGCAACAGTTTTTCCTCGGGAGAGAGCTGGGTCTCGCCCTTGGGGGTGATCTTGCCGACCAGGATGTCGCCGGGCTTGACCTCGGCGCCGATGCGGATGATGCCGGACTCGTCGAGATCGGCCAGGGCGTCCTCGCCGAGGTTGGGGATGTCGTCGGTGATCTCCTCCTTGCCCAGCTTGGTGTCGCGGGCGACGCACTCGAATTCCTCGATGTGCACCGAGGTATAGCGGTCTTCCTTGACCAGCTTTTCGGAGATCAGGATCGAGTCCTCGAAGTTGTATCCCTGCCAGGGCATGAAGGCGACCAGCACGTTCTGCCCCAGGGCCAGCTCGCCCAACTGGGTGGAGGGGCCGTCGGCGATGATCTCGCCGCGCTTGACCCGGTCGCCGACCTTGACGATCGGCTTCTGGTTCAGGCAGGTGTTCTGATTGGAGCGGGCGAACTTGATCAGAGTGTAGATGTCGACCCCGGTGCCGCTCTCGTCGATCTCGCCTTCCTCGATGCGCACCACGATGCGGGCGGCATCGACGCTTTCCACCACCCCGTTGTGCCGGGCGACGATCGCCGCCCCGGAATCGTGGGCGACGATGCGCTCCATGCCGGTGCCGACCAGGGGCGCATCGGCCCGCAGCAGGGGAACGGCCTGTCGCTGCATGTTCGATCCCATCAGGGCGCGGTTGGCGTCGTCGTTCTCGAGGAAGGGAATCAGGGCGGCGGCGACGGAGACCAACTGCTTGGGCGAAACGTCCATCAGGTTGATCTCTTCGCGGCTCATCAGCATGAATTCGCCGCTCTTGCGGGCGTTGACGAGCTCGTTGACGAACCGCCCCTTTTCATCGAGGGGGGCGTTGGCCTGGGCGATGGCGTGCCCCTCTTCCTCGAGAGCCGAGAAATACTTGATCTCCTTGGTCACCATCCCGTCCTGAACCATGCGGTAGGGCGTTTCGACGAAACCGTGCTCGTTGATGCGCGCATAGGTCGAAAGGGAGGCGATCAAGCCGATGTTCGGACCCTCCGGGGTTTCGATGGGGCAGACCCGGCCATAGTGGGTCGGATGGACGTCGCGGACCTCGAAACCGGCCCGCTCGCGGGTCAGGCCGCCGGGTCCGAGAGCCGACAGGCGGCGCTTGTGGGTGATCTCGGAAAGCGGGTTGGTCTGATCCATGAACTGGGAGAGCTGCGAGGAGCCGAAGAACTCCTTGACCACCGCGGAGACCGGCTTGGAGTTGATCAGGTCGTGCGGCATCAGGCTGTCGACTTCCTGCAGGCTCATGCGCTCCTTGATCGCCCGCTCCATCCGCACCAGGCCGACCCGGTACTGGTTTTCGAGCAGTTCGCCGACCGCCCGCACCCGACGGTTGCCGAGATGATCGATGTCGTCGATCGATCCCTTCCCGTTGCGCAGCCCGATGAGATAACGCACCACCTCCAGGATGTCCTCCCGGGTCAGGGTGGTGTGGTCGAGAGCCGCCTCCAGGCCGAGCTTGTAGTTGAGCTTGAGCCGGCCGACGGTCGAGAGATCGTAACGTTCGGGATTGAAGAAGAGGCTCTCGAACAGGGCGGTCGCGCTCTTGATGGTCGGGGGATCGCCGGGACGCAGACGCCGGTATATCTCGATCATGGCGTCTTCGGTCGAGGCGATCTTGTCCAGAAGCAGAGTGTCGCGCAGGAAAGGCCCGACATAGAGGTTGTCGATGAAGAGCACCTTGAATTCGCCCAGCCCGCGCGAGCGGATCTCTTCGAGCTTGGCCTCGGTGATCTCCTCGTTGCACTCGACGATCACCTCGCCGGTGGCGGTATCGACGATATCGGTCGAGGCGATCTTGCCGATCACGTCCTCCGGCAGGACGGGAATCGACTCCAGATCGCTTTCGGAGAGCTTGCGGATGGCCGCCTTGGTGAACTTCCGGTTGGCCTTGACCAGCACCTCGCCGCCGGCGTCGACGACATCGACGCTGGCACGCTGGCCGGGCAGCAGGTCGAGGTTGACCCGTTTGCGGTAGCCCTCGCCGTCGAGGATGATCTCCTCGGCGTCGTAATAGTAGTTGAGCAGCTCCTCGGTGGTGTAGCCGAGAGCCTTGAGAAGAACGGTCGCCGGCAACTTGCGGCGGCGATCGATGCGTACATAGAGGATGTCTTTATGGTCAAAGTCGAAGTCGAGCCAGGAGCCGCGGTAGGGAATGACCCGGGCGCTGTAGAGAATCTTGCCGCTGGAGTGGGTCTTTCCCTTGTCGTGGTCGAAGAAGACACCCGGGGAGCGGTGCAACTGGCTGACGATGACTCGTTCTGTCCCGTTGATGATGAAGGTGCCGTTTTCGGTCATGAGCGGGATCTCGCCGAAATAGACTTCCTGCTCCTTGATGTCGCGGATGGACTGAACGCCCGATTCCTTGTCGACATCCCAGGAAACAAGTCGCACCCGGACCTTGACCGGGGCGGCGAAGGTCATGCCGCGCTGATGGCACTCGTCGACGTCGTATTTGGGCGTCCCCATGGAATAGGCCACGTATTCCAGGGAACTCGTTTCGCTGAAGTCGCGAATAGGAAAAACGGAGCGGAAGACGGCCTCGAGGCCGTTATTCTGCCGAGCCGAAGGAGGCAGCTCCGCCTGGAGGAAACGTTTGTAGGAATTCTTCTGAATGTCAATGAGATTCGGGATGTCGATGATCTTTTGGATCTCGGCAAAGTGTTTCCTCAGAAGCTGGTTATTCGCGATCGAATAAGCCATGATGTCTCCTTTAGTTAGATTTCGTCACGGACCGCATTCGGTGCCGGACCAAAACCTTAACCCGGCTCTATCCCCCTCGCGGAAGGTCACCGGGCAACGAAAGTAGAATAGCCAAGGCCGCACAAGGCGACCTTGGCTAGGAGCGGATCTATTTGTAAGGGAACTACTTGAGCTCCACGGAGGCACCAGCTTCCTCGAGTTGCTTCTTGAGTTCCTCGGCGTCGGCCTTGGGTGCGGCCTCCTTGATGGCGTTGGGAGCGCCGTCGACCAGGTCCTTGGCTTCCTTGAGGCCGAGGCCGGTAGCGGCCCGGACGACCTTGATGACGTTGATCTTCTTGTCTCCGGCGCCGGTCAGGACGACGTCGAATTCGTCCTTTTCCTCGACGGCGGCGGCTTCGCCCGCACCGGCGGCGGGGCCGGCGGCAACGGCCACGGGGGCGGCGGCGGATACGCCGAATTTGTCCTCGAGCTCCTTGACGAGTTCGGCCAGATCAAGGACGGACATGCTTTCGATGAATTCGATAACTTGTTCTTTGGTAATTTCAGCCATTTCTCTATTCCTCCGTTATAACGATCGTTTTCCGTTGGTTTTTTAGGTGAATCAGGCCGCTTTCTTGTCCTGGATCGCGGACAGTACCTGAACGAGCGAGCGGGGAACGGCGGCGAGCACTCCAACGAAGTTGGACACCGGCGCATTGATCGATCCGAGCAGCTTGGCCAGGAGCACTTCGCGACTGGGAAGATCGGCCAGGGCCTTGATATCGTCGAGGGTCAGCAACTGGCCGTTGAGGGCGCCGACCTTGATCTCGAACTTGTCGTTGGCCTTGGCGTAGTCGCTGAGAATCTTCGCCGGCGCCACCGGGTCGTCCCCGGCGATGGCAATGGCGGTCGGACCCTGCAGATGCTCTTCGAGACAGGCGGACTCGGTATCTTTGGCGGCGAGCTTGAGCAGGGTGTTCTTTACCACCCGGTACTCGACCCCGGCCTCGCGCAGCTTGCCGCGAAGGTCGTTGACCTGGTCGACGTTCAGTCCGCGGTAATCCGCCAGAAACGAGGCCTTGGCCTCTTTGAGCTTGGCCGCCAGTTCAGAAACGAGTTGTTCCTTGCTGGTTTTGTTCAACGTCTCTCCTCCTTTCTTTTTGGTTTACGGACCCTTTTGCGGTCCGGGCCCCTGTCAGGCGACATGGGGAGAGACGGTAACCACCGTCGCTCCGACTTTCAGCCTCGGCAGGCGGATTATCTCCATTAACCACCCCCCGCAAATTGCAAGAGGGAGGACCTGCTGTCTTTGACCAGGAGCGTAACGTGTATCCAAAAACGACGTCCGCCCGCCAGCCCGATGAGAGCTGCCGGGGCGGAAGTCCGTATTGGCGAGACAGCTATTTGATCAGGGCCTGCACCGCCGCGGTGTCGATGTTGATGCCGGGCCCCATGGTGCTGGAAAGGCTGATCTTCTTCAGATAAGTCCCCTTGGCGGTCGAGGGCTTGGCCTTCATCAGCACGTCGATCAGGGAAAGAATGTTTTCCTGCAGCTTGAGCCCATCGAAGGAAACCTTGCCGACCGGGGCATGGATGATCCCGGCTTTCTCGACCCGGTACTCGATCTTGCCCGACTTGGCCTCGTTGACCGCGCGGCCGACATCAAAGGTGACGGTGCCGACCTTGGGATTGGGCATCAGGCCGCGGGGACCGAGCAGCCTGCCGATCTTGCCGACCGTACCCATCATGTCCGGCGTGGCGATGGCGGTGTCGAAATCGAACCACCCTTCCTTGATCTTCTCGACCAGATCGTCGCCACCGACGTAATCCGCCCCAGCCTCCTGCGCCTCCTGGGCTTTTTCACCCTTGGCGAAGACCAGCACCCGCACGGATTTGCCGAGGCCGTTGGGCAGGACCACGGCGCCACGCACCATCTGGTCGGCCTTGCG
>Ga0102953_1001705_pt1 | contig 13695 bp, 12 predicted proteins | sample SalPon2A_C_D2_MG_FD_78509 | JGI IMG/M metagenome (GOLD analysis project Ga0102953, IMG submission 78509) | Soil microbial communities from South San Francisco under conditions of wetland restoration - Salt Pond MetaG R2A_C_D2_MG | ecosystem: Environmental > Terrestrial > Soil > Wetlands | place... | reverse complement strand
GCTCAGGATGCGGGCCGGGATGAACGCGCTCACCACGCCGCCCAGCACGGCGCCGGCAGCCGTGGCGATCTCCAGCCGCAACGCCAGGGGTACGTCGGCGCCGCCCTCCTCGGACGCCAGCGCCGCCACCCCGGCCGAGGTGGCGATGACGCACACCAGGCTCGTTCCCACCGCTACCCGTACCGGCAAGCCGAAGACCAGCGTGAGCATCGGCACCAGGAAGATGCCGCCGCCCAGGCCGAGCAGAGCCCCGAGGGCGCCCGCCGCGAGGCCGGAGGCGAAGAGTCCCAGGAGCAGCGTCACAGCGGCTCAGACTATAACGCCTGGAGTGCATGCGAGGCGGCGCGAACGCGCGTCGCCTATGCTGGGGGAGAGGGCGCCCGACATGACCCATCTGGCGGATCTGTTCGTCGAGGTGGTCGGGACCGACCCCGTGTGGCAGGGGCTGGCCGGCGGCTGCGTCATCACCTTCCTCAACCTGCTGGGAGCGCTCGCCATCCTGGTATGGCGGCGGCCCACGCGTCAGGCGCTGGACGGCGCATTGGGCTTCGCCGCGGGCGTGATGCTGGCCGCCAGCTTCACCAGCCTGATCCTGCCGGGCGTGGAGCGCGGCGGGTTGCTGCCCGTGCTCGCCGGCATCGTGCTGGGGGTGGTGATGCTGGACCGCGCCGACGCCTGGGTGCCGCACATCCACGTCCTGGTGACCGGCCGCGTTCGCCCGGACGCCGCCGCGGGCGGGTCCGGCGGCGGGGGCGGGGTCGGCGGCGTGATCCTGTTCATCGTCGCCATCACCCTGCACAACATGCCCGAGGGGCTGGCCGTCGGTGTCGGCTTCGGCGGCGAGGCCGTGCGGGAGGCGCTGACGCTGATGCTCGCCATCGGCATCCAGAACGTCCCGGAGGGGCTGGCGGTCTCGGTGGCGGCCCGCAACGCCGGCATGGGGAGCCTGTGGTATGCCGCCTTCACGGGCATCCGCGCGGGCCTGGTCGAGATCCCGCTGGCCGTGCTCGGCGCCTGGGCCGTGAGCTTCGTGACGCCGCTGCTGCCCTACGCCATGGGCTTCGCGGCGGGCGCGATGCTCTACGTCATCAGCGACGAGATCATCCCCGAGACGCACGGGCGCGGCAACGAGCGCATCGCCACCCTGGGGACCATGGCGGGCGTGCTGGTGATGCTGGCGCTCGACGTCGCGCTGGGGTGATCCCTGGTGGGGCGGGAGCGCGCGGCCCGGCAGCAGCCCGCGGCGGCGGGGTGCCGAGCTCTCGGCCGGGTTTCATCCATGCCACCTGGCTATCACCCGCCCGTCACGCGGCGGTCCTACCCTTGCTCTCGGTGGCCGGCGCGCCGCGCCGCACGCCGGCGCAACTCCCGAGGAGGTGCAGCCGTGCAACTGCTTCCGACACAACTCCTTTCCGCCGCGCCCCACGTCGTGTTCGGTGTGTTCGACCTCGCCCTCCCCAACCTGGTGGCCTGGGCGCTGGTCGACATGACCTTGCTGCTCGCCGCGTGGCTGAGGCTGCCGCGGCTGCTGGAGCCGGCCGACGAGGCCGAGGCATGAACCTCACACAGCGCTTCCAACGCGTCCTCCAGCGCAATCTCACGCTGGAGGACGCGTTGCCCACGCGCATGCCGGTCTACGTGGACTCCCTGGCGTACCTCTTCGGTGCGGGCAGCCTGATGGCGCTCGTCGAGCTTGTCGCCAGCGGTGTCGTGCTGGCGGCGTTCGGGCCGAGCTGGTACCACCACCGGCCCGTGGGCCGCTTCGTCAACTCGCTCCACTTCTGGGGCGTCCAGGTCTTCTTCGCCGCGCTCGTGCTCCACATGGCCGCCAAGTTCTTCATGGCCGCCTGGCGCGACGGCCGCTGGCCCACCTGGGCGGTCGGCATGCTGGCGTTCTTCGTGGCGTTGTTCACCGGCCTCACCGGCTACCTGGCGCAGACGAACTTCGACTCGCAGTGGATCGCAGTGCAGTCCAAGGACGCCATCAACGCGGTGGGGGGCGGGAGCATCTTCAACCCCATGAACCTCGGGCAGGTCCTCACGCTCCACGTGGTCGTGCTGCCACTGGTGATCGTCGGACTGGTCGGGGTGCACTTGTTCCTGATCCGGCGTGACGGCCCGGTTCGACCGCTCCCGGACACGAAGGCGGCCGAGGCCGGACGGTGAGCGCCCGCTCCGAGCGGACGCTGCGTGGCATCCCGACCAAGCCCTACGACCTGTTGCTCGAGGGGATCCTGGTGCTGGCCCTGGTGATGGCGTTGGTGCTCGTGCTGGCCGCCCTCTTCGGTTCGCCCGACTCCCCCACCGTGCGGGCACGGGACGTCGCCCGCCTCCAGCCGCTGGCGTTCGTTCGCACCACCGCCCGCATGCTCGCCGGCAGCAGCGCCCTGAGCGGCTACGGTCCACCCTACACGCACGATCCGGCCAACGCACAGCGCCTGCTCGGCGTCGCGCCGGCGAACTGGTTCGGCGTTACCGAGCCCGTCGCTCCTGCCCGTGACCTGGTGCTTGCGCCTCTGGAGCGCGCTGCCGTCCTCGACCCGTCGCTGGCCGCGCCCCTCGCCGCCTTCCGCGGCGCGACGGTCGCCCAGCAACGTGCCTGGGCGCGCGCCTATCTCGGTGCCGTCGGCAAGGCCGAGGTGTCGGGCGCACGGGTCGTCGTTCCGCCCGGCGCCTACGGCCCCGTCCCGGCGTTGATGAACGGCATGCTGCGGCTGGGCCGCTCCGGCCTGCTGACCGGCGCGCTCGAGGCCGGGCAGCGGCACCCCTACGCCCTCGACCTCAGCCGCGCGCTGCTCTTCTTCCAGGGCTCGGTCGACCACGCCGTGGCGCGCTCGCTCAACATGACGGGCAACCGCTGGGGGATCAGCCACGAGACGGGGCCCTATCCGGGCGCCTGGTGGTTGTGGCCCTACACGTTCCTCTATCAGGTGCCCCCGATGGCGAGCTCGCCCAACGGTGACCTCCAGGTGGTCCTGATCGTGCTGGTGGCCCTGGTGCTGCTGCCGCTGTTCCTGCCGTTCGTGCCGGTGTTGAACCGGATCCCGCGCTGGATCCCCATCTACCGCTGGATCTGGCGTAGCTGGTACGACCGTCAGCGGTGACGCGCGCGCGTGGGCTCCGGGGGACCGCCCTACAGAAGCGGGGCGCGACCCACGCCGGCCGCGCCCCTAGTCCCGAGGATGCTTGGTGGAGCTGAGGGGATTCGAACCCCTGACCTCCTGAGTGCGGTGCTGGACGGGGTTTTTCGGCTCAGGCTGTCCAGTTTAGCTGAATGCGCGCGAGACGGCATAAACGTCGTTCGGCTCTTGTGTGAGAATGTGCCGAGATCGGCCGATATCGGGCAGCTCCGGGTAGGTTGACACAACGGTGACACAACAGTCGATGTGGGGCCTCGCGAGCGTAACAACGGCCACGAGCACGTCCCTCCACGAAGGATGCGCCCTTCCATGCCGCAGGGTCCGTGCGTCGGGGCCTCACCCGGAGGTCGGCTGGTGCCACGGCCAGGTGGCGCTGGGCTCTTCAAGCCGGTAACCGTGCGTGCGGGACGCATAGACCAAGCCACTCTGGTGACGGGATGCAAGGACACGGGCGAGGATCTGGTTGGCAACCGCATCACGGTGGACGGGTATCTAGGCCGGTGACTGGAGGCGGCCGTGAAGCCGCGCGTCCCCGCCAGGACCTATCGGGAGTACAAGGCGATGCTCCGCCGGAACGTGCGGCCTACGCTCGGCGCACGGAGGTTGACATCGCTCCGGCCGGCGGACGTCCAGCAGCTTTGCGCGGAGATGCAGGCGAAGGGTAAGAGCCCAGGCTGACGCACGTGCTGCGGAAGGGCCCGCTCAAGCAGGCGGTCGCCTGGCAGATGCTGGCGAGGAACCCGGCCGATTACGTCACCTCGCCCAAGCGAGAGACCGGGCCTTGCCGCGATGTGGAGTTGACGGATGAGAATGTCCGGCTGCTGGCGGAGCGCGCCGGCCTGTCGGTGTCGTCGAGCGCTCGCCCGTGGTCGGAGCGGCGTATCTTGGGAGTCTGTGGCGTCCCGCGAACGGCCCCCGCTCAAGACACTCCTTGCGCTGCGCTACCCCACCACCATCCTGCTCCTGGGCGCGCTACTCGGGGTCGCTCTCGTGACCGGCAGCGCCTGGCTTGACGTCCCCCACGGCTTGATCAGGGCGGTCGGCTTCCGCCCCACGGACCTCCTCCACCTGGACCTGCTGCGCCTGTTCGGAGCCGCCCTCTTCACCGACGGGCCGTGGTCGCTGATCCAAGCGCTCGCTCTGACTGGCGTAGGCGTGGCGCTGCTCGAACGGCGCGCGGGCAGCCTGACGGCACTCCTCGCCTTCGCGTTGCTCCACGCCCTGGCCTTCGCCACCGTCACGCTCCTCTACGCCGTCCCCGCCACCACCGGTCTGGTGCGCAACAGCCGTGACATCGGCGCGTCCGCCGGCTATTTCGGCGTGCTTGCGTTCAGCGCCGCGATGGCGCCGCGCTGGCGTTCGGCCCTGGTAGCGTTCACGGCGCTCACGGCCACCGTGTGGCTGGTGACCACTTCGGCGCCACACGCGTTGCCACGAAGCGTGAACGCCGGTGCCGAGCATGTTGCGACCCTCGTCTACGGCGGGGCGGCCGGTTGGTTGGCAGAGCGCTTCCGTCGGCTGCGGGGTGCCACCGGTTCCCGGAGGGGCGCGTGAGGCGCTTGCGGCTCGATCCAGGCTGGTGGGTCCGGGTCGCGGTCACCCTGGTTTTCGCCGTCGGCATCGTCGACGTGTGGTCCGCCGCGCGTGCGACGGTGCCCGCGCGCCTGGACCTGCTGCGCGGGGTCGTGCCGTTCGAGTACCGGGCCGCCAGCAGGCTTGTGGCCGGGTTGGCGGGCTTCGCTCTGCTGGTGCTCGCCCGGGGGCTTGCCCGGCGGCAACGCAATGCCTGGCGCCTCGCTCTGGCAGTGTTGGGGCTGGGCACGCTGGCGAACTTGCTCAAGGGGCTGGAGCTCGAGGCCGCGTTCCTCAGCCTGGGCATGATCGCGGTTCTGATGCTCGGGCGCAACCAGTTCGTGGCGCGCAGCGACAACCCCACGCTGCGCCGGGCGCTGCGCATCCTCGCGCTGTCGGTGTTCGTCACCCTGCTGTACGGCACCATCGGGTACACGGCGCTCGACCCGCTGTTCCGCGGGCATCTGGGCCTGAGGGAGGCGTTCTCCGCCACCGTGTCGATGTTCACCTTCGGCGCTCCGCCGCTGCCGCAGACGCGGCTGGCCCGCTTCTTCCTCCACAGCATCTACGTGGTGGCGGCGGCCACCCTCGGGACCGCGCTGGTGATGGCGTTGCGGCCGGTGGTGGAGCGCGGTCGCCCTGGCGCTCCAGAACGCGAGCGCGCCGCGCAGATCGTGCGCGAGCATGGCCGGACCAGCCTGGCGCACGTGACGTTGCTGGGCGAGAAGCAGTACCTGCTCACGCCGGGCGGCTCGGTGGTGGCCTACAAGCCCGTCGGTAACGTGGGCGTGGCCCTGGGCGATCCGATCGGGCCGGAGAGCGACACCAGCGAGGCCGTTGCAGCCTTCGTGCGCTTCTGCCGCGCACGGGCCTGGCGCCCGGCCTTCTACCAGACGCTACCCGTGACGCGCGAGCACTACCGCCGCGCCGGTCTGGAGACCACCCTGATCGGCCAGGAAGCCGTGGTGCCGCTGGCGACCTTCACCATCTCGGGCGAACGCAACAAGAACCTCAGGGCCGGCGTGAACCGCATGGAACGCCTCGGTCACCGCGTGCGCGTCTACCCGCCGCCACAACCGCCGGAGCGCATCCATGCCCTCCAGGCGGTGTCGAATGACTGGCTACGCAGCAGGCACACCGCCGAGAAGGAGTTCTCGCTCGGCCGTTTCGACGAGCGGTACGTCGGCTCCAGTAGCGTCGCCACCGTGGAGGACGGCGGCGGGAGCACGCTGGCGTTCGTGACGTTGATCCCCGAGTACGGCCACGCCGGCGTGGCCATCGACCTGATGCGTGCCCGGGAGGGGGCACCGCCCGAGACCATGCTCTTCCTCTGGGTTCGGCTCCTGGAATCGTTGCGTGAGCAGGGCCTGGAGCGCGTGGACCTGGGCCTGTCGGCGCTGGCCGGTCTGGCGACCTCGGGGAACGTGTCCCTTGCCGAGCGTGCCCTAGCCATGGTGTTCGAGCGCAGCAACGCGCTCTACAACTTCAAGGGGCTCCACCTCTTCAAGAGCAAGTTCCATCCCGTTTGGGAGCCTCGCTACCTGGCGCATCCCGCCGGCCTCGGCGTGCTCCGAGCGCTCGAAGCGGTGGCGATCGCCGACTCCCCGGTGGGGGTCTGGGGAGAGGTGCGCCTGGCGGTGACCAACCGCATCCGCGCGGCCGGCCGTGGCGGACGGGGCGTTGTACTCGGCTAGGGACAAAGAGCCCACTGCGTGCCCCCACGAAAGCGGGACGCGACCCACGCCGGTCGCGTCCCTATCCCGAGGAAAACTTGGTGGAGCTGAGGGGATTCGAACCCCTGACCTCCTGAGTGCGATTCAGGCGCGCTCCCAACTGCGCCACAGCCCCAAGCGGACTGTAGTGTACGGGTTCGCGCTCGGAGTTGTCAACGAAGCTCGGACGCCAAAGGTGGCGTCCACCGCGCAAACTCGGGGCTCAGCGTTCGCCTCCCGGGAGCCGTCGCCGGGGCCGCTTCGGGCTCACGTGGCAACGGCGTTCAGCGCGTCGGCCGCGCGGCCCACCTCGTCGGGATTGACGTAGATGATGTAGCCGAACCGCTCCGAGCCGGCGGTGACCCCGGTGGTGGCGTAGACGTCGACGTGGGCGTCGCACAGCTTCTCGTGTAGGCCCGCCAGCGCCCCCAGGTGATCGTCTCCCTGCACCAGGAGCGCGTCCTGCACGGTGGAGATGGGTAGACCGATGTCGTGCGCGACCGCCTCGAACTCCTTGGTGTCGGCAGGGAAGAGGGACCACTGAACGTGGCGGGGCCCCACCGGCGCCGCCGTGAACGCCAGCAGGTCGACCCCGCAGGCTGCCAGCTGGGCCAGCACGGCGTAGGTCTGCCCCGGAACCTCCTCGAGGGTCGCGTAGTAGTAACGCACGCGGTGGACCGTGACGGGCATGGTTCCTCCTCTCCATGGAGGGCGAGCGGGTATGTCGCGTCTCGAGTATCGCGTGCGCCCGCGGTGCGCGCCAGTGACATGCGTCCTGCAGTGCATTCCGGTGGCGTACGATGGCGCCCATGCAGCGAGCCCGGAGCCCGGATCGCAACTTCTGGCTTGGCGTTTACAACGGCATCTTCGTCAACGGCTCGGAGGCGTTCTTCCACAGCACCCTGGTGCTCGCGCCGTTCCTGGCCGCGCTGGGCGCGCCCGCTGCGGTAGTGGGGCTCGTCCCCACCATGCGCACCGGCGGCTGGTTCCTGCCGCAGCTCTTCGTGGCGCACCGACTGGCCCCGCAACCGTTGAAGATGCCCTGGTACAGGCGCATGTCGCTGGTCCGGGTGCTCGCGTGGGCGGCGATGACGGCGGCGGTGTTCGCGTTCGGCGCCCGGCCCGGCCTGGTCATCGCCGTGGTCCTCGCCATGATCGCTATCAACGCGGTCGCCGGAGGCGTCACCGGCGTGCCCTTCGCCGACGTCACCGCCAAGGTGGTGCCGCACTTCCGGCTCGGGACCTTCTGGGCGCTGCGCAACGCGGTGGGCGGTGCGCTGGCGTTGCTGGCGGGGTTGGTGTTGGAGCGCCTCCTCGGCGGGCGCTACCCCTTCCCGCGCGACTTCGGCATGGTGTTCCTGCTCGGCACGGTGCTGGCGGGCGTCGCCTACCTGTCGTTCAGCATGGTGCGCGAGCCCGCGGGCAAGCCCGCGCTCAAGCGCCCCTTCCTGAGCATGGTCGGCACCATCCCCGGGGTGCTCCGGCACGACGCCAGCCTGCGGCGCTTCCTGCGCGTGCGTTTCCTGGGGCTGCTGCTGCAGCTCGCCGACCCTTTCTACGCCGTCTACGCCATCGAGGTGCTGGGCGCGCCCGCGCGGGTGCTCGGCACCTACGTCATCGTGGCGACCTTCGCGTCCATCGCCGCCAATTTCGTCTTCCGCGTGCCGGCCAACCGGGCTCGCAACGTGACCATCCTTCAGCTCGGCATCGGTCTGCTCCTGCTGGCGCCGGTCACCGCCATGGCGATGCCGGACTGGCATCCCTTCGCGCTGGTGTTCGTGTTCTCCGCGGCCGGCAACTCCAGCGTCGGCATCGCGGCCTGGAACCTCCTCTACGCCGTGGCCCCGGAGGAGGACCGCACGCTGTACGTGGGACTCGCCAACACCTTCCTGTCGCTGCCGAGCCTGGCGCCCGTGCTGGCCGGGGCGCTGCTGCCGCTGGTCGGCTACCAGGCGGTGTTCGTGGCGGCGGGCGTCAGCGGCCTGCTGGCGCTCGCGTTCGCCTTCCGCTTCCGAGAGCTGCGAGCGCTGGACCTGCGCGCCTTGGGGAGACGCGGCTGACGGGTCACAGCCGCAGGAAGTCGTCGACCGACAGCACGAACACGATCGCTCCGCCGACGGGCACCTCCAGGGGCGGGCTGGCGAACACCCCTTCCAGCGCGTGGATGGGCGCGCTGGCGCTCATCAGCTTGGTGCGCTGCCGGCAGGTCTCGCCGATGATGGTCTTGACGCGCTCCACGCCGTCCTCCTCCACCCCGATGAGCAGCGTGGTGTTGCCCTCGCGGAGGAAGCCGCCGGTGGAGGCGAGCTTCGTCGACTGCAGGCCCTGGGCACTCAGCGCCTCCTGCAGCCCGAGTGCGTCGGCGTCCTGAACGATCGTCAGGAGCAGCTTCATGGATGGCTAGAGGATAGCACCGGCCGTGCCGCGGCGGGTGCGGGCACCGCCCAGGGAGGCGCGAGCCGACGCGGGCACCGCCGGCCCCACGCACCCGGGGGACCGCCACCGGCGCCGTCCGCGTCGGGCGAGAGCGCAATTCCGAACTTACAGCGGGGCCCGCGTGCCGATTACAATGACCCTTGTCACGGGGGCGGACGACTATGGCGCAGACCAGGTTCGTGGTCGAGGTCAGTGAGCCGGTGCCCGGGGAGCGTGTCGGCGATGTGGCCGCACGGATCGCCGCGCGCTTCGACATGGACGTCGGGCGCGTGCGTAAGCTGCTCCAGGATCGCACCGGGGCGGTTACGAGACCACTGTCGAGGGACAAGGCGGACCGCATCGCGGGCGCGTTCCGTGATGCCGGGGTGGCGGTCCGCGTGGAGTCCGCCCCGTCACGGAACGCGCCCCGGACGGCGCCCTCGCCGCCTGCCGAGCGCCCGCGCGGCGGCGAGGTCGGGCGGCGGGGCGATGAGGAAGCTCCGGCGAACGTGTTCCTGTCCTCGACCCGCTGGGTCCCCTCGCCGCACGAGGACCCGGCGTCCGGCACCCTGGTGGAGGGTCCGCCGGCGGCGGTGCTGGCGGTCCCCGGGGCCGACGCGGAGGACGCCGCGAGCGCCGCCGGGGCTGCCGAGCAGAACGAGGTCCCCCGGACCTCGCGGGCCGATCGCGGGCGGTACGCCGCCCGTGCGTCCGGGCGGCCGGGCGTGCGCATCTACCTGCTGGCCGCCGTGGTCGTGGGCGTGGCGGCGCTGGTGGCGTTGCAGGCGGTCGATCGGGGTCACCCGGCGACCGCGCCGGCCACCGTGGAGGCCGGCATGCAGGCCTACAACGGCGGCGACTTCGCCGCGGCGCGGCGGGTGTGGATCCCGCTCGCCGAGGGCGGGGACGCCCGCGCCGCCTACATGCTCGGCTACATGGCCGAGAACGGCCAGGGGCGCCCCTGGAGCAACCACGACGCCGCCGACTGGTACCGCCGCGCCGCCGACCGGGGCTACCCCCAGGCGCAGGTGGCGCTGGGGCAGCTCTACCAGCGCGGCATGGGCGTGCTGCGCGACCCGCGGCGGGCGGTCTCCCTGTTCGAGGCGGCGGCGAAGGAGGGCTACGGGCCGGGCCAGTTCCAGTACGCGCTGGCGTTGTTCCATGGCAGCGGCACTCCCCAGGACTTCGCCGCGGCCCTGAAGTGGTTCAAGGCGGCTGCGGCCAACGGGGTGGCGGAGGCGCGCCCGTACGTGTCCTTCGCCGGCTCGTCCGCCGGCTCCGATGCCGGGGCGACGGCGCAGCCCGCAGGCCGGCGGCCGCCGGGTACGGACAGCCAGCCGAGCGCGGCGCCGGCAGGCAACGCTCCGCCAGGCAACACGCCGCCGGCCGCGCCGGACGCGGCGCCCTGAGGCGTCGCCCCGGCCGCGCTCCCGCCGGTCTTGGCCGTCCCTTCAGGGAGCCTTCAAACGCGCGTCATGATGCCCTGGTATCCTTGGGCGATGACATCCAGAAGGTACGCTCTCCCGCTGGCGGCGGCGCTGCTCGCGGTGCTGGCGCTGAGTCCCGCCGTGGCGCAGGACTCCAGCTCCCAGTCCGGCAGCAGCCAGACGAGCAACAGCAACCCCATCCAGCTTCGCACCGAGATCTACATCGTCAGCCAGGTCACCAACAAGGACGGCTCCACGGGTGAGAAGCTCACCAAGGCCGACAGCGCCCGGCCGGGCCAGATCGTCGAGTACCGGCTGTTCGCCAAGAACGTGGGCAGCACCACCCTGCCGCCCGGCGTGGTGGTCATCAGCACGCCCGTGCCCAAGGGCATGCAGTACGTGCCTAACTCCGCGACGCCCTCCAGCGACAAGCTGCTCACCGAGTTCTCGGCCGACGGCGGCACGACCTTCTCCAAGCCGCCGGTGCTGCTGACCAGCGGCGGCACCAAGAAGGTGGCCGAGCCCACCAGCTACACCAACGTCCGCTGGACGGTGCTGACCAGCCTGGAGCCCGGGCAGGAGGTTCCGTTCTTCTACCGGGTGAAGGTCCTCAACCAGAGCCAGTGACGGCGGCAGCGACGGGGAGCCGGTAAGCGGGCACCGCCCGGGCCTCTCGCCATCGCGCCGCGGACGTCCCCGGCCGCCCTCTTGCGCGGGCCGGGGCTGGCCGGCGCGTGGCATGAACTCGCCGGCTTGCCTTCGCCGACTGCGCGACCCGGCGACGCCGGCCGGCCTGCCGCCGTGGGCCACGCGGTCGCCCTCGCCCGCAGACCCCGGCGCGCGGCACCAAGCCAAAAAATTGAAAGGCCGGCGAGGGCGGTCCGGCCTTTCGTGGAGGGGTCACGTGTCTCTAGGAGGTGTTACGACGTTGCCCTGCACCTAGAACCATAGCGCCGGGGGCTGAGGCTCCCTTGAAGACCACGTGAGGATTGTGAGGTAGCGCTCCTTCCGCTCCGCTCCTCGCGGCAGGCGCCGCCGAGAGGCACGTCCCTGGCGACACGTGGCAGGGGCGTCCTGGCGGGCGCGGCGGACCTCGCGGTGGTGCCGCTGCGTCCCGGCCGGCACGCGCCGCGCCGCCGCCGCCGTACCATCAGGCATGACGCTCCTCGCCATCTACGCCCACCCCGACGACGAAGCCTTCGGCACCGGCGGCACCCTGGCGCGCTACGCGGCCTCGGGCGTCGACGTCCGCCTCATCTGTGCCACGCGCGGCGAGTCCGGCAAGATCACCGACCCCGACATCGACCCCGCCAGCGACCTGGCGACGCTGCGCGAGGGGGAGCTGCGCGAGGCGTGCCGCCACCTGGGCATCGGCGAGCCGATCTTCCTGGGCTACCACGACTCCGGCCGTCACGAGCGGACCCGCTACGACGACCCGAAGGCGCTGATGAACGTCGACGAGTTCGAGCTCGAGGAGGCGCTCCTGCCCTGGTTCGAGCGCCTGCGGCCCCAGGTGCTGCTCACCTTCGACCCCCACGGCGGCTACGGCCACATCGACCACATCCGCATCCAGCGGGCTGCGACCGCCGCCTTCTGGTCGTCCGGCAACCTGGTGACGGAGGCGCCGAGGCGCCTGTTCTACAACGCCATGCCGTTGGAGCGTATGCGCAGGCTGCAGGAGGCGCGCCGGAACGGCCCGATGGACGGCCTCGACCCGGCTCGCTACGCCGTCAGCGAGGACTCGTTCGCCGCGGTGCTGGACGTCGGCGCTTTCATGGACGTCAAGGAGCGCGCCATCCGCGCGCACCGGAGCCAGGTGGGGCCGCGCTCGAGCTTCGCCGCCAGGGAGGATCAGGCGGAAGGCTGGCGGGCGTTCATGGAGCGCGAGACCTTCACCCTCGGCGGCGTTCGCGGTGCCTTCCCCGCGCCCCCCGTCGGCGACCTCTTCGCCGGCCTCTAGCCTCCGCCCGGCGCCCGGCGCCGCGGCGCGGCCCCGCGGTCAGCTCTCCGTCGGGCGCTCGCGGTACTGCAGCTCGTAGAGCTTGCGGTAGTAGCCGTCCTGCTTGAGCAGCTCGAGGTGGCTGCCCTCCTCGATGAGCCTGCCCTTGCGCATCACCATGATGCGGTCGACGTCCTGGATGGTGGACAGCCGGTGGGCGATGACGATGCTGGTGCGTCCCTGCATGAGCTTACGGAGCGCGTCCTGGATGAGCTCCTCGGTCTCCGTATCGATGTTGGCGGTGGCCTCGTCGAGCACCAGCAGGATGTCCGGGTTCTGCACCAGCGCGCGCGCGAAGGCGATGAGCTGCTTCTGCCCGGTGGAGAAGCCGGCGCCGCGCTCGCGTACGGCGGTGTGGTAGCCCTGCGGGAGCCGCGAGATGAAGCCGTGCGCGTTGACGAAGCGCGCCGCCTGCTCGACCTGCTCGGGGGGGATGCTGTCGTCGCCCAGGGTGATGTTGCTCCGCACGGTGCCGCTGAACAGGAACGGGTCCTGCAGCACGATGCCGACGTGCCGCCTGAGCTCCACCTGATCGTAGTCGCGGACGTCGCGCCCGTCGATCCGCACGGCGCCGCGCTGCACGTCGTAGAAGCGGCTGATGAGGCTGATGATGGTGGTCTTGCCGGCCCCGGTGTGGCCGACGAACGCCACCGACTCGCCCGGGCGGATGGTGAAGTCGACGTCGCGGAGCACCCAGTCGTCGCCGTCGTAGGCGAACGACACGTGATCGAACGCCACCTCGCCCTTGAAGGCGGTGTCGAAGCGGCTGGCGTCGGGCCGGTTCACGATCCGCTCGGGGGTGTCGATGAGGCCGAAGATGCGCTCCGAGGAGGCCATCGCCGCCTGCATGATGTTGAACTTGTCCGAGAGGTCCTGGAGCGGCCGGAAGAACATGTTGGAGAACTGGATGTAGGCCACCAGCACCCCGATGGTCACCGTGCCCGACAGACCCGGCCCCACGATCTCCAGCGCGCCGTAGTAGAGGATCAGGGCCATCGACACCGCCGACAGGATGCTGACCGTCGGCCAGAACAGGCTGAACCAGCGGATCTGCTCGGCGTAGGCGTCGAGCAGATCCAGGTTGAGGCGGTCGAAGGCGCGGCCGTTGCGGGCCTCGCGGTTGAACAGCTGGACGGTGCGCATGCCGAACAGGTTCTCCGCCAGGTAGGCGTTGGACCGCGAGGTGCGTAGCCGCACGGCGCGGTAGGCGTCGCGGATGCGCCGGCGCAGGAGGTTGAGCACGAAGAACAGCACCGGCATCACGGTCAGCGTGATGAGCGCGAGGCGCCAGTTGATGCTGAACATGTAGACCAGCAGGCCGGCGACCATGCCCACGTCGGCGACCAGACCCACTACCCCGTCGGTCATCATCGTCTGCACGGCTTCGACGTCGCTGGTGATGCGGGTGATCAGCCGGCCCACCGGGGTGC
>Ga0102953_1001704_pt1 | contig 13700 bp, 12 predicted proteins | sample SalPon2A_C_D2_MG_FD_78509 | JGI IMG/M metagenome (GOLD analysis project Ga0102953, IMG submission 78509) | Soil microbial communities from South San Francisco under conditions of wetland restoration - Salt Pond MetaG R2A_C_D2_MG | ecosystem: Environmental > Terrestrial > Soil > Wetlands | place... | reverse complement strand
TTTCAAACTTAAACATGCGCTCACCCTGGTAATAGCCACTTAAAAAACCAATGGCAAAAAACAATCCGTACCAACGGATTGAAAAGGGACCAAGATGAAAAATTTCAGGATTTACATTCCAGTGGATAAAGGATAAAAACTCCATTCATTATAGATTTAGACGGCATTTTTACCGTGACAATTTTTGTACTTTTTGCCGCTGCCACAAGGACAAGGATCGTTTCGTCCAACTTTCTTCTCCACCCGAACTGGCTGTACTTTTTGTTGCTCTCTTGGTTGATCCTGGCTTCCGCCACCGCCTTGTGTAACTTCCGGCATGTCTGATTTCTGAGTCGAATACTTACTCATATCCATCCGTTTCCGGGCTTCAGCTTCGCGAACTTCATTCGGGTCCGTGATTGGAATATGTCCTTTTACAAGCGTCGAAACCACATCTCGGTTGACATTTTGAACCATCACTTTAAACAAGTTGAACGACTCAAACTTGTAGATCAGCAATGGATCTTTCTGCTCGTAAGTAGCATTTTGCACAGACTGCTTCAAATCATCCATTTCACGCAGCTGTTCTTTCCATGCCTCATCGATCGTAGAAAGAACGATTTGTTTTTGGTATGATTTTACCAGTTCTTTCCCTTGGTTGTTGTATGCTTTCTCAAGGTTTGTAATAATCTGGTAAACCCGTTTCCCATCAGAAATTGGAACGACAATATTTTTGTATTGATGTGATTTGTTTTCGTATACATCTTTGATAACCGGGAAAGCTTGCTTGGAAATGGATTCCACTTTCCGGGAGTACGTTTTGACCATGACGTCATAAATTTGCTCAACGATTTCTTCTGGCTTCAGTTGAAGGAAATTTTCTGCCGAAACCGGAGACTCAATCGACATCATGCGAACCAATTCCATATTGAAGTCTTCAAACTGATCGCTTCCGTAATATTCATTCACTAGGTTTTCGAGTGCATCATACATCATGTTGATCAAATCAACTTCCAAACGTTCACCAAACAATGCATGACGACGTTTTTTGTAGATCACCTCACGTTGGGAGTTCATCACGTCATCATATTCCAGTAGTCGCTTACGAATACCGAAGTTGTTTTCTTCTATCTTTCGTTGTGCCCGCTCGATGGACTTGGTAATCATGCTATGTTGAATAACTTCGCCTTCTTCAAGTCCCAAACGATCCATGATGCCGGTGATACGATCGGAGTTAAACAGACGCATCAAATCGTCTTCCAACGAAACAAAGAACTGTGAGCTACCCGGATCTCCCTGGCGTCCCGAACGACCACGCAATTGTCGGTCTACGCGACGAGAATCATGCCGCTCAGTACCAACAATAGCCAATCCACCTCTTTCTTTGACTTCCTTGGTTAATTTGATGTCGGTACCACGACCGGCCATGTTGGTTGCAATTGTCACCATACCCTGACGACCTGCATCAGCGACAATCTCTGCCTCACGGGCATGCATTTTCGCGTTCAACACATTGTGATGGATGCCACGGATTTTCAACATCCGGCTTAATAATTCGGATATCTCCACTGATGTTGTACCTACAAGAACAGGTCTTCCAGCTTTATTTAGCTCAACAATCTCCTGAATAACAGCATTGTATTTTTCGCGCTTAGTCTTGTAAACCAAGTCTTCACGGTCATCGCGAACAATTGGGCGGTTGGTTGGAATGACGACAACCTCTATTTCATAAATATCCCAAAGTTCTCCTGCTTCCGTTTCTGCGGTACCGGTCATACCAGCCAGTTTGTGATACATACGGAAATAGTTCTGTAATGTAACAGTTGCAAATGTTTGGGTGGCTGCTTCTACCTTGACTCGCTCCTTGGCTTCAATCGCCTGGTGCAAGCCATCCGAGTAACGGCGGCCTTCCATGATACGACCTGTCTGCTCATCAACAATTTTAACCTTGTTATCAATCACCACATACTCCACGTCTTTCTCAAACATGGCGTAAGCCTTCAACAATTGGTTAATGGTATGAACACGTTCTGATTTAACCGCATAGCTTTGTAACAACTCATCTTTTTTATCTAGTTGCTCTTCATGATTTAAAGAATTGTCGTTTTCAATCTCGGCGATCATCGATCCCATATCTGGCAATATGAAAAATTCGGGATCATCCACGTCTGCAGAAATTAGATCAATTCCTTTATCCGTCATTTCAACGGAGTTCTGTTTTTCGTCAATAATGAAATATAAAGGATCAGTTACGATATGCATGTTTTTGCTATTGTCCTGCATATAGTAGTTCTCCGTTTTTTGCTTCGCTGCTTTAATACCTTCTTCACTCAGGAATTTGATCACAGCTTTTGTCTTCGGCAATCCTTTGTGCGCACGCAACAACTGCATGGAGCCTTCTTCCCGCTCCTCCTTCGTCGGGTTTTCTTTATTCAACAATCGCTTGGCATCAGTCAAACACTGGGTCACATATGCCCGTTGTGCAGCTACCAATTTTTCAACTTTTGGCTTCAGCTCATCAAATTTTTGGTTGTCACCTTTTGGAACCGGACCGGAAATTATCAACGGTGTACGAGCATCGTCAATCAATACCGAGTCGACCTCATCCACAATCGCATAATGATGTGGACGTTGCACCAAATCCTGTGGGTTGATGGCCATATTATCACGTAGGTAGTCGAACCCAAATTCGTTATTGGTTCCATACGTAATGTCTGCATTGTATGCTTTTCGACGTGCATCAGAATTCGGTTGGTGTTTATCGATACAATCGACACTCAAACCATGAAATTCAAAAATTGGCCCCATCCATTCAGAGTCACGTTTCGCCAGATAATCATTCACGGTAACGACATGAACCCCTTTCCCTGCGATGGCATTTAAAAAGACAGGCAAGGTTGCAACCAGTGTTTTACCTTCACCGGTTGCCATCTCAGCAACTTGTCCCTCGTGAAGAACCACACCACCAATTAGCTGAACATCATAATGAACCATGTCCCAGGTGATTTCTGATCCACCTGCCATCCATTTGTTGTACCATATCGCTTTGTCATCTTTAATTTCGATACTATCGCGACCTGCAGCCAGTTCACGGTCAAAATCCGAAGCTTGTACCGTGATGAATTCATTTTCAGTAAAACGCTTGGCTGTTTCTTTGACAACTGAAAAAGCAGCCGGTAATATTTCTTTCAGAACTTCTTCAATTTTTTCGTTGATAAGTTCTTCTAGTTTGTCAATCTGTTCATAAATTTTCTCACTCTCCTGAACTTCAACCTCTTCCGCTTTTTCCTTTAATGAACTAATTTCTTCATTTTCAGGTCTGATTCGCTCTTGAACAACTTGCTTCAAGCGAGCTGACTCTTCGCGAAGCTCATCATTGGAAAGTTGTGTAATTCTTTGATATTCTTCTTTTATTTGTTCAACGATCGGGGTAATTTCCCGGATATCTCGGTCTGATTTGTTGCCCAAAAATTTCCCTAAAATTTTATTTACAAATGTCATTATTCAAATTCCTTTAATTATAGTTGAGCGCACACAAAAGTAGTTATAATGTATAAGTTTAAGTATTGCAGTGCGGTTTTTTTTCAATAATAATCGTGCCAAGCTAAGGAATGAAAAAAAATCAGTCAGATTAGCATGGATTTTAAAATTGGCTGCCAATAAATCATATTGTTCCCTACTCAGCCCAATTTCCTGATGACAAAAAAAAGTGAATTGAAATCAGTAGTTTTGTCAAAAAATGAATCATGAGTGATTTTTCATCCCAATGCTTTGTGTGTCAACAACCAATAGCTCCTGAAGATAGTTTAAAAAATAAGCTTTTGAACCTACCGGTCTGCAAGAGTTGTGCAGGTTCTGAAAAGGAAAAAGCAAAAGAACAAGCATTATTGGAAGGACTTGCGGATGATTTTGTGTGCGGCTGTATTTAAAAAAAGGCCGCTTCGGGGGGGGGAAGCAGCCTTTACGATACTGTTTAATTATTAAAAAAGAAGCACACTAGTTCAACAGGTGCTTATAGCTTGGGTTAACAAGATCTGGTAAATAGGCGGCGATTAAGTTCACTGCTTTTTCATCTGATAATTGAGATGTTGTCAATACTTTTTGACGATTCATTTCTTCGCGGTTGATCACGGAATTTGTCAGTTCATAAGGAACTTCGCTGTAAGCAGATTTCACATAGGAAGCGCCAAAGCCTTTTTTGCAACATTCGTATGCCACTTCAAAATTATCACCCCGAACCACGTAATACTTGGCTCGTTTGGATTCATGTAAAGTAATGGTAATAGGTGTTTGATTCGAATTGTAAGATAACACCCAAGCTTTGTCAGCTCCTGCTTTCAAATCCTGACTGGCAACTTGGGTAATGTCATACTCTTTAAACATGCGATCGGTGTCGGCTGCTTTTGTAGCGCTCGATAGTAATGTGATCAATAAAACGGCGAGTACTGTAAAAATTGAGTTTTTCATGACTTCTAGATTTTAAAGTTTACGTTCTAAATTATTTCTGTTTTCTGTTTGGGGAACAATCGCTGTTCCCAGTGTTTTCAACTGTTTACTTTAAAAGACGACTGATAAATTCAAAAATTACACTTTAAAGTATTTTATTCGAAGACTTTCGATGAACGGCGTAAAATAGCAGACGAACGAACTCATTTCATCTGAAACCAAAGGGAGATATTTTTAATTCGGGAGAGTAATTAATGCGTTGAAGTAGATCTATTCTGGATGAATTTTTCTAATCGATCCAACGCTTCACGAATATTTTCAATGGAATTCGCGTAGGAAAAACGGAGGAATCCTTCCCCACCCGGTCCGAAGTCGATGCCGGGCGTGACACCAACATGGGCTTCGTTTAATATTTCAAAAGCCAATTGATAAGAATCCTTCGACAAATGTGAAGCATCTACGAAAACATAAAAGGCGCCGGTTGGCTCCACGGGTATGGGGAAACCGAGCTCTCTCAATCGTTGGATCATGTATATTCGGCGCTCGTTGTAAATGGTTTTCATGTGCTCGATATCTGCACTTGCTTCTCTAAGAACAGCAATTCCGGCTCGCTGAGCGACAGAGCTGGCACAAATAAACAAGTTCTGCTGTAGTTTTTGCATCGGGCGAATGTATTGCTGTGGAGCAATCAGGTAGCCTAATCGCAAGCCGGTCATGGCATACAACTTCGAAAAGCCGTTCAACACAAAAGCGTTCGAGGTGTATTCAAGAATGCTGTGTGCCTTGCCTTTGTATACCAGGCCGTGATAAATTTCATCCGAAATAACTGTTTGTCCCAAATTGACAATGGATTGCAAAATTTCGGGTTTGAGCAAATTGCCCATTGGGTTCATCGGGCTGTTAATGAGAATTGCTTTTGTTCGCAACGAAATTTTCTTTTGGATGGCATCGGCATGCAATTGAAAGCCATCCAACGGAGAAACAGGAACCCGAACTGATTTGGCGCCGATGTAATGAATAAAATTGGGATAGCAAGCATAGCCGGGATCCGGTAAAATTATTTCGTCCCCTTCATTACATAGTGCAGATAGAGCCAATAAAATAGCCGGTGAACTTCCGGAAGTGACAATAACCTGCTCCTGTTTCACATCAACACCATATTCTTTTGTATAACGGTCGACAATTGCCTGGCGTAGCTCAGGATCACCCAGGCTGTGGGTATAATGTGTGCGGCCTTCAAGCAATGCCTTGTTGCTCGCCTTGACTGCGGATTCGGGCATGTTAAAATCAGGCTCGCCAACTTCCAAATGAATGATGTGCTTGCCTTCACGTTCCAGCTCAGCAGCTTTTTCGAGTACTTCCATAACGATGAAAGGCGATATTTCATTTAGCCTCGATGCGGTCATTGATTGGTTTTTATCAACATTCGAAATTAAGTCAAATCCAGCATAATTCAAGACAATTCATCAAATAAACCACTTTTCAAAATTTTTATTCAACATGCAAACAGAAATTATTCTTGAATTCCACCTTTGGTGAAAAATGGCAACGATAGCAACTGCTCACGGAGGTGAGCATCTAAAATTTGAGAATCGGAACTAAGGGATAAATGGTTGATCCTGGTTGCTGATGGTGACGCTTCCACTCACCTTAACATGTTTGGAAAGCTTGTACTGAAGAAGCAGCGATGCACCGTGAATATTCATATCTTGCACAGAAGGATTGGCTGGAAGCGGATTGAAAATGGAATTCCCCACGAAGCTGCTTCCTTCAAGTGTAAATTTATTACTCAACTTGTAGTGAGCCTGGTTGGTGATGGCCAGCGAATTCACAAATGGGTTAATCCGGAAATAAGTACTAGCGATTGGAAGGTTGTAGTCGGTTGTGTTGATCTGATAGTCCTTTACCAAACCTTCAGTCAGCGAGAAATTTTGATTTAAGGCGGGAACAGTGGATTCAAGTTTTAATGGCCCAAAGGTGGAATTAGGAAGGAAATTAAATAACTCTTGGTAGACAAAATCATACTCTGGCTTTACTGCATTGACGTTTGCTGTATCCGTTTGCGCAAATGCTGCAAAGCTCGAGAGCATGATCATCAAAATGAATCCAACGGATTTCATTAATTAGAGTATTTTTATTCCTAAGCTGACTACAAAACTTTTACTTTTTGCATTCAGGTCAGTGTTATTAATCTGAGGTCCTGTATATAAATTACCAGTACTGTTTTCCATACGTGCATCCAAAGTAAAAAACAAGAAATCGGCTCCTAAACCATATTGCCATCCGAAAAAGTTATTTTTTATTTGATCCGAAGTAATGTAATCACTGGTCAATTTTTTATTGGTGAAAAATGACATCAACGGGCCGGCATTAGCACGCAATTTAAAAGCCGTGTTATTGATCACATTGACTCCCAGTAAAACAGGTACATCAACGGTATTAAAATCAAATTCGTTGACCATTTGAACCGGACTTCCGCTGGTGGTTTCCAGTTTTCCTCCTTTTGAATTAAAATACGCTTCAGGCTGTACATATATTCTTCCCAGGTTTACCCGAAGGAAAGCACCGGCAAGAAAATTGTTAACGCCATTTTCATTAAAATTACTCAGGTCGGTAGTCAATTTCGAACTATTGTATCCAGCTTTCAGCCCCAAATTGATTGGCGATTCAGCCATTGCTGGTACAATAAAAATTACAAACAAAAAAAGAATTCCTATTTTCTTCATGGCAATAAATTATTAGTTCATGTAAATTAACGGTTTGTTAAGCGAATAATTGCTTGATGTAGATTTAACAAAATTACATTCATAAAAATACGCAAATTATCTCAAAAAAAATAAAGCTGGAGTTAACCAGCTTGTCGATTCCGTATTACCACACAAGATCACATGCTTCCGGTGGCATCCAGTGCTTGTCTTTTCCTTCCCATTTAACATTACACCCAAGGGGGTTGGTTACTGGAACTGATATCATCTCACCGGTTGTTAACTCGTGCAAAGCCCGATCCAGATCATTGACCGTAACTTTTGACGCATCCTTTGGAGAATTGACTCCGCGACCGGTGTACACCAATTGGCGAAGTTCATTAAACACATAAAAATGTGGCGTCCTCAAGGCACCGTATTTTTCAGCAACTTCCTGACTTTCATCACGCAAGTACACCCATGGGAATTTATGCTCTTCCATGCGCTGCACCATGTGGTCAAAATCATCTTCCTGATAGGTATTTTCACTATTCGGATTGATCGCGACAAACTGAACGCCTGCGTCCTTGTACTTCTTGGCAGTATTGCGGGTAATTTCATCGCTACCAATTACATAAGGACAATGGTTACAAGTGAAAAATATAACTAAGTACTTGGAAGAGTCAAAATCAGCCAGGCTGTAGTTCTTGCCATCTGTTGCGGGCAGATTAAAATCGATGGCTTTTTCTCCTATTTCAAGTGTAAAACTCATAATTTCTAATTTTAATATTTAAGTTCAGTTTTATAACAAGTGGTACTTTAAACTTGTTGGAAAGAATAATTATTAATATTTTGCAGTAAGAAATAAACCCTATGCAACCAACAGTCGTAAAGTCTATTAGTGGAAATTTTAGCACGAAAAAAAACCGTGTTAACTATTGGAATATAGAAAAAAAATCTTCTAGTTTACAAAACCAACGTCTGTTGGATATTCGATAAAATAAGTTATTAATAATTAGATCAGTAGAAATTAAAATGAAATCACAAAAAGTCTCCGGCAAAAAGAGCAAGTCTATGAATTTTGAACAAGCAGACTCTAGGAGCAAATCACCAAAAGGAGTAAAGAAAGATCGTGGTTCAAAACGACGCTTATCGATTTATGATGAATTTGATGATGACCTGGATTTTAAAGATTTTGATTCGGATGATGAATTATATGATAATTGATTGACAATTCCTAAAGAATAATTACACAAAAAATATCACCATTTAGATTTCGGCTCAAACTTGTTAGGAAGTGAGCGGTTTTTTCGCCAAATGAAATCGGTCAGCGCACCTTTCAGATTTTCTATGTCGTAAATTCTGAACATGCCATTGATTGATTCATTTCCGTATTGGGTATTGTGATAGAAATTAAAATCGAACTCGAACTCGGTCAATTAGGTCATTCCAATTTTCTGGAAAGGGAATGTTTGAATAAAAAGCTTCATCAACTTGATTAGTCTCATTGATGAAGCTTTTTATTGGTTTGCAATCCATTGAGTCATGTGTGAACATGACTCATTGTCCAATAGTCATTAAAAAACAAGAAAGCCACTCTATAAAAGAATGGCTTTCCTGAATCAGTTTATTTGTTGTTATAAATCCAGAAGTTGTTCTTCCAGATTCACCCCATTCGTTAATAATCGTTCGGGATTTTCGATGAATTCTTTCACTTTTACCAGGAATCCGACAGAATCTTTTCCGTCGATGATCCGGTGATCGTATGACAAGGCCACGTACATCATCGGGCGAATTTCAACTTTACCATTGACAGCAACCGGGCGCTCAACAATGTTGTGCATTCCTAAAATACCCGACTGTGGAGGATTGATAATTGGTGTTGAAAGTAACGAACCAAAAGTTCCACCATTGGTAATAGTGAACGTTCCGCCAGTTAATTCTTCTACAGATATCTTTTTGTTTCGCGCTTTTTCAGCCAAATCTTTCAGATCTTTTTCAATCTGAGGAACTGATTTGCTTTCGGTGTTTCGAATGATTGGAACCATCAAACCTTTTGGCGTTTGCACAGCGATGCCAACATCCACAAATTCAGGGTTGATAATTTCTTCACCGTCTAACATGGAATTGATGGCCGGATGAAAATTCATGGCTGCAGCACACGCTTTGGTGAAAAATCCCATAAACCCGATTTTAAAGCCATGCTTTTCGATAAAACGGGGTTGGTATTTCTTACGCAACTCCATAATCCGGCTCATGTCAATTTCATTGAACGTCGTTAACATGGCCGTTTCATTTTTCACAGCTACTAGTCGCTGACTTAGTTTACGGCGCAATGAACTCATTTTCTCACGTGATTCTTCACGTGAAAAAGAACCAGTTTGTTGGAGGGAAGCACTTGATGAAGGAGCTGGAGCATCCAAAACAGCTCCTACTTCTTTCTTGGAAATTCGTTTTAACCCGTTGATAACATCATCAATCGACAGGTTATTTTCTTCCATCATCTTTTTAGCTACCGAAGTTGTTTTCACGTGTTCGTGTTTTTCTTCTTTGGCAGCTGGTTTTGCAACTTCTTTCTTAGGCTCCTCTTTCGACGGGCTCTTCGCAGGTTCTTCCTTTGGTTTTTCTTCTTCCTTTTCCCCGGACTCCTCTGCCCCAGCCTCTGGTTGTACCGAGGTGTCGATGGTACAGGCTACTGCTCCTACTTCGAGCGTGTCCCCTTCTTCGGTTTTAAAACTTATCTTCCCGGCTTCTTCAGCAACTAATGTGAGGGTGGCTTTGTCTGATTCAATCTCAGCAATCTCGTCATCTTTATCAACGACATCACCTTCTTCCACCAACCATCTGCCGAGCTCAACTTCGGTTATTGATTCTCCAGGCGTTGGTACTTTAACTTCAATGATCATGATTTTTTTTCTTATGCTAAAACTTGTTCGTTAAATATTTGCTCTAACAGCTTATTTAAGCGAAGGTTGTGTTGTTTCATTAATCCTCCGGCAGGGCTTCCACTTTCAGAACGCGCAACCACTTCAAATGGAATGTGGTTTAATTTACGCATGATGTATGGCCAGGCCCCCATATTGGCTGGCTCGTCCTGTGCCCACATAATCCGTTCGGCTGTTTTGTATTTCTTCAATACTTTTTCAATTTGATCAACAGGAAGCGGATGCAATTGTTCCAAACGTACAATCGCCGTAGAATTAGCACCTGTTTCATTCCGTTTTTTGATCAAATCGTAATACAACCTTCCGGACGTAAAAACAACCTGTTTGGTGGTTGTTGCCTTTGCTTTGGAATCGTCAATCAATTCCTGAAAATGTCCATCTGCCATATCATCCAGGGAAGAATGCACCATTGGATGACGCAAAAGGCTTTTGGGTGTGAACACGATTAGCGGTACACGGAAATGCCATTTTAAATGGCGCCGTAACATGTGGAACATATTTGCTGGCGTTGTTGGCACAATAATTTGCATGTTATTGTTTGCAGCTAATGTCAGGAAGCGTTCAATACGTGCGCTGGAGTGCTCAGGTCCCTGTCCTTCGTAGCCATGTGGTAAATAAAGCACGAGGTTGTTCATCAGTCCCCATTTCTCGTTGGCAGATGAAACGTATTGGTCAATAATTACCTGCGCTACATTGTGGAAATCACCAAACTGTGCTTCCCAAATTGTTAAGGCATTGGGTTGTGCCAAAGCATATCCATATTCAAATCCCATCACACCGTACTCAGAGAGCAACGAGTTATAAATATGAAATGGTGCTTGATTTTCGGATACGTTTTTCAGCGGAAAATATTTTTCACCCGCATCTTCAACTACAAAAGCAGCATGACGGTGAGCAAAAGTTCCACGCTCACAATCTTGCCCACTCATCCGGACTGGGTGACCTTCGTCAACCAACGTACCATAGGCTAGCAATTCTCCCAATGCCCAGTCCAAACGATCATCCAAGATCATCTGACGACGATCAGAAATAATCCTGTTGATTTTATTGAAGAATTTTTTCCCTTCTGGTGTTGAGTTGATTTTCTCAGCAATAACTTTCAATTTATCTTTATCAACACCTGTTTTTACAACGGGTGAAAAGTCTCCTTTCACCGGATTCTGGTAATCTTTGTATTCTTCCAGTAGGAACTTTTTGATTTTCACCTTATCAATTTTCTCCGAAGCTTTGTATTTCGAATCCATCAGGCGGTCAAAAGCCTTGATTTCATTCTTCACTTCCGATGCTGTCATGATTCCCTGTTCAATCAATTTTTCAGCATAGATGTCACGAGGATTTTTATGAGCAGAAATGGCTTTGTACAATTCCGGCTGTGTAAAACGAGGTTCATCACCTTCGTTATGTCCGTATTTACGGTAACAAAGAATATCGATGAACACATCGGTTTTAAATTTTTGTCTGAACTCCATGGCCAACTTGATCGTGAATATCAATGATTCGACATCATCGCCATTGACATGGAAAACCGGGGAACGAGTCACTTTACCGACATCGGTACAATAAGTACTTGACCGCGCATCCAAATAGTTGGTTGTAAAACCGACCTGGTTGTTGATGACCAGGTGAATTGTACCACCAGTACGATATCCTTTTAGTTGAGACATTTGAATGACTTCATAAACGACCCCCTGGGCGGCAATAGCTGCATCACCATGAATAACAATTGGAGCCAATCGATCGGTGTCACCATCGTATAAGGAATCAATTCTGGAACGAGACATTCCTTCCACCAATGGCCCAACGGTCTCCAGGTGCGACGGATTCGGCATCAGGCTCAACTTAACCTTTTTACCAGAATCCGAAGTAATTTCATTCTCAAATCCCAGGTGATATTTTACGTCACCTAGCGAAATATCTTCCTCATATTCAGTGCCATAAAATTCCTTAAAAATATTTTCATACGGCTTATTCATAATGTTGGCCAGAACATTTAGTCTTCCACGGTGAGCCATACCAACAATAAATTCGCGAATTCCGAGCTCAGCTCCGTGTTCGATAACGGCATCAAGCGCAGGAATCAATGATTCAGCACCTTCCAGTGAAAATCGTTTCTGTCCGACGAACTTTTTATGAATAAAACTTTCAAATCCAACAGCTAACTTGAGGTGGTAAAAAATATGTTTTTTGTCTTTCGGCGTAAATTCTTGTGAATTTTTTGTTTTTTCCATATGATCCTGAAGCCAGGTAATGACCTCAGGATGACGCATATATAAATACTCAACACCGATAGCATTGCAATAAGTCGCCTCAAGATGGGTAACAATATCTTTCAACTTGGCTGATCCAATACCAATATTGTTACCGGCCTGAAATACCTTTTCCAGGTCGCTTTTTTCAAGCCCAAAATTCTCGATATCCAATGTTGGACGATATGATCTTCTGGAACGTACCGGGTTGGTCTTGGTAAACAAGTGACCACGTTGCCGGTAACCGTGAATCAAATTTAAAATTGCAAATTCTTTATCGATCAGCTTACTACCAGAGGTGGATATGTTGGATGCATAATTAGCCCTTGCAAGTTCAAACCCTTTAAAGAAATGTCGCCAGCTCTCTTCAACGGAATCAGGATCTTTTATATACTCCTGATATAGCTCTTCAACAACGGCAATCTCTTGATTGCCTACGTGCGAAAATTTATCCATAGTACTAATAACGGTCGGTTAATCTTAAATTAATTTTTTGTTTGAATTATTTAACAAACGGTACTTTCTAAAGTTTACTAACAGTTAGACAAATCTACAGTGAAATTATACTTTTAAAACGATATTTTATTTAGATTGATTTAAAATAATTACTCACACTTCTACGTTAATAAATCAAACTCGAAACCCCTCTCATTCATAATTCAAATATTTCTAATCATGGAAAGAAGAGATTTTTTATCCAAAGTAATGGTTGGGGGAAGTATATTGTTCGCCGCCCCGGTGTATTTAAGTTCTTGCAGTAAATCCAGTGATAGCGGGTTAACCACAACACCGGGAACTGGATCATCCGGCGCTGTGACCATCGATTTATCACAGAGCAAATACTCAAACCTGGGAACAGTTGGTGGCTATGTTTACTATCAGAACTTGATCATCATTCGTACGGGTGACAGTCAATATGTGGCCTTATCGAAAATTTGTACGCATCAAGGATGTACGGTCGGTTACAGTTCGTCAATCAAGGAAATTGCCTGTCCGTGTCACGGAGCCCGCTATTCGCTTGATGGCACTGTTTTAAGAGGTCCGGCTCAACGTCCTTTAACCAAATACGATGTGACCGTTAACAATAATACGCTATCCATAAGTTAGAAATTCCATTCGAACAAAATATTGCGTTAAGGCAGGAAAACTATATCTTCATGGTGTTGTTGCAAACATCGAAAATACAATTACCTGATTACGATTTAGTTTTTCTGCTATGAAAAAGAAGCTTCGCATCCTTTTAATGTTGGTGCTTTTTGCACTGTTTTTTTACGTTGTTGGGCCACGTCCGCCAAAGCCGGTATTTGCGAATACGTTTCCGAAAATTTCTGTTTCACTTGATAGTCTCGATCAGTTCGTTCGGAAGCAGGAAGCCGGACTGCCCGTAAAGCCCGATAATG
>Ga0102953_1001703_pt1 | contig 13706 bp, 13 predicted proteins | sample SalPon2A_C_D2_MG_FD_78509 | JGI IMG/M metagenome (GOLD analysis project Ga0102953, IMG submission 78509) | Soil microbial communities from South San Francisco under conditions of wetland restoration - Salt Pond MetaG R2A_C_D2_MG | ecosystem: Environmental > Terrestrial > Soil > Wetlands | place... | reverse complement strand
CGAGCGCCTCATCAACCGCTTCGACTACGACGGCGACTACGGCACCGTCCTCAACCGCTTCCTGATGCAGGCCGCCGTCGGCTACCCGCTCACCGTGCACGGCACCGGCGGCCAGACCCGCGCCTTCATCCACATCCAGGACACCGTGCGCTGCCTGCAGCTGGCCATCGAGAACCCGCCCGAGAACGGCGAGCGCGTCAAGATCCTCAACCAGATGACCGAGACGCACCGCGTACGCGACCTCGCCAACCTCGTCGCAGGCATCACCGGCGCCAGCATCGAGCACGTTCCCAACCCCCGCAAGGAAGACGCCGAGAACGAGCTCCACGTCAAGAACGACCTCTTCCTCGACCTCGGCCTCGAGCCCACCACCCTGCAGCAGGGCCTCCTCGAGGAGGTCACCACCATCGCCAGGAAGTACGCCCACCGCGCCGACCTCGACAAGATCCCCTGCACCAGCACCTGGACCCGCGACCAGCAACCCGGCCGACCGCAGCAGGCGCCAAGCCACAAGGAGCCGGTCTGAGCCCTACCGGCCCGCGGCCCGCCTAGGGGCCGCGCGGTCCCTCCGTCCGCGCGCCCCGGCCGCCCCGCCATGCGCATCGCCTTCTTCACCGAGACGTTCCTGCCCAAGATCGACGGCGTGGTCACGCGGCTGGTGCGGACGCTCGAGCAGCTCCGGGGCCTCGGCCACGAGGCGCTGATCTTCGCTCCCCACAACCCGCCGGAGCGCTACGCGAGCCACCGCGTGGTCCGCGTGCCCGGCGTGCCGTTCAAGCCGTGGTACCCGGAGCTCTTCCTGGGGCTGCCGCGGCCGCGCCTGGGACGCGAGCTCGACCGCTTCCGGCCCGATATCGTGCACGTCATCAACCCGGTCGTGCTGGGTCTGTGGGGCACCGCCATCGCCAAGCAGCGCAACTTGCCGCTGCTGGCCAGCTACCACACCGACATCACCCAGTACGCCGAGGCCTTGAGGCTGCGCTTCCTCTCCGAGCCGTCGCGCATCTTCCTGCGCGACGTGCACAACCAGGCGCACGTCAACCTCTGCACCAGCATGCCCATGGTCAACTCGGCCCGCGGTCTGGGGATCCGCCGGGTGAGGCTGTGGCCGAAAGCCGTCGACACCGACCTGTACCATCCAGCCAAGCGCTCGCCGGCGATGCGGGAGCGGCTCACGGACGGCCACCCGGAGGCGCCGCTGATGGTCTACGTGGGGAGGCTGTCGTTCGAGAAACGCATCGACTGGCTCTACGCCCCCGTCACCCAGCTCCCCGACGTGCGCCTGGCCCTGGTCGGCTCCGGCCCCGCCGAGGCCGTGCTGCGCGAGCGCTTCAAGGGCACGCGCACCGTGTTCACCGGGTACCTGAGCGGTGACGACCTGGCGGCGGCGTATGCCAGCGCCGACGTGTTCGCCTTCCCTTCCGATACCGAGACGCTGGGCTTCGTCGCCATGGAGGCGATGGCGTCGGGCGTGCCGCCGGTCGCGGCGCGCGCAGGCGGCATCCCCGACGTCATCGACGACGGTCGCACCGGGTTGATGTTCACGCCCGGCGACCTCGGCGACCTCACCGAGAAGCTGGGCCTGCTGCTGCGCGACACTGCCATGCGTACGCGCATGGGCGTCGCCGCCAGGCGCGAGATGGAGCGGTACGGCTGGCGTGAGGCCACCCAGTCCCTGCTGGACTTCTACCGACTGGCCATGCGGGTGCACGCGCGCTTCGATCCGCCCAGCGCGGGTTGAGCGGCCGCAGGCCGGGGCGCCGCGCCCCGTCAGCCTCGCGGCAGGCGCGGCACCACCAGCGGCCGGGCGTCCAGCGTGTGGATCTCCACCTCGGCGCCGTAGACCTTCGACACCAGCGGCGCCGTGAGCACGTCGGACGGAGCGCCGAGCGCCGCCACCCGGCCCCGGTCCAGCACCGCCAGCCGGTCGCATCCGCCGGCGGCGAGGTTGAGGTCGTGCAGGACCACCATGGCGCCCACCCCGCGGGCGACCTCTCGTCGCAGGAAGGCGAGCACCTCGAGCTGGTAGCGCAGGTCCAGGTGGTTGGTGGGCTCATCGAGCAGCAGGTAGCGTGGCCGCTGCGCGAGCGCCCGCGCGAGCAGGACCCGCTGGCGCTCGCCGCCCGAGAGCTCGCTCGCCGCACGCCGCCGCAAGCGCTCCGTGTCGGTCTCGCGGAGCGCCGCCTCCACCGCCTCGGCGTCCGCCGCCGTGGGCGCTCCCAGCAGGCCGATATGGGGCGCGCGCCCCATCGCCACCAGCTCCTCCACGCGGAAGCCGGAAGGCAGCTCCGCCGACTGCGGCACCACCGCCACCTGCCGCGCCAGGCTCCGCCGCGCGATGCGGGCGAGCGGCACGCCGTCGACCTCCACGTGGCCCTCCCGCAACGGCAGCAGCCGGGTGAACACCCGCACCAGCGAGGACTTCCCCGCCCCGTTGGGGCCGATCACGCCCAGCACCTCACCGCTCCGCAGCTCCAGGTCGACCCCGCGCAGGACGTCGCCGTCGCCGTACCCGGCGCGCACCGCCCGGGCGACGACGCTCACCGCGCGCCCCCGCCGGGAACCGCCGCCACCGTGGTCGCGGCCGTCGTCGCGGCCGGCGTCACGTCCGCTGCTTTCTCAGCAGGGCCAGGAAGAACGGCCCGCCCACCAGGGCCGTGATCACGCCCACGGGCACCTCCGCCGGCGCCACCACCGTGCGCGCCGCCAGGTCGGCCAGCACCATGAAGAGCGCCCCCCACACCGCCGCCAGCGGCAGCAGGCGGCGGTGTGGGGCCCCGAACGCGAGGCGCACCGCATGCGGCACCACCAGCCCCACGAAACCGATCACGCCGGCCACGCTGACGGCCGCGGCCGTGGCGAGCGTGGCCGCGACCAGCAACCCCAGCTTGACCGCCTCGATGGGCACGCCGAGCTGGGCCGCCGACTCCTCCCCGAGCTGCATCACGTCCAGCGCCCGGGCCGCGGCCAGGATGGCGAGCGCCGCCGGGAGCAACAACGCCGCCACCGGCAGCAGCCGCCCCCAGCTGGCGTACGCGAAGCTGCCCAACAGCCAGCTCAGGATGCCCGCGGCGCGGTCGCGCGAGGCCAGCATCAGGAAGGAGGTGGCGGCCGTCAGGCTCGAGCCCACCACCACGCCGGACAGGATCAGCGACACGGAGGGCAGGTGGCTGCCCTGCCGGGCCACCAGCGTGACGGCCGCCACCGTCGCCATCGCGCAGGCGAAGGCCGCGACCGGCACCCCCAAGCGCGCCAGCCAGGGCACGGCGCCCGCGAACACCAGCACCGCCGCGGCGCCGAAGCCCGCGCCGCTGGCCGCGCCCAGGAGGTAGGGATCTGCGAGCGGGTTGCGGAACACGCCCTGGAAGGCGGCGCCGGCAAGGGACAGCGCCGCGCCCACCAGCGCCGCCAGGACCACCCGCGGCAAGCGCAACTGCCACACGATGACGTCGACGGTGCCGTGAACATGGCCGCGTAGGCCGTCCACGAGCCCGCCCATCAGCGCGGCGGGCGGCACCGGCACGCTGCCGACCGAGATGGCCAGCGCCATCACGGCCGCCAGGGCCAGCACCGACACCACCAGCGGGGCGGGCGCCGGCCGCCGGCCGGCGAGTGGACGGACGTCGGCCCGGTCCATGCCTCAGAAGCGCCCCGGATGGAGGAGCTTGGCCAGCAGCACCACCGCGTCGCCCATGCGCGGCCCGGCGCGGCTGAGCATGTCGACCTGCTGCTGGTCGAGAGCGATGACGCGGCCGTCCTCGACCGCCCGCAGACCGGACCACCCCGGCCGCGCCTCGGCCTTCGCCACCGTCTCGCCGTAGGGGGCGTCCATCAGCAGGACCACCTGCGGGTCCTTCTCGACCACCAGCTCCGGGTCCACCTGCGGGTACTGGCCCATGCTCGCGGGAACGATGCTGCGCCCGCCGGCCCTGTCCAGGAGCGTTCCCAGGTACGAGCCGGGCCCGACGCTGTACGGCGTGGGGTCGAGCTCCACGAACACGCTCACGTGCCTCTGAGCCGCCGGCAGGGCGGCGACCCTGGCGGCCACGGCGGCCACCTGGCCCTGCACCCGGCCCTTCAGCACCGACGCCTGCGTGTCACGGTCGAGGAGCCGCCCCAGCGTGCCGAAGAACGTCAGCGCCTGATCGAAGGTCTGCGGGGTGCCGGCGTAGACCGGCAGCCCCAGAGCGCGCACGCGCGCCGCCAGGCCGCTGTACTCGTCGGTGAGGACCAGGTCCGGCTTCAACGCCACCAGCGCCTCCAGATCGGGCTGGTTGGCGTTCCCGAGCTGCGGCAGCGCCTTCACGCCGGGGGGCCAGTCGCTGAGGGTGTCGACCCCCACCAGCCGGTCGCAGGCCCCCAACGCGCACACGGTCTCCGTGTCGCTGGGGATCATCGACACGATCCGCTGCGGGGCATGTTGCAGGGTGAGCGTGCCGCCGACCTCGTCGGTGACGGTGAGGGGATACCCGGTCGCCAGCGCGACTTGCAGCGCCAGCAGCAGGACGGCGAGGAACACCGCGCGCTTGACCACGAACGCCTCCTCTGCTCCTGCGATTGGAGAAAAAGAGATCCATCCCGGAGGGGATGGACGCCGTTGGCCGCGCGGGCGGCTTCTGGGCAGCCCTTCCTCGTCCTCGCAAGGGGGTGCTTTCGTCGGATCGCGGTACTCGGACTTCGGCCGCCTGGGCGGCGCCTCACCGTTGCGGGACAGTGCCGGGATCACACCGGGCTTCCCCGCGGGCCGACAGCCGTAGCCTACGCCGGCCCCCGACGGGTGTCAAACCGCGGGCCGGTGCGTGCCCTCCCGCCCGCCGCACGCAGGGTCGCCGCCCTCGACGCCCGCCACGCCACCGGCGCGCCGGGAACGGAGCCGCCGGGAGGGCCGTGGTAGGCTCCCGGTCGTGGTGCCGTTACGTCCGCTGTCCGAGCTCGGTCCCGTACCGGCTTTCAGCGCCGACCGCCTGATCCCGCCGCCGCGCTTCACCCGCGTCTCCTTCGAGAGCTTCCGTCCGCAGCACCCCACGCAGCAGGTCGCGTTGGACGCCGTCCGCGCGTTCGTCGAGGAGGCCGAGCGGCAGCTGGGCGGCCGCCGCGGCCGCCGCTGGCCGTGGCAGCGCCCCGCGCCGGGGCGGGGGCTCTACCTCGACGGCGGCTTCGGCGTCGGCAAGACCCACCTGCTGGCGGCCGCGTACTTCCATGCCGACCTGGACGCCAAGCTCTACCTGAGCTTCCAGGAGCTCGTGTACCTCATCGGCGTCATGGGGCGGGACGGCTCGCAGCTCGAGCTGGGGGGCGCCCGGTTGCTGCTCGTCGACGAGTTCGAGCTCGACGACCCCGGAAACACCCTGCTCGTCAAGACCTTCCTGAACGGGGTGGCGAGTGCCGGCGGCTACGTGGTGACGACGTCCAACACCCCGCCGGAGGCGCAGGGGCAGGGGCGCTTCAACGCCGAGGACTTCCGCCGGGAGATCCAGTCGCTGGCCGAGCGCTTCGACACGGTGTCGATGGACGGGCCGGACTTCCGCCACCGCACCGGCACCGCCGACTGGCTGGAGGAACGCCCCTTCGCCCGGGCCTGCCAGCACGAGAACGCTCCGGCCCCTCGCGTCCACGCCACCTTCGACGAGCTGCTGGCGCTGCTCGAGCGGGTGCACCCGTCACGGTACGACGGGCTGCTGCGCCAGGTGGGGACCCTCTACCTGACGGGCGTCCGCACCTTGGCGACGCAGAACGATGCGCTGCGCTTCGTCCACTTCGTCGACAAGCTCTACGACCTGGGGGTGGGCTTGCGCGCGGTGGGCGAGGTGCCTCTGGACGAGCTCTTCGACCCCAGCTACGCCGGCAGCGCCTACGCCAAGAAGCACCTCCGTTGCCTGTCGCGCGTGAGCGAGCTGTTGCGCGAAGCGCGGGCCGGCCGGGCGTCCTCTCTCGGGGGCGCCGCGGCGACGGCCGAGCCCAGGGAGAACACGCGGCAGGGCAGGCTGGCCGGCGTCGTCGATCCCTGAGCGCTCCCCGGCCGTCGTGTGGCCCGGCCGGTCCCCGCGGGGCCGCCTTCAGGACCCGCCGTGCCCCGCCGGGGCGCCGCTGCCGCCGGGCAGCGCCTCGAGGCGACGCAGCAGGTCTCTGGCGATGCGCTCGGAGCCGCCGGGAGGCCCCATGCGGCTGGCTCCCTCACGCCCGCAACGGGCCCGCAAGGCGGCATCGTCCAGCAGTCGACGGACGGCGGCGACCGCCGTGGAAACGCCGCCGTCGGTGACCGTCAGGGCGGCGCCGAGCAAACGCTGCTGGTTGGCCAGGAAGGCAGCCGTGTAGTGCGGCGCCAGGGGGAACGAGACCACCGGCACAGCCATCGCCGCCGCCTGCTCGTGCGCGGTTCCCGCCGTGCCGAGGGCGACCTGGGCGCTCGCCAGCACGTCGCCGAAGCGCCCCTCCACGAGCCACAGACGGGCACTCTCGCGCTCGAAGACGCGGCTGACCCCCGACGGCCGGCGAGCCGGGCCCCCCGCCACCCAGTCGGGTAGGGGCGGCACCGGCCCGCCCGCCCAGGCGACCAGCCCGGTCACGCCCGGAAGCCGCTCCAGCACCGCCGCCATGCGCCTCAGGGCAAGCGGGGCGTAGGCGCGGGTGCCCGGCAACAGCGCCAGCACGGGGCCGGCAGGCAAGCCCGCGAGCGGCTCCCCGACGGCGCGGTCCACCATGGGGTTGCCGAGGGCTTCTGCCTGTGTCACGCCGCGTGCGCGCAACCAGCTCGCCGTGGCCTCGTCGCGCGCGTACACGACGGCGGCCAGGTGGCGCATCAGGGCCCGCTCCAAGTAACCGATGCGCTCCATGAAGTAGCGGTTGGGCCGCGGGGCCCGGGCGCCCGCCATGTGACGGGCGGAGACCAGCGGCTGCAGCACCGCCCGCCTGCGCCCCCGCGCGAGCGCCGACAGCGCCTGGCCGTAGACGTCGCCCACGACCAGCAGCCGATCGCAGTGCAGACCGGCGAGGGCGGCCGCCTGCCACAGCGACATCCCGACGAAGCCCGCTCGCAGGTCGGCCCGGAGCAAGCTGAGCGAGTGCATCATGGCGCCGCCGCTGGGCATCACCTTGCAGGGACCGAGCAGCTCCAGGCCCAGGGCGCGGTACGCCGCGCCGTCGTCCACCAGCGGGAAAGCGCGGACGTTCAGCTCGGGCGCGTGGGCCAGCAGCGCCTGCGCCAGCGCTGCCCCGATGACATCCTCGCCGTGCCCGTTGGAGACGATCACCACGCTGGCCGGCCGGCGGCCGGGGAACGGGCCCGACGTCGCGATCGGCGCCGCGCCCGGCATCCCGGCGCCCGGCACCGCGGTCAACCTCGCATCATGGTGGCCGGCGCACCCCAGCTCAGCTTCATGCGCAGGATGTCGAAGAAGCTGTGGCGCCCCGAGGAGATCAGCATCAGGTCGGTCGGCGCGGCGGTGATGCTGATGCGGTCGCCTTGCGTCAGGTCGATGCGCTCCTGCCCGTCGACCACCAGCGCCAGCTCGTTCGCCTCGCTCTCGACCCGGAAGCCCACCTCCACGGACGCCTCCACCACGATCGGCCGGTTGGTGAGCGAGTGGGGCGCCAGCGGCGTGATGACGAAGGCACGCAGCGCCTGGCTCACGATGGGGCCGCCCAGCGACAGCGCATAGGCGGTCGAGCCGACCGGCGTGGACACCACCAGTCCGTCGGCCCGGTACTGGATGGCGTGGGCGCCGTCGACCTCCATGGCGATGTTGACCAGGCGCGCCACCAGGCCCTGCGACACGACCACGTCGTTGAGCGCGTAGGTCGGCCGGCCGGACCCGTTGAGCCGCACCTGCAGCATGACGCGCGGGTTGATGCGCCAGCCGTCTGGCTGAGCGCCGTCCAGGTACTCGCGCACCTCGTCGGCGCTGAACTCCGCCAGGAAGCCGAGCTTGCCCAGGTTGACGCCGATCACCGGCGCCGAGGACCCGACCAGCCGACGTGCGGTGCCCAGCAGCGTGCCGTCGCCGCCGACCGAGAACACCACGTCGACGCCGTCGACGCGCTCGGCCAGCGGGACCGTCCCGGGCAGGTCGAGCAGCACCTCGGCGCCGAGCCCTTGGAGACGTTCGCCGAGCTCCCGCGCCAGCCCGTGGGCTTCGGGCTTGAAGCGCGTGCTGGTGACCACCACCCGCCTGAGCTCTGCCGCGGGTGTGACGAAGGCGTTCCCGGAGGCGATCGACAGGCCCGAGCTCAAGGCGCGCCCACCCCCGACAGGCTCCGCATGACGGCGTCCACCACCTCGTCCAGCGTCATCGGGCCGGTGTCGATGTGCACGGCGTCCTCGGCGGGGGCGAGCTGGCGCGCGTCGAGGCGGTCGCGGCGCCGGATGGCCTCCGCCACCGCCTCCAGGTCCGCGCTGCGCTCGCCCACGCGGCGCTTCGCCCGGACCTCCACCGGCGCCGTCAGATAGAACTTGAACCGCGCCTCGGGGAACACCACCGTGCCCATGTCACGGCCGTCGATCACGAAGGAGCCGGGGATCTCACGGAGGCGATCCCTCACCCAGGCCCGCACGCGCGGATGCCTCGCGACCGTGGAGACGATGGCGTCGACGCCGTCGGTGTGGAGCTCGTCGGTGACGTCGCTGGCGTCCACCCACACGCGGTCGCCGGCGGTGGAAGGCTCGAGGCGCGCCCGGCGCGCCTTCAGCAGCGCCAGCACGGCGGCCTCGTCGTCAGGGTCGGCACCCATGCCGCCGACCACCCAGGCCGCCGCCCGGTAGAGCAGCCCGCTCGACACGAACGGCACCCCCAGCCGCCGGGCCACGCGCTCGGCGACGCTCGACTTCCCGGAGGCAGCCGGGCCGTCCAGCGTGATGACCGTGTCACCGCCCTCCACGCCGCTCATGATAGCCTTCCGGCCAGGAGCCCGAGGAAGTCGTCGAAGAAGCTGGGATAGGTCTTCGCGACGCAGCCCGGATCGCGGATCGCCACGCCCGGAAGGCGCGCGCCGACCACGGCCATCGCCATGGCCATGCGATGGTCGCCGTACGTCTCGACCACCACCGAACGCGCCGGCGCCCGCTCGAGGGGGTGCACCGTGAGGCTGCCCTCGCCCTCCTCGACGCGCGCCCCGAGGCGCCGCAGCTCGGTCGCCAGCGCGGCCAGGCGGTCGGTCTCCTTGATGCGCAGGTTCCAGACATTGCGGATGGTCACCGTCGATCCGGCGAACAACGCCACCGCAGCCAGCGTCTGCGCCTGATCCGGCATGTCGTTGAGGTCGAAGTCGCCGCCTTGGAGGCGCCCGCGGCGCGGGCCGCGCACCTCGCACGAGCCGTCGCCCCAGCGGACCTCGCATCCCATCGCTGCCAGCACCTCCGTCAGCCGCGCGTCGCCCTGACGCGTGCCGCGCCCGAGGTTGGCGACGGTCACGCGGCCTCCCGTGACCGCCGCGGCCGCCCAGAAGTAGCCGGCGGCCATGGCGTCGCCCTCGACGTCCAGGTGGCGCGAGCGGTACCGCCCCCGGGGAACCGCGAAGCTGCGGTAGCCGTCACGCTCCACCGCCACGCCGAAGTCGCGCATGAGCGCCACGGTCATGTCGACGAAGGGCTTCGACTGCAGCTCGCCGGCGACGCGCAGCGTCACGGGCGAGGCGGCGTACGGAGCCGTCATCAGGATCGCGGAGAGGTACTGCGAGCTGCGACCGCCCGCGATCTCCGCCGCGCCTCCCGGCAGCCCCCTCGCATCCACCACCACGGGCGGGCAGCCGTTGGCGCCCTCGCTGCGGGCCTTGACGCCCAGGCCGGCGAGCGCCGCGAGCAGGTCCTGGATAGGGCGCTCACGCATGCGAGCGTTGCCGTCGAGCCGGTAGCGGCCGGTACCGAGCGCGCACAGCGCCGTCAGGAAGCGCATGCTGGTGCCCGACAGGCGCACGTCCAGGTCGGCGCGTGGCGCCGGCACGCGGCCGGCCTCCCCATGGACCGCCAGGTGGCTGCCGCGGGCCTCGACGCGGAAGCCGAGGGCGCTGAGCGCGCGGACCAGCACCTCGGAGTCCTCCGCCACCAGCGCGCCGTCCAGGCGGCTGACGCCCTCTGCCAGGGCGGCGAGGATCAGGGCCCGGTTGGTGATGCTCTTCGAGCCCGGCACCCGGACGGTGCCCTCGACGGCCCCCTGCGGGCCCACGGTGACGGTGGTGGGCAGCGTCGACATCGCTCCGAAGGATACCATCGGGCCCGCGCCGCCCCCGGGGCGGAGGCCGGCGGCGCACCGCTCGCGCGGCGGCCCTCGCGACCCCGGAGCCGGGGGCCGACGCGGGCCGCGCCCGCGGGCCGGTGCCCGGGCCAGGCGCTCCCGCCGGGACCGGCGGCTGGGGACGGGCGACGTGGCCGCGTTCCCGAGCGGGATACGCTGGAAGCCGTGATGGCGCCGGAGAGCCTCGACCGTATCGTCCGAACCTTCCGCGACGCGCCCAGCAGCCTGCGCCTGCCGCTGCTGCTGGAGTACGCCGGGAAGGTGCCGCCTTTGCCCGAGGGCATGCAGGGCTCGCTGGAACGGGTGCAGGAGTGCCAGACCCCACTGTTCCTGCGCGCCGACGTCACCGCAGACGGCCGCGCCGCCCTGTACTTCTCGGCGCCGGACGAAGCGCCCACCACGCGCGGCTTCGCCGGTGTGGTGCACGAGGGGCTGTCCGGCGCGCCCGTCGACGACGTGCTGGCGGTCCCGGACGACTTCTATCAGGACATGGGCCTGGCCGAGCTGATCTCACCGCTCCGCCTGCGCGGGATGGGCGCCATCCTGGCCCGCGTCAAGCGCCAGCTCCGGGCGGCGCAGCCCGCCTAGCCGCGAGGACGCGGCTGGTCCGGGACGCGCCGAGTCTGCTAGAGTGGGCGGGCTTGACCGCGAACGCTTTCCGCCGTGCACGCGGCGGCGTCGAGAGAGGAACGCACGATGAAGAAGGACATCCACCCCAAGATGGTGCCGTGCAAGGTCATCTGTGAAGGCCAGGTGGTGCTCGAGACCTACAGCACCAGGCCGGAGATGCACGTGGACGTGTGGTCGGGCAACCACCCCTTCTACACCGGCCAGCAGCGCTTCATCGACACCGAGGGCCGGGTCGAGAAGTTCCAGAAGCGCTTCGGCGACAGCTACCGCCGCGGCAAGACCAAGGCCAAGTGAAGCCGCCGGCCCCTGGGGCCGGCATCTCCTCGAACGTATGCGGCCGCCGGATCCCGGCGGCCGTTCATGTGACGGGCCACGCCACCCGGCGCGATCCCCGCAGCCGCGGCCGGAGCGCCGTCACTGCGGTACCGAGGCCTGCACCATGGTGCCGCCGCCGGGCTGGCTGGCGATGTGGAAGCTCCCGCCGCGAGCCTCCACCCGTTCCCGCATCTGCTTGAGCCCGAGGCCGCCGGCGCTGGTCACGCGATCGCCCACGGCGCTCGGGTCGAAGCCCCGGCCGTCGTCCTGAACCGAGACATAGGCCATGCCGGCGTCGCTCACGCCCACCCGCACGTCCACCGTCCTGGCACCGGCGTGCTTGGCGACGTTGTTCATCGCCTCCTGGAAGATGCGGAACAGCACCGCCTCGGACTTCAGGTCGAGGTCCGGCAGGGCCGCCAGGTCGAGGTCGACATGCACGTCGTTCTGCTGACCGAAGTCGATGGCGTAGCGACGGACCGTCTCCAGCAGGCCGTAGCGCTCGAGGTCCACCGGGCGCAACGCGAAGATGCTGCGACGCACCTCCTTGATGGTCTCGCGCACGGTCTCGCGCGCCTGGTCCAGCTCGGACCGGGCCTTGCCGGCGTCCTTGTCCAGCAGGCGCGTGACCAGGTCGAGCTTGAGCGCGGCGAACGCCAGCGACTGCGCGACGCCGTCATGGATCTCGCGGGCGATGCGGGCGCGCTCCTCGGCGATGGCCAGCTCCTCGGAGTGGAGGTAGGCATTGGCGTTGCGCACGGCCAGGCCCACCTGGCCCGCGAGCAGGCCCAGGAACGGCAGGCTCGCCGCGTCGAAGTGGTCGCCGTCGGGGTGCGCCAGCACCACCAGGCCGAGTAGGCCGTCCTCGGCGACCAGCGGCAAGGTGACGGCGCTTCCGGCAGCGGCCAGCAGCGGCCCTCCGGCATCGCGGTCGGCCGCCGCGAGCGAGCTGACGATGCGCGGCTCGCGGGACTGCGCCGCCCGCCCGACGAGCCCCTCGCCCACCCGGATCGGCAAGCTGACGGGGTTGCGCGGCGAGCCTTCTGCCGCCTGGAGCTTCAGGACGCTGCCCTCGTCCAGCAGGTAGACGCCGGCCACCTTCGCCTCCACGCGGGACATCATCTGCACCAGCAGGGTGTGAAGCAGCCGCTCCAGGTTCCCCTCGGCGCGGATGGACCGGTCGACGTCGAAGAGCGTGAGCAGGTCCCGGGTGCGGCTGCGCGTGGCCTCGGCGGCGGCCGAGAACTCGGACGCCAGGATGGAGAAGGCCTCCCGCTGCCGGCCATCGGGGCTGCCCGCGTAGTAGGCGTGCAGCGAGCCCTCCAGGCTTCCGCCCCAGGTCAGCGGCATGGTGAGCACCCACTGGTTGGCGCCGTCCAGCCGGGTTCGCTCGCTGCGGCCCTCGTGAGCGCGCAACGCCCCGTCCCGATCGATGGCGTCCTGTTGCTGAGCCTCGCTGAGGCCCACGCCGCTGGCGACGCCGAAGCCGACCGGCCCCACCAGCACCGCCACCGCCGTGGCCCCCGTCACCTCGCGGATGCCGCGCGATGCCGCGGAGAGGGCGGCCTCCAGGTCGGTCGCGGCGGCGAACCGCTCGGTCACCGTCTGGATCGCCGTGAGCAGCTCGTGACTGCTCCGTAGCTGCTCGAACAGGCGCGCCAGCTCGTCCTGCGCCTGCTCGCGAAGCCGGACCTCGACAGCGATCCAGTTGAGCGTCGCGAAGGTCGCCAGCGGGCCGAGGATGCTGTAGAAGAGGAGCTGCGCCCAGAACTGGTAGCGCTCGCCGCCGAGCGGGACGACCACCAGCTGATGCAGCAGCACCATGCCCACGATGGTGAGCGGCAGCCACAAGCGGGCGAAGCGGACCTGTTCGTAGAGGCTCCCCTGGCGCTGCTCGGCGCGGGGCGCGTGTCCGGCGCCGCGGATCACGCTTCCTCCTCGGCCCCCCGTCGCTGCTTCTTCGGCCGGAACTCGCTCATCAACACCGGGTAGACGATCAGGTAGGCGGCGAACACCATCCCCATCTGGACCCAGAAGTTCCCGACCGCCTTCACGTGCAGGGCCTGCAGCACCATCACCACGATGGTCAGCAGGATGGCGAAGCCGAGCGACTTGAGCAGCAGACGCACCATCTTGCCGACGGTGATGCGCCGCGCCTCCTCCGTGGAACGGCGCTCGGCCTTGCGTCGTTGGTTCTTCTTCGACATGCCCCATTGTATGCGGGCCGCCCCGGCTCGGGCTCTTGCCCGCAGGGCGCGTCAGGGGCGACACTGGCGGGGTGATCCCGCCATTCGCCGAAGCCCTCGGACACGCGTTCGCGGGCGCCGGGGGCCGGCCCCTCGCGCAGGCGGCCACCGTCTCGCCCGCCGGCCTTCCCGAGGTCCGGACGGTGGTCCTGCGCGGGCTCGGCCCCGAGGCCGACGCCTGGTTCGCGAGCGATGCCCGCAGCCACAAGTTCCGCTCGCTGACGACCACGCCGTGGCTCGAGCTGTGCCTGTTCGATGCCGCCGCCGGCGTGCAGTGGCGCCTGCGGGG